>Ga0299907_10002014_pt1 | contig 12202 bp, 10 predicted proteins | sample RVTome_16_FD_198680 | JGI IMG/M metagenome (GOLD analysis project Ga0299907, IMG submission 198680) | Soil microbial communities from uranium-contaminated site in the Upper Colorado River Basin, Wyoming, United States - RVT152D67 (version 2) ...
TCCGGATTTCGTTGTCATAGCTCCTCCTTCCATCGGTCACGGCTTGTGCCGTGGAGCGCATCATCGGGTGAGCGTCGCCGAACGCCAACTGTCGGTAAGCGGGGCTTCATTTACTGCTGTCGGTGGTTTGACGCCGCCGTCCAAGACCTACGACGTGCGGCTTCGCTTCGCGAGCGACACATCGCTCAGCCTGTCCGGCACCAGTTCCTCGATCGCCGGGAAGAGCTCGTCCTCTTCGAACCGAACGTGGGCCTTGAGAAGCTCCGCCAGCGTGAGCATGGTCTGGCCCGCCGGACCTCCTGCCTTCGTTTGCTCCTCCAGCTCGCGCACCAGCGCGTGCATGACGACGTGCTCGCTCAGTACACGCTGGATTCCCGAAGTGGGCGCGTTCTCGTGCAGCGCGACGAGCGGGAAGATGACTTCCTCCTCTTCTCGAAAGTGCGCGACGCCTTCGGACCTGAAGAATCGCAGGAAGCCTTCGGCCGCCTCGATCCGAACCGGCACACCTCCATCCGCGGCCAGACGCAGCATCCGGGCGTTGCGGAGCGCGTGGTGATGATCGTGCGTTAGAGGAAGGAGGCTGTCGTGGCGCCTGGCCATGCGGTGTCAGTCGCGCAGGACCCAGTAGAGGACGGCCGGGTTGGACAACAGATTCCTCCAACCGGCGATCGGCACACGCGTCGCGAGGACAGCGTCACCGACCCGCATCACAGGCATCGCCGAACCGAGATCCACCTGGACGAGTCCGGCCGCAACGAGGACGAGCTCCGATCCCTTGTGTGTCATCGGCGGGGAGCCGGACTCGCCGGGCCCAAGACTCACGACGTAGGCACGCAGCCCGCCCTTCGGGTCGTCGATCAACGGGACGAAGCCCTCCCGCGCGCTTGCGCGATCACGACGTCGAAGCACGTAGTCGCTACTGGTCTTGGTTGCGAGCAGGGTGTCGAGCGGGATGTCAAGCGCCTCGGCAAGCGTGAGCACCGTATCGAGGGCCAAGCCGCGCTGCCCGCCCTCCGCCTGTGAGATCGCACTCGCGGAGACACCGGCCAGCGATGCGATCTCAGATTGGCTCAGTCCGCGCTGATCGCGAACTCGGCGCAGTCCTTCACCGAGGCGTCCGAGAGCCCGCTCCTGTTCGAGGTCGAGCCGGCCATCGGCATTGTCCGTCATACGGACGATGCGGCCTTCGACGCTCACGCGACCCTCGGCCTTTATCACGCGCAGCTGACCTCGACCGAGCTCGAACACGCATTGCGTCGCCTTCGTGATCTGGTCGAGCACGCGGGGGCCCAGCTTGCTGCGAGTGCCCACCCAATAGGCGATCGAGCCGATGTCGAAGAGCTGCGGGCACACACGCGTGAAGAACCCGAGCGTGCGATCACGCCCCCATTTCTCGACCATCGAGTCGAGGTCGTCGAAGACGACGCGGCCCGGACACTCCCTCTCCTGCTCGACGATCGCTTGTTCGAGGTGGACCGGGTCGGCTAGAGCGCCGCGGCGAGCGTCGAACACCTTCACGTCGCCATCGCGCGAGCGCTTCGTGCGGACGACGCTCTCCGCCGTACGGACGTACGTACGGCAAACGCCTTCCTTGCCCCCTTCAATCAGGAACGAATCGAAGATGTTCGCGAGCTTCAGCTCGCAGCCTTGGTCGAGCATCCAGACGACGTTGTCGCCGGTGAACAGACCGCTCAGCAGCTCGTCGAGGTCCGCGATGCCCGAGCTGGGCCGTGGAGCACTATTAGCGGTGCTTACGGTCGATTGCTTCATGTACAGCATCCTAGCAGACTCTGGCCAGCAGAAGCGGGGCCCTCGAAAGGGCCGGCGAAAGGAGCAGGGAAGATGAGAAGGCACGTGCGGAAGAAGGCAGCCGCCGATCGTCCGGTGCGCTTCGCCTCAGAGGAAGCAACGTCGCTGACCAGGGCCATGCAACGGCTGTGGATCGACCATGTCGTGTGGACTCGCCAGTACGTCATCGCGGCCGTGGACGAGCGGCCCGAGGCTGAGGTTGCTGCCACCCGACTGCTGAAGAACCAGGACGACATCGGCAACGGCATCGTCCCCTTCTACGGCAAGGCCGCCGGCAAGCAGCTGACCGAGCTCCTCAAGCAGCACATCATGATCGCCGTCGACCTCGTGGCCGCGGCCGTAGCCGGCGACGAGAAGCGGTTCAAGACCTTCGACAAGAAGTGGGACAAGAACGCTGAGGACATCGCGGCCTTCCTTAGCGGAGCGAACCCCAACCTGACGAAGAAGGATGTCGCCGACATCCTCCACGTCCACCTCGTGCTCACCAAGGACGAGGCCGTGGCCCGCATCAAGAAGGACTTCGAGAAGGACGCTGCGATCTTCGATCAGATCGTGACGGAGATCCTCACGCTGTCCGACGCATTGTCCCAAGCGATCGTCGCGCAGTTCCCGGCGAAGTTTGCCGCCTAGCAAGAGGAGACGGACATGACCAGGACACAGGTTCATCAGCAGATCCAGCTCGGCTCCGTCGCGCCACGCTTCGACGCTCTGCTTGCCGCCGACGGGAAGCGGTACTCGATCGATTCCCTCGCCGACGCCGACGTCCTGGTCGTGGTCTTCATCTCCAACGGGTGCCCGACCGTCCGGGGCTACGGCGAGCGCCTCAAGGCACTGCAGGCCGACTACCAGGACGCACATGTGAGTGTCATCGCCGTCAACGCGAACAACCCTCACCTGTCTCCGGCCGACACCTACGAGGAGATGGTGAGCCGGGCGGACGAGGCCGGCTACAACTTCCCCTACCTACAGGACGCATCGGGCGAGCTCGCCAGGAGTCTCGGCGCGGTGTCCACGCCACACGCCTTCGTCTTCGATCGCGCCCGGCGGCTCCGCTACCGCGGAGGCATCGATGACTCGCGCAACCCAGCCAAGGTCTCCAGGAGCGACCTACGCGAGGCCGTGGTCGAGCTTCTCGAGAACGACAAGGTCACCGTTCCGGAAACGCAGCCGTTCGGCTGCGCCATCGTCTGGTAACTCCAAGATCACGAAGGAGAACGCGATGCACGAGGCAGTCGCTCCGCTCCAAATGGGCCTCAACGTGGCTGGAAGCTTCGGGATCCTCGGCGCGCTCTTCGCTGCCGGCAGCCTGCTTGGACGTCGAGGTCGCCGGGCGACTCCATCGATTAGGCGAGGAGGCACTTCGATGACGGAGGTCTATACGAACGACCGTCAGATGAACCGATTCGAGATAGCAATCGACGGTGAAGTCGTCGCCTGGGTGGAATACGAGCTTGAGCCGGGCGTCATCGCGCTCAACCACACCGAGGTTCTGCCGACCTTCAGGGGTCGCGGGCTCGCGGATGACGTCGTGGCGTACGCGCTCTCCCATGCGCGGGTCGGGAGGATGCTCGTCGTTCCGAATTGCTCCTTCGTTGCGACGTTCATTGCGCGCAATGCCGAGTATCAGGACCTCGTTGCATGAACACCCTCGAGGTGTCACTCACGGGAATCCCAAAGATGGGCCGAGCCACGGTCATCGGCGCCCTGCTCGGAGCGATGAGCGTCGCCGTGCCGATGGCCATAGCGCTCGTTCTTCTCGGCGGCGGTCCAGTGAGCATCCTCGCCGGCGCACACGTCGGATTCTTCGGCGGCATGGGATTCGGAGGAATGCTCGGTGCGGTCATCCAAGCCGACAGATCCGAACGAACGAGGGGAGGAATTGCTCTTGATGGGGACGCTCCCAATCTGGTTACTCGCCGTCGGGCGCCTGACGTGGCATCCTTTGCGTTCACACATGAACAAGCGCGGCCCCAAAGCGTTCGTCCTGCTCCTTGCAGCCGTCCCGCTCGTCGGGGTCGGCAACGAGGCGGCCGGCCTCGCGCCGGGTGAGGTCCTAACGGCCTTCCAGGTCGCGCCCGGCTCACCGGCGACTCCCTCGCCGACGGCGGAAACGCAAAGCCCCTCGCCCAGCCGGGAGACGCGGCGGCTCGAACGCCGGGTCGCCGAGCTCGGCGAGGATACGACCGGGCTCGACCGCGACGATCTGCAGGACCTACGCGACAAAGTCTTCGACGAGATCGATCGAGTCCGGGACGAGTTCGACGACCTCGACGCCGACCTCGAGGGCGAGGACGACGAGCTCGACAACCTCCGCGATACCGCTTCCCTTCGTGCCGCGCAGGCGAAGCTGCGGGAGCTGGAAGTATCGCTACGAGATCTCGGCCGTCAGCTACGCGACATCCGAAGCCGGGTCTCCGACGGCGATCCCACCGCGCTCCTCGCCGAGGTCCGCAGCTTCGGGGAGCGCATCCAAACCTTCAAGAATGAGCTCACGGAGCTCCGCCGCCTCGTCCGTCTCGCGGAACGCTTCGAAGAGGACGACGAGGACGACGAGGACGACGAGGACGAGGACGAAGACGAGGCCGATGAAGAAGACGAAGACGAGGACGAAGACGACGACGACTAAGTCGTGAGCAGTCGAGCCGACCTCACGGTCGCGAAAACGACGTAGAGTCCGCCCGCCGGCTCGTGGGTTCGGGTCCCGTCGTCGACGTGGCCGGTGAGAAGGCGAGCAGTCCCAGCCCGGCCCCCTCGAGTACCGCCAGGATGATCGTCCCCGTCCACAACTCAGCGGCCCAATGCACGCCGTCCATGAAGTGGATGCCGCCGAACCACGCGGTCCACAGCACGAGCGGGACGACCATCGAGAACAACCGCGCGCCGCGCGTGCTCTGCCACGGACGCAGGCGGCGCGCCGATACGTCCGCAGCAAGCCCGCCGATGGCGGCGGCGCCGATGTTGAGGAACGGCCCGTCCCGTCCGAAGAGCAGCACCATCCCGGCGGCCAGAGCCGTGAACACGCACGTGAACGTCCACCGTGGTGTCCTCCACCGCCGCACGAGCAGAAAGGTGAGCCCAAGCAGGATCGCGTTGGTGACGAACACCGAGCCGATCGCATGGCTCTGCCAGACCTCAAAGTCGTCGGCGCGCGGTTCGAACAGACCGTCGAAATCGAAAGCGTTCAGGTACTGCGTGAAGAACATGATGACCGCAGCCGACAGCGTCATCGTCACGATCAGCGCGATGCTCGCACGATCCTCACGCGGCTGCGCGTTCGAAGCACGCCGGAACGCGATGCCGAGCATCAACACGCCGCCGATCATCAGCGCGAGGTGAGTGGGACTCAGCAACGCCTCGAGGTCGACCTCGATCCCGAAGACCTGGTGCCAGGCTCCGTCGCCGATCGCGCCGATGACGAACACGATAAGGCCGGCCATCGTGAGCCGATCTGGGTCCGAGCTCCGCTTGAGCACGACGTCCCGGAAGAAGAAATAAGCAACGGCGGCTCCGAAGCCGGAGTAGAGGATGAAGTGCCAGGGGCTGAAGAACGTCTCGGGCTTGTTCGCTATGTGGGCCCAGCCGTCGAGGAAGAGCCCGGTGACCATCCACGTCCCGAAGAACGCGATCGCTTTCTCGTCGTGACGCTCGTTCACAGCGAATCAGCTCCGGATGATGGGTTGTTGGCCGGTCGTGCCGCGGCTCACACCGCGGATCCCCTCGAAGACCCGCATGCGTCCGAAGAGGTTCGGCCCGGCCGCTTCGAGGCCGCCGTCGACCACGAGCGCATGACCCGTGACGAAAGCCGAGTCGTCGCTAGCGAGGAACAGCGCAGCGGCAGCGATGTGCTCGGGGCGGCCCGCGATCGGGAGCGGCTGCAGCTGCGAGAGCCGGTCCTCGAGGCCCGCGGGGTCCTGCCCCATCGAGATGAGCGGCGTCGCGATCCCACCCGGGCAGATCGCGTTCACGCGGATGCGGTCGGCTCCGAGCTCGACGGCCGCCGTCATCGACAGGTTGACGAGCGCGGCTTTGGCTGCGGAGTACGCCTGGGGCCCCGACCCGCCGGAAAGACCCGCGACCGAAGCCGTGTTGATGATCGATCCGCCTTCACCCTGCTCGCGCATGACGCGGGCTCCGTGCTTGATCCCCAGGAACGGCCCGCGCGTCAGCACGTCGAACGTGTAGTCCCAATCCTCGAGCTCGAGGTCGGTGATGGCACCGAACGCACCACCCACGCCGGCGTTGTTGAAGACGACATCGAGCCGGCCGAACTCCGATACGGCCAGGGCGATCAGCTCCTGGACGTCGGATTCGTCCGCGACGTCGGTGCGGATGAATCGGATGTACTTCTCGTGGCCGGCGTCGTTCGCCAGCGCAACCGTCTCCTCGGCCGTGCCTTCGTTCAGATCGCCGAAGACGACCGCAGCGCCTTCCGCAAGGAACCGGAGGACGGTGGCTCGCCCCATGCCGCTGGCCCCGCCAGTGATGACGGCGACCTTGCCTTCGAGTCGTCCCGGCACACTTTCCTCCCGTCTCGGCCCCCGCCGCGTTGCAGCCCGCACGCAAGAGTAGACGTCTTGTTTGGTCCGATGATCTGTAGGATTTCGACACAGGCGTAGCGATGGGTTTCCCCCGAAACGAACCCCCCTCCACGCCGGACGAACGGTGTCCGTCCTGCGACAGGGCGCTGACCCCCGGAGCCCGGTTCTGCGCCTATTGCGGCACCCAGATCACGGAGTTCCACGAAGAGGCGGAACGGCGGCTGGTGACCGTCGCCTTCTTCGACATGGTCGGCTCGACGCCCATCGCCGAGCAGATGGACCCCGAGGAGTTCCGCGATCTGGTCCTCGCGTATCAGGACGTGTGCGTCGCAGCCATCGAGGCCGAGGGAGGGTACGTCGCCGACTATCGCGGCGACGGCGTCTTCGCGTACTTCGGCTACCCGCTGGCGCACGAGGACGACGCCCTGCGTGCCGTACGGGCGGGTCTGCGTGCCCGTGAGCGGATCGGTCAAGCAGGAGCCGAGCTACAGGTGCGAGCCGGGATGCACACAGGCCTGGTCGTCGTCGGTGAGATGGGGGCCGGGAGTCGCCGGAAACACGACGTGGTCACGGGTGACGCGGCCAACGTCGCCTCCCGCATCCAAGCGCTCGCCGGGCCCGGCGAGGTCTTCATCAGCGAGGAGACGTTGGAGCTCGCACACGGCGCCTTCGTCATCGAAGACCTGGGCACGCCCGAGCTCAAGGGGATCACGCGGTCGATCCGGCTGTTCCGAGTCGTGCGCGAGAGCGACAGTCCGGCACCGATGTCCGCGGTGCTCACACCGCTGGTCGACCGCAAACCTGAAGCCGCCGAGCTCACGAAACGGTTCAAGCGCGCCTCGAGCGGATCGGGCCAGATGGTCGTGCTCGAAGGCGAGCCCGGGGTCGGGAAGTCACGGCTCGTGTACATGTTCAGGGATCTACTCGGCGACGCCGATCACGATTGGATCGAGGTCGTCGCCGCCGCTACGAACAGGCTCAGCCCGCTGCGCGCGGTCATCGAAGCCGTCCGCACGCGCGCGCAGTTGGACGACGACGACTCCGACGACGTCCAGCTCCTCCGCTCACTGATCGGTCTCCCGTCTCGCGACCTGGGTCTCACGCCACAGGTCCATCGGCGGCGGACCATGGAGGCGTTGAACCGATGGTTCCTCGGACTGGCCGCCGACAGACCGCTCGTCCTGGTCGTCGAGGATCTGCACTGGCTCGACCCAACCACGACGGAGCTGCTCGCATCCCTCGGCGAAGCGATCGAGCACGAGCGCGTGTTCCTTCTCGCGACCACCCGTGGAGGCCGATCGCCCTGGCTTGGCAACCCGCGCTATACGGTTCTGCATCTCGAGCCGCTGGTTTCACCAGACGCCGCCGAGCTGGCCGAGTCGATCGCCCGCGGCCGTCTCACCGAGGAGACGATCGCCGACGTCGTCGCCCGAACGGATGGGATCCCGTTGTTCGTCGAAGAGATCACGCGAGCGGTGGTCGAAGGCGACACGACGATGATCCCCACCTCGCTCCATCAGTCCCTTGCCGCGCGCCTCGACCGCCTCGGCGACGCACGCGAGGTGGCCCAGGTCGCGGCGGTCGTCGGCCGGGACTTCGACGGCAAGCTGCTGGCGTCGGTGTTGGGCAGCGACGAGGCGTCGATCGCGCAGCACCTTCCCGTACTCGTGGATGCGGGGCTCGTCGAGCAGTCCTTCAGCGCACCGGACGGCGTCGCGGTCTTTCGCTTCCGCCATTCACTCGTTCGAGACGTCGCGTACGAGTCGCTGCTGCGTACACGCCGCCGCACCCTGCATGCCAGGGTCGCCGGCGTCCTCGGCGAGTTCCTGCCCGACCTCCCCGGTACGCAGCCCGAGGTGGTCGCGCACCACTACAGCGAAGCCGGTGAGACGCGGTCGGCCATTGACTTCTGGACACGAGCCGCACAGCGCGCGAGTGAGCGCTATGCGCTCACCGAAGCCATCGAGCACGCGACCAAGGCGATCGAGGGCGTCCGGGAGCTCGAGCCCTCAGATGAGCGGGACCAATGGGAGCTTGGGCTCATCTTCATGCTCAACCGTTTCATCGTGCAGTCGTCGGGGCCCCACGACGCGCGCAACGAGCAGATCTTCTTGCGCGCGTGTGAGCTCACGGCATCGAAGAGTGAATTCTCCCTCGAGCACTTCACCGCGCGCTCCGGCCTATGCGCGTACTACATCGGTCACGCACGCTTCGGTGAGGCGATGGAGCTCGCCACCGAGCTCGCCGAGGTGGCTCAGCGCGCCGGACGCCGTACGTTCCTGATGTCCACGAGCTCATGGCTCGGCGATACGCACTATCACCGCGGCGAGTTCCAAGACGCGCTGCGCTGCTTCCGCGAAGCGCTTGCGCTGTACCGCCCCGACCGGGACATGGCCGCGTCGGAGTTCATCGGCTTCGACTTCGGTGTGAACGCACACCTGCACATCGCCTACCTGCAGTGGTACCTGGGTAACTCGGACGAGGCCACCGCGGCGCTGCTCGAGGCGAAAGAGCTCGCCGAACAACTACCTTTCGGCTTCCCGCTCTGTCACGTTCTCGTCGCGCGAGCGATACTTCATGCGCTCGGCGGCGAGACCTCGGCCGCCATGGACTACGCGGACCAAGCAACCGCGATGGCCACCGAGCACGAGTGGTGGCTCATGTCCGGCCAGGCCGCCTTCGCGAAAGGCAGGGCGCTCTGGCTGGCCGGTGAGCCCGAGCAGAGTGCGTTCATCCTTCGGGAGGCCGTCGAGAAGCTGCTGCAGCCGGGTGGGTTCGGCGGCGCCACGATGGCTCTGACGTGGCTCGCCGAGGCGCAGCTCGATGCCGGAGACATCGAGGGCGCCGCCGTCACGGCGAAGCGAGCCGAGGACATGATCGACCGGACGGGCGAACGGTTCTTCGAAGCCGAGCTACGGCGCGTGAAGGCGAGGGTGCTCGCCGCCGCGAACAAGGAACCCGAGTCGGCCGAGGAGCTCGACCGGGCGATCGCCGTCGCCCGGGCACAGGGCAACGTCGCGCTCGAGGAAGCGTCGAGGCGTCAGCTCACCAAGGGACGGGCGGGTACATGACGCCGTCCGACCGCGGCGAGAAGTAGGCGATCGGCCGGCTCTCGGGAGCGGCAAGGCCGGCGGCCTCGAACAACGACTTCGCGTCGACCTCCACGCTCGTCACCGGCTGCATCTTCCATTCCGGGTGATGGACCTCGAACCGCGCGATTCTTCCGAGCATCCGCGAGAACGAGGAGTCGCGGCGACAGATGAACTCATCGAGCGAGCCCGGCTCGAGATCGACACCGGCCCCCGACACGTCGACTTCGTAGGTGAGATGGATGCTCGCCGACGGTTGCACATCGGCGCGGGCGCTGGTGAATGTCGTCTTTCTACCGTCGTCGCGGACCATGTTCATGTGCGCTTGGTTGTACGGCACCCGGAAGACGTTGTCGGCCAGCCATTCGAAGGCGCTGCCGGGCTCGGCGTCGATGCTGAAGAACCAGATCCCCGGACGACCGTTGTGCCTGACGTACGCGCGGAAGTTCAGCTCGAGGAAGTCCTTCGCGCCGGGCAACGACTTCATACCCCTGAAGTGCATGTCCACAGATCGAAGGGCGACGGCCGTCACGTAGGTCTTCCCGTCGAAGGAGTCGATCTCGAGACCCTTCGGGATCCTCGAGCGGATGGCGTCGACCGGCACCTCCCACGACACGAAGCAGACGTCCTGCAAGCTGACGCCGGCGACCCAGGGAACCCAATCGACCTTCGCGGCCGGCGTCTTCTTCCGCGTCGATCGCCATGCGCTCCACGCGTTCTCGATGAAGTCGGGAACGACGGCGTCCGCGATCGCGTCGTACCATTCCTCGACCTTGTGAAGGACCGTCGCGTCGCGTGCCGCCGCCGTCAGGACCGGCATCCCTCCCGGGTAGCACGGCGATCCGTCGACCATGAACTTCAAGAGGCCGGCGATCCCAGTGCGCTCGGCGTTCCACGTGAACACGCGCTGGATGTCCTGGAAGATCACGAAGTTGCCGACGCGTCCGAGGAGCGCCTGCGGCGACATGCCGATGCCGAGCAGCTGGGTCTTCTCGTCTTCGGACATCGGATAGGCGCCCGGATAGAAGTCGGGCAGGTCGATGACGGCGACGATGCCCTCACCGGCGGGGTTGGCGAGCCATTGTCCGAATCGAGCGAGCACTCCCAGCCACCCGAGCCGGGCCTCGCGCGCGGAGAGCATGTAGGCGTAGAGCGCTCGTGTGAGGATGACGTTCATCAGGACTCGCTCGGGCTCCGACTCCCGCAGGGCCATGGGTGACGCATCGAGGTATCCGGAGACGATGCTCGCGTTGTGGGCGCGGTACCACGTCTGCGCTGAGGGAGTCGCGAAGAAGTCCAACCAAAGTTCGGCCGCCTTGTTCGATGCTCCGCTCCGGAACCCCTCGCGGTACAGGAGCGACGCTTCCTCGCAGTCACGCAGCAGGCGCTCGTTTACTGTTCGCCACCACGCGCTGCCGCCACGCTTGCCCGGAGCGCGCCCGACCGGGTCGAGCACCCCTCGCCGGACTTCCCACTCGATGAACGCGAGCTCGGCGCGGGCGAAATGCTGGAGTCGTCCGTTGGACGCGTCGATATAGGCGTCGTCGGCCATCGCCAGCCGGCCGTGGGGGTCGTCCCGAACACTCGCCGCCCGGCGATGGGCCTCGCGGGTCAGCTGTTCCCGCTTCTCTTTGCTCATCGCTCGCCGCTCATCTTCGCAAAACGACCCGCCGGGCCGTTTTGTCGCCGACGACGCCGGGGACCAAAGATGGTCGGGTCAGCTGTCGGCAAGGGGGACACGGATGCAATGGACGAACGCGGTGCTCGACCGGCTGCGCACCGAGAGCGACCCCGAAGTCGACGGCATGGTCGGCGAGTATCTGCGCGACCGAACCGGATCGATCCCCGAGTTGCTCTCGCCGATGATCCGCCACGTCGTCATTCCCGAAGAGGACCGGTCTCCCGAGATCGGCCGGTGGCTCGCCCAGAAACCGCCGTTACCCGAGTGGGCGAGACCGGCTCTCATCGACGAGGGCGTGAGGTTCTTCGCGGCCAACGGACCCGACATCCTGCTGAGCCTGCTCCTCGCGTCGCTGCCCGAGTGTTACGCCGCGCGTAAAGGCGTGCAGGTCCTTCACCTGACGGCTCGGCTCCTCTCCGATCCACAACGCCGCCTCGTCGAGACCGCGCAGATGGTGGTCGATGTGATGACGCCGGGCGGCCTCAATCCCGGCGGCCGCGGCTACGAGACCGCTCGGCGCGTGCGGCTGATGCACTCCGGCATCCGGTGGCTTATCGCCAGCGACCCGAACGTCGTCAACACGAGCAATCCCCACGAGACACGTCCTCATTACGACCCCGAATGGGGAACCCCGATCAACCAGGAAGATCTGGTCGGCACCTTGCTGACGTTCTCGGTCGTCATCCTCGATGCTCTCGAGAAGATGGGAGAGCCGGTCTCACGCGAGGAGGCCGAGGCCTACCACCACGCATGGAACGTCGTCGGCTTCCTCATCGGCGTCGATCCCAAGCTGCTACCCATCCCCCTGGACGATGCTCGCATGCTGATGGACGTGATCCGCACGCGGCACCAGAAGCCGTGCAAGGAAGGCCAGGCGATGACGGCCGCGGCGCTGGCCTTCGCGCAGAAGGCGACGGTTCTCCCGTGGCTGCAAGGCCTGCCGGCGGCCACCATGCGGCACCTCATCGGGAACCGTACGGCCGACGTCATCGACGTCCCGCGTCCGGACTGGACGGTCCTGCTGGTCGGCGGCATCGCCCAGACGAAGCGCCTGTTCTCGCTCGTGGGCGGCGAGCGGGTGCTCA
>Ga0299907_10002016_pt1 | contig 12201 bp, 12 predicted proteins | sample RVTome_16_FD_198680 | JGI IMG/M metagenome (GOLD analysis project Ga0299907, IMG submission 198680) | Soil microbial communities from uranium-contaminated site in the Upper Colorado River Basin, Wyoming, United States - RVT152D67 (version 2) ...
GAGCGCGCCGCTCTCGGCGTAGACGTTCACCCGCCCCTGTCCGACCCGCAGCGCGGCTTCGAGGGCTTCGACCACCCGCGCGCGCTCGGCGGGCATGCGGATGCGGTCCTGCACGACTTCGAGCAGGCCCTTCGACTTCGCATGCAGCCGCGTATAGCCCTGGCGCTGCAGCAGCTCCTCGATCTCCTTTTCCGTGTAGCTCTTCGGGATGGGGACCGGGAAGGTGACGACGAACCGGTCCTCGCCTTTGCCGTTCAACGATTCGTAAATCGAGGAAGGCGTGTCGCGAACCACCGGCTTGCCGCAGCCCCTGCAATGCAGCTTCGCCGCGCGGGCGAACAGCAGCTTCAGGTGGTCGTTCAGCTCGGTCATCGTGCCGACCGTCGAGCGCGAGGTGCGCACCGGGTTGGTCTGGTCGATGGCAATGGCCGGCGGGATGCCCTCGACCGAGTCCACCTGCGGCTTGTCCATGCGGTCGAGGAACTGCCGCGCGTAAGGGCTGAAGGTCTCGACGTAGCGCCGCTGGCCCTCGGCGTACAGGGTGTCGAAGGCGAGCGAAGACTTGCCCGAGCCGGACACGCCGGTCACCACCACCAATTCCCCGGTGGGGATCGCGAGGCTCAGGTTCTTGAGGTTGTTCTGGCGGGCGCCGCGTATGACGATCGCGTCGCCGGAGACTTGTTCCTGCTTCAAGCCTCCATTTTACGCGAGGACGAGCGCCTTACCTGTCCGGCGAGCCGAAGATTTGGACGTTCCTGATGAGCGCGCCGCAGCTTGCGCAATGCACCGTGCCCGAGGCGTACAGCTTGAACTGGTCGGCATCGCAGCTCAGGCAGAAATAGCGCGGCGCGTCAGGCGCCTGCGCCTCGGCGCGCGCGGCTTTTTTCTGCTTGCGGTACTCATCGAGGCGTACGATGTTTTGCATGGGACGTATATTCCCCGGCAAGCTCGCGAAGAATGACGGCGGCCGGCTAAGCCGAAGGGAGCAAGGCATAGCCCTCCAGGACCACGGAGGAAATAAGAAAACCTGCAAAACCAGCGGCTTGCGCGTTACCCGTCGATGGAGCGCGGCCAGCTCTTCTTGAGCAGACGCGATAAGGCGCGGTCCGCGAGGATCCTGCCTCCGGTCTGGCAGCGCGCGCAGTAGTTGGTTTCGTTCTCCGCATAGACGATGCGCTGCACCGGCGCGCCGCACACCGGGCAGGGCTTGCCGTAGCGTCCATGCACCGCCATTTCCCCGCGGAAGGCCGTGACCTTCTCCGGAAAGCCGGAGCCCGTCTCGCTTCTCAGGCGGTCGATCCATTCGCGCAGGACTTCCCGGGTCGCGGCGAACAGCCGTTCGATTTCTTGACAGGAAAGATGTTGCGTGAGCGCGATCGGCGAAAGCTTCGCCCGGTGCAGGATCTCGTCGGAATACGCGTTGCCGATGCCGGCGAACAGGCGCGGATCGGTGAGCGCGCGCTTGAGCGTGTGGTTTTCGCTCTTCAGGCGGGAATAAAAATCTTCGGTCGTGGCGCCGAGAACCTCGATGCCTCCCGGATCGATGGCATCCAGCGCCGCCTTGCCCTGCACCACGTGTAGCGAAGCGCGGCGCTTGGTGCCGGCCTCGGTAAAGGCGAGTGTGCCGCTTTCGAACTCGAAAAGCGCGAGGGTGATGCGCTTCGGCGTCTTCGCCTCCCACTGCAAGCGTCCGGCGAGCATCAGGTGGAGCACGAGGTAAAGCTCGCCTTCGAGCGCTATGACGATGCGCTTGCCCAGCCGGGTGATCTTTTCTACTTTCTTTCCTTCCACGGCGGAAACCGGCGGCAGCGCCGTGCGCAGCAGGAACGGATTGAGCAGCCGCACGCGCAGCAGCCGGCGGTTTGCAATCCGTGCCGCCAGGTGTTCCTGGTAGACAGTAAGATCGGGCAGTTCGGGCAATGTACGATCATAATGGCGAGCGACCTGCAGGCGAGGCTGAAGGGCGGCGATTTCGTCGTCACCGCGGAGATCACCCCGCCGGTGTCGACCGATCCGGCCGAGTTCCTGAGCCGTGCGCTGCCGCTCAAGGGGCTGGCGACCGCGGTCAACGTCACCGACGGCGCCGGCGCCAAGGTGCACCTGTCCAGCCTCGCCGCCGCGCACTTCCTGGTCCAGAACGGCATCGAGCCGATATTCCAGATGACCTGCCGCGACCGCAACCGGCTTGCGCTGCAGGCGGACATCCTCGGCGCGGTTTCGCTCGGCGTGCGCAACATGCTGATGCTCGCGGGCGACGACCCGAAGGCGGGCGACCAGCCCGAGTCGAAGCCGGTGTTCGACCTGGACAGCAAGGGCCTGCTCGCCATGGCGCACCGCATGCGAAGCGAGCAGAAGCTGCCTTCGGGAACCGAAATCAAGGGGGGCATCGACCTGGTGCTGGGCGCGGCCGACGTCCCGGTCGACCCGCCCGCGGACTGGGAGCCCAAAGGCCTGCGCGCAAAGGCCGCGGCCGGCGCCGACTTCGTCCAGACCCAGTTCTGCATGGACGTGGGCGTGGTGCGGCGCTACGCCGCACGCCTTCGTGATCACGGCATCCGCCTTCCCGTCCTGGTGGGCGTGGCGCCGATCCCGTCGGCGCGCTCGGCGCGCTGGATGCGCGAGAAGCTGTTCGGCACGCTCATTCCCGACGCGATCGTCGATCGCCTGGAAAAGGCGGCCGATCCGAAGCGCGAAGGCCGCAGGATCTGCGTCGAGGTGCTGCAGGAGCTGGCCGAGACGCCGGGCGTGGCCGGCGCGCACGTCATGGCGCCGATGAACTTTGCCGAGATCCCGCGCACCATCGAGGATTCCGGCGTCACCCGCAGAAAGCGCAGGCAATGAAATTCAGCCAGAGCTTCATCGAGGTCGACGGCTGCAGGGTGAACCTGCGCCGCGGCGGCAGCGGCCCGCCGCTGCTCTACCTGCATGGGGCGAGCGGCGCGCCGGTCATCATGCCGTTCATGCAGCAGCTCGCCGAGCGCTTCGACGTGCTCGTCCCGGAGCATCCGGGCTACGGGCTGTCCGACGAGCCCGCGTGGCTCGAGAACATCCACGACGTGGCTTATTTCTACCTGGACTTCCTGAAACATCTCGAGCTCGACAACGTGACCGTGGTCGCCAGCTCGATGGGCGGCTGGATGGCCATGGAGGTCGCGGTGCGCGACGCATCGCGGCTCGCATCGCTCGTGCTGGTCGCACCTGCCGGCATCAGCGCGCCCGGCGTGCAGCCGGCGGACATCTTTCTCATGTCTGCCGAAGAGCTGGTCAGGAATCTTTTCTTCGATCAACGGCTGGCCGAGGCGCGCCTCGCCGAGCCGGTGACTGCCGAGGCGCTCGACATCGCGCTCAAGAACAAGCACACCACCGCGCGCCTCGCCTGGGAGCCGCGGCTGCACGATCCCTTCCTGCCGAAGTGGCTGCACCGCATCGACGTGCCGGTGAAGATCATCTGGGGCAAGGAGGACCGCATCCTGCCGATCGCCTTCATGGAAGAGTACAAACGTCTGATTCCAAAAGCGCAGACCCATGTCGTGGAAGGCGCCGGGCACCTGCCGCAGGCCGAGAAGCCCGACCTGTTCGTCGAGCTGGTATGCAAATAGTCCTGTTTCACCTCATGCCCTACGCCGACCTCGACCTGGAGGCGGGGCGCAAGAATGGCACCGTCTGGGTGAAATTGCCGAACAGGCACTTCGACCCGGAGAAAGGCCATAAGCTCTACAACCGCTACCTCGACGAGCTGGAGTACGGCGAGGCGCTGGGCTTCGACGCGGTGTCGGTGAACGAGCATCACCAGACGGCGTACGGTCTCATGCCCTCGCCGATCGTTACGGCCTCTGCCCTGGCACGGCGCACCCGGAAGGTGAAGATCTGCATCCTGGGCAGCGCGCTGCCGCTGCGCTCCCATCCGCTCACCGTGGCCGAGGAGCACGCGATGATCGACGTGATCAGCGGCGGCCGGCTGGTCAGCGGCTTCGTGCGCGGCATCGGCGCCGAGTACCACACCTTCGGCGTCAATCCCACGGTCTCGCACGAGCGCTTCCACGAAGCGCACGACCTGATCGTGCGCGCCTGGACCGAGCCCGGGCCGTTCGCCTTCCAGGGCAAGCACTACAACGTAAGCTACGTGAACCTCTGGCCGCGCCCCTACCAGAAGCCCCACCCGCCGATCTGGATCCCGTCTCAGGGGAGCAAGGAAACCATCGACTGGGCCTCGCACCCGGACCGGCGCTATACCTACCTGCAGACCTTCAGTCCGGCGAAGGTGGTGGAGCGCTACCTGAAGATGTACCGCGACACCTGCAGGGGCCACGGCTACGAGGCCAAGGACAGCCAGCTCGGCTGGGCGGTTCCGGTGTACGTTTCTGAAAGCGATGAGTCTGCAAGAAGCGAAGCGAAGCAGCATTTCGAGGCGTTTCGCAACGTGTTCGTCAAGATGCCGCTCGAGATGCTGCTGCCGCCGGGCTACACCTCGCGCGAGTCGCTGAAGAACGTGATGAAGGCGAAGGCGCAGATGTTCGGCGACGTGACCATCGACCAGGCGATCGAGCTGGGTCTCTTCGTCTGCGGCAGCGGCGCCACGGTGCGCGCCGCCTTCGAGCGCTACTGGAACGACATGCGCTTCGGCAACCTGCTGGTCATGTGCCAGTTCGGCACGTTGCCGGGGGAACTCGCGAGGCGCAACATGGAGCTTTTCGCCCGGCAGGTCATGCCGCATCTCAAGGAATTGCAGTAAATAAAGGGGTCAGAGCAATTTTCCGTCTTGCCGCCGGTGACGGAAAATTGCTCTGACCCCTTTTTCGGGAACCGCAAATGGAATTCGGCTACTTCACCCTCAGCGACAACCACTACCCGAATAACCCCCGCTCGGCGAACCAGTTCGTCCTGGAGATCCGCGAGCAGGCGATCCTGGCGGACCGCCTGGGCATGCATTCGTGCTGGATCGGCGAGCACCACTTCGACTCGCTGGGGGTGAACTCGCGGCCGGACCTGCTGCTGGCGAGCATCATCCCGGTGACGAAGAACGTGCGCCTTGCGCCCGCGGTGACCGTGCTGCCGCTGCACCACCCGGTGCACGTGGCCGAGATGTGGGCGACGCTCGACCTGCTCTCCGGCGGCCGCGTCGACTTCGCCACCGGGCGCGGCTACGACCGCAAGGAGTACGCGCCGTTCGGCGCGGATTTCATGGCCTCGGCGGAGATCTTCGAGGAAGGCATCGACGTGCTGCTCAAGGCGTGGAACTCGCCCGGTCCCTGGTCGCACAAGGGCAAGTACTACGACATACCCGAAATGGCGATCACGCCCAAGCCGGTGCAGAAGCCGATACCTTTCTATGTCGCCTCGTTCTCCAAGACCAGCGTCGACATTGCGGCCAAGCGCGGCCTCAACATCATCTATGCGCCGTTCGCCGCCGGCATGGTGTTCGGCGGCCTGGACAAGGCGGTCGATAGGTACCGCGAAGCCTGCGTGCGCGAGGGCAAGAAGCCCGGCCGCGCGATGTGCAGCTACTTCATCTTCATCGCCGACGACGACAAGAGCGAGGATTACGGCCGGCAGTCGCAGCTCGACTACTTCAACCACTGCGTGATCCGCGCCATCCCGAACAAGCCCGAGGAGGCGCCGCCGACCATGCAGTACTTCATGAAGATCACCGAAATCCTGAGGAACATGAAGAAGGAGAACCTCACCGACCGCTCGATCCTGCTCGGCAGGCCGGAGCAGATCATCGAGTCGCTGAAGAAGGTCGAGAAGGCGGGGGTCGAGGAGGTGATTCTGTATTTCAACGTCGGCAACAAGCCGCATGCCCTCGTGAAGGAGCAGATGCACCGCTTCATGGAGGAGATCGCGCCGCAGTTCCGGGGCAAGCACCTCGAGAGGAAAACGGCGTAGCTCAGGCGCCCAGGCGTTTTTGCTTCTCGTAGGCGGTTTCGTCGCGCTCCACCGAAATGGGGTCGCTCGCCGGAAAGGTCTCCTTCACGCCCGCGTCCAGCGTCTCGGTGCGCGTGGGGTTGGCGCCGAGCTCGATGTCGTCTACCGCGTCGCTCGCGTTGGTGGGCGAGCCGGCCATGCGCGATTTACGGGAGCGGTTGTAAAAGTAGGCGGCGGCGCCGGCCACCGCCAGCAGCGGGATCAGTTTCATGGGCATACCTCCGCCCGACTCCAGCAAACCCCGTGCCTGCGGGTTGCAGGGAAACGACAAACGGGACTAGGTTCACAGATGCCGGCACTAGTTCACAGGTGATGAGCCCTGCCGGTGCTTAGACTTCGGCAAAGAACAAAGGGGGGAAGTGCCATGAGCGAGCGCTGGACCTGGGTAGTGCGTTACATCGTCGTCATCGTCCTCGCCGTCATCCTCGCCGCCACGCTGGGCGAGATGGCGCTTTTCAAGACGACCAAGTTCGGCAGGACGGGATTGAACGCGGGACGCCTGGTGCAGTTCCTCGGCTTCGGCGGCGGGCTGCTGGTTTTCTGGCTGCTCGCGCAAAGAGCCGCGCAGCTCCTGGACGCAAGGGACGCGCGCTGGACGCTGGTCAAGAGCCTGCTCCTGCCGCTGGCGACCTTGATCGTCCTCGCTTCGGCACACGCCGTGAGCCTGCTGCTGCTGGGGCCGTTGATGAGCAGGGCGTGGCAGCAGGCCTACAACTGGGTCTTCATCGGCGCCATCATCCTGAGCGCCGCCTGGCTCCTCGCCGCGCTCCTCACCGGCTCGTCGTCGCTGGCGCCGCTATTCGGGTCGAAGGCCTTGCGGCGGCAGTAAGCTCCTCGGCTGCCAGGCGCTCGACGATCTGGCGCATGATGATCCAGGCCTTGTCCTGGCCCAGGTTGACCACCGGGCTGGGACCGAGGTCCATGTTGCGCTGCTGCGCCTTGATCATCGCCATGTCTTCGAGGAAGGCGTTGATCACCTGGCTGCGTACCAGCTCCCCGATCCACTTCTCGTCGAGCTTGAAGTTATAGGCCTGGGCGAAGAAGTAATGCGCCGTCTTCTCCGTCTCCGGGGTGATGGCGTTCAGGTTCCACATGTTCATGCCCTTGCTGCGGTCGCCCTGGCGGGCGCCCGCGCCCGCGGGGGCCGAGCCGACGTCGAGCTTGACGAAGCAGGGCGGGCCGAACTGCGCTATCTGCCAGCGGTCGACCTTCATGCCGTCGGGGAAGCCGCCCATCTTCTTGTGGAACGGTGCCGGCAGCTCGTTCATCAGCCAGCGGGTCACCTTGACCCGGTCGCCTTCGCGGCTCACCTCGAACTCCGAGCGCGCAAAGGCATCGGTGCCGAGCGAGGTGGGATGTAGGAAAGGCAGGTGGGTGGTATCGAGCAGGTTCTCCACGAGTAGCAGATAGTTCGCCTCGACGTGCAGGTAGCTGCCGGCGGCGCCCCAGCCGGGATCCTGCAGCCAGTGGAAGTCTTCGATCAGCTCCGGGTTGGCCTTGAGCGGCTCGCCCATCCAGATCCAGATCCACTGATTGCGCTCTATTACGGGGTACGCCTTGATCCTGGCACTACTTGGTATTTTTTCCTGGCTCGGAACCTTGACGCAGGCGCCGCTCGCATCGAACTGCAGGCCGTGGTAGGGGCATTGCACGATGTCGCCGGCGAGCTTGCCCAGGGACAGCGGCGCCTGGCGGTGGCAGCAGCGGTCTTCCAGCGCCACCGGCGTGCCGTCCTCCCTGCGGTAGAGCAGCACCGGCTCGCCGAGGATGATGCGGCGGCGCAGGTCGCGGCCCACCTCGTGGTCCCAGGCGGCGACGTACCAGGCGTTACGCACGTACATAGACCATCTCCTTGCGTTTTCTGTATTCCAGAAACACCAACACGATGCCGAGCGCCACGCCCAGGATGTTCACCCACAGCATGAGAGCCGAGGCTTGGTGGGGCAGCATCATCATGACCCCGGCCACAACGAAGCAGGCCCTGGATGCGGCAGGCAGCACGCGCGTGAAATACCCGGTCATCGCCGCGCAGATGAGCCAGATGCCGAACAGCGAGGTAAAGGTCACCATCGCAATGTCGGCGACGCTTCCTTTCATCAGGATGGCCGGGGAGTAGACGAACAGGAACGGCACGATGTAGGCCGCCCAGCCGAAGCGCATCGCCGTCCAGCCGGTCGCCATGGAGGGCGCCTGCGCGATCGCCGCGGCGACATAGGCCGCAGGCGCCACCGGCGGCGTGATGAGCGACATCATGCCGAAGTACAGGATGAACATGTGCGCGGCGAGCGGCTCGACGCCCACCTTGACGAGCGCCGGGGCGACCAGGATGGCGAGCATCACGTACACCCCGATGGTCGGCAGCCCCATGCCGAGGATGATGCTCACCACCGCGGCAAGCATGAGCAGCAGCACCAGGTTGTCGGCGCCCAGGTCCACCAGATACGCGGCGAAGGCGAAGGCGAGGCCGCTCACCTGAAACAGGCCCATGATGAAGCCGGCGGCGGCCGAGATCACCAGGATCTCGCACAGGCTGCCGCTGGTTTGCACCACCGCCGCCCATATGTCGCGAAGCCCCATGCGGTGGCCGGCATAGCCGACCGCGAAGCCGAGCACGATGATCACCGCCGCGGCCATCATCGCCGCGTACTCCGGCTCCCAGTTGCGGAAGAACATGGTGTAGACGATCACCACGAACGGCGCGAGGAACATCCAGCCGTTCCTCAGCACGCCGAGCGCGCGCGGAATCTTGCTCTGCTCCACCTTGCCGAAGCCATGGCGCGCGGCCTCGAGGTCCGCCTGGATGAACAGCGCCGCGTAGTACATCACCGAGGGCAGGATCGCCGAGATGGCGACCGTCTGGTAAGGCAGCTGCAGGAAGTCGGCCATCACGAAGGCGACCGCGCCCATCACCGGGGGCATGAGCTGGCCGCCGTTCGAGGCGCAGGCTTCGACCGCGGCGGCGAGCTTCGGCGACATGCCCGAGCGCTTCATGAGCGGGATGGTGACCACGCCGATCACTACGGTGTTCGCCGCGGCGATGCCGGAAATCATGCCGAACAGGCTCGAGCCCGTGACCGCCATCTTCGCGGCGCCGCCGCGGTAGCGCCCCATCAGCGCGATCGCGATGTCGTTGAAGAACCCCGAGCCGCCCGAGCGCATCAGCAGCTGGCCCATGAACACGAAAGGGATGATGACGATGACCGTGATCTGCAGGATGAGGCCGAGCAGGCCGTTGTTGTCGAGGTTGAGGTAGGCGAGCAGTTCGCCGAAGTCCACCCTGCGGGTCTGCAGGTCGCCGGGGACGAGATGCCCGAGGAGCGCGTAGCCGCCCAGCACGAGCAGAATGAGGACCAGCGACCAGCCGATGGTGCGGCGCGTGCCTTCCAGCGTGAGCAGCGTGATCCCGCCCGAAAGCACCATGGTCTCGGCGTTGACGCTGCCCGAGATCGCGGTGAGTCGCGGGAAGAAGAGCGCTACGTAGCCCAGGAGCGCGAGCGACAGCGCCGACAGGACCCAGTCGTACCAGGGTACTCCCGCATCGCTTTTCCTGAACCTGAACCGAAGAAAGGTAAGCGCAAGGCCGATGCCGAAGGCGCCGGCGGCAAACTGCTCCGAGAACAGCACGAGTCCAACCGGCCGGAACAGATCCAGCGACCAGGCGATGGAACCCGCGATTAGCAGCGCCGCCAGCGCTCCCTGCGCTAGCCTTTCCAGATACCCACTTCCTTGAAGTACTTGATCGCCGCCGGATGGTGCGGCAGGCTGGGCTGCACCTTGCCGGCCTGCGTCTCGTCGAACTGGTTGAAGTTCGGATGGCCCGCGACCAGCCCCTTCTTGTTCTCGCGCATGGCCTTGACGAACTGGTGGACCACCGCGTCGGGAACGTGGGCGCCGACGCCGATCACCACGTCTATGGTCTGCACCTTGGAGGGCTTGTCGACACCGGCGATGTGCGGCGCCGGATTCACCGTCGAGAAGTAGTACTCGCCGCGGATCTTCTTCATGCGCGCCTCGGAATCCGGGAACACATCCATCGGCAGCAGCTTCAGCCCGCCCACCGAGGAGGCGACCTCGGCCACCTTGGGCGCGCCGACCGCGAAGAAGAGGAGATCGAGCTTGCCGGCCTTGAAGTCGTCGGCCGCGCGCACCACGTTCACCTCGGGCACCTTGACGACCTGGTCGTAGCTGACGCCGCCCGCGGCCAGCACCGCGGTGGTATGGGGAATCACGCCGGTCTGCTGCACCCATTCCGACGGCACGCGCTTGCCCTTGAGGTCGGCGATGGTGTTGATGCCCGAGTCCTTGCGCACCCAGAAGGCCATCTGGAAGCCGTACATGGTGATGCCGGTGCGCAGGTTCTTCTTGGCATTGCCTTTCCAGGTTCCGCGGCCGTGGAAGGCATCGGCGCTCTCGCCCACGTCGAGGATCCAGAAATCCGACTTCTTCGAGTTCACCGCCTCGAGAATCCCGGTGTCGCCGCCGTAGCCGATGACGCGCACCTGCAGCTTGGAGTTGTCCTGCACCACTTTCGCGATCACCGAGGCCTGCGCGTGCAGGATCGAGCCGGGCGGCAGCGTGGCGAAGCCGATGGCCTGCGCGCCGGCGACGCCCGGCAGATGCGCGGCGAACACGGCCGCCGCGAGCCCGAGAAAATGAAACCGCTTGAGCATGCTTGCCTCCTCCAAAGGTTGTAGCGAGTCTACTCCAAGCCCTCAGCTCAGCATCATGCGCCGCGCCGGAACAAGCGCCGAGCAAGCGCGAGGCCGATCCCCGTGCCCAGGCCCCAGACGCCGTTGATCACCGGGCCGAGCCACATGCGCGAGGGCACGAAGCCCGCCGCCATAGGCTGGCCCTTGAGCGGCGCGACGACGAACCATCCCACGAGGGTCGGCAGCACCGCGCCGAAGATCAACGCGGCGACGAGCAGCCGCCCGGTCGCCATGCGCCCGAGCACCGCGGCGAGCAGCACGCCCCACACGCCACCCCAGAAAACCGTCGACCAGATCTGCGGCACGCCCCAGGGGCTGGTGGGCGCGGTGGAATAAGGCGCGCTCTTGATGACCTCCATGGCGGCGAGCACGGCGATGGTGGCCTGGTGAAAGATCAATACGGACAGCGCGCCGGCCAGGAAGCCGGCGATCAGCCAGCGGGGCAGCTCATCTCGGGTCGGGTAATGCCTCAGCGCATCGATGGCCATTGCAACCTCCTTAGGTTTGGGTCCATCCAAGGTGATGCCGAGTTTCTTGATGAGCGGCCGTAGAACGCTTCTGCGCGAGAGATGCGAGCGGTGGTGCAAGCGCCAGAAGCGCGGCCAGCCATCTCATAAAACACCTCCTCCGGGCGTATATAGTAAACCTTAGTGGAACGCATGCTGGTCCTGGCCGGGCGCTGCCAGTACGATGCCCGTACGCGTGCCTGGGGATCCCTGAAGCGATGACCCTGCCCAAAGACCGCCTCGAGTACTCCGCGATCGTCGACCGCCCGGCGCTCAGGCTGCCCGATGGCGCGCGGCTAGCGGTCTGGACCATCGTCAACGTCGAGGAGTGGTCGATCGAGCGGCCCATGCCGCGCACCGTGCTGCCGCCCCCCTTCGGCCAGCCGCTGCTGCCCGACCTGCCGAACTGGGCCTGGCACGAGTACGGCATGCGCGTCGGGTTCTGGAGATTCCTGGAGGTGCTGAAAAAATACGACGTGAAAGCCACGCTCGCCATCAACGGTTCGGTCTGCAAGAGCTATCCGCGCGTGGCCCGAGCGGCGCTCGAGGCCGGCTGGGAGTTCATGGGGCACGGCTACATCCAGCGGCCGATGCATCATGTCGAGGACCAGAAGAAATCCATCCGCGACACGATCGAGGCGATCCGGGAGCTCACCGGCAAGCCGCCGCGCGGCTGGGAGAGCCCCGGGCTCACCGAGACCTACGACACCATCGACTGGCTGGCCGAGGCGGGCATCGAGTACGTCGCCGACTGGGTGCTCGACGACCAGCCGGTGCGCATCCAGACCGCCTCCGGCCCCATCGTCTCGGTGCCCTACACGGTGGAGATGAACGACATCGCCATGATGGCGCTGCAGCACCATCCTTCCGAGGAATGGCTGCGCCGCGGCATCGACCACTTCGACCGCCTGTACATGGAGGGGGAGAAGAGCGCTCGGGTGATGGCGATCAGCATCCATCCCTACATCAGCGGCGTGCCGCACCGCATCGGCTACCTGGAGAAGCTGTACGAGTACATCGTGAAGCGTCCGGGCGTCAAGCTGTGGACCGGAGAGCAGATT
>Ga0299907_10002018_pt1 | contig 12198 bp, 10 predicted proteins | sample RVTome_16_FD_198680 | JGI IMG/M metagenome (GOLD analysis project Ga0299907, IMG submission 198680) | Soil microbial communities from uranium-contaminated site in the Upper Colorado River Basin, Wyoming, United States - RVT152D67 (version 2) ...
CTGCCGGTCTCGAGGAGCGGCTGGCGAGCCTCGGCTACAGCGTGCGCGACCACGGAAACGTGGAGAGCCCGGAGCCGGAGGCGACCACCCTCCACGACGAGCGCGCCCGCTTTCTCCCGGAGATCAAGGAGACGTGCGCGCTCCTCGCGGACCGCGTCGAAGAGGCCTCCTCGGCGGGGGAGGTTCCGCTCGTCCTGGGGGGAGACCACTCGGTCGCTCTCGGGACGCTCGCCGGCCTGGCGCGCGCGCACGGCCCCGGCGGCGTCCTCTGGATCGACGCGCACTCGGACATCAACACTCCGGAGACGAGCCCGTCGGGAAACGTCCACGGAATGACGCTGGCCGCGGCGCTCGGCCTCGCCGGCAGCGGCTTCGAGCACCCTACGTTGCCGCTTCCGGCGGTCGAGCCGCAGCGGGTCGCGCTTCTCGGCGCACGGTCGCTCGACGAGGGCGAGCGCCGGCTGCTGCGCGAGGCCGGCATCCGGGTCTTCACGATGAGCGAGATCGACCGCATCGGGATCGAGCGCGCGGTCCGCGAGTCGTTGGACAGGATCGCCGGAGGCGGCTTCGTCCACGTCTCCCTCGACATGGATGCGCTCGACCCGTCGATCGCGCCGGGCGTGGGGACGCCGGTCCGCGGCGGCCTCACCTACCGCGAGGCGCACCTCGCGCTCGAGCTCGTCGCCGAGTCGGGCCTGGCGGGCTCGCTCGAGGTCGTCGAGGTGAACCCGATCCTCGATCGCGAGAACACGACCGCGTCGACGGCAGTGGAGCTCGTCGCGAGCGCACTCGGGAAGACGATCCTCTAGGCGGCAGCGCTCGCGAACTGCGGGATGACGTCCTGCCCGTAGGCGGCGAGCGTCTCCTCCTGCCCCTCGGTCATGAGGTAGATGTTGAACTGGTCGACGCCTACCGCCTCGAGCTCCCGGAGCTTCGTCGCCGCCTGCTCGGCGTTGCCGAGGACGCAGAAGCGGTCGCAGATCTCGTCGGTGACGAACTCCCCGTGCTTCGCTCCGACGCGCGAGTGCTCCTCGTAGTCGTAGAACTTGCGCGCCTTCACGAAGTCGGTGAGCTCGCTCGGGATCTCGGAGTCGAACCCGTAGCGCTCGACGAGGTCCATCACGTGGTTCGAGACCATCGCCGGGAACCAGCGCACCTGCTCGCGCGCCTCCGCGATGTCGTCGGAGATGTGGCTCGGCGCCGAGACGATGCACCGGAGCGCGTCAGGGTCGCGCCCCGCCTCTGCGGCGGCCTTGCGGGCGGTGTCCATGATCCACTCGATGATGGTGGGGTCGGCGAGCTGGATGATCACGCCGTCTCCGACCCGGCCGGCGACAGCGAGCGCCTTCGGCCCGTAGCCGGCGACGTGCATCGGGATCTCGGGGAGCTCCGGGCGCACCCACTTGAGCTGGAGCTCCTTGTCGTTCCACGTCACCTCGCGCCCGTTCATGAAGTCCTTGATCATCGCGAGCCGGCGCTCGAACTCCGCGACCTTGACCGGCTGCTGCCCGATGAAGCGCCTGGCGGAGTCGCCGCGCCCGATGCCCATGACCATGCGCCCGTCGGAGATGTCGTGGAGCGTCGCGTAGCCGCTCGCGAGCACGGTCGGCTCGCGGGTTCCGGGGTTGGTGACGCAGTGGCCGAGCTTCATCGTCTTGGTCGCCTGCGCGGCGAGCGTGAGCAGCGGGAAGGACTCCTGCCAGAGGACGTGCGAGTCGTACGTCCACCCGTACTCGAAGCCCTGCGACTCGGCGAGCGCCATGAGCTCGACCAGGCGCGCGTACGGAGGATCGGGAAGGACGGTGACGCCGAAGCTCAAAGACATGGGCTACCCCCGGGGATTCGCTCGTGGAGCCGGAAGTATCCCGCCTGAGGGAAGGCGATTCCAGCAGGAGGCGAATCGCGCAGCGTGCTCTGGCGTTCGTCCGCTTCGGGCTCGCGGCGGGCGCCATGCTGCCGTTCCAGGCCGGCCCGCTTCGCTCGTCGTCGAACGCGCTACGCGCGGCCGCCGCCGCTCGCGACCCACTCGATCGTCCGCGTGGCGAGGCCGTCGAGCGCGGCGACCGACTGCTCGAGGTGCTTCTCCTTCGTGTCTTCGAGCTTCGTGTGAGAGAGGCCGCGCAGGCTCTGCGCGAACAGCATCACCGTCGGGACGCCGGCCCTCGCGACCTCGGCCGCATCGTGGAGCGGGCCCGACGGGAGGCGGTGCGACGCCCCCGCGACCTCCGTGATCGCCTCGTCTGCGAAGCCGATGAGCGTGGCGTCGAAGAGGATCGGCTCGATCGACCAGATCCTCTCCCACTCGACGTCGATCCGCTCTTCCCCGGCGAAGCGCGCTGCCGCCTCCTTCGCCTCCGCGAGCAGCGTCGCGAGCTTGCCCGCGTCGAGATGGCGCTGGTCGAGGAGCTGCTCGGCGGTCTCGACCACGGAGGTCACGATCCCCGGACTGCAGACGACGCCGCCGGAGGTGCACACGGCGCCGTCGCCGACGCGGGCGGCGATGGCGCGGATCTCGAGCGCGAGCTTGGCTGCTCCCGCGAGCGCGTCTCGGCGCTCGGCCATCGGCGTCGAGCCCGCATGTGCGGCCTGCCCGCGCCACGTCACGCGGTGACGCTCGACGCCGAACGTCCCGAGCACGACTCCGAGCGGGAGATCGAGCGACTCGAGGACGGGGCCCTGCTCGATATGGAGCTCGAGGTAGGCAGCGGCGGTGTCCAGCTGGCTCCTCGCGTCTAGGGCGCGGTCGAGGTCGACGCCGTACGCCGCGAGGGCGTCCGGGAGCGTCACGCCGTCCCGGTCGGTCAGCTGGCGCAGCTCGTCCTGATCCGCCATCGAGCCGGCGGCTGCGCTCGACCCGATGAGGCTCCGCCCGAAGCGAGCGCCCTCCTCGTCGGCCCAGTTGACGAGCCGGACCGTGACCGGCGGCCGGTCGTGCTCGGCGATCCGGCGGAGCACCTCGACGCCGGCCATCATGTTCAGCGCCCCGTCGAGCCAGCCTCCGTTCGGGACCGAGTCGATGTGGCCGCCGATGAGAACGGCGCGCTCGGAGTCGCCTGCGAGGGTGAACCACTGGTTGCCTGCGGCGTCGATCTCCTCCTCGACGCCGGTCCCGCCGAGCTTGCCGCCGAGCCACCTCCGCGCCCGCTGCCAGGTCTCCGTCCACGCGACGCGCTGCGCGCCGTTCTCGTCACCGGTGAGCTCGCGGAGCTCCTTCAGCTCGGCGATCGTGCGGCTGGGGTCGAGTGGCACCGCCCGAGGATACGAAACCTGCGATCGGGATTCAGCCCGACCCCGCCTGTGGTGGAATAGCTCGATGGCCTATGCGGCCCCGGCGCCGGCCCGTCCTCGGCTTCTCCGCTCGGAACGCGTCCGTGACGGTGGTCTGCGCGTCGGCCTGTTCCTCGCCGGCCTGGCCGTGCTCTGGGGGCTCTGGGAAGGGTTCCGCTTCGTCGCCGAGTCGACCGGGTTGCGGCTCGGGCAGTTCGAGGCAAACGACCGGACGATGCCGCACATCCACGACATCGTCGCGCAGCTCTTCGAGCCGTCGCGCCGCAACGGCCCGCTCCTCATCGATGTCCTCTGGGACGCCGCGCTCTTCACGGCGAAGGAGGCCGCAGTCGGCTTCCTCCTCGGCGCGTTCGTCGGCTTCGGCCTCGGTGTCCTGCTCGCCCACTCGGGCCTCCTCCAGCGCGGGTTCCTGCCGTACATCGTCGCCTCGCAGACGATCCCGATCCTGGCCGTCGCGCCGATGGTCGTCGTCTGGGTGAACCCGCGGCTGCCGGACGGCCTGAAGGACTGGGGCGCGGTCGCGGTCATCGCCGCCTACCTCACCTTCTTCCCGGTCACGATCAATACGATGCGCGGGCTCCAGTCGGTGGATCCGCGGGCGCTCGACCTCATGCGCTCGTACGCCTCGAGCAGCTGGAGCGTGCTCTGGAAGCTGCGCGTCCCCGCCGCGCTGCCGTTCATCTTCGCCGCGCTCAAGATCGCCGCTCCCGCGAGCGTCGTCGGCGCGATCATCGGAGAGCTGCCGGCCTCGATCCAGGACGGGCTCGGCGGAGCGATCCTCAACTTCAACCAGTACTACATCACTTCGCCCACGCGTCTGTGGGCCACGAACCTGATCGCGGCGCTCCTCGGGATCACGTTCTTCCTCGTCGTGCTGCTCGCAGAACGGGTCATCGTCCGCCGCGCGCCGGAGCACGTCGCGTGAGCACGCAGGGCCAGCCGGTCGTCTCGCTGCGGAACGTCACGAAGTCGTTCGGCGCGGGCGGTGTCACCGCGGTCCAGTCGATCGACCTCGACGTGCCGCCGGGCGCTTTCGTCTCTCTCATCGGGCCGTCGGGGTGCGGGAAGTCGACGCTACTCCGCATCGTCGGAGACCTCGTCGAGCCGACCTCGGGCGACATCGTCGTGAACGGGAAGAGCGCACGGCAGGCGCGACTCGACCGCGACTACGGGATCGTCTTCCAAGACGCCGTTCTCTACGACTGGCGCACCGTCGCCAGGAACATCGCGATGCCGCTCGAGCTGATGGGCTGGGACCGCGCGAAGCGCGCGGAGCGAGTGCGCGAGATGATCGAGCTCGTCGAGCTGCAGGGCTTCGCGGAGCACCATCCGTGGCAGCTCTCGGGTGGAATGCAGCAGCGGGTTTCGATCGCACGCGCGCTCTCGTTCGACCCCGCGCTGCTGCTGATGGACGAGCCCTTCGGCGCCCTCGACGAGATGACCCGAGAGCGGCTGAACGGCGAGCTCCTCCGGATCTGGGAGGCGAGCGGGAGCACGATCGTGTTCGTCACGCACTCGATCTCGGAAGCGGTGTTCCTCTCGAAGCGGGTCGTCGTCATGTCGCCGAGGCCCGGGCGGATCGCAGCGATCGTCGACGTCGACCTCCCGCAGCCGCGGAACGCGGACACGCGCGAGGAGCCGCGCTTCTTCGAGCTCGTGACGGAGGTGCGCGACCGGCTCCGCGAGGGTGGGCTCGACGAGGATCGCACCGCGCCGGGCGAGGGCGAGCTCGTCGTCGCCGAGGAGACGCCGTGAGGTACGCCCGGCGCTTCGTCCACGACTGGCTGCCGGCCGTCGCCGTCTTCGTCTTCGGGATCGCGATCTGGGAAGGCGCCGTGCGCGGCTTCGACATCCAGAACTTCCTCCTGCCCGCGCCGTCCAGCATCGTCGAGACGCTGTGGTCGGACCGGGGCGAGCTCTGGAGCGCCGCGTTCTTCACCTTTCGCGAGGCCCTCGGGGGATTCGTGATCGGCTGCTCGCTCGGCTTCCTCGCCGCGGTCGTCGTCGCCCGCTGGCGCCTCCTCCGGGCCGCGGTGATGCCGTACGCGATCGCCGCGGGGGCGGTTCCGATCATCGCCTTCGCGCCCATCACGAACAACTGGTTCGGCGTGACCGGGATGACGTCGAAGATGGTCATCGCGGCCGTCCTCTGCTTCTTCCCGATGCTCGTCAACACGATGCGCGGGCTCACCTCGGTGAGCCCGTCCGCGATCGAGCTCATGCGCTCGTACGCGGCGAACGAGATAGCGGTGTTCAGGCGCGTGCGTCTCCCGAGCTCGTTGCCGTACGTGTTCTCCGGGTTGAAGGTTGCGACCGTACTCGCCATGATCGGCGCCATCGTGGGCGACTACTTCGGTGGAGCGCCCGGCGCGTTGGGGGTCGAGATCAGGCGTTGGGTGGGGATCTTCGCGTTCGACCAGGCCTGGGCGGGGATCGTGCTGGCGAGCATGTTCGGCATCGCGTTCTACGGGTCCGTGGCTCTCGTCGAGCGGCTGACCATGAGTTGGCACCCGTCCATCCGGGGCGCGCACCGGGAGTAAGGTTGAGCGAAAGAAGGAGGAACGCAGTGGGCAAGAGGAGGACGTGGGCACTCCTACCGGTGCTGGCGATCGCGGCGGCCATGGCCCTCGCGGGCTGCGGCGGCGGCGATGACGACGACGGAGAGGCGACCCCGGCTGAGGACCTGACTCCGGTCACCCTCCAGAGCAAGTGGGTCGTGCAGGCGCAGTTCGCCGGCTTCTACGCCGCCGAGGACCAGGGCTTCTACGAGGACGAGGGGCTCGACGTGACGATCCGCGCCGGTGGCCCGGACATCGTCCCCGAGCAGGTCGTGCTCGGAGGGCAGGCCGAGTTCGGGATCAACTGGCTCGACAGCCTGCTCGCGACGCGCGACCAGGGACAGGCCATCGTCAACATCGCGCAGGTCTTCGCACGCTCCGGAATGACCGAGGTGACGTGGAAGGACACGGGGCTCGACTCCATCGCGTCGCTCGAAGGCAAGAAGGTCGGGGTCTGGCTCGGCGGCAACGAGCACAAGCTCTTCGCGGCGCTGACGAAGAACGGGCTCGACCCGCAGTCGGACGTCCAGGTCGTCGCCCAACCGTTCGACATGAACCTCTTCATCAGCCGTGAGGTCGATGCGGCGGCGGCGATGACTTATAACGAGCTCGCGCAGGTTCTCGAGACCGAGAACCCGGACACCGGCGAGCTGTACACGCTCGACGAGCTCAACGTGCTCCGCATGTCGGAGCAGGGCACCGGCGCGCTCGAGGACGGCGTCTTCGTCCGCGAGGACTGGATCGCCGACGCCGCCAACCAGGACATCGCCAAGCGGTTCCTGAAGGCGAGCTTCCGCGGCTGGATCTACTGCCGCGACAACCCGGACGAGTGCGTCGACATCGTCCTCGAGAACGGCCCGACGCTCGGCGAAGGGCACCAGCGCTGGATGATGAACGAGATCAACGACCTCATCTGGCCGAACGAGCTCGGGATCGGGGTCATGGACCCGGCCGGGTTCGACCTGACGAACCAGATCGCGACGGACTACGAGATCATCACCAAGCCCGCGACGAGCGACGCGTACCGCACGGACATCGCGGAGTCGGCGATCGCGGAGCTGGAAGAGGACGGCGAGGACGTCCGCGGCGAGGACTGGGAGCAGCCCGACGTGGAGGTCACGCCAGGGGGCGAGTAACGAATCAACGGGCGGGGTCGGGCGCTCGACCCGACCCCGCTCAGCTTCGAAGGAGGTGCCGTGTCGGTTCTGATCAAGGGCGGGCGCATCATCACGGCGGCCGACGACTACGTGGGAGACGTGTTCGTCGAGGACGAGCGCATAACGCTGGTGGGGGAGTCGCTCGACGTCGACGCCGATCGCGTCCTCGACGCGTCCGGGCGGTACGTGCTCCCGGGCTGCGTCGATCCGCACACCCATCTCGACATGCCGTTCGGCGGGACGACGACGATCGACGACGTCACGTCGGGCCAGACCGCAGCGGCCTTCGGTGGAACGACGACGCACGTCGACTTCTGCATCCAGTCACCGGGGCAGTCGTTCGCGGAGGCGCTCGAGATCTGGCACGGCAAGCGCGACGGGAAGCAGATCATCGACATGGGCTTCCACATCGCGGTCACCGATCTGCGCGAAGGCGGCTCCCTGGAGGAGCTGGCGCGGCTCCCCGAGCAGGGCGTCACCTCCTACAAGCTCTTCATGGCCTACAAGGGTGCGCTCATGGTCGACGACGAGACGCTCTTCAAGACCATGGAGGTCGCGGCCGACACGGGCGCGCTCGTCATGGTGCACGCGGAGAACGGCGACGCCATCGACGTCCTCGTCAAGCAGGCGCTCGCGGCGGGCAACACGGAGCCGCACTGGCACGCGCTTACACGTCCGCCCGAGCTCGAGGGCGAGGCCACGAACCGGGCGATCCAGCTCGCGCGCATCGCCGGCGCGCCGCTCTACGTCGTCCACGTGTCCTGCCGCGAGGCCGTCGAGCCGATCGCGCGAGCGCGCGAGCAGGGCTGGGACGTCTGGGGCGAGACGTGCACGCAGTACTTCTTCGTCGACTACACGCACCTCGAGCGCCCGGACTTCGAGGGCGCGAAGTACGTCTACACGCCGCCGCCGCGGCCCCAGGAGCACCAGGAGATTCTCTGGCACGCGATCCGCTCGGACATCCTCTCCGTCGTCTCGACCGACCACTGCGCGTTCCTCTGGGACGGCCAGAAGACGATGGGACGAGACGACTTCTCGAAGATCCCCAACGGCGGCCCGGGCCTCGAGAACCGGCTGCACATGATGCACGAGTTCGGCGTCCGCACCGGCCGGATCACTCCGAACCGGCTCGTCGAGCTCCTCTCGACGAACCCGGCGAAGCTTTTCGGCCTGTACCCGCGAAAGGGCACGATCGCGCCGGGCTCGGACGCCGACATCGTCATCTTCGACCCGGAGAAGCGGCACCTGATCACCGCCGCGAACCAGCACTCGAAGTCGGATTACAACCTCTACGAAGGGACCGAGGTGACAGGCTCGCCGGAGGCCGTGCTGCTCCGGGGGACGGTCATCGTCGAGAACGGAGAGCTCGTCGTCGAACCAGGGATCGGCCAGTTCGTCGAGCGAGCTGCGTTCGGGCAGGAGCTTCTGCCGACTGCGGCCCGCTGACTCCAGCGTGCGCGGAAGCGCGCCGGCGCTTCCTTCCCCCTAGCGCCGGCGCCTACCGCGCACGGTTTGGGCTACCGCGACCTACGTATCGAAGTGGTGGCAGGCGTAGTAGTCGACCGGAAGGTCGAGCAGGTCCCACTGGACGAGGTTGTCCTGCGGGCACGCCTGACCCTGATAGAGGTCTGCTCGCCGGAGGGTCTCCGTTCCCGCGTAGCTCTCGTCGGGGTGGAAGACGCGGAGGATGATGCTCGGCGCGTTCGTGTTCCCGCTGACCGCGTCGAGCACCGACGGCTTGCCGGGCGGTGCGCAGTGGTAGTAGCCGAGGATGAGGACCTCGGGGTTGCAGTCCCAGCCCGCCGCTGTCGTCTGATCCATGTCGGATCGTCCGGGCGGGTTGCCGTAGGCGAGCCCGGCGAGCACGGCCGCAGCGACGGCCGGCAGGACGAAGAGTGCTACTCGAAGCATGTCGACTCCTTCCTCGTTGGTCAGACCTGAGCAGGGGCCGGATCGGGCCGCACGACGACCGTGTCGGCGACCTTGACGATCTCGTCGACGGGGAGATCCGCCCGCTCGGCATGCCTGCGGATCGCCTCCGGGCTCGACGCCTGGTAGATGCAGACGGTGCCGACAGTGCCGTCGGTCTCCGCGAGGACGTAGCTGCGGATCCACGTCACGTCGTCGGGCATGCGCTCGCCCTCCGCGGTCGAGCGGGCCGCCGCCTCCCGGAGGTCGTCCGCCGTGTTCCAGCCGTTCCGGCGGAGGATGACGTAGGTGTCCATGGCCCTCCTTCGATTCGGATGACCCGATCGACGGTAGGGACGGCGCGGCTCCGCGAAATCGGCGGGATTGCCTAGATTGGCCGGCCGAGCTACCGATCTTGGAGCAGCTCGAGCCTCCGCGCTTCGGCCGCGGCTTCGAGGCGCGTGCGGACGCCGAGCTTGCGCAGGATCGCCGACACGTGATGGTCGACGGTCCGCCGCGAGACGACGAGCCGCTCCGCGATGTCTGCGTTGCGTAGCCCGGTGGCAACGTGCCGTAGTACCTCGAGCTCGCGAGCGGTCAGGTGCGCAGGATTGCTCCGCGTGCTCGGACGCGGTCCGCGAGCAACGCCGCGCACGCCTCGCTCTCGGAGCCGCCGCGCCGGTAGCGCCGCTGCCCCACGCGCCCCGAGGGCGAGCAGCTCCTCGTGCGATCTCTGGAGCGACGCTTCGTCATCAGCCCACGCCAGGACGAAGGCCGCGTCGTACGGACAGCCGTGCTCGCGCCACCAGCCGACCGCGGCGTCGCGCCGACCGCGGAGCTCGAGCGTGAACGGCTCCGGAACGTCCGTGACGTCGCCCCTCGCAACACCCAGACGGCGCCGCCAGCACGCGAGCTCGCCCGCTATCCAGCGATCGGCGAGCGCCTCGGGCTCGAAGCCGGCGAGCTCCGCCAGTGCCCGCTCACGGTCGCCCGCAAGAATCGCCGCCTCCGCCATCACGAGAGCCACGGGGGCGCGCTTCGGCAGCTCAGCGGCCTCCCGGCCGATCGCGAGAGCTTCCTCGAGCGGAGGCCACACGTCCGGGTCGCCACGGCGTGCGCGTAAGAGCCCGAGCGCCATCAGGGCCGTCGCGCGGATGACGTACGCAGTCGTGCCCGTCTGCAGGACGGCACTTGCGTCGGCTGCCGCGTCGTCCCACTCCGCCTTCGGAAGGGCGATCCAGCTCCGCCACGCGAGGAGGTAGCTACGGTCGAGCTCGAGGTCCCGATCCGTCGCGTAGGCGAGGCCGTCGGCGATCAGCCGCGTCGCTTCCTGCCACTCGCGCCGTCGCACCGCAGTGACTGCGAGATTGCCGTACGCGCGTGCGGCGACATCTTCGAGCTCGTGCTCCAGGGCGACCTCGAGCGCGCGCTCGAGACGCTCGCTTCCCTGTCCGGCGAATGCCTCGACGCTTCCCAGGCTGACGAGCGTCCAGGCGACGAGCTCGTGCTCACCCAACCGCTCGGCGAGTGCGAGCGCAGGTTCGCCCCACTCCGCGGTGCCTTCCGGGTCCAGTGAGATCTGGCGGCGAGCGGCCATCACCGAGTATGCGAAGGCGAGCTCCCGGCCGGGAGGCAATGTCCTGAGCAGCTCGACGGCAGCCTGCGCCATGTGCTCCGACTCCTCGCGATGGCCGCGGTACCAGTGAAGACGTGACAGCCAGCAAAGCTGCTCGCCCTCGCGGTGGCGATCGCCGATGGCCCGCCAGCGGGCGAGGGCCGCCTCGCGTGACGCGATAGCCTCCTCGACCTGCCCGGTGAGCGCGCACTCGTGAGCGCGCCGCTCGAGCAGATGTGCCACCTCGTCGTCGGGTAGTCCGGATGCGTGCTCGAGCGCTCGGGCGAACTGGGCGGCCGCCTCGCGGTGCGCGGCGCGTGCGGCGGCGTGCTCGCCGGCCACCACGCCGTAGCGGAGGACGGCGGCATCGTCGCCGGCGCCGTCGGCGTGGTGCGCGAGCCGGGCGGGATCTGGGCCATCGACCGCGCCGCTCTCGAGTGCCGCCAGGATCGAACGATGCAGTGTCGCCGCGCGCAGCGGGCTCAGGCTTTCGGCCACGGCGAGCCGAGCGAGCTCGTGCCGGAACGCGACCGCGTCCGTCGAGGAGGTCAGCATCCCCGACCCGAGGCACTCGTCGAGGCTCGCGAGCTCGGACGGGACGACGCGCTCCAGCAGCGAGAGCTCGGCCTGTGTGGGCACGAGGGCGACGGCGTCGAGCAGACTACGCGAGCTGCGGTCGAGCCGCGCAGCGCGCGCTGCGACCGCGTCCCTGACCGTGGGCGGCACGCTGGGGCCGCCGGCGGCGAGCACCTCGGTGACGAAGAACGGGTTGCCGCCCGTGCGTCGGTGGAGCTCGGCGGGGTCGACCTCGTGGAGAACGGCCAGGATTGCGACGGCGGAGACGGAGAGCGGCTGCAGCTCGAGCCGGGAGACGCCGGGGACCGTGGCGAGCCCCCCGACCACCTGGCGGAGCGAGTGCCTCTCGTCGAGCTCGTCGTCGCGGTACGTGCCCACCACGAGCGCGCGCGACGCTTCCACGCGCCTCCCCAGCAGGCGCAGCACGTCGAGTGTTGCCTCGTCCGCCCAGTGCAGGTCCTCGAGGACCAGCAGGGTCGGCTCGCGGTCGACCTCGGCGAGCAGCGCCCGCAGGAGCTCGTGCGGGCGCGCGCCGGAGTCGATCAGGCGCTCGAGCTCACCTCCGGTGGCCGCGGCGATGTCCGCCAGCGGGCCGAGGGGCCGAGGGGTCGCGAGCGGATCGCAGACCCCTTCGAGCACGCGCATCGATCCGCCGATCTCCGCGCGGAACGAGCGCACGAGGGCGCTCTTGCCGACGCCGGCCTCGCCGGACACGAACAGGAGCCGGCCGGTGCCGGCCGCCGCCACGGCGAGCGCGGTTCGGAGCTTGTCGAGCTGGGCCTCGCGCTCCAGCAGCGTCGGGCGTACGGTGACCGCTGACACCCGAGCATCGTGAGCGGGTCCCACGGTCGATGCAAGGGCTAGGATCGGCTCGATGGCGATCGTCGTAGCGAACCCGAACCTCGGCGCGGAGATCGTCGCCGATGCGAAGGAGTTCGTCCTCTACTCGTGGTCGGTGCAGAACGCGATCGACCCGATCCCGGTCGCCGGCGCGGAGGGGCGCTACTTCTGGGACTACGAGGGGAAGCGCTACCTCGACTTCGCGTCGCAGCTGGTCAACGTGAACATCGGGCACCAGCACCCGAGGCTCATCGCG
>Ga0299907_10002019_pt1 | contig 12196 bp, 11 predicted proteins | sample RVTome_16_FD_198680 | JGI IMG/M metagenome (GOLD analysis project Ga0299907, IMG submission 198680) | Soil microbial communities from uranium-contaminated site in the Upper Colorado River Basin, Wyoming, United States - RVT152D67 (version 2) ...
GCGGACCTGCGGGATGCCCCCGGCGGCTCGGCTCGACCCGATCGGCCGGCTCCTCGTCATCACGAGGGCATGCGTTCAACCGATGACGCTGACCGCGGCCGCCATCGCGGGAGCGCTCGCGGCCCCCATCCCATCTTTCGATCCGTACCTGTTCGCGCTGGCGGCGTTAGGGATCGTCGTGGCGCACGCCGCCAACAACATGATCAACGACTACTTCGACCTGCGGGAGGGTCTCGATACCGAGGATTACCCGCGCTCCCAGTACGCGCCCCATCCCGTCGTCGCCGGAGTCGTCACCGAGCGCGGGCTCCGGAACGCGATCCTCGTCGCCAACGGGATCGACGGGTTGATCATGGTCGTTCTCTTCCTCGCCCGGGGGTGGCCGGTGGTCGCGTTCGCGCTTGCCGGACTCTTCATCAGCGTCTTCTATGTGGCGCCACCTCTTCGCTTCAAGGCGCATGGCCTGGGCGAGCCCAGCGTGTTCCTGATCTGGGGGCCGCTGATGGTCGGCGGCACGTATTACTCGGCGACCGGATCGATCCCGATCGAGGTCATTTACGCGTCGATCCCCTATGCGTTACTGGTGACGACGGTGCTCATGGGCAAGCACATCGACAAGCTGCCGTGGGACGAACGCGCTCGAGTCGCGACGCTTCCGGTGGTGATGGGCGAGGGGGCCGCGCGGCGCACCACGATCGGGTTGATGGCCACCTTCTACGTCGGAGTCATCGCGCTCGTAGCTACCGGTGTGATCTCGCCGTGGACGCTGGCGGTCGCGCTCGCGCTGCCCACGTTGCGCCGGGTTCTACGCACGTATGGCCGCGCGCGGCCCGACGAACCCCCGGCGCGTTATCCGCTGTGGCCGCTGTGGTACGGCCCCTGGGCCTTCGTGCACGCGCGCCGCGCGGGGGCGCTACTGGTGGCCGGCTTCATCGTCGGCGCGCTGGTGGGCTAGACCCCGCTCCTCTTCTCTCTCTCTTTGGGCTCTTTGGGCTCTTTGGGCTTGGGCCCGTTCCCCGGCTTGTCGTCGGTCGGACTCGGTGTGGGCGTCGGCGTGGGTTCCGGGTCCGGGTCGGAGCCGCACGTGCTCGGCCCGCACGGAGTGGGATCCGGCGGCGCTTGCATGCCCGACTCTCGGTTGCGCGTGTTCTCGGGGGTCGGGCCCGATCCGAATTCGCATGGATCCGGCATGTGGAAGCACAGCGGCTCGTCGAACCCATCGTCATCCGAGTCCAGACCCTCGACGATCACGAGGCTCGCTTGCGCCGCGATGTTCGAGGCGGTCGGTATCCCGAGCGTTGTCGGCCACGACTGGTTGGTCCCGGGCATGGGCCCGCACGGTGGCAAGAACGCAGCGTCGGTCGTCGCTTCCTCGGTCTCACTACGACGGTTGTTCTCGAAGCACGTCCCCGTACCGAGGCCGTCCCATGCGATATCGATCCCGTTCGGTGAGTCGCCGCTCGGAGAATTGAAGAAGTTGCTCGTGATCGTCAGATCCGAGCTTGCCCACGGTGTCGTCGCCGGCTCATTCGTGGTGAACGGACCGGTCGGACCGAGGACTAGTCCGTAGCCAGAGCCCAGCCACAACCCATAGCGGTCGTTGCCCCAGAACTCGTTGCTCTGGACCGTGTTCTCGTTGCCGCTCAAGAGGAAAACGCCGGTCCCGACCGGGATGTAGGCGAACGTCGCGAACACGGTCGCTTCTACGTCCGAGGTGTCGAGATAGGGATTGAAATTGTTGTCGTAGACCTTGTTGCGCTCGAACACGAGGTTGTTCTGCGGATAGTTCGGATGATCCGTCTCCGAGTCCGACACAAGTCCGACCGCGTTGTCGAAGAACTCGTTGTCGTGCACCCACACGTGATTGCCCTGCGTCCCGGAATAACCGAGGACGTTGTGATACGAGCGGCAGTTCCTGATCTCCATCGAGAAGCGTCCCGGCGTCTCGGCCGAGCCACCGGGATAGATCCCGCCATCCCCGCCGCCGAATGCTTCACAGTTCTTCATGAGCCCGTGATCGTTCGCGAAGGTCAGGAAGGGATAGTCCGTGCTAAACCCCGAGTCCACGCGATCGATGAGAAGGCCACTGGTGTCGAGGATGTAGACGCCGTGTTCCGCGCCGTGCCACACGGACAGGTTCTCGATGATGATGCCGTCGGAGCGGTCGCCTCGGATCACGACATGCTTCTGAAACTTCGCATCGATCACGACGTCGCGGGGAGTCTGTCCCATGCCCCGTAGTGTGATGTCCTTCTTACCGACGATCGCGATCAGGTTCTGCGCATTGGGGTTCCGGACGTGGAACTCGTACGAAAAGGTGCCGTCGGGGTTATCGGGGGGGAGGTCGTCCGCCAGGACGCTGGGTTCCTCGTGGTAGGTGCCCGGCCAGATCTGGATCAGGGCCCCATCGGGGGCCGCGTTGACTGCGGCCTGGATGTGCTCATAGGGGCACTCGCCGGTCTTGCAGACATCGATGATCTGGGTCGATACCCGGTTCTGGTCTGGGACAGAGCCCTCCCGCGGAGGCGACTCGACGTCGCGTTCCTTGTGAGCAAAGGCGGCAGGCGACGGTATGAATAGCAGTAGGGCAAGGATCGCGATCAGGGCGCGGCGCATCGATAGTCCTTCCCCGTCCGCCCGCATTCGATTTCTCTGCCGAAGGCGCCATCCCTGCTCGGGCCGGGGAACCCGCCACCGATCGCTCTTCGGAGGTGACCCCTTTGTCGAGCTTGCTAGAGCGCCACGTCTCGTCCGAGGTCCTCTGCGGCACTTACCAGATAGGTTGTCATCCGTCCCTTTCCCTTGACGTCGACCTCGCCGCGCACGGTGAAGCCGTAGCGATCGCGGGCGCGTGCGTAGGTAGCTTCCGTCACCTGTATCTCCCCAGGGAGTCCATGGGACTCCATCCGGCTGGCGGTATTGACGGTGTCGCCCCACAGGTCGTAGCTGAATTTGCGCGTACCGATCACGCCCGCAACCACGGGTCCTGTGTGGATCCCGATGCGCAATTCGACCCCTGCGTCTCGCGCCTCCGCCTGCATCGCGATCGCCATCTCCACGACCGCTTCCACGTGATCGGGCCGGGGGATCGGGAGGCCGCCGACGACCATGTAGGCGTCTCCGATCGTCTTGATCTTCTCGAGCTCTCGTCCCTCTGCAAGTCGGTCGAACTTCGAAAAGACCTCGTTCAGGAGCGACACGACGTCTTCCGCGCTTCTCTCAGCCGAGTAGGTCGTGAAGTCGACGATGTCGGCGAACAGGACGGTCACGTCCTCGAAGGAGTCTGCGATGACCTCCTCATGCCGCTTGAGTCGCTCCGCGATCGGCTGCGGCAGGATGTTCAGCAACAGCCTTTCCGATCGAGCCTGTTCGATCTCGAGGGCGCGATGCTTCTCGTCGAGGGCAGCCATGGTCTTCTCGCGTTGGCGCACGAAGTACTGGAGCAGCAGATAGGTGGTCGACGACACCGCCGCGGTGTTCAGCCCGAAGAACGCGATCACCACTCCCGAGGGGATCTCACGGCTCGGCAGGTTCGGATCTATCACCACCGAGACGAGCGTCAGCGCGAGGTATGCGACGAACCAGGGGACAGCCTCTCGCGCTCCGCTGAACATGAGAGCACCGAAAGGCGATGCAAGTGCCCACAGCATGACCGCGCTGGAGGCAACGAAGCCGCCCAGACTCCATTGAAGGATGAACGGTAGCAACAGCATCAGCAGGAGCTGCGAGAAGCGGAAGAAGCGGTACCGCTTCGTGACGAAGAAATAGCCGAGGCTCGCAACCGCGAAGACCTGATAGCCGAATGGGATCGCCGCCGACAGCGGGAGGCCCAGTACCAGGTAGGTAACTACCCACACCGTCGAAACGGGAACGATGCACAGGACCGCCAGCGTCAAGGTGGATTTCCGCAGCCGCTCCTCATCCGTGTCTTGGGGCAGCAGACCTCGCGCGAGGAGCCGCTCGAGCGAAGCCGGACCGAACGTCCTACCCATGACGTGGAGCGGATCGGGATCGAACCGACGACCTCCTGCTTGCAAAGCAGGTGCTCTACCGATTGAGCTACCGCCCCGGAGAGAAATAGCAGTCTAGCTGGGCTTACTCACCGCCAACTGATTGCATGGCCTCGAATACAGCACCTGCTCACAGAGCAGGTGCTCATCTCAAACCTCGATCCAGTAGGCGCTCTTGATTCAGAAGCGTATGAAGAGCACCTAACTGGACTGGTATTGGCGAGCCGAGGACTGCTCAACAGTTCTCATTTCCCAGTGGCCTTATCGCATCGACCCACGAGTCGATTAGAGGTCACCGGCCTCCGTGGTTTCAGTTAGAACCTCGTCGACGCCCCGTAACCCTTCCAAGAGCTCCACGATGCGCGAGATGTCCGCTTGATCTGACAGGGTGACCATGAAGTACGCCGGCAGGGCATCCTTCGGGAGGTTCTCCCAGTACTCCGGCTGATCTTGATACTTCTTCTTGAATCTCTTGAACGCTTCCCTCTTCGACACGAACTCAAAGTTCGCAATGCCGTCGATCTCAGCGAGCTTGTTTGTGAATGAGCGCCGGTCAGCTCGTTTGACCCCGTTTTCGAGGAAGACGGTTGCGCGCACAGGCTCGATCTCTTCTTTCCGGGCCTTCTCATCGTCCTCTCCGTCCTCTTCAGGGGTATCGGAGAAATGAAGCACCGCTCCTTCGGACGACGATTCGCCACCGGAGGGATCGGCCCCGCCCCACAAGACGACCCCGTCACCCTCGGCGACGAGCGACGGCGCCATCACCCTGCCGGCGGGCGGATCGGGCAATGGCGTCCAGTTGTTGTCCTCGGGTGAATACAGCGCGACGTCGCCGCCGGCCCCCACCACGGCCATCTGCTGTCCGTTCCACGCAATTGGGATGGGCAATGCCGGGAACCCGCCGCCGACGGGTGAGCGCGGGATCTCGAGCCAACTATCGGTCGCGGGGTCATAGGCGGCGCCGTCGACGCGACCTCCCTCTTCGCTCATCCCGCCCCACACGATCATCTCGCTACCGGTCCACACCGCGGCGGGAGAGTCGCGTTCGGACAAGGGTGCAGGAGAAAGCTCCCGCCACGAGTCGTTCTTGGGGTCGTAGGCCGCGCCATCTGCGAGTGGGTCACCAGAAACGTCGACTCCGCCCCACACGATCATCTCGGTGCCTGTCCACACCACCGCGTGGCGATGACGCCCGGCGATCGGAGCCTCGGACAGCGAACGCCAGGAGTTGCTGCGCGGGTCATAGGCGGCACCGGATGCGGTGGCCGAACCGCTCTCTGTCACTCCGCCCCATACGATCACCTCGGTGCCCGTCCAGATGGCGGAGTGACTGGCGAGACTCCAATAAGGCGACGAGGCCAGCTCCCTCCAACTGTCGGAGCTGGGGTCGTATGCGGCGCCGTTGTCGGGTCGTCCGTGGCTGCCGTCACCGACCTCACCGCCCCACACGATCATCTCGGCACCGGTCCACACGGCGCTACGACCGTTGCTGACCTGAAGCGGCGCTCCGGCGAGGGTGCGCCACGAACGGCTGCCGTAATCGAAGGCGGCGCCGTCTACCAATCCTGCGGGATCGTCGGAGCCATCGGAGCCGCCCCACACGATTAACTCGGTACCGGTCGATACCGAGACATGACCCGATCGTCCTTCGATGGGCGCCGTCGGCAACGACTCCCACTCCGCCCCTTGGTCTTGCCGGGCAGGAAGGGACTCGAGGCGCGGTTGCATCGCGACCCAAGCGGTGGCACCGATGAAAGCGAGCACCACCAGGGACAGCGCGCCGCTGCTGAGGGCCACGCGGCGGCGAGCTCGCTTCAGGACAGCCCGATCGATCGCGCCCAACGCATCGACGCGGTCGACCTCGGTGTGCAGCGCGCTTCGAAGCCGGTCCTCGATCATGTTTGCTCTCCCATCTGCTCTCTCAACGACTTGAGACCGCGTGAGATCAACGACCTCACGGTTCCCACCGGGCTCCCGAACACATCTGCGATCTCCGCCTCGGGGAGATCGGCGTAGTAGCGCAGCACGAGCGCGGCGCGCTGGCGGTGAGGCAGCGCGCGCAGGGCGGTCACGAGCTCCTCGCGTCCCGCAACGTCGGGCTGCAGCTCGTGACTGCGCGGCCGCGCGGCTTCGGTCTCCACGTAGCGTCGCTCTCGGGCACGACGCTCGCGGTGGCGTTTGGACGCGTTGATGACACTGCGCGTCATGTAGGCACCGAACGCGTCAGGATTCCGCAGCGTGTGGAGCCGGCCGCTGGTGCGCAGGAAGGCGTCATGGACGATGTCGCGCGCGGCCTCGAGGTCCCCGATCAGGAGATATCCGATCCGCACGTTGCGCGGGACATGTAGGCGATAGAGCCGCTCCAGCAAACCGGGCTCATCGCTCACGTCGACCGCCAGCGCATCGCTTCCCACACTATGTAGATACGCAGCTCGGCCGGAACGCTGCAGGGGTTTGGTTTGGCTTTTCCAGTCGCGAGTGCCCGGACGCCCCGGAAGAGCACCTAGCTGAGTGCAACTCTCCCGGCTGCATTGCCTAGGCTGTGGTCGTGAAACGGGGAATTGGGTTCCTGGTTTTTCTCGCGCTGGTCGGCAGTTCAGTTTGGATCGGTCTCTCGTCCGGAGGAGGAGATGAGCGACGAATCGAGAGGCGAATCGTCTACGAAGTCGTGGGCGAACAGACCCGAGCAGAGATATTCGCCTTCCGGGCCCTCGCGCGTAACGGCCTCATGGATCCGGTCGGCAGACGCACGTACAACTGGACCTATGAGGAGGACACCACTCGGACCGAGATGGGCTGGCTAGTCGGATTCGCAGCCAGCGACTGCGCGCCACGCGGGAGCTCGCACACGTGCAGAGGCCTTTCCGGTGAAGACCCCGCGCTCGGAAACGCCATCAGCGATACGTGGTTGGAGGTGGGACTTGTGGACCGGCATTGGGAGGTACTTGGAATCGGGGGCAACATCACTGCCGACGATCAACGCGTCGTGGGCTTTTCGCTGCCTGATAAACGCGAGCCGTCACACTGGGATTTCGCATCTCTAGGCTTGTGGGATCGCTCGCTCTTGATGACGCCGATATGGGTCGGTCCATATCCCACCAGCGCGCTGGGGAGCGTTTGTTCGGTGGCATCGAATGGGAAAACCGTCGATGTCTTTTATGTGGACGCGCCGAACCGTCCCTTCGAAGTCGGGGGCTGGGTCCGCGGCTCACGGTTACCCCGCGGGTTGCACTCCAAGCCTCAGGTCTCCTGTGTGCAGTACGCGGGGGGCGGGTGGGTCGTCGAGGCCGAACCACGTCTCGTGGAGGGCGTCGGAGACATCCAAGGCGTCGAAGCCACACTCTCGTGGCATGGCGATCGGCGCTTCACCGCCCCGGTGGAGTGTCGAGCCAGTCTCGTGAATGAAAATGACGAAGTCATCTGGGAGGACTTCGAACGGAGGCCCGGCCTGTGGCCGCCTCCCGATCCCGCCGACTATCCCTATGAAATGGAGATCTTCATCAATGCCGCGGACGGGATTGCTGAAGCCAGCCTGAAGTCCTTCAGATGTCGCACCTTGTGAGAACCAACCGAAGTGACTTTTCAACAGCACCTAATTGAACGTGTTTCGCTCGGTGGACTTCGCCCTGTCAGGCGGACTAGCACAGCGTTCGGCGCGTCCTTCTTGCAAAGCAAGTGCTCTACCGATTGAGCTACCGCCCCTCAGAAACCGCAGTTTACCTGCGTAAACGTGTGATCCACTGACCCAAAAAAGCAGGTGCTGTAACGAGTAAGTGCAAACGTGAAAGAGCGGCTGCTGACGGCAGGTGCTCCACTCAGACCTTGCGCGATCAAGATTTAAGGCCCCGAGCCGCCCTAAAAGCACCTAACTGAGCGTGAAGGGCAACCTTCCGCCTCCTTTGTCAGTCTGTTCGGTATGGCTAGGCGAATGACGACCGGGCTTTCCCTTCTCTTCCTCTTAGGGGGTCTTCTCCCCGCGCCAGCTGGGGCACAGCCACTCGAATGCGAAGGGCGAGAGGCCACGATTATCGGGACCGAGGATCGCGACATCCTCATCGGAACGACAGGCGACGACGTCATCGTCGCCCTAGACGGTTTCGACACAATCGATTCCCTAGGGGGCAACGACGTCATCTGCGCCGGCGGGGGCAACGACCAGGTCGACGGCGGCGATGGCGACGACGAGATCTACGGCGGAGCGGGCCAGGACAATCTGACCGGTGGACCAGGTGCGGACGCGATCTACGGGAGCGACGGCTTCGATCGCCTCTACGGAGGAGCCGGCGAAGACTTCCTCCATGGGGGTCCGGGCTGGGATCACCTCTTTGGGGAAGCCGATGACGATCGGCTCGTGGGCAGCGAAGGACGCTGCTGCGGACTCGTCGGCCTCGACGAGCTCAACGGGGGTGACGGCGATGATCTGCTCGACGGCTCTCGAGCCGGCGGCTGCGTCCGGTTCTCCAGTGCGGTAGAGGTAGATCTGAAGGCGGGCACAGCAACGGGTGAGGGCATGGACACCTTGATCGAGATCCATTGCGTCGAATCGGGTCCCGGCACCGACGTCATCCGAGGTAGCGATTCAAGGGACTACCTGCGGGGAGGCGGGGCCGACGATCGCATCTACGGTCGCGGTGGGAACGATCACCTCGTGGGAGGCGGATCGAACTCTGGGGATCTCCTCTACGGTGGGAAAGGCGACGATCTGATCCACGCTAGCGAAGGTGCCGACCAGCTGTTTGGTGGGGCCGGCGACGATGAGCTGTTCGGTGAGTCGGGTGAGGGGGACGAGCTCTCCGGTGGAAGCGGCAATGACACACTCTCGGACATAGGAGGGGGCGGAGTGCTGGACGGGGGGCAGGGCCGCGACCTCGTGTGGTTTCGATGGGAAGCGACGACGATCGATCTCGCTAGTGGCATCGCAACCGACGGAGACGGGATCTACAGACTCATTTCCATCCGCGATGCACGAGGGTCCTCGCGCGACGACACACTCCGAGGCAACGGTCGAGGAAATCGCCTTTTCGGAGAGCGCGGCGCGGACAGACTGTTTGGACGCGGGGGCTCAGACTTCCTCGACGGAGGTCCTGGTATCGACCACTTGGACGGTGGACCCGGTAGAGACGAACTTGACGGAGGCGCCGGACTGGATTCTTGCTTCAACGGTGAAACCGAGACCGCCTGCGAGTAGCTCGCCAAGAACACCCAACTGGCCGCGTTCCGCTCAACCTATTCACACCTGGCAGGCGGTCTAGCACAGCGCACTGCGCGGTCTGCTTGCAAAGCATGTGCTCTACCAATTGAGCTACCGCCCCTCAGAAACCCCAGTCTAGCTGGGGAAACGTATCTTTCTAAGTCCGGAACAAGCATGTGCTGTGTGCGCGCTGAATAACCAAGAGTTTCCCGGGTCCAGGTCTTGCCGAACAGCAACTAACTGAACAACCTTCGATCTCCCCTTATTGCGGGCGGTAGGCGTCCCGTCGGTGGGCGACTCGGTGGATAGTCACCATCTCAGCTTCGTCATCGATCGCGTAGATCACTCGCAATTCCCCACGACGCGCCGCATGAAGTCCCTCCCACTCAAGTCTCAGCGGTCGCCCCACCCGGTATGGATTTGCTGCCAAGGCCCCGTAGATGAACTCGAGCACCGCGAGCAAGTGCTTCTGTTCGAGCCGAGAGAGGTGCCGCCGGGCCTCAGGGAGGACCGCGACGGAGTAGCTCAAGAGGGGTGGGGGAAGTGTTTCTCGATCGGCTCGGCGAGACCCGCCGCTGCCTCGGCTCGCGATCGTTCTAGGCTCTCGCGAGCTTCAGGATCGCTCAGGATCTCGAGGGTCGCCTCCAGGCTTTCCAGGTCGTCGGCGTTCATGAGAACAACCTCACCCCCGTCGGGCGTTCTAACGGTCACCCGTTCGCGGCGCTTTGTGACCGACTCAACCAGCTCTGAGAAATGGTCCCGCGCTTCGTCAATGGACAATGGCTCACTCATGGGGCCATGTTCGCGCTAAAGGGTCCCTGGTGCCATCTTCAGTCCTGAGAAGCGGCGGCGGGCAACTTCGCGGTCGCTAGGATCGTCAGCTTCACGATGGAACGCTCTCAGAGCACGGTTTTCACCTATGTCGTGCTAGCCATACTCCTTTCGGGCTGCCCGGGAGGAGACCCTCGCGTAGATCGCCTTTCGGCAGAACCGCATTCTGAATCAGAGTCGCCGACCACCCCCTTGGCTTCAGCTCAGAAACCCTCAAGGGGTCAATCGCGATGCAACTTAGGCAAACCATCACGTTCGTCAGACACGACAATCGTGTACGTGATGGCGCGTCCCTCCCTGCCTAAGACGGTCTACGTTCCGGTGGAACGCCGCATCGGCTCCGCTGGCCAGAAAGCACCTCTGAGGGCGACATTGCAGGAGCTCGCTAGGGGAACAACTGCCCGCGAGAAACAAGCTGGATGCACGTCGTACTTCGACAGCACGGGCCCACGTACGCTTCGGGATCTCGCATTGTACGGAGACGAGGTAACCATCGATTTCAAAGGCGGGGCGATGTTCGCACTCGGCGCGACCACGGCAACATCCTTTTTCCTGGGACAGCTCACGCGCACGGTCTTCCGGTTCCCACGGGTCAATTCAATCCGTCTCGAGCTCGATGGCAGCTGCAAGGAGTTCGGCGAAGCGATCCAAACGCTGCAGTGCGAGACGATCAGAAGGGGAAAACAATGATCCCAGAGGGAGGCGCAAAGAGCACCTAATTGCTCGGTTCTCGCTCAGAGCCATAGTCGGGAAGATCGCTCTAGCACAGCGCTCTGCGCGTCCTTCTTGCAAAGCAGGTGCTCTACCGATTGAGCTACGGCCCTCAGAAACTGCAGTTTACCTGCGCAAACACACCGATCGATGTGCGAAACAAGCAGGTGGTCTTCGCGATGTCGGGAAACCGAGGATCCTCGACATGTCGTAACAGCCCACAACACCTAATTGGTCAGATTTTTTCCTGACTTCAGCCTTCAATTGACCGCCCGAATAACCGGGCTCAAGAATGTAGGCATGGCTGATTTCGTTCCCGGACATTTCGAACCCCCGCTCGAATTGATGAGCGCCGAATTCGTCCTGGAGCCACTCGGCCCCGAGCACAACGAGCGCGACTACGCGGCGTGGGCGTCGAGCATCGAGCACATCCGAGTTACTCCTGGATTGGAGGACTGGTCGTGGCCGCACGAGATGACGCTCGAGGAGAACCTCGCGGACCTCGAGATGCACGCTAGACACTTCGCGTCGCGCGAGGGGTTCACTTACACGGTGCTCGACCCGCGAACCCGGGACGTGATCGGCTGCGTGTACATCTATCCGGCCAAGGATGGCGTGCACGATGCTCGCATCCGGTCATGGATACGGGCCTCACGTGCGGAGCTTGATGGCAGGCTGAGATCGATAGTCTCAGACTGGATGGCGTCCGACGCGTGGCCGTTTAAGAACGTGTTGTACGCACCGCCCCGGCCCAGTGCACTACCGGGCTAACAAGGGAGGTCCCACCACCGAGGCTTGACCGATCGCCGACGTAGAGCCATATGGTACCATATGCTCCATGTCCAGAGCCCAAACCCTCGTTCAGCTGACGGACCGACTCCTGGCAGCCCTCGATCAATACGCCGCGCGAGTGGGCCGGAATCGCTCGGAAGTTATCCGTTCCGCGATCGAGCACTATCTCGCGGAATCCCTCGAAGACGACATCGATCGCGCTCTCGTTGAGGGGTACAGGAAACAACCCCAGGAACCCGATCCCTACATCGACGCGGTCGCTCGGGACTCGATCGCAGCCGAACCGTGGTGAACCGCGGAGAGATCTGGTGGGCCGAACATGCCGACGCCGGACGACGGCCCTTCCTGGTCCTGACGCGTCAGGCCGCTATTCCCGTACTCGACCGCGTCCTAGCCGTTCCGGCGACGAGAACGATCCGCAACATCCCCACAGAGTTGTTGCTCGAAGAAGACGGCGGGATGCCGGAGAGGTGTGCGCTCAGTTTCGACAACATCACCACGATGCCTAAGGCGCTTTTGACCGAGCGGATCACGAAGCTTCCGGTGGAGAAGCTCGATGAAGTCTGTCGAGCTCTAAGGGCGGCTACAGCCTGCTGATCGACAGCACCTAACCGATGCTCTGCCGATTCGTCTGCGGTCTACTTCCGGAATGAAACGCTGC
>Ga0299907_10002020_pt1 | contig 12195 bp, 7 predicted proteins | sample RVTome_16_FD_198680 | JGI IMG/M metagenome (GOLD analysis project Ga0299907, IMG submission 198680) | Soil microbial communities from uranium-contaminated site in the Upper Colorado River Basin, Wyoming, United States - RVT152D67 (version 2) ...
CGGGGCCATCAACAGGAACTCGGAGGGGATTCCCACATCGAGGATGCTCAACCGCACCTGGAGCGACTCGGCGAAGCCAAACACCAGAGCAGCGGCGAGAGCCCCGACCGGGTGCCAGCGTCCGAATATCATTGCGGCCAGCCCGATGAAACCGCGCCCTGCGGTCATGTTCTCGTTGAATGCGCCGACCGAACCGAGGGTGAAGTAGGCCCCGCCGAAGCCGGCGATCAGGCCTCCGTAGAACACGTTGCGATAGCGAGTGCGGAATACGTCGACGCCGAGAGTGTCGGCGGCCTTGGGATGCTCGCCGACAGCCCTCGAGCGGAGACCCCACCTGGTGCGGAAGAGAGCGTAGGTCAACACGAGGACCAGCGTGTACAGGGCATAGACGAAGATGTTCTGGTTGAACAGAATGCGACCCAGCACCGGGATGTCGGCCAGTATCGGGATCCTGATCGGACCCAGGACCCCTGGCCGGTTGAGCTCGGCGGCGTTCTCCACGAGCACCTGCGAGCTGACGAACGATGTGAGGCCAAGGGCGAAGATGTTGATGACGACTCCGGCGATGATCTGGTCCACGCGGTACTTGATGGCGAGCACGGCGAGACCCAGGGCCATGACACCCCCGGCGAGTGTCGCACCGAGGATGCCTACGTAGGGGCTGACGACCGTCCCGACCACGGCGCCGGTGAACGCGCCGGTCAAGAGCATCCCCTCGATCCCGATGTTGATCACCCCCACCCGCTCACACATCACACCGGAGAGCGCTCCGAAGGCGATCGGTGTGGCCGCGGCAACGGTGGTCACCAGGATCCCCACGATCCCGATCGATTTTCCGGCACCTGCCCAGCCGAGGAAGGTGAATGCGAACAGGCCCATCGCGAGCCCGAGGACGATGTTGGACTTCGCTCCGAAGCCTCGCGTGAGCTGCACCCCGCCGAGGAAGCCGAAGATGATCGCTGACGCCGTCGCCAGCGCCTGGGAGGAGACCGTCCAGTCGAGATCACCGGGCTCTTCCCCGAAGCGGAAAGTGACGTCTCCTTCCGTGCCCACGGCGAATACGAAGTAGACGACTATCGCCAGGAGGATGTATGTGATCCCCAGGATCCGGGCACGCCGCACCTCCGCGGGGGCCCGAACCAGGACTTCGCCCCCGGCCGTCGTCGCGGTCATGTCGACCACCCTCTCGTGACCTGCGCCTGTTTCTCGCCACCCTTGACCCGGTAGACGGCCTTGATCAACTCCGGTGCGGCGATGAAGACGATGATCAGCGCCTGGATCACGACGATCAGGTCGATGCCGACGTCGCTCTGCGCCTGCATGGCCCTGCCCCCGGCGCGGAGCGCGCCGAACAGGATCGCCGACAACACGACTCCACCGGGGTGCGAGCGTCCCAGCAGGGCCAGGGCGATGGCGTCGAAGCCGATCTGTGCGGTGAACCCGGGCACACCCCGGCCCACCACCCCCAGAGTCTCGTTGGCCCCGGCCATGCCGGAGAGGCCACCGGCGAGGGCCATGACGGCGATGATGACCGTGGCCACGCCGATGCCGCCGTACTTGGCGGCATTCGGGTTGGCTCCCACCGCCCTGAACTCGAACCCGATCGTGGAGCGATACAGAAGCCAATAGATCAGCCACGCCACTACGAGGGCGACGATGAAGCCGAGATGGAGACGGAGACGCGAGGCGTTCTCCACGGGCAACCAGTCGAGGATCCTCGGGAAGCGCGCCGAGGCGAGGACGTCTTCTGAGACCGGGTCGAATCTGCCCTCCTTCTGGATGAAGGGCAGCTTCAACATGTAGTCCAGAGTCCGATAGGCGATGAAGTTGAGCATGATCGTGGTGATCACTTCATGGGCCCCGGTCTTGGCTCGAAGGACGCCAGGGATGAACCCCCACAAGGCACCACCGAGAAACCCCGCCAGGACCGCCAACGGCAGGTGGACCACCCAGGGAAGGCCTTCGAAAGAGAATCCGACGATGACCGCGGTGAGCCCACCGATGGTCATCTGCCCTTCGGCGCCGATATTGAACAGTCCGGCCTGGAAGCCGACGGCCACCGAAAGCCCGGCCAGGATGAGGGGGGTCGCGACCAGGAGCGTCTCCGAAATGGAGTTCCATCCCGCGAAGGCTCCCCGGAACAGAGCCGAGTAGGCAGGGATGACCGCCCCGAAGCCGTCTGTCAACACGATGATGACCGCCCCGATGATCAAGGCGGAGAGAACGGCGAGGAGAGGGATCACGACGACGGTGGTCCAGTCGACGTTGCTGGGTGCGATGCGCTCCAGCCAAGCGGGCCGCTCTTCCCGGGGCTCTTCGACGCTCGGTGGGGCTTGCTGAGTCATGCCACCGACCCCGCCATGTAGAGGCCGAGTTGTGACGGGGTGGCCTCGGCACCCGGGACCTCGGCAACGATCTTTCCGCGGAACATCACCAGGATCCGGTCGGCCAGGGCCAGGATCTCGTCCAGCTCGCTGGACACGATCAAGACGGCGGCGCCGTCGTCGCGCTCCTCGACGATGCGGCCGTGGATGTACTCGATCGATCCGACGTCGATCCCACGTGTGGGTTGCGAGGCGATGATCAGCTTGGTCTCGCGGGCGAACTCCCGGGCGACGATCAGCTTCTGTTGGTTGCCGCCCGACAGCTTGCCGACGTTGGTGCGAGACGACGGTGTGCGGATGTCGTATTGCTCGATCAGCTCGTCTGCGTGGCGATGTGCGTAGTCCCAGTCCATGCGGATGCCGTGGCTGTAGGGCTGGGCGTAGTAGCTGTCGAGCACCAGGTTCTCGGCGACGTCGAATGCGAGAACCAGGCCGAGCCGCTGACGGTCCTCCGGGATGTGGGCGACGTCGGCATCGTGCATCGCACGGGGCGTGGCCAGGGTCACGTCGACTCCATTGAGCTCGACGTGACCGCCCAGAGGATCGATGAGCCCGGTGAGCGCCTCGACCAGCTCGGTCTGGCCGTTGCCCTGGACCCCGGCGATCCCAACGATCTCGCCCGACCGGACCTCGAAGCTCACATGATCGACCGCAGTGTGCTGCCGTTCGTCGCGCACCAGCAGCTCGCTCACCGATAGCACCACCTCCCCGGGCTGAGCCTTCTCCTTGTCGACCACCAGGTCGACCGGGCGGCCTACCATCAGCTCGGCGAGTTGCTCTTTCGTGGCGTTCTTCGGATCGGCCTCCCCGACGACCTTGCCCCTTCGGAGAACAGCGATCCGATCGGCTACGTCGAGGACCTCACCCAGCTTGTGGGTGATGAAGATGATCCCCTTGCCCGCCTCCTTCAGCCCGTTGACGATCTTGAAGAACTCTTCCACCTCCTGAGGGGTGAGTACGGCCGTGGGCTCGTCGAAGACGATGATCTCGGCGTCACGGAACAGAACCTTGATGATCTCGATCCTCTGCTGGACGCCGACTGGAAGGTCCTCGACGACGGCCTCAGGATCGACGAAGAGCCCGTATTTGCGGGAGATCTCCTCGACCTCCTGGCGCGCCTCTTTCATGTCGATCGTGCCCACAGGCTGCTTCGTCGGCTCCACGCCGAGCACCACGTTCTCCGTGACGGTGAACACCGGCACCAGCATGAAGTGCTGGTGGACCATCCCGATGCCTGCGTCGATCGCGTCGCCCGGGTCAGAGAAGTGCCGGACCGTGCCGTCGATGACGATCTCACCCTCGTCGGCCGAGTAGAGGCCGTAGAGGATGTTCATCAGGGTGGTCTTCCCCGCTCCGTTCTCACCGAGGAGCCCGAGGATCTCGCCCGACTCGATTGTCATGTCGACTGAATCGTTGGCTATGACACCAGGAAATCGCTTGGTGACGTTGCGAAGCTCGAGCTTCAAAACCGACAGCCCTGACTCATGACCGGCCGGAGCATAGCCAGGGCCCTTCCCGGCACGTCGGTCGGGCTACAAAGAGGAAGGCCCCGCCGTGGCGGGGCCTTCTCTCGGTTTTGGTCAGTTGGTGGTTGTGTCAGCTGGTGGCCTGGTCGGCGGGGACGATGGAACCGTCCTGCAACCCGGCGCGGATCTCATCGATCTGAGAGACCAACTCGGCGTCGACACCCTCAGCGATCTGTCCGAGACCGACACCATCCTCAGCAATCGTGTACAAACGGGGACCAGCCTGGAAGTCGCCCTCAGCAACATCCTGGATAGCAGTCGCCACCGCAACATCGAGACCCTTCAACACCGACGTCAGGATCACATCCTCATAGTCAGGAGCAGTGATGAACCAGTCAGCGTCGACACCAATCACCCACACGTCACCCAACTCCTGCGCCAACGCAGCCGAACCCAACCCCACAGGGCCAGCAACCGGCAACACCACATCAGCACCCTCATCCACAAACGCCTGAGTCACATTCCGGCCATTGTCCAGATTCTCGAAGTCACCAGTGAACGTCCCCGTCTGCTCCTCAGGATTCCACCCCAGAACAGACACTTCGGTCCCATTCACCTCGTTGTAATACCGCACCCCATAGACAAACCCATCCATGAAACAGGTCACACCACAAGGAATCTGAATACCACCATAAGTAGCAACCACACCAGACTCAGACACCCCAGCAGCCAGATACCCAGCCAAGAACGCAGCATCAGTCGTACCGAAAATCGCACCCTGAACATTCGGCCGCTCAGGATCCATCACCGAATCGATGATCTGGAACAACTGATCCGGATTCTCATCAGCCATCTGACCAGTCGCCTCCGTCAACAAAAAGCCGACAGTCACGATCAAATCACACTCCGCATCAATGAACGACTGGATATTCGGCACATAATCGGTATCCGCCTGCGACTCCAAAAACGTCGAATCCTCCGACGCAAAACCAGCCGCAATCGCATCCTCAACACCCTTGAACGCCGTCTGATTGAACGACTGATCATCAATACCACCCGTATCAGTCACCTGACACGCCTTGATCGGCCCACCTGCCTCGACGGCCGTGGTCGTGGTCGCCTCCTCGGCTGTGGTCGTCGTGCTCCCCTCGGCCGCGCTCGTCGTGGTCTCGGATGCCTCGGTCGTCGTCGTATCGCCCACCGCGGCGGTGGTCGACGTGGTGTCGGTCTCGTCGTCTCCGTTGAACACGAAGAAGAGGATCACGGCAAGCACGACCAAACCGCCCAGAATCCATGGCCACGCCTGATTCCCCGAGGGCCCGTCTGGCCCCGCAGGGTCCCCTGGCTCACCGGGGCCACCCGGTCCACCCGGACCGTCGGGCCCTTCCGGCCCGGAGCCGTTCGGTGGTGTCGGTTCCCCGGGCTCCACGGGCTCTATCGGCTCGGTCCTGTCCATATCGGTCACTTCGCGTACCTCCTCGGGGGCTTGCCTCGGTTCAACCTATCTGAATGTCGCCAACGTGATGCCGTCGGCGTCCTGGAGCAATAGCTCGTTGGGCTCCAAGACGTAGCCGGTGACCCTCTCCAATGCCGCCAGATATGCGGCCTCCTGATCCATGATCGCCGGCTCACAGGCCATCGCGGTCACTGCGATCTCGGGTCCCAAAGTCATCGAGCCGGCGTCGAACTCGGCCACCCCGCTGTAGGTGTTGCAGCCCGCCGAACCGGACACGGAGTCGTCCTCCAAGGTCAGGTCGATTGAGGTGCCCTCGAGGGGCTCGGAGCCGTGCAGAGTCGCCAGGTCCCAGGTCCGCCCTGTGGGGTCGGTGCTCGGCTCGGAACAACCGACAAAGACGGCGACGAGCAGGACCGCGGCGAGGCCGCCAGTGGATCTCATGTCCACAGCGTGCCCCGCTACCCATCGGGGCGCATCGTCCTGATCGGACGATCCCGACGCCACCATTGGCCCCCTCAGATGTAGTCGTTGCGCTCCAACCAACGCGTCCCGAACAGTCCCTCCAGAGCCGGGAGATAGAAGGTGATGAGCCGGTAACTGGCAGTCACGGCGAGGGAGGCGGATTGCTCGACCCCAAACGTGGCGAGGAGGGCGACCATGGTGGCCTCGGCGACACCGACACCGCCAGGTATGGGCATGAATCCGGCAAACAGGCTGGTTCCCGCGGCCACGAAGAGCGCGCTCCCGTAGGAGATGGGAGCGCCCACCGCCTCGAGCAGGACCCACAGGGTGGCACCCATGACGTTCCAGTAGACGAAGTTGCTGAAGAGCAGACCGATGGCGCGCGACGGCTGCTTCAACACCGCGGTGAACGCATCCCAGGCCTGACGGAGGATCGGGCCAACTCTCTCCCGCACACTGCGCACCCGCCACAGGACGGTGACGACGATGAGGATCAGGAGTGCGATTACACCGAGGACGAGAAGCCACGGGACGTCGCTCGGGTCGATCTCGAGACCGAGGTCGACATCCCCGGTGAGGAGCACGACGACGAGGATGATGGCCTGGACGAGGAAGCCCGAGAAGCCGTCGATCGCCCCCTGAGCCACGGCTGCGCTGACCGGTACCCCGAATTTGTGGAGGAACGCCGCGTTCATCGCCACCCTCCCCGCCGAGCTGGGAATGGCGAGTGATATGAACTGACTCGCCGTCTGCAGCACGAGGAGCGGGAAAAACGGAAGCTTGGTGGTGACCGCGAACATCGTCGACGTGGCCTGGGGGAAGAACTGGGTGTGTCCGAGTATCAGGGCCGCCACGATCAAGGCCCAATCGGCGCCTTCGAGGACATCCCAGATCTCGGCGTAGTCGACCCCGGTGATCAGCGGGATGAGCGCCGACCCGATCAGCAGGACCAGACCCACCGCCACGAGGCTCCTGAGGCTCACCCTTCGCAGTTCGACCGGCTCGGGCTTCTCGACTCCGGTTGCAGCTAGGACCGCCTCGCTCAGCTCGGCAACGATCTTCTTCGGCTTGTCGACCCGACGTCTGTTGACCGCGCTCACGGCGGGAACCTGTAGATAGGGAAGAGCCTCGACGAGAGCCTCCCGACCGAGACCCTCCAGGGCAGAACGGGCCGCCCGCTCTGCACCTACCAGCAGGGCGAGCGAGAACAGGAGCTCGACCACGTCCCCGGCACGGTCGTCGGCTTCGGGGGCCAGCGAGCCGAGACCGAGGTCGACGAGGAGAGCGCCCTGTTCCGACACTCGCACCGAGCTCGCCCGCATCTGGCCGTGGGAGATGTTTGCTGCGTGCAACCTGGCCAGGTTCCCCCATATGTCGACAAGGAGCTCGTCCCCGAGCTCGTCCTCGCCGAGATCGGACAGTGGCACACCGACACGGTCTACTGCTATGAGTGCCACCTCTGAGGATGCGTTGCCGACTGCCCTGAGCTCGGGCACCGCCACCCCCGCCCGGGCTGCCATCAGGCCGACCAGGGCCTCGTGCTCCACCGCCTGGAGCCGGGTCAGGCTCACCGTCCTGCCGATCTCCCGGTAGATCATGGTCCGCCACACCTTGGCTGCGAGCTGCGAGTCGAAGGAGTCGCGTCCGTGGACCTTGACTTCGAGCTGGTTTCCGTCCCCACTCTCGGCCACGAACCTCACCAGCCCCCAATCCTGACCCGTGACCTGCCGGATGTCGACGTTGGGCACACCGAGCCGCTCCAGTCCGTACGACACCGACTCGGGCGAGGGATATCCCCGGGGAGTCCCCACCGCCAACAGCAGTATCCCGGCGGCGAGCATGCCGACACCAACGGAGCCGGCGGCATGCACCGGGCTTCCGTAGCTGAGGGCCACGGAGGCGATGGCGGTGACGACCATGGCGAGCCATCCCAGACGACGCAACGGCCGGGTGACGTACGGGGCCACCACCAGCAGGATGCCAGTGACGAGGGCGACCCTGGTCACCGGGAACTGAGGGATCGGGTTCTGGAGATCGATCTCGGGGAGGACATAGGGCCATGCCCCGTTGACCATGAACGACAACGCAACCACTGCCGCGATCGTCCCGACAGAGACGAGCGCCACGTCTCGTAGGGCGCCGCTCTTGTCACGGCGCCTGAGCACCAACCCGATGATGACGACGATCACATAGATGAGGCTGGTGAGGTATCCGATGCCCAGCAGGACGTCGACCCACTGCGGGCTCGCCGCCACAAGCTCCGCGAGCGAAAGCGTCCATTCCGGCACCGAGTCGGAAGCAGCCACGGCCCAGGTGACCAGGAGCAGCCCGACGACGGCGGTGAGCACGTCGCGCGGCCTCCGCACCCGACCCTCTCGGTCGGCCATGACAAAGTAGGTGGCTCGGTGGGCGCGCTGTCGCATCGATTGGCTAGTCACGCCGAACTCGCAATGGCTGTCCCCACAACGAGACCAACCGGGCGACGAAAGTGACGATGAACACCTGGCCCACGAACGCCTCGATCACGACGAGGCGCTTGGCGAGATCGCTTATGGGTGTGATGTCACCGAATCCCACCGTCGTCATCACGACGAAGGAGAAATAGGTGTAGTCGCCATGACTGTTCACGCCGCTGAGGAAGTCGGATGCGGTGAGCTGGTCGACCCCGAAATAGACCGCGGACATGACGAAGGCGAGGAGGGCATATGCGGCAACACCTCCCATGACCGTCTGCAGCCTCACCGTTCGATGGCGAAGCACGCGGTCGAGGATGGCGAGCAGGGCTGCCATCTGAGCAACTGCGAGTACCAGCGCCCGCCAACCATCCGCCGTCTCGGAGTCGAGCCAACCCAAGGTGATGGCGCTGATGAAGAGGATCAGCGTCGCCCCGAGCCCGATGCGCCGAAGAACTGCGGGCAAGCCGGGAGACCAGAGGGCAGCGAGCAAGACCACACCCCAGATCAGTGAGTTGAGCAACACGACCAGGGGTGTCTGCTCGACGCCCGTGACGACGTAGGCCGCGAGGATGAGACCCAGAATCAGCCCGTAGCGTTCGCGAAGGGGGATGACGTCAGTCTCCTCCGGGGGAGTTGCCGCAACCGTCTCATCGGAGGCTGACCGATCGCTCATGGGGCCGGGGAGTCTAGATAGTGGCGCACCGTGGACTCCCGACCCTCAGAAAGGCCAGAAGACGGGGACGAGGAGAACGGAGGCGGCCATGAACAGCAATAGCATGGGTAGCCCCAGCTTCCAGTAGTCGGCGAACCTGTACCCGGCCGGCTCCATCACCATGAGATTGGCCGGGGTGGCCACCGGAGTGAGGAAGGCCGCCGCGGCGGCGATGCTCAAAGACATCATCACCGGCCGGACCGAGACCCCCAGGTCGACAGCGGCTGTTACGGCTATTGGGATCATGATCAACGCGGTGGCGGTGTTGGAGATGAGCTGGCCGAATGTCGCAGTGATCACGAACAGGCCGAGCAGAAGTGCATAGGGGCCGGCGTCGCCGACCACGTCGACGAGGACATTGGCGATGTCCTCCGCCGCACCGGACTGCTGCACAGCCGTGGAAACCGGGATCATCCCCGCAACCAGGATCACGGTGGTCCACGAGATGGCCCGATATGCCTGCTTGATGGTGACCACCCCGCTGAGGACCAGTGCTCCGGCCGCGATCACGGCTGCTACCGACGGCGACACGATCCCACCGGCGAGCAAGACCACCATCACGAGGAGGATGCCCAGGGCCCGTCGGGACCCTGGCCCCATCGGGACGGCCTGACGACGGACGTCGGAAGGCTGATCGACGACCAGCACGTCGGCGGTGGTGTCGAGACCACGGTCGAGGGCGTCCCAGGTCCCTTGGAGCAACATCGTGTCGCCCACGGCGAGACGGGCGGGGTCGAGGCCGAGGTCCTCCCCCTGACGCTGCGCGGCGAGGACCACGAAGTCTCCGCTCGAGGTGACCATTCCGGGGAACACGTGCTCGCCGATGATCTCCGAGCGGGGCGGGATCACCACCTCGACCACTCCCACCTCACGGTCGAGGAGTGGTGAACTTCCGCTCAGGGCACAAGGCCGTCGGAGAAGCCCGTGCTCGGCGGCGAAGTCGTTGATCTGTTGTGAAGTGCCGCGAACGGTGAGGACGGCGCCGGCCGGCATGGGCGCATCGAGGTCGACGGCCCCGATCTTGCCCTGCACCTCGACGATTGCCAGATTCGATGCGGGCTCACCGATCAATGCGGCAGCGGGCCGGCCCACGAGCGGAGACCCATGGTCCAACTCGAGACGAGCCAGCCACTCCCCCGGGGAATACTGGCGTATCAGTGTGCGAGCGTGCCACGACAGGTCGGGGGGGATCGTCTCCGGTTCCCGGTCGACGAGAAGCCTTCGTCCCAGGAGCAGGACGATGGCGACGGCGCCGATCACGACAGGCACACCGACCAGGGCGAACTCGAAGTAGTTGAACCCTGCCTCACCGGACTCGACCGCGGCGTCCGACACCAGGATGTGGATCGGTGTGCCGGTGAGCGCCAACAGTGACCCGGCGTGGGCCCCGAAGGCGAGGGGCATCAGCAGCCTCGAGGCGGGGATGGCGGAACGGACGGCGACCACGACCACCATGGGGAGCAGGGCTGCCACGGCACCGTTGACACTGATGATCGCCGTCAGCAGTGCAACCATCACCATCATCAGGACCACCAGCCGCGACCGGCTGTCGCCGGCTCGAGAGACCATCCACTGCCCGGCCCACGTCGTCACCCCGGTGGAGTCGATGCCCTCGCTGACCACGAAGAGGGCGGCGATGAAGATCACGGTGGTGTCGCCGAACCCGGCAAACCCCTGTTCCACGCTGATGACGCCGGCCGCCACCAGGGTCAGGGAGGCACCCACCGCCACGATCTCCACCGGGAACCTGTTCCAGATGAAGAGGAGCACGACCGCTCCCAGGACGAGGTAGACGATCGTGGCGTCGGTCATGGGCCTCGCCCGGGCGGGACTGGGCTCGACCTCAAAGGCTCACTGGCGAGCCCGGGCCGAGTGGGATTCCCAAGAGGAACCAGACCACGAAAAGGGCCACCCACGCCAGGAGGATCCACAGCGTGTAGGGCAGCATCATCGCCACCACGGTGCCCAACCCGGCGTCCTTCTTGTAACGCTGGACAACGGTGAGGATGAACGGCAAGTAGACCATGAGGGGAGTCAGCACGTTGGTCGGCCCGTCCCCGATCCGGTAGGCGGCCAGAAGTGTCTGTGGAGCCACATCGAGCCTGGTGAATATCGGGATGAACACGGGGGCGAATATGGCCCACTTGGGCACGACACCCGGGATGATGAGGTTGAGCAGCACGATCACGAGGATGAATCCCACCAGCAGCGGCAGGGCCGGGAAGCCGGCCCGCTCCAACAAGCCGGCCATCTCCACCGCGGCGACGCGGGGCAGGTTGGTGTAGTTGAAGAAGGCTATGAACTGGGCGATCATCACCAGCATGAAGATCAGCCCGGAAAGACCGGCGAAGGTCTTCGTCACTGCGTCTATCACCTGATTTCGGTTGGTGACGGTCTTCGCCCCGACCCCGTATGCGATGCCACAGAACAGGAATATCAGCGTGATGATGAAGATCAGGCTCGACATGAACGGTGTGGGGCCGATGATGTCGCCGCTGACGGGATCTCGGAGAGGAGCCCCCGACGGCAGCGTCAACAAGAGAATGCCGACGACACAGGCGATCGAGGCGTAGAAGGCATAACGCAGACCCCTCACCTCGGCAGCCGCCTCTTGCTCGTCTGGCTCCTGAGATCCGCCCACCCATGCCGGGTCTCCTTCTGACGGGTCGTAGACACCGAGGCGGGGCTCGACCAGCTTGGTGGTCACCACCATCGCGACCAAGGCGAGTACCACCGAGGAGACCGCTGAGAAGAAGTAGTTGGCGGTGATGTCGATCGGCGCCCCGGCGGCCCCGATCGCCTCGTTTGTGATCTCGGTGAGCATGGCGTCGGTCGGGGCGATGAGGATGTTGACCGCAAATATGGCGCTGACCCCGGCAAATGCAGCGGCCACCCCCGCTACCGGGTGTCTTCCCACGACCAGGAACGCGGACGCGGCCAGCGGGATGAGGATCAGGTAGCCGGCGTCGGTGGCAACGCTGGAGAGGACTCCGACGAAGATCAGTATGAAGGCGATGAGCTGGCGCGGAGCCACGGCAACGAGCTTGCGTATCAACGCCGCCATGAGCCCGGAGGCCTCTGCCACCCCAACTCCGGCCATGGCCACCAGGATCACGGCGATCACGCCGAACGACGCAACGTTGTTGACGAACGACGAGAAGAAGAACCTGATGCCCTCGACGCTGAGGAGGCTGCGCACCTCGATGGTCTCCTCGACGATGATGTAGTCGGGGATGACCGCCTCCTGCTCGGTGAAGAC
>Ga0299907_10002021_pt1 | contig 12193 bp, 11 predicted proteins | sample RVTome_16_FD_198680 | JGI IMG/M metagenome (GOLD analysis project Ga0299907, IMG submission 198680) | Soil microbial communities from uranium-contaminated site in the Upper Colorado River Basin, Wyoming, United States - RVT152D67 (version 2) ...
GCCGGCCATCGCCGTCGTCATCCCGACCTACAACGAAGGCCCCGAGATCCTGGTGCCGACGATCGCCGCCGCCGTGGCCCTCGAGCCGGTCCATGAGACCTGGGTGCTCGACGACGGCGAGCGCCCCGAGGTCGAGGAGCTGGCCCTCACGCTCGGGGCTCGTTACCTCGCCCGGCCCACCCACGAGCATGCCAAGGCCGGCAACCTGAACCACGCGCTCGGCGTGATCGACGCGGAGATCCTGGCCGTCCTGGACGCGGACCACGTCGCCGCGCCCGAGTTCCTGCAGGCGACCCTCGGCTACTTCGCCGATCCGAGCATCGCCCTCGTCCAGACTCCGCAGGACTTCTACAACGTCTCCAGCTTCGAGCACGGCGGAGGCACGGCGTACGGCGAGCCATTCCACGAGCAGGCACTGTTCTACCGGCTGCTCCAGCCGGGCAAGAATCGATGGAACGCGGCCTTCTGGTGCGGGACGAACGCGCTCGTCCGGGTGTCCGCCCTGCGCGAGGTGGGCGGCGCGGCCACCGAGACGATCACCGAGGACATCCACACCACCATCCGGCTCCACCGTCGCGGCTGGAAGACCGTCTATCACAACGAGGTGCTCGCGCGCGGCCTGGCCGCCGACGATGCAGCGCAGTACCAGCTCCAGCGGAATCGATGGGGAACCGGCGCGATGCAGGTCCTGCGGATCGAAAACCCGCTGACCGTTCCCGGCCTGAGCCTCGGGCAGCGGCTCGGGTACGCGTCAACGCTGCTCGGCTGGTTCGATTCCTGGCGCACGCTCGGATTCCTGCTGCTGCCCCCGGCGGTCCTGCTCAGCGGCCAGATCCCGATCGTCGCCGACGGGCTGACGTTCGCGGTGCTGTTCGGCATCACCTATGGACTGCAGCAGGCAGCCCTCTACCTCCTCGGACGCGGCGCGTACCGACCGCTGCTGTCGGTGGTCTTCGACCTCGTCCGAATGTCGCCGAACTTCCTCGCCACCCTCAGCGTCATCGTTCCGCGCACGCCGCGGTTCCAGGTCACGCCGAAGGGCCGGATGGCCGCGAACCGCGGTCGGGTGGAGGCGCCGCTCATGCTTCGGATGGCGCTCGGCGCCTCGTTCGTGGCCGCCGCCGTCTTCGCCCTTCACCGCCTCGGCCTCTTCCAGATGGGCTATGCCTCGGAATGGGCGGCCATCGGCGCGTTCGGCTGGTTGGTGGTGAACGCCGGGTTGGTGTGGACCGCGATCCGTCGAGTCCGCTCCCTGCGCTTCGCTGCCGAGCGGCGCAGCGCCGTGCGGTTCGCGGTCGACGTCCACGGATCGATCGACGGGGCACCGGCCGGCGTCCAGGACGTGTCCGTCGGCGGCGCGCTGGTGGCCACCTCCACCCCTCTGGTCGAGCGGGAGTCCCACCTCGTCAGCTTCGAGCTGCCGGCGGGCACGACCTCCCTGTGGGCGCAGGTCCGCTCCTCGCGTCGGGCGGACAGCGGCGAGTATCACTACGCGCTCGAATTCGAGCCCGGCCAGTACCCCGCCCGTGGCTTCCTGGCCCGCAACGTGTTCGCCGGACGCTATCCCGTGGCGGGGACGATCCGGCGGCAGTGGGCAGATCTCCTTCGCCACGAGCTGGCCGGCCTCTCGAGGCGATTCCAGCGGCCGGTCGAGCGTCCAGCACCCGCTCCGCCACACGCGCAGGCGTTGGATCTGCCGCAGGCCGCGGCGTAGTCGATCAGCTGGTCGGGGCTCCGGCGGGCGGGGCCGGCTCCACCCAGCGCAGGTGCACGTCGACCGGGATGAGACCCTCCTCGAGCGGAGCGTCGCTCACCAGGCGCCAGGCGGCATGCGACAGGTTCGCGACACGCTGGTCGGCCGTGCCCGCGTAGCACGGGCAGGAATCGACAACCGGCAGCGTCACGCATCGGTCCGCGCAGACGAGGACGAGCGCCGGGGCGTCGCCGGATACCTCGACGCCGAGCTCCAGCGGCAGCGCGACCGTCGCCTGTCCCTCCCAGCCGGCGTTCTCCGCGTAGCTGGACGCCATCCCGGTGGCCATGCCGCTGCGCCCCATCGCGGCGAGGTCGGTGGTCGCGGAGGCCTCATCGCCCATCGGCGCAGCCATACCGACCGGCGAGCCGAGGCTGGCGGCCGGATTGCCGGCGAAGGCGTACCAGTAGTCGGTGATGCCCTCGAAGTACTGGCTGCGGTGGAGCCACGTCTCGGCACCGTCGACGTTGGCGTGCGGCAGCCGCACCAGTCCCTCGGCGCTGAAGCGCGGCTCGGAGGCGAACACCTCGCCGAACGGCAGGGCGGGCTGCTCGAGCAGGGTAGCCACGAGGTGGGCGGCGCCCTCGTAGAAGTCGGTGGCGAAGTACGCCGATGCGCCGAGCTCGGCCAATGGCGCACGGCTGTAGGCGCTGACCCGTGTGCCGGCGACCAGCTCGTCGGCGCGCTCCTCGAAGCCCTCGCCGGCGCCGGGCGCGTAGCAGGCGTTGGAGTAGATCATCACCCAGCCCGGTGCGGGCTTGGCGTGCTCGGCGATCCAGGCCTCCCCGTAGTAGGCCAGCGTGCCGTTCTGCCATGAGTCGGCGTGGTTGCCGCGAGCCTTGGGCCCGTTCAGGCCCCAGCCGTTGGTGGTGGCCGGGTTGGGGCTGGCGCTGTACGGGTTCGGCGAGCCGACGCCGTGGCCGAGGTAGACGACGATGGACGCACCCTCCACGGCGGCCAGCACGTTGTCGGCGGTGGCATCCGGCGAGTAGGCGCGGGCGACCGCCGCCCCTCGCTGCTCGGCCGCCAGTGCGGCGGCCTCGGCCAGCTCGATGTACACCGGGGTCAGCTCCTGGCCGACCGGGCCGACGATGACGGCCACCTTCAGCGGCTCGCTGGCGGCCACCGGCGCGGCAACGCCGAGGCTGGCGAGCATCGTCGCCAGCATGATCGCGAGGGTCACGGAGCGGCGCACGGGCGTCCCTCAGGGCACTTGGGCATTCGTACCGGGCAGGTCCGCGTAGCATCGCATCGCCGATCGGGTGGCGGCAAGTCCTCGGTGCGCGCACGCACCGCGGACGATCAGGCCTCGGCTGGCTCGAGCGGCCCTGGGGGTGGGGAGTACACGGTCGCCGGGCCGCGCTCGACCGCCTCGAAGATCACGTCGGCCCACAGGCCATACCCGACGACCGACGGGTGGAATCGGTCGCTCGACAGGAATGTCCTGTCCCGACCGATCCGCGGCGGCACCTCCGCCGCGAGGTCGGCATATGCCGCACCCGCCAGTGCGGCCTCGGCGCGGCTGATCGGGCGCAGGAGGCGGGCGTACAGGTCCGCCAGCGTGATCAGCGGCTCGATGGCCCGCAGCGCGCCACGGAAGCGCGGAATGCCGGCCAGGACGACGCGCGTGTTCGGCGCCGCTGCCCGGATGCCCTGCAGGCAGGCGCGAAGGTCCGCGCGATAGCGATGCGGGGCCGTGTTGTGCGTGGCGTCGTTCGAGCCGATGACGATGGCGACGAATTCTGCGCGAGGCAGAAATGGCGCGGTCTCGGAGGGTCGCAGCGGCTCGAGTGCGCGTGGCAGCTGGCCGCGCGCCAGGTCGGCGACCCGGGCGCCGGCCCATCCGTAGCTCACGACGTGAATCGGCCGCGACTCGCGGTCGGCCAACCGCTGGGCGAGCTGGTAGGGGAGCGACTCCTCGGCCCGATCGACCCCGACGCCGGCCACCGTCGAGTCACCGAGCACGGCAAGCCGCAGCGGGGCCGCGTTCGTCGCGCGGTCGCGAGGCTGAACGACGTGGTTCACGTAGAAGCCGGGGTGCCCGGGCAGGAACTCCATGCGGCGCAGCCGCATGAACTGCACGGCCACCACGCCGGCGAACGTGCCGGCCGCCGCGCCGAGCAGTCGTGCGAGCCGGGTGAGCCATCGGTCCATGTCGTGACGGTACCCCTCCCGGGCAGTTGACGCCAACCGCACAATCAGCCGCGTGTCGCACGCCCCTTTGATCATCGTGAACCCCACCGCCGGAGGCGGCCGCGCCGGTCGCCTCATCGGCTGGCTGCGCGAGCGCCTGGAGCGACGTGCCGACGCGCGCCTGGAGATCACGGCTCGTGCCGGCGATGCCGAGGAGCTGGCGGCGAACGGGGCCCGGACCGGGCATGACCGGGTCGTGGCGGTCGGGGGCGACGGGACGGTCCAGGAGGTCGTGAACGGGCTCGTCCGCGCGACCGGATCCACCACCAGCCTGGGGATCGTGCCGATGGGCGCCGGCAACGACCTCGCGCGGAGCATGGGCCTGCCGCGCGATCCCGCGGCCGCGTGGACGACTGCCATCGGCGCGGCCACGCGGGCGATCGACCTCTTGCTGGCAACCGATGGCGACGGCCGCACCCGTTGGTTTGGATCGGCGGGCGGCATCGGCTTCGACGCACAGGTGGCATCGGCGATGACGACTCGCCGCGGCTGGCAACGCGGTCAGGCGGGCTACCTGCTCACCACGCTGTCCGAGCTGCGACGCTTCTCGAACCGGCCCGTCGAGCTGACCCTCGACGGGAGCACGGCCAGCCACCAGGTGCTGTTCATCGCCATCGCCAACGGCGAGTACTACGGCGGCGGCATGCGCATCGCCCCCGGTGCCTCCCTCGACGACGGGTTGCTCGACCTGTGCGTCGTCGGCGACCTGTCGCGCATCACCGCACTGCGGCAGCTGGCGAATCTCTACCGCGGGACGCACGTCGCACACGCACAGGTCGACATGCTGCGCGGCCGCGCGGTGGCGATCGACGGCGACCGCGCCACGCTCGTCCATCTCGATGGCGAGCCGTTCGGCCACCTGCCGCTACGGGTCGACCTGCACCCCTCGCGGCTGCTCGTGGCCGCTTCGCTGGGGTAGCCTGTGGCCATGGCGAGCGAACGCCCACCCGGCCCGTCGGCCGGTGAGGCGCTGCTGGGAACGAAGGGCCGCATCGGGACGGTGGATGCCGTCTTCGCCGACTACCTGCTCGTCAGGACCAGGGGGTTGCTGCCGGTCGACCTGTACGTTCCGCGTCCGGACGTGGTTGAACAGGATGGACGCCTGCGGGTCGACTGTGACGCATCCGAGGCGTATGCGCGCTGGCACCGACCCCTGAAGCGGGCACCGCACGCCGGTCGATGACCGCAATTGCAGGCCGGCCACGGGCGAAGAGCATCGGACTTGCAGTACCCTGAGACCGCCATGCATGACGCCGATACGATCCAGCCGCTGAACGGTCGCCCGCCGTATGCCCCCGGCGACGCCGATGCCTTCTATGCGCACGTCGGCACCGGCGGGAAGGTGGAGGCCGACGACTGGATGCCGGACGACTACCGCGCCGCAATCCTGAAGTTCGTCGAGATGCACGCCAACTCGGAGCTCATGGGCGTGCTCCCCGAGCGCGACTGGATCATGCGTGCGCCGACGCTTCGCCGAAAGCTGGCCCTCACGTCCAAGATCCAGGACGAGGTGGGTCACGCCCAGCTCCTCTACCGCGTCGCCGAAGATCTCGGCAAGCCGCGAACCTCGATGCTCCAGGACCTCCTGGATGGCAAGACGAAGTTCCACAACGTCTTCCACTACCCGACGCGCTCGTGGGCCGACGTCGGCATCATCGCCTGGCTCGTCGACGCCGCAGCGATCGTGTCGCAGCAGGCACTGCGCGACTCCTCCTATGCGCCGTACGCGCGCACCATGAAGAAGATCTGCTGGGAAGAGTCGGTGCACATCATGCACGGCCGCGACGTCGTGCTGACCCTGATGAACGGGACCGATGCGCAGCGGGCGATGGTGCAGGAGGCGCTCGACCGATGGTGGGGACCGCTCATGCAGATGCACGGCCCGCCGACCGACCCGGCCAGGGACAAGGACCTGCACTGGGGCATCAAGGCGAAGAACAACGAGCAGCTCCGCCAGGAGTTCCTGTCGATCTACGTGCCGCGCATCCTCGAGCTGGGCCTGACCATCCCGGACCCGGCGCTGCGCTACGACGAGGGGACCGGCCGCTGGGAGTACACCGAGCCGGACTGGGCCGAGCTCAAGTCCGTCGTCACCGGGCACGGCCCGGCGTCCCAGTCACGGCTCGACTTCCGCCGCGCCAGCTTCGCCGATACGCAGTGGGTGCGTGACGCCGTCCTGGGGACCGCGGCCGCGGCCTGAGGGCCCGAGGTCTGGCCGCCTTCGACGGCCTCGTACGTTGCCATCTGGCGCTCACTGTGACGTTAGGTGGACCGTCCCCGCTCGCGGCATAGAATTCCATACATTCTGACCTCCGCTCGGCGGCCATCGGGCGCCATAACGACGCTCACAGCGCAGGATGGCGACTCACGCGGGTGTGCGTCGTTGCCAACGTAGGCTCGGGCGCGTCGCTCCGCGCCAGCGCTGCCATATGACGCTCCCAGCGTCGCTCCGCGCCCGGCGCCGCCTTGGCCATCGCCATCTGACGCTCCCAGCGACACTAGCCGCGGCCGGAACATGCGCACACCTAGATGTTCCGAGATTCGGGCCGCTCACTGGATGCATCGGCCCGCCTAGCGGCGCTCACAGCGCAGGATGGCAACTCGCGGAGCGAGGCCCCCGGCGATGGCGCTGCACCGCGCCCCACGGTAGGCTGGTGCCATGTCAGTCGAGCGAGCGGAAGGCGTGTGGGAGGTCTTCCGCCAGGAGGACGAGGGTGACCCGATGGTCCACGCCGGAAACGTGAACGCGCCCGACGAGGAGCTCGCGACGCACTATGCCCGCGAGTTCTACGGCCGGCGCGGCGAGTCGCATCGGCTGTGGATCGTGGCGCGCGACGCGATCACCGAGCTCGACGACCCCGACCTTCTGAAGCCGCCTTTCGACCGGAGCCACAAGAAGCCCGGCGGGTACATCATCAAGCACAAGCTCGACGCCGCGAAGCGGCGGGCCGTGGAGGCCGCCGAATGACGGCCGTCGCCCCCGACCTCGACGTGACCGCCCGCGAGGCGCTCGCCGAGCTGCTGCTGAGCGTTGCCGACGACGAGTTCATCATCGGCTTCTGGGACTCGGAGTGGACCGGGATCGCGCCGATGCTCGAGGAGGACGTGGCAACCAGCTCGATTGCGCAGGACGAGATCGGCCACGCCCGGGCGCTCTACGAGCTCCTCGCCGAGCTGACTGGGCAGGATGCGGATCTCATCGCGTACGGCCGCGAGCCGGACGCGTTTCGGCACGCGGCGCTGCTGAACCACGCCCGGGGCGACTGGGCATTCAGCGTCGCGCGACGCTACCTGTACGAGACGGCCGATGCCGTTCGCCTCGGGTCACTGGCTCGATCCGCCCATGAGCCGCTCGCCCTGCTGGCCGGCAAGATGCGGCGCGAGGAGACGTACCACCTGATGCATGCCGAGGCCTGGCTTCGACGACTGGCCGGCGGCGCGCCGGATCGCCTGGCCGATGCCATCGCGACCCTCTGGCCCGATGCACAGGAGGTCTTCGCACCCCTCGCCGCCGAGTCGACGCTGGTTCGCACCGGCCTGCTGCCCGAGCCGATGGCGAGCCTCCATGCGACGTGGCAGGCGCGCGTGCGGCCGGAGCTCCTCCCGATCGCGGGCGAGCTTCCGGCCGCGGCACCGACCCGCGACGGTCGGGCGGGTCGGACCGACGAATTCCGCTGGCTGCATGCCGAGTTCACCTCGGTGTTCGCCTCCGAGGAGGGTGCGACGTGGTGAGTGCCATCGCCGCCGATCCGCGCGAGCAGCGTGTCTGGGACGAGCTGGCCACCATTCCCGACCCGGAGATCCCTGCGATCAGCGTCGTCGATCTCGGCGTCATCGGTTCGGTTCACGTCGACGAGGAACGGGTGCGCATCGAGCTGCTCCCGACGTTCGTCGGCTGTCCCGCCATCGGCGTGATGCAGGAGCAGATCACCGCGCGCGTGTCCGAGCTGGGCTTGGCGGCCGCGGTGGAGGTGGTCGTCACCTTCGATCCGCCGTGGACGAGCGACCGAATCAGCGCCGAAGGTCGCGAGCGGCTCCGGCTCAGCGGCTTCGCGCCGCCGCAGTCGATGCCCGCCGGCCCCGCGCTCGGGCAGCTCGACGAGCTCGCCGTCCTGCCGATGGCGGTGTGCCCGTACTGCGGCTCGCGCAACACGACGCTCGACAACCCGTTCGGGCCGACCCTGTGCCGCGCGATCTACCACTGCGCCGACTGCCGGCAGCCGTTCGAGCAGTTCAAGCAGGTCTGACGGCGTCGGCAAGCCTGCAGGCTGGCCCGTGGATTGCACGGCATCGGGCATGCGAGATCGCGACGACCCACAGGGACCGGGGCAGGGGCCGCTCGACCGGCCGGCTCGTGGCGCCGGCGACCCGATCGGCGGCGACGCCTATCCGGGCGGCTCGGGACTGCAGCCGCCGACCGGCGACATGGACGACCCGGTGCCGGAGACGGGGATGCCCGGTGAACCGGAGGTGGAGCCGGACCAGCTGGAGCGCGAGGAGGACCTCGGCCCGGAGGACGTCCCGACACCATAGTCCGCGCCGGTGCCCTGCCCGGGCATGGACCAACGGGCGGGTCGCCGCGGACCATGCGTCGGGTCAGCGAAGGCGCTACCCTTCGGCGCATGACGATCGACGCTGACGAGACGCACGCTGACGCGAGCGCGGTGCTCGCATCGGGCCAGGAGAACCACCTCGCCGCGATGCGGCACTCCGCGGCTCACATGATGGCCGCCGCGGTGCTCGAGATCTTCCCGGAGGCGCGCCTGGGGGTCGGCCCGGCGATCAAGGACGGCTTCTACTACGACTTCGACCTTCCGCGTCCACTCACCCCAGCGGACCTCGAGCAGATCGAGGCGAAGATGCGGGAGCAGCAGGCGGCCGGCCTCGCCTTCGAGCACTCGCAGGACCTGCCCCGAGCCGACGCGGTCACCCTTCTCGAGGAGCGTGGACAGCCGTTCAAGGTCGAGATCGTCAACGACCTGCCCGAGTCGGAGGGGCCGACCGTCAGCTTCTACCGCCACGGTGGCTTCGAGGACCTCTGCCGCGGCGGGCATATCGGCTCGACCCGTGACATGGGAGCGTTCAAGCTGCTGAACACCGCCGGCGCCTACTGGCGCGGCGACGAGACCCGCCCGATGCTCCAGCGCATCTACGGCACGGCCTGGGACAGCCAGGACGAGCTCGACCAGCACCTGTGGCGGCTCGAGGAGGCGAAGAAGCGCGACCATCGCAAGCTCGGCCGGGAGCTCGACCTGTTCACCTTCCACCCCGAGTCGCCGGCCGCGCCGTTCCTTCACCCACGCGGCATGGCGATCTGGCGCGCCCTCGAGGACTGGTCGCGCCAGGTGCGCCGCGAGGCCGGCTTCTCCGAGGTCCGCACGCCGAGCCTCGTGCGCAAGGAGCTGTGGGAGACCTCGGGTCACTGGGGCAACTACCAGGACAACATGTTCGTGCTCGACGACTACGACCACGTGTCGGGCCTCAAACCGATGAACTGCCCGGAGGAGATCCTCGTCTACAAGACCCGGATGCACTCCTACCGGGAGCTGCCGATTCGCTTCGCCGACTACTCCGTCCTGTTCCGCAAGGAGCGCACCGGCGTCCTGGCCGGCATGTTCCGCGTGCGCCAGCTCACCCAGGACGACTCCCACGTCTTCTGCCGCGACGACCAGGTCGACGACGAGATCCGCCTGGCCCTGTCGCTCGTCCGCCGGCAGTACGCGCCGTTCGGCTTCGAGCCGCGCGCGAAGCTCGCCACGCGACCGGAGAAGCGGCTCGGCTCCGACGAGTTCTGGGAGCGCGCCGAGGAACGGCTGCGCGATCGCCTGGAGGAGGACGGGATGGCCTACACGCTCGATGAGGGTGGCGGCGCCTTCTACGCGCCGAAGATCGACATCTTCATCGAGGATGCGCTCGGCCGTGAGTGGCAGATGGCCACCATCCAGGCCGACTACCAGCTTCCGCAGCGCTTCGACCTCGAGTACCGGGCCGCGGATGGCGGCTTCGAGCGTCCGGTGGTGATTCACTACGCCATCTACGGCAGCTTCGAGCGCTTCATGGGCATTATCACCGAGCACTACGGCGGTGCGTTCCCGTTGTGGCTGGCGCCGGTGCAGGTCATGGTCGTGCCGATCGCCGATCGCCACCTCGAGTACGCGGCCTCGGTGCGGGATTCGCTGGTTGCGGCCGGTCTCCGTGCGGAGGTCGACGATCGCTCGGAGCGGATGCAGCTCAAGCTGCGCGACGCCCAGGAGCAGAAGATGCCGGTCATGGTCGTCGTCGGGGACCGCGACATCGAGGCCGGCGCCGTGTCCCCGCGGCTTCGCACGGGCGAGTCGTCGCAGGGCGTGGCGCTCGACGAGTTCGTCGCGGAGCTGCAGGGACGGGTGGCCGCGCGCGAGCTGTGGCCGGCCGCCAGCGATGCGGAGGCGGTCGCCTGACCCCCGCGTCCCGCCAGCCACGAATGGTCTTCGCACCGACCGGATCGCGGCCATGAGGAAGATGCGAGGCGTCGGCCAGCTCGCGCTGCGGACAACCGACCCGGACCGGGTCGCCGAGTTCTACGAGTCGGCCTTCGGGTTTCGTCGCATGGCCGGCGACGAGGCGGGAGTCGACCTCGAGCTCGGTGGCTTCGAGCTGAGCTTCCGGCGCGGCGATCAGCCGACGCGCGACGGCCTCCAGATCGGCTTCAAGGTCGACACCGCCGCCGAGGTGGACGGTTGGGCACAGGACCTCGGGCGGCGCGGATTCGCGCTCGTCGCGCCACCCTCCGGCGATCGCTGGGAGGGAACGCGCAGCTTTCGCCTTGCCGATCCCGATGGCCGCCAGGTCGCGATCTTCTTCGACTATCCGCGCTGATCGGCTCCGTCAGCCGACGAAGTCGAGGACGTTGATGACCCAGATCCCGTAGGCGTGCACGGCGATGCCGAACAGGATCGTGCCGCGCAGCAGCCAATCGGCGTTGGCTCGGAACGCCGACCCGAGCAGCAGGAGCAGGAGGGGCATCGCATCGAGGATGAAGCGATACCCGAACTGCGCGAATCCCCACGAGCCGTGGAGGAGGTCCGGGAGCATGACGAGCGCGACGCTGAGCCAGAGGAGCCCGACCCACCGGCCCCGCGCCAGGACGGCGAGGAACACGAACGGCGCCGTCAGCACGAGCGACATGCCGCTGAGCGATGGACGCAGGAACGGCGCCCGGTCGACGACCTCGAAGCCCTCGAGGAGGATGACGTTCAGGTGGCGGGGGATGTAGGTCACCGACAGGATCCCGTCCCGGAACCACGGCTCATCGGTCACCAGGCCCGTCTCGCCGGACGGGATGCGGGTGTACCCGAAGTCGATCGGTGAGCCGAAGCGGGCCGCGTTGTACCAGGCCACCGCGAGGGCGGGCAGGCTGACCCCGGCCAGCACCGGCAGCCAGGACCGATGCGGCCGCCACCCACCACCGAACAGGCCGAGCACGAACGGAAGGGCGAGACCCATCGGCAGGCGGGCGCCGGCGGCCAGGCCGACGCACAGGCCGGCGAGGATCGCCGCGCGGCCGCGGACCGCGAGATTCAGGGCGATGAGCGTGAAGCACACGCCGACCACCTGGGCGTAGTGGTGCGGCCCGGCCATGCCCGCCACCCACCAGTGCGTGGTGAACGCGAAGCCGATGGTGAGCCAGCGACGGGGACCGGTGGCCACGCCCCAGCCGAGCAGCATCCAGTAGGCGAGTCCGACGTTGACGGCACCGACCATGCTGGCGTACACGTTGCCGTCGAGCTCGCCCCACGGCGTCCCGGGGCCGGTGAACAGGGCGACGGGGAGCAGGGTGATCGCCGGGACCGGTGGGAGTGCCACGTGCTGGCCGCCCTCGGGGCGAGGAATGAGCTCGAGCCATGGCCGATCCTGGTCGAGATGGAGCTGCCCGGACAGGAACGCCTCGGCCAGCGGCGGCCACATGTCACCGCCGGCGGCCGGCCCGGTGACCCAGTACACGCCGAGTGCGATGGATGCCAGCACGAGCACGTCGAGGAGCGGTGAAGTCCGCATCCAGGGGGTCGTCTGGGCGGTCGCGGGGGCGTCGGCGATCGTCGTCATCGGTGCCTCGTGGAGAGCCTGGGCGCGTTGACCGCGTGCTCAGTATCGGTGTATCATCCGTCGGCAATTCGTGTACGTTCGCAGGGCCACCCGTCCGTGATCGGCAGGTGGCCTTGTTGTTGAAGGAGTTCAGGCACTGGCAAGGGACCTTCGTCTCAACGA
>Ga0299907_10002022_pt1 | contig 12193 bp, 7 predicted proteins | sample RVTome_16_FD_198680 | JGI IMG/M metagenome (GOLD analysis project Ga0299907, IMG submission 198680) | Soil microbial communities from uranium-contaminated site in the Upper Colorado River Basin, Wyoming, United States - RVT152D67 (version 2) ...
GGCCTCGCCGCTCGCCGACCTCGCGATCGCCGCCGGCGGCGACGTCTCCGGCGACGCGCGCCTCGCCCGCGCGCTGGAGCGCGTGAACGCCATCGGGGAGCAGCTGAACGCGCTCGTGCACGCGCGCGTGGAAGCCGTGCTCGATCAGGCGAAGCTGCCGGCGGTGGTCGGCGGCGACCACTCGGCGCCCTACGGCGCGATCGCGGCCTGCGCCGAGCGTTTCCCCGGCCTCGGCATCCTGCATTTCGACGCGCACGCCGACCTGCGCCGCGCCTACGAAGGTTTCGAGTGGTCGCACGCGTCGATCCTCGACAACGTCATGCGCCGGCTGCCGATCGCGCGGCTCCTGCAAGTCGGGCTGCGCGACCTCTCGGAGGAGGAGCACGAGCGCATTCGCTCCTCCGAGGGCCGCATCCAGGCCGTGTTCGACCGGGACTGGAGCTCGGCGCGCCTCGAGGGACGCAACCTGCGCCAGCTCGCGCGCGAGGCGCTCTCGGCGCTGCCCGAGAACGTGTACGTCACCTTCGACGTCGACGGCCTCGATCCGGCGCTGTGTCCGGGCACGGGCACGCCGGTGCCGGGCGGGCTCGACTGGGGCGAAGCGATGCTGTGGCTCGACGAGCTGGCGCGCAGCGGCCGCCGCGTGGTCGGGCTCGACCTGAACGAGGTCAATCCGGGCGCGGCCGCTCCGGACGAGGATTCCTACGACGCGATCGTCGGCGCGCGGCTGCTCTACCGCTTGATCGGAACGGCCCTCGTGACGCGCACGCGTCCGAGCAGCGGCGGCGGCTGAAGCGAGGCAGCCGGCGTCGCGGCCGCTGCCCAGAGGGTGGGAGTCGAGTCAGCCGGGGCTAGAATCCGCCCCGTGACCCTTTCCCCGCGCCCGCTGATCGCGATCAACGGCGAGCTCATCGCCGATCCTTCCAACCCCGTGCTGCGCCTGCCGGCTCGCTATGCCGAGGCCGTGCTGAACGCGGGCGGCATCCCCCTCGCGATTACGCCGGTCGGCGGGCCGGCGGACGTCGCCCGGCTCTTGGAGCGCGTCGACGGCCTCTTGCTCGGCGGCGGCGACGACTTCGACACCGCGCGCCTGGGCCTGGGGCCGACCCACCCCAAGGCCAAGCCCGTTCCCCCCTCCAAGCAAGAGTTCGATTTCGCCCTGGCGCGCGCCGCGCTCACCTCCGGGGTGCCGGTGCTCGGCATCTGCTACGGGATGCAGCTCCTGGCCTTGGCCGAAGGGGGACGGCTTCTGCAGCACCTGCCCGACGACCGCCCCGAGGCGCGCGAGCACGGCGGGGGAGCCCGCCACGCCGTGATCGTCGAGCCAGGCTCGAAACTCGGGCGCGCGCTGGGCGTAGAGTCGCTCGAGGTCACCTCGCGGCACCACCAGGCGGTGGCGCAGGTGGGCGCGGGCTGGAGCGTCAGCGCGGTGGACGACCAAGGGCTGATCGAGGCGGTCGAGAGCGAGCGCGCGCCCTTCGCGATCGGCGTGCAGTGGCACCCCGAGGTGGCCCCCGAGGGCGGGGTCGAGCATCGGCTCTTCCGCGCGCTGGTGGCGGCCTCCGGCGTCGCCGCGCAGCGCCGCCGAGGGTCCGAGCCGAGGCTCCAGTCGAGGCCCCCCTCGATCACGGTGGAGGAGGTCCGATGAGGCCGCTGGCCAGCGGCCCGCGCGATCCCGCCGATCGCGGGCTGTTCACGCGCGCCGAGCGGCGGCGCATGATCACCCTCACGTCGCTCTTCGTCATGGCGGTCGTCGTCTTCGTCACCGCGCTCTTCAAGTGGAAGGCGGCGGTGGGGCCCTCGGAGCCGGTGCCTCAGGCCGAGGAGCCGATCTCGACGCGCGTCGCGACGCCCAAGGTGAACGTCGAGCGGCTGCGCGAGCTGGCTCGCGACGCGACGCGGGAGCAGCGCGTCCTGATCGACACCGCCGCGCTGGCGGAGGCGTTCCGCTACGCAGTGCTCCTCCAGGACGCGCACTTCGAGCCGATGGGCGGCAAGCCGCTCGACGCGCAGGCGCTCGCCGAGCTCGAGGCCGATCCCGCGGCGCAGCGCGGCAAGCTGTACCGCGCCCGCGGTTGGATCGAGGAGGTGCGCACCTATCCCCCTGCGGGCTCGCTGCCCGGGCACGTGCGCGGGCGGCTGAGCCTGGAGAACGGCCGGCCGTGCTACTTCGCCCTGCTCGAGCTGCCCGCGTCCGAGGGCTACGTCGGCGACTTCGTGCGCCTCGACGGGCTCTTCCTCGAGAACTACAGCAGCGAGGGCGACCAGGGATGGATCGACGCTCCGCTGCTGGTCGCGCCGCGCGCGGTGACGTCGTATCCCGAGCTGGAGCCGATCGTGGAGCTGCCGAGGCGCGAGCTCGCCTGGCTGACCGACGACGACCCGCTCGAGGGCCTGTCGAGCATGCCGAGCCAGGAGCGCTGGCTCTTGCTCTCGCACGCCCTGCACGTCGACGAGAGCGCGATCGACTGGAGCCAGGCGCCGCTGCTCGACATGGAGCTGATGGAGAAGCTCGCACTCGACGGCGACCCTTGGCGCGGCCAGCCGATCCGCATCCCACCGGCAGTGGTCCAGGGGATCACGGTCCGCGCCGCGGGAGAGAACCCGCTGCGGCTCGAGCGGATCACCGAGGGTTGGCTCGGGAGCTGGGAGTGGCTCAAGGTGCGCCACCCGGTGATCCGCTTCTTCGCGCCGTTCGACTGGCGCAGCGTGCGCTTGAAGGACGAGGTGACGGCGCGCGGCTTCTTCCTCAAGAACCAGTCCTACGTCGACGCGGAGGGGAACGCGCGGGTCGCGCCGCTCTTCGTCCTCAGCTCGATCCAGGTCCTTCCGCCCGCCGACAAGAGCGCTTGGTTGACGATGCTGATCGGGATCGGCGCGAGCTTCGTCGCTTTCGCCGCCTTGATCGCCTTCCTCCTGGTGCGCGATCGCCGGCGCTCGGCGGAACTGCAGGACGAGCTCTTGCGCCGCCGCCGCGAGCGGCGCGCGCGGGCCGCGCACTGACCCGGTGCCGGCGGGCCCGAGCGAGCGATCCGTGAGCCGCGCCACGATCCGGATCGAGCTCGCGAGCCCCTACTCGGTGCACGTCGGCCCGCGCGTCTTGTCCGATCTGGCCCGCGAGGCGCAGGGGCGCGCGAGCTGCGCCGTGCTCGCCGATGCGCGCGCCTCGGCGCTGCACGGCGCGCGGCTGCACGGCCTGGAGTCCGCCCCGCGCATCGAGATCGAGCCGGGCGAGGCCTCGAAACGCTTCGCCGTGCTCGAGCGCGCGCTCCAGCGCATGGCCGAGCTGGGTCTCGACCGGAATTCGCTCCTGGTGACGCTCGGCGGCGGCGTCGCGACCGACCTCGGCGGCCTCGCGGCCTCGCTCTACATGCGCGGAATCGACGTCGTGCACGCTCCGACGACGCTGCTCGCCCAGGTGGACGCGGCGGTGGGCGGCAAGACCGCCGTCGACCTGGCGGCGGGCCGCAACCTCGCCGGCACCTTCCACCAACCGCGCGCGGTGTACGCCGACACGGAGACCCTCGGCACGCTGGACGATCTCGAGCTACGCTCGGGGCTCGGCGAGGTGGCGAAGTGCGCGCTGCTCGGCGCCGACGGGCTCCTGGAGCTGCTCGAGGATCACGCGAGCCTCGTCCTGGCGCGCGATCCGGACACGCTCACCGCCGTCGTCGCCGCCTGCGTGCGACTCAAGGCTCGCATCGTCGCCTCCGACGAGCGCGAAGCCGGCCCGCGCCGCGCGCTCAACCTCGGCCACACCTTCGCCCACGCGATCGAGCACGCCGCGGGCGCCGGCCGCATCCCGCACGGCGTCGCCGTCGCCGTCGGACTCGCCCTGGCCCTCGAAGCCAGCCGCCGTCTCGGCCTCCTGGCAGACGAGCCGCTCCGCGAACGCGCCCTTTCCCTGCTCGATCGACTCGGCCTGCCCACCTCGCTCGCCGCCCTGGGCGCCCGCTTCGACGTCACCCTCGACCCGCCCGCGCTGCTCGCCGCGCTGGCGCGCGACAAGAAGTCCCACGCCTCCCAGGTCGTGCTCGTCCTGCCGACACGAATCGGGAAACCGACCTACGTCTCCCCAGGAAACGACTTCCTGCACCATCTCCTGACCAACCCGTAACCCCGCAAGCACCCTGCACACCTACGAGCACTGCACGCCCGCGAGCCTTGCACGCCCACGAGGCACTGCACGCCCACGAGCACTGCACCTGCACGCCTGCGAGCCTTGCAACTGCGCGAACCGACCCATCGCGACCGCACCACCCCTCGAGCGCCTGCACCGCAACGACCCCTGCCAACCCACGTCGCGCCACTCGGGCGCGAAGCTCCGCCCCCTGGTATTCCGGGCGCGCTAAGAGGCCGGAGGCCGGCTTCGGCCTCTCGAGCGCACGGAATCTCGCGGCCGTGCCCGGCCATGGGGGCGCGCCCCTGCACCGCCCGCGTCACCCCCCCGCCCCGCCTCCGCCCCCTACCTCATCCTCCCGATCAACAACCTCGCCACGACCCGATTCCCCCGCGCCGAGTAATGCCCGTCCGGCGCCCAGAACGAATCCTCTTCCGCCGCACCCGCCGCCAGCAACCCCTCGCTGAGATCCCACACGGCGACCCCGTGAGCACTCAGATTCCCGCACAGCTCGGCCCAGAAGCGGTGGCGCTCAGCCGCCAGATCCCGCAACTCCCGCCGATTGGGCAGCACCAGCACCTTGAACCCCGCCCCAACCCCCTCCGCCTCCCGGGCCGCCTCGACGACAATCGCCGACGTCAGCCGGAACACCTCGCTCGAGCGATCCACGAGCCACTTCCGCGCCCCGCGATCTCCGCGCTCCTGAACCGTGAGCCACAACCTGCCCAGTGCGCTCGCATGCCACACGCTCGACCCGCTCGGCGCATACGCCAACGGCGCGCGCGCGACCCAATAATCGCTTCCCCCCACCGCAGCCACGAACCGCTCCTGGTCCTCGATCAGCTCGACCAACTCCCTCGGCGATCGCGCCGGCGAAGGCACCAACTCGATCCCTCCCCGCGGATCGAGCACGAAGCGCGGCTTGAAGCTCATCTCGCCCGTCCAATGTTGCTGCGCCGGGCGGTAGGTGTTGACCAAGCGCGCCGTCGCCTCGGGCATGAGCCCGAGCCACACCTCGTCCGGCGCGAGCGGGCGCCCATCCCGCCTCAGCCGCAACAGCGCCTGGTCGAGCCCGTACGCGCCGACCCCCAGGTTCGCCACCTCGACGTCCGCCAGCGCTTGATCGAGCTGCGCAGGCCAGCTCTCCAGCGCGCCGACCTCCTGCCCGAAGGTGAACGAGCCTCCGACGGTCAAGATCCGCCGCACGCCCGGCGTGCGCTCGCGCGGGAGCGGCGCCGCGCCGATCCGACAACCCGCCCAATCGAAACGCATCTCGCTCTCGCCCGCTCCAGGCCGCGGGCACCATCCCAGCTCCGCGTCGAAGTCCATGACCCCGAGCGAGTCCTCGCCGCGCTCCAGGAGCGAGCGCACCCACGCCAGGGCGCTGCGCTGCGCGCGGCAGAAGAGCGGCGGATCGAAGGGCGCGATCCGGCGTCCGAGGAATTCGCCGCCCTCCAGCAGCGTGTGCTGCGCGAGCTGGTCGAGCGCGGCCAGCAGCAGGACCCCGCCGGCGAAGGCCGTCGCGGCGCGGCGTCTACCCTGCATCTCTCACCAGGCGACGAGCGAAACGTCGCAAATGCCGGTGGATGCAAGGCACGCGACCCAGGGCACCGGAGCCGACCTCGGAAGGCCGACCGGGCCCAACGCAGCAGGCGCCGGTAGGTGCGGCGTTGCAGCCGTCGGCTGGTGAGCGATGCAGGCTGGGGCCCTCGATCGGCGCCGGAGGCATGGTCCAGCTCACCATGCTCCGCGTGGCGAGCGCCGCCGGATTCCAGCACCCGCGCGCCGCTCGGGCAATCCAGCCGGCCGTCGGAATCCACACGGAGCCGAGGGTGTGCCGGCGCAGCGCCGGCGAAGCTCGACAGCATCGCCGGCGTTTGATCCAATCCATAGGATCCGCCCGTGCCCTCCCGCCGGTCGCGCGATGCCCCGGGGCCAGGCCGCTGCGCGGCGGCGGCGGGCTGCCGCCCGGCCCGGGGGACGCCCCGCACCCATGCCGCGACGCGACGACCTCGAATCGATCCTGATCATCGGGAGCGGTCCGATCGTCATCGGCCAGGCCTGCGAATTCGACTACTCCGGCACCCAGGCGTGCAAGGCCCTGCGCGAGGAGGGCTACCGGGTCGTGCTGGTGAACTCGAACCCGGCCACGATCATGACCGACCCGGACATGGCCGACGCCACCTACATCGAGCCGATCACCGTGCCGGCCCTGACGCGCATCCTCGAGCGCGAGCGCCCGGACGCGATCCTGCCGACGATGGGCGGCCAAACGGCCCTGAACACGGCTCTCGCGCTGTTCGACGCGGGCGTGCTAGACCGCCTGGGGATCGAGATGATCGGCGCCCGCGCGGAGGTGATCCGCAAGGCCGAGGACCGCGATCTCTTCCGGGCGGCCATGGCGCGCTGCGGACAGCTGAGCGCACGCTCGGGCGTCGCCCACACCATGGAGGACGCGCGGCGCGTGCTCGGCGAGATCGGCCTGCCGTGCGTGATCCGGCCGGGCTTCACGCTGGGCGGCAGCGGCGGCGGGATCGCCTACAACGTCGAGGAGTTCGAGGAGATCGTCGCCCGCGGGCTGTCGCTCTCGATGAACAGCGAGGTCCTGATCGAGGAGAGCCTGCTGGGTTGGAAGGAATTCGAGATGGAGGTGATGCGCGACAACGCGGACAACGTCGTCATCATCTGCTCGATCGAGAACCTCGACCCGATGGGCGTGCACACCGGCGACTCGATCACCGTCGCGCCGACGCAGACGCTGACCGACCGCGAATACCAGCGCATGCGCAACGCCTCGATCGCGATCATGCGCGAGATCGGGATCGAGTGCGGCGGCTCGAACGTGCAGTTCGCGATCCATCCCGAGGACGGGCGCATGATCGTGATCGAGATGAACCCGCGGGTCTCGCGCTCCTCGGCCTTGGCCTCCAAGGCCACCGGGTTCCCGATCGCCAAGTTCGCGGCCAAGCTGGCGGTCGGCTACAGGCTCGACGAGATCCAGAACGACATCACGCGCGAGACTCCCGCATGCTTCGAGCCGACGATCGACTACTGCGTGGTCAAGATCCCGCGCTTCGCCTTCGAGAAGTTCCGCGGCGCCGACCGCACGCTCACCACGCAGATGAAGAGCGTCGGCGAGACGATGGCGATCGGGCGCACGTTCAAGGAGGCGCTGCAGAAGGCGCTGCGCGGCTTGGAGACCGGCCGGCCCGGCCTCGGGCTCGACCCGCGCAACCCGGCCGAGCAGCTGACCGAGGACCGCCAAGCGCTCACGCGCGCCCTTAGCGTGCCCAACGAGCACCGCATCCTGGCGGTGCGCTCGGCGTACCGGGCGGGGTGGAGCACGTCCGAGATCCACGACGCCTCCAAGATCGACCCCTGGTTCCTGGAGAACGTCCGTGAGCTGGTCGAGTTCGAGCGCCAGCTGGCCGGCGCGCTCCTGACGCGCGAGCTGCTGGCCGAGGCCAAGCGCCTGGGCTACTCCGACCCGCAGATCGCGCTCGCCGCCGGCACCAGCGCCGAGGCGGTCGCGGCGCTGCGCGAGGAGTACGGCCTGGTGGCGACCTACAAGCTGGTCGACACCTGCGCCGCCGAGTTCGAGGCCTACACGCCCTACTACTATTCGACCTGGGAGGACGAGTCCGAGGTGCGCGTCTCCGAGCGGCGCAAGATCATGATCCTGGGCGGCGGCCCGAACCGCATCGGCCAGGGCATCGAGTTCGACTACTGCTGCGTGCACGCGGCCTTCGCGGCGCGCGAGATCGGCCTCGAGTCGATCATGGTCAACTCGAACCCGGAGACGGTGTCGACCGACTACGACACCTCGGACCACCTGTTCTTCGAGCCGCTGACGCACGAGGACGTGATGCACATCGTGCGCACGGTGAAGCCCCACGGGATCATCGTCCAGTTCGGCGGCCAGACGCCGCTCAACTTGGCCAGCGGGCTGCATCGCGCGGGCGCGCCCTTGATCGGCACGCCGGTCGACTCGATCGACCGGGCCGAGGACCGCGAGCAGTTCACCGAGTTCCTGCGCAAGCTCGGTCTCAACCAGCCCGAGAACGGCATGGCGACCGACGCCGCCCAGGCCTTCGAGGTGGCGCGGCGCATCGGCTACCCGGTGATCGTGCGCCCCTCGTACGTGCTCGGCGGCCGGGCGATGGAGATCGTCTACGACGACGAATCCCTCGACCAGTACATGCAGAACGCGGTCCAGGCCTCGCCCGATCGGCCGATCCTGGTCGACAAGTTCCTCGAGGAGGCGATCGAGGTCGACGTCGACGCCATCTCCGACGGCCGCATGGTGGTCATCGGCGGCGTGATGGAGCACATCGAGGAGGCCGGCATCCACTCCGGCGACTCGACCTGCGTGCTGCCGCCGCACACCCTCGACCAGTCGACCCAGGACGAGATCGTGGCCGCCACCAAGTCCATGGCGCGTGAGCTGGGCGTGGTCGGGCTGATGAACGTGCAGTTCGCGGTCAAGGGCGACAAGGTCTACGTGCTCGAGGTCAACCCGCGCGCCTCGCGCACAGCGCCCTTCGTGAGCAAAGCGATCGGCGTGCCGCTGGCCAAGCTGGCGGCGAAGGTCATGTGCGGCCACACGCTCTCCGAGCTCGGATTCACGCGCGAGGTCGTGCCGCCCTACTTCTCGGTCAAGGTGCCGGTCTTCCCGTTCAACAAGTTCCCCGGCACCGACATGCTGCTCGGGCCGGAAATGCGCTCCACGGGCGAGGTGATGGGCATCGACGCGGACCTGGGCTTCGCCTTCGTCAAGGGCTTCGAGGCGGCGGGGATGAAGCTCCCCACGCGCGGGCGGGTCTTCGTCTCGGTCAAGAACGCCGACAAGCGTGCGATCGTGCCCGAGGCGCGCGAGCTGATCCACCTGGGCTACGAGCTGATCGCCACCGACGGCACGTGGCGCACGCTGCGCGCCAACGGCGTGCCCGTCGAGCGCGTCAACAAGGTCCACGAAGGACGCCCGCACGTGGTGGACCGGATCAAGAACCGCGAGGTCGACCTGGTGCTCAACACGCCGCTCGGCAAGCAGCAGCGCACCGACGACAGCACGATCCGCGCCGCGGCGGTCCAGGCGGGGATCCCCTGCATCACGACCCGCGCGGGAATCAGCGCCATCGTGGCGGCGCTCGCGGCGATGCACCGTGGGCAGTACCAGGTGCGCCGCCTGCAGGAGCACCACCAGCTCGCCCGCCAGGCCTCAGGCGACCCGAGCGCGCGGCTCCAGCCCGGCTTGGCGTAAGCCGCGCTAAGGCCGAGGCGAACGCGGACCTCCAGCTGGCGCAGGGTCGCGGAAGGGTCCGGATCGGCGGCCAAGCAGGCCTGCGAAGAACCGATCGACAGGACGCGCGCGAGGGCGCGGGCCGTGCCCTAAGCGCTTCGCGCGTGACGCGGCGAGTCAGCGCAGGAGCTTGCCGGCGCTGTACAACCCCGTGCGCGGATCGAGCGCGCCGTCGCTCGCGCGGAAGATCCACCAGCCTTCGCGCAGACCCGCCTCGAAGCGGCCCGTCTCGGCTACCGAGCCGGTCCCGTACCAGGCGGTCCACGCCCCCTCGCGGCGGCCGGCGACGTAGGTCCCTTGCTGCATCGGGAGGCCGCTGGGATGCGAAGCGCTCCAGGGTCCGTCGCGCAGGCCGTTCGCGTAGACACCCTCGGCGCGCTGCTCGCCGTTCTCGTGCCAGCTCATCCACTTCCCCTCGCGCAGGCCGCGCTCGAAGGAACCCTCCCGGCGCAGGAGGCCGTCCTCCCACCACTCGACGAAGCGGCCCTCGAGACCGTCCGCCCCCCACTGCGCCTCGAGCCGCGGCCGACCGTCGGGGTACCACTCGCGCCAAGCGCCCTCGGGCCGACCGCCGCTGAAGGACCCCTCGGCCATCAGCAGGCCGTTCTCATGCCAGAACCTCCAAGTGCCCTCGGGTTGCCCGTCGAGCAGCGGGCCCTCGGCGAAGCGTCGCCCGTCGGCATGGGAAACCACCCAGGGCTCCTCGGAACCTGCGCCGGGATCCGGGGGGTCCGCGGGCGGCGCGAGCGTGAGCCGCGGCTCGCTGGGCCCCGGCGAGCGCGGTCCCCCTCCGTCCGCCTCCATGCGCGCGCCGGCCTCCACGACCCGCGCGACCAGCGCCTCGACGCGCGCGCCCTCCGGTGTCGAGACCTCCAGCCGAGCTGCCTCGGCCGGATGGGCCTCCTGCTCATGCGCCGCCAACGCCACGTCGACTTGGCGCAGCGGCGGCCGGACGAAGACCAACGCCACGAGCATGCTCGCCAGCACGAGGACCGTGATGAGCGGCAGTCGGTCGAGCGGGGTTCGCCGTTGGAGCATGGCCATCACCCCGCTCAGCGGCGGGAGCCCTCGTCCATGCGTCCGCTCGGCTGCCCCCCCGTTGCCGCCCCGGCTTGGTGCGCCTCGCTGCGAAGCCCCTCGAGCGCGCGCTCCAGACTCGGGCCGGGAACGCCGACGAAGCGAATCCGTCCCGCCGCGTCGAGCACCACGCTCGCCGGTGCCGCCCGGATCCTCCACGCGCGGGCGGCCGGGCCTTCCGGGCCGCCTTCCCACGAGGTCGTCCAGTCCAGCTCGAGCTCGTCGGCGACACGCGCATGGGTTTGGGCGTCGGGCTCGAGGCCGATCCCGATCAACTCGATCGCGCCCGCCCGCGCGAGCGCGGCCAACCGCCTGCGGCTCGCCATGTTCTCCGCCAAGCCGGGCTCATCGAAGCTCCAGAAGTCGATCACGAGGATGCGCCCGAGCAGATCGGCGGTTCGGATCTCGTTCCCGTCGACGTCGCGGGTGACGAGCGCGGGAGCTTGGCGACCGATCCCCAAGTTCTCGAGGCGCCACGCCAAGTCCGACGCGCACCGCCCGGGGGCGTCCGCGTTGCGCGAGGGCTCGAGGAGCTCCGCGAGCGATCTCTGCGCTTCGCGCGCCGCCGCTCCGCCAGCTAGCCCGAGGCGCGCGTGAAGTGCGGCGCGAGCCAGGCGCGCCACCGGCGTCGACCCCTCGCCGAGCGCGCCCGCGTCCAGGCGACGCCCCAGCTCGCCGGCGACGTCCGCATCCTCGGCCTCCAGCGAGCGCAGCAGTCCCAGTCCCGGCTCCCAGAGGCGAGGCTCGCGCAGCGCTTCGCGCAGGATGTCGGACCACGCGTCGACCCGCGCGCCGCGCGGCAGGCTGGGCGAACGCACAGGCGCAGCCGCGAGCTCCCCCAGCCGTATCCACACCGCCGCAGCAGCGCTACCTTGGCGCGCCAGCTCCTCCAGGCGCAGCTGGTAGGTCAGGCTGGCGGCAAGCTCGGATCCGGCCTCGCCTGCCAGGGGCAGGGCACGCAACCGCTCGCCGCGGCGTTGACGCAGGAGCGCAGCCAGCTCGCGATCCAGCGCCTCGACCGCCTCGACGCACTGGCCCTCGGCTCGGGGACGCCTAGAGGTCGGCGCGACCTCGGAATCGGGCGCCTGAACGGCGCTCGCGAGCAGCACGGCTCCCAGAGCGAGCCGGGAAGCGAAGGGCATCATCGATCCTCCGTCGGTGATTGTACGGAGTCAGGCGGATTCCCACCCGATTCCTTGCACGCCGCCCACCTCGCTCGGCGGGCGGTGGAGCGCCGCCGGCTGAGGTTAGCAACGTGTAAGGAATCGGGTGGGAGTGCTCCTGGCCCCGTATCACCCGCCGGGGGACGGTTCCTCTTGCTTCTGGCGCGAGGTGACCTCGACCGTCCACTTCCAGGAGTCGGTCGGGTGCTCCCAGGGCTTCAGGCTCTTCTCGGGGTCGAGCTGCGCCATCGTGACGCGCACGCGGCGGCTCTCGGATTCCAGCTTCCACATGAAGTTCGCGATGCGGTCGCGCGGGAAGCCGCGATCCCTGGACTGCGGCCGGATCGTGTACTTGCGGTCGACGACGCCCTTGCGCGGCGTAATTTCCGGGGCCGGGATGACCTCCACCTGGCCCAGGGCCACGTGCTCGTCGCTGGCCAGCGTACGGATGTAGGACTGGGGGTCCGCCTGACCCTTCAAGCCTTCGCGCTCGGCCTCCTTGTAGAGCTTGGAGTAGCGGCGGCCGAGCACTTG
>Ga0299907_10002023_pt1 | contig 12189 bp, 10 predicted proteins | sample RVTome_16_FD_198680 | JGI IMG/M metagenome (GOLD analysis project Ga0299907, IMG submission 198680) | Soil microbial communities from uranium-contaminated site in the Upper Colorado River Basin, Wyoming, United States - RVT152D67 (version 2) ...
ATACAGCTGCGGCACGAATGGGCGGATCTCGAGGCCGTCGGCCGCGGGCAGGCTCGCCGGATCGATGCGCGGTCCGGCGACGACCACCATGCGCAGCCCCGGCACCCGCCGCGCCGCGCCGGGATACGCGGCGATCACCCGGTGCAGCAGATCCTGCCCTACCCCGGAACCGCCCACCGTAACGACGCACACCTGCTCGTCCGGCGAATAGCCGAGCTCGGCCCGGAGCGCCTCCCGGTCGGCGAGCGCCGCGGGATCGAAGCCGGTCACGTAGCCAGCAAAGTCGTAGTTCGCCTCGACCCAGTCACGGATGCGGGGAAGGCCTGGTCCGAAGCGATCCGGCACCACGTCGTCGAGGTTGCCGACGAAGATGGCGCGGTCGCGGACCCGCGGGAAGCGGGCGACATGCTCGATCATCTCGGCGTTGTAGTCAGCGGTCAGGAAGGCCTCGCGCTCGCCGCCGTCCGGCATCGGCAGCCACCCGACGAAGTCGGTCAGCCACGCGTAGGCCGACGTCTTGAGCTCGGGATTCTCGTGGAGGTAGTAGTCGAGCTCCCACGCCTCGTCGCCGATCCACAGGTCGTACGGGTCGTCGCGAACGATGTCGGTGAAGAGCATGAAGTTGGCGAGCAGGATCTCGTCCATGCGGCGGATGGCCTGGAAGGCGTGCAGGTCGTGCTCGCCCGATTCACTCTCGATGTGGCTCGACTCGTTGGCGAGCTCCGAGCTGGCCGGGTGGATCCGCTCGCCACGGGCGCGCAGCACCTCGGTCACCGGGTGCTGGGCCAGCCAGTCGATCTCCAGGTCGGGATGCAGCCGGCGCAGCTCGTCGGCGATCGCCACGTCCCGCTGGGCGTGGCCGAGCCCGATCGGCGATGAGATGTACAACGCGCGCCGGCGGCGGGCCCTCGCCCGCGTCCACACGCGCTCCGGACGTGGCGCGGGGCCGGCGGCCTCGAGGAAGTCGCCGAGCATGAGGTTCACCTGCACCGGATGACGGCCCTGCGGCTGGTGGCCGGATCCGGCAAGCACCGCCAACCGGCCTCCGGTGAGGGCGGCCACCCGTTCCCCCCGCGCGAGCGGCTGGCACCGGTCATCGTCTCCATGGATCACCAGCACCGGGCACGTCAGGCCCTTGCACAGGGCCTCGGCCTCGGCCGCCGTGCCGGGAACGAACGAGCCCGCGCCCTCCTCCGCGAGCATCACCTCGACGGAGGTCTCCATGGCCCACGCGACGGTGTCCTCGATCTGCTTGGTGGAGTGCGGCTCCGGGAGCTGCTGCTCGAAGAAGAACGTGACCCACTCGCGGTAGCCACCCGACTCCCAGTGGTGGCGGTTGTACCGCTGCCAGCCGTCGCAGCACGGGCGCCGTTCCTCGAACCCCGCCGAGGCGTCCACCCAGTGCGGGTGCGGAGGCGTCAGGAAGGGAATGCCCGGCGCGATCGATGCGATCCCGAGCACCCGCTCCGGATGCTCGCACGCGAGGGCAAACCCCCACGCGGTGCTGTGGCAGTGCGTCACGAGGACCACCCGGTCGAGCCCGGCCGCGTCCATCACCGCCAGCGCGTCGCCGACGTTCTGCCGCGAGGTGTGGGCGGCCGGGTCGGTGGGCCGGTCCGAACCGCCGTTTCCACGGCCGTCGTACGTCACCACCGTCGTTCGACGAGACAGGTACGGGACCTGCGCCTTCCACTCGCGGGAATGGACGATCGGCGAGGCCGGGATCATGAGGACGGCCGGCTCGCCGGCGCCGTACACCTCGTAGGCGAGCCTCACATCGCCCTGTCGGGCGTATCCGACCTGCTGTGGCTCGACGGCCCGCATCTCAGCCGGCCCTCCGACCATCTCGCCGATGGACCCGGTCGATGAAGTCGCGGACAATCAGGTTGAAGCGAACCGGGTCACGCGCATGGGGTAGGTGACCCGATCCTTCGAGCACGACGAGCTCGGCGTCGAGCGCCGCGGCCAGCTCACGCCCGCGACTGACCGAGGTGACCGCGTCGTCCCGGCTGTGCACCACAAGGCTCGGGCAGCTGACGTCCGATGCGAGCGCACGTGCGACGGCCTCGCCGCTTCCCTCCGTACCGGTCACGCGATCGGTCTCGAACCACGGCGCACGACTCGTCCGGATCAGCGTCTCGGGATCGGTCTCCAGCCCCCACCCGACGGCGTCCTCGATCTGCTTGGTCGAGTGGGGCTCACTGAAGCACTTTCCGAAGAAGAACTCGAGGAAGTCCGGGTAGTCATGCCGCCAGTAGTGGTGGTTGTACTTGGCCCACCCCTCATAGCGGTCGACCGGCCGGTCGACGACGTGCCCATCCCGCTCGGCAAGCCCTTCGCCGAGGGGGACGGCCGGCGCCTCGAACACCGCCGCCTCGACGCGCTCGGGGCATTCGGCCGCCATCCGCAGCGCATGTGCGGCGCCGAGCGACACCCCCACGATGGAGGCTCGTGGGGTGCCGGTCGCATCGAGCACGGCCACCGCATCGTCCACGAACTCGGTATCGGCGTACGCGGAGACGTCGGCGGGTCGGTCGGAGCGGCCGTTCCCGCGGCCGTCGAAGGTCACGACGCGGTAGTGGCGGGCGAAGTACGGGATCTGCTGCTTCCACACGCGCGAGTGGACGATCGACCAGGTCGGGAGGAACAGGACGGTGTGGTCGCCGCTGCCATAGATCTCGTAGAAGACGCGGACCCCGTTGCGCTCGACCGAGCCGGTCGACTCCGGGAACCGCGCCCGGGACTGCTCGCGCGAAGCCGGACGGCGGAGGGGTGCCGCCTTCGCTCGAGCGCGCGACCGGACTCGGGTTGGGGCGGTCATCGCATGCCTCCCGCTGTGCCTTGAATCCTACGGGGCCTGGCAACTCCGGCCCGATGGTCCGACAGGCTGGTGCCGCCGGTTGCAGGCCGGTTGCAACGCGGCTGCAACGGCCACCCCGACGATTCGTCTGAGAGCCGTCGACGACGGTTCCACGAAAGGAGGACGTCGATGTCAACTGACTCCGCGACGGCCGCGCCCGAGGCGGCCACGAGATACGACGTTGAGGGCCGCCTGCTGGAGGTGTGCACCTGCAACGTCCTGTGCCCATGCTGGATCGGCGAGGACCCCGACGGAGGAACCTGCGAGTCGACGCTCGGCTGGCAGATCGAGAGCGGAACGATCGAAGGCGTCGACGTCTCCGGACTGACCATCGCGATGACGGTCCACATTCCGGGCAACATCCTCAAGGGCAACTGGAAGGCGCTCGTCTTCGTGGACGATCGGTCCAGCCCGGAGCAGCAGGAGGCGATGCTCAAGCTGTTCACCGGACAGCTCGGCGGAGCCATCGCCGACCTGGCCGCGCTCGTCGGCGAGGTGGTCGCGGTGGAACGCGTGCCGATCACCTTCACCGTGGAGGAGGGCAAGGGGACCTTGGATCTCGGCGGCATCACCCGTGCCGAGCTGACCTCCTACCAGGGTGCGACCGGCAGGCCCACCGTCTTGAGCGAGACCGTGTTCTCGACCATTCCCGGCTCCCCGGTCTATGTCGGCAAGGCCGGATCCTACACCCGTGACGGATCCGCCTACGGACTGGCCGATGTCGATCTGAAGGACCACAACGCCCTCCAGGGCCACTTCCGGTTCGAGGCCTAACGGACATGCACGCGCCGACGGCCAGATTCCTTCCGCGGCCGGATCTGGATCCGGTGATCCTGGCCACGGTCGGCGCTGCCTGGGCGCTGGCGGTCGGCCTAATCGCCCTCGACCGGGCGGTGCTTATCGAGCACGACGCGGTGCTCGTCGGCGCAGGGCCGGCCTGGCCGCTGGCGGTCGCCGTCTTCTTGGTGACTTGGCAGCTCATGACGGCCGCCATGATGCTGCCCACCAGCCTGCCGATGATCCGGGCCTTCGGCGTGGCGGTGCGCCGACAGCCACGCCCCCGCACGGCGATGGCCGCCTTCCTGGCTGGCTACTTCGCGATCTGGACAGCATTCGCCATCCTCGCGCTCGGGGGCGACGCCGCCCTGCACTGGTTGGTCGACCGCTGGGCATGGCTCGCCGATCGGCCGTGGCTGATCAGCGGCGGGATCCTGGTCGGAGCGGGGGCCTTCCAGTTCAGCCCGATCAAAGAGCGCTGCCTGGCCGAATGTCGCTCGCCGGTGCAGTTCCTGTGGCGCCACTATCGGCCCGGCGTCGGCAATGCCTGGTGGCTGGGGCTGCGGCATGGCATCTTCTGCCTTGGCTGCTGCTGGGCGCTGATGCTCCTCATGTTCGCCGTCGGCGTAGGCAGCCTGGCCTGGATGGCGGCGCTGACCGGGGTCATGCTCGTCGAGAAGACGAGCCGATACGGGCGACGACTGGTACCAATCGTCGGCGTGGTGCTGATGGCGTGGGGCGCGCTCATCCTCCTCCGGCCCGGCGCAGTGGCGGCTCATGCCGGGGAGCTGCACGCCCCAACCACTTCGTTGGACCCGTTGATCGGAGCCTTCGTCGTCACGACGGCGGTCGCCGCGCTCGTCGCCCGGCGCCGCCGTGCGCGAGGGTGAGGCACGATGCTGTTCGGCGAGCGGTACGGCTGCGCCCGTGCGGGGGACTCGCTCTGATTTCTAGGGTTGTATGAAGGCGAGGGTCGTAAGCGCGAAGCTCCCCCAGTTTCGCCCGAACAGATTGGAGGATCGAATCATGGCCAAATTCGACGTCAGCACCATTAGGAGACCTGTAGAAGACGTCTTCGCAGTGATCAGTAACGTCGAGAACAACCCGAAGTGATCATCGGTCGCGCTGGAGGCCGAGCAGACCTCGCCCGGACCAATCGGCGTGGGCACAACCGCGCGCTTCGTCGGCAAGAGTCTGGGTCGGCGCATCGAAGCTGACTTTGAGGTGACCGAGTTCGATCCGAACCGCAAATTCGCGTGGCAGAGCAAGTCGGGACCGTTCCCGCTCCAGGGTTCAGTGACCTTCGAGCCGATGGACGGCGGCACTCGAGTCAACACGACCATCGAGGGGGAGCCGGGCGGCTTCTTCAAGCTGGCCGAGCCGCTCATCGTGAGCATGAGCAAGCGGCAATTTCAGAGCGATCTCGACAACCTGAAGGACCTGATGGAAGCCAACGCGCTGTAAAGCGGGAATGACCACAGTGGCGAGCATGCTGCTGTTCACCCCAGCGACCGGCGGGGACGGCGTCGCGGCGAAAATCGAAAACCATCATTAGCAGCCGGTCGCTGATCACAAATCTGATGGCGGGGTACACCGTCGACCGCTGCCAAGGCGAGGCGATCGGCGCGCGATAAGGGCTCTCATAAGGGCTCCCCAGGACATGCGATCGGGTGAAAACCACAGCATGTAGTGGTCGCCCAACCTCGAAACCACTAGATATTGTGGTGAGGTGGTACCGCATACCGGAATCGCGGCGAGCCTCCGGCGGAGTCCGACTGAGTACGGTTGTTACGGTGGGCTCCGGCCAGTTCCGGTGGGTCACGGCCGCATTGAGGGTACGAACGAGGGTACGGAGACAGCCCGACGAAGCGGCTCCCGCCGGGGAGCCGAAACTGCGCGAGGCGAGGCTAGGAACGGAAGCCCGCTCGCGCGAGTGTTGAGGATATGAATGAGGGTACCGCGCGACCGAGAAGGCCAAATTCGTGCTCAGAGTCGGCCGGGCGCAACCGACCTGCTGCGCGAGCGTGGCGTGCCGCGCCTCGCCCCGATCGTGAACTGCTTCCCGATGACGCGGATCGAGGAACGGCTCGGCTTCCGCCCGCAATACAACTTCGAGCAATGGCTCGAGGAGCCGCGATCTCGACCTGAGGAGCAGGCCCCGCAGGCCTCACCGTGGTGGTAGCCGTCCTCAGCCGAAGCCCGATGTCAGTCGCTGACCGGTCCGCCGGCTGCCCACCATAGATGCTCATCTGTTCGCGGCTCCGCGGGTGCAGGCCCGAGCAGTCGACCTCGATCTCGCCCGCGCGATGCGACCTGTCCACGACTTCACGAAGGCTGGATGTGGATGCCGAGGACGCCGAGCCGGGCGAGCGTGTCGGCGCTCGTCCCGTAAACAACTGGGCGTTGGCCGCACGATAGCCGCCTCGTTAGCACGCAGGCGTTGCGCGGGTACTCGACAGGCGCCCGATCGGCGCGGATACTCGCTCCGCTGCCTTGAGGGGGTCTGGCATGGCACGCCAAAGGGAGCCCAGACGATGCTCATCTTCAAGTTCCTGCACATCGCTTTCATGTTCATGGCCGTCGCCGTGGCGCTCGGGCCGGAGTTGCTGTTGCGAGGCATCGGCCGTTCCGGGGATGTGCGCACCATCCGCACCGCCTACTCGCTCGCAGATCGTCTGGGAAAGGCGATACCGGTCCTTTTCACCATCGGGCTGGTCTTCGGCCTGCTGACCGCCTGGACGCAGGGTCTTGACTTCTTCGCACCGTGGTTGCTTATCGCCTACGCCCTCTTCATCCTGGCGACGATCCTCGGCGCCCGCGTTACCGCACCCCATATCGCCCATGTGGCCGCGCTCGCCGCCCAAAGCCCGGATGACTCGCCCTCACCCGAGCTCGCCGCCGCCATCGCCGATCGCCGCGCTGACATCCTCTTCGCGCTCGACGTGATCATCATCATCGCCTTCGTCTTCGACATGGTGGTCAAGCCGTTCAGCTGATTGTCGCTGCCCTTGTCCAGCATCTCATTGACACGTGGTCGAACGGCTCGGCGGCGCCCAGGGATCCTCATCGGCGTCGTGGCCGGCATCTGGCAAGCCTCACCGCTTGGTGGAACTGGCCAAACTGGCGCGAGCCAAGGCACGGCCGTCACGCCCTCTCGTCCGCGTTGAGGGTACGAATGAGGGTACAGCCGGAAGGGGGAAGCGCCGATTCGTGGTCAAAATCGGGGCTAGATGAGACTTGGTACCGCATACCGGATTCCCAGTCAAACGTCTCATGCGTCTCAGCCGCGTTCACCCAGTACATCCAAGAGACGCATGAGACGCATGAGACAGGATCCATAAGGGTCCGGATAAGGGACCAGAGTTCTCAAACCGTGTTCGATCGAGAACCGCCTTCATCAGGCTGAGACGCCGCTTCCAGTTCCGCTGGCCAGTGCGATCCATGAGGACCCGGACCAGCTTGAAGGGACCCACCGGTCGAGAGTTGCCGCGATAGGTGACGCGGGTTCCCGAGGTGGTGGGTTCGAAGGCAAGGCTGAACTGGGGTCTGACGGGACCGAAGATCCAGCTCCAGCAGATCGTGCCCAGCTAACCGCGCTTCGATCGCCCCGACCTGGGCAGCCGAGGACGCCTGACTAGATCATGAACCGCGGCATCCGGGTCCAGGCGTCGTTCGCGGCCGCCTCGTGGTCGGTGAAGGTCCGATCGAAGAATGAGTGTGGGGCGCCGTCGTAAACCACGATCTCGTTGTGGATCCCGGCGGCGTCGAGTGCGCGCCGAAATGCCGCCGCATGTTCGGGCGTGATCTTGGGATCGGCGCCGCCGAAGAAACCGAGGACCGGGCAGCGGTAGGCATGGACACGGTTCAGCGGGGCGCTGAGGTCGCCTGGCCGCTCCTCGACGATCCGCCCGTAGAAGCCGATGACGCCGGCGAGGCCAAGGTCCGAGGTCGCTTGGTTGAAGGAGATTCGGCCACCGAAACAGAACCCGACGGTGAAAACGCGGGCGACGCCACCCGCTTGGGATGACCTCAGGAAGTCGGACGCGGCAGTCACGTCGAGGGACACGTCCTCATCGCGAACCTGGGCGAAGTGCGGCTCCCAGTCGAAGTCGGCGCCTCGCCGGTCGCTACTCGCGGTGCGGCCGTAGTAATCGATGGCAACCGCATGGACGCCGGCCTCCCCGAACCGGAGGGCCAGCGCTTCATAGAACGGGTGAAGCCCGCGTACATCGGGCAGGATCACGATGCCCGGTGCGCCGGCAACATCGGTCGTGGTCGCGAACGCGGCGAACTCGTTGCCGTCAGCCGCCCGCAAGATGGCGTGGCGAGCGCTGGCGGTGCCGAGCACCATGGGCGGTGGAGGCGGTCGGCCGGCAGGGTCGTGGCACATGTTCTCCTCTCCCTCCCAGCCGTGGATGATATGTCGCGCATGGCAACCGACCGTCTGGGCCAATCAGCAGCGGAGGCAACACGCGGACGCGCCTACAGCCGTTACGCCACGGCCTACCATCGCTGGTGGGCACCCATCATCGCCCCGGCCGGCCGGCGGCTGCTCGACGACGTGGCAGCGCCTCTCGAAAGCGCAGGCACGCACGCCCATCTGATCGACATTGGAACGGGAACTGGGACGCTGGCACTCGCCGCTCTCCAGCGCTGGCCGGCTTGCCGCGTCACGGGCGTCGATCTCGCCCCAGGCATGCTGGCGGTCGCCGGGAGGGAAGCACGGCAGCTCGGCGCTCGCACCATGAGCCGCCTCGCCCTGCTGGAGGGTGCGGCCGCCCATGTCCCGCTGCCCGACCGATCGGCCGACGCCGTGGTGTCGTCCTTCGTCGTCCAGCTTGTCCCGAACAGGGCCGCCGCCGCCCGCGAGGCGTACCGATTACTCCGACCGGGCGGCCGCTACGCCGTCCTCAGCTGGCGGGCCGGCGCGTTCAGCTTTCCTCCATATCTCGCCTTTGAGCGTGCCCTCGAGGACGTAGGTTTGGACGCTACCGTGAGCCGCAGGCAACGACCGTACCGTTCGGCGCCCGCCGCAGCGGCCGAGTTGCGACGCGCTGGTTTTCGCCGTGTCCGCGGTCAGATCGTCACGCTTGCGCATCGGTTCGCGGCGGACACCTATTTGGCGGTGCTGGAGGGCTGGCTCGAAAACGAGCTCTTCGAGGCGCTCGACGACCCGCGCCGCGAGCGTCTTCGTGACGCCACCGCCAAGCGGTTGGCCCAGGTGCCGCGACCTGACTTCGTGTGGCGGCGTCCGCTGGTCAGCGTGGTCGGAGACCGGCCGGGCGAACGACGGCGCAGCCTCGGGCATTCACGCTCGAAGCACAGCGGTGAGCCTGCGATGCATGTCAGCAAGTGCTCTAACCAGCTGAGCTAGCCGCCCACGGTTTCATGCAAAGAATGAACACTTGCCTACACGACAAGGCGTTCATCATCGCCGCAGGGCCGCCCACGTCGACAACCGGCGAATGCGCCTCCAGCGGGCCGCAGGGGGCAGTCAGCCGGTCAGGCCGAGTTGGCCTGCGACGCCTCCCGCGTCGAAGTAGGAGCGCTCTTCAGCGATCAGTCCATCCGAGCCGATGGTCCAAAAGACCGCGGTTTCGAACGCCATTGCCTTGCCGGTCGGCGGCACCTCGCCGGCGGGCATTGCCAGCGGACCCTCGTTGGTCCCTCCGACCGAGACGACGAAGGCGGCCCGACCATCCGCCTCGATCGGGTCGCCGAGCTGCTTCCAGGTTAGGTCCGGGAACGCTCGCAGGATGCCTTCCAGCATCAATCGGATCGCATCCCGACCCTTCGTCGGCTCAGGGAAGAACGGATCATGGAGAACCGCATCCACGGCGAAGAGCGCGGCAAACGCGCTCGGGTCCTTCCGGTTGATGGCGTCGACGTACTGACGCACGACCTCCTGAGCGGACATGGCGGTCTTCTCCGACGCGGGGCTTGTGGACACAAGAGGAGCGTGCGCGAACTGTTTCACGACGTCGATACCAGACTTCTGGTACCGAGCGCGACTCAGTGCATGCTGCGTAGCGGACCGCCCCGAATCGGTTTGTCCACGCTCACCCGTTCGTCGTTGTCCCGGACCCGCGGCTCGAAGCTCTCGAAGAACAGAGCCGCGACGAGCGCTCGCCGGCTGCGCACGCCGACCTTCTCAAAGACGGTCTTGAGGTGCTGCTGGACGGTGTAGGGAGAGATCCCCAGGATTTTCGCAAGCTGAGGCGTGGACCGGCCCTGGAGAACGAGTCGGGTGACGTCCTGCTCTCTCGGCGTGAGCCCGTGGATCGCCATCAGCAAGGCGCTGATGCGGTCGGGGCGGGCCGGCTCGATGATGACCGCGGCCTTTCGTGCTCGTCCCATCCCGATCACCGTGCCGTGGACCGAGATCCAACGTCCGTCGACCGACCGGACCAGGACCGTCGACTCGACAGCTGGATCCTCACCGCGAGCGCAGGTGAGTGCTGCCGAGGCAGCCGAAGCGATCGAGGCAGGCAACGATCCACGAACCGATCGATGCCGCAAACGCTCGATCCATTGACTCGCTCCGACGCTGAGCGAGACGATCTCGCCGTCAGCATCAAGGATGATCAGCCCCGGAGCGTCTGGGCGATCGGGGTCGGTCGCCTCACCGACCACGAGCCCGCGGCGGATACCCTCGGCAAGATCGGGTGCGACAGCCGCCATGAAGGCGAGCTCGTCTGCACTGAACTCCGGTTGCCCGGCGAGGCGGTTGAGGCGAACCGTCCCCCAGAACTCACCTGTCTTGCTCCGGAGCGCGACCAGCATCTCCTGAGCAAGGCCCTCGGCGGCCATGTACTCGCGATAGATGCGGCTTCGCTCCGGCTTGCCACCCGTCACCTCGTGCAAGGTCTGCACCCCCCGTGGGTGGTCGAGCACGTCGGAGTACTTGTTGACGTCGTCGTCGAAGTACTCCCATCGCATGACCTCGCGGGTGTCGAGCTCGCAACCCTCACCGCCGTAGTCGCTTGTGATCAGTCGAGACTCCGGATCGAGCGTGTACCAGTAGGGCCCGTTCAGGTGGTTCTCATTCGGCACAGCCGACGCCAACGCGGAGCTCGCCTCGTCGAGAAAGCTGGCGACGTCGAGGCCGGCGCGTGACGCATCACGGATCCGCTCATGCGCGCGCGCTTTCGCATACCCACTCACGACCCTATTTCTCCCTTGCTGCGCGAGCGGCGAGAGGGAGACAAGGAATCGGCGATCGCCGTCGGCGGCTGACGGAGCGTGCCTTTGCAGACGAGGAGATTACTACAGGCTGAGCTTGGCGCCGCGCGTCGGAATTGCGCTTGGTCATAGTCTTCCAGCCCTCGGGAACGCTTCGAAACCCTTCTAGGCCGCTACAGCGGCTCGAGCGTGTTCGACGATGAACACATAATTGTGCCGGTTTCGGTCGGGTCCTCACGCTCCAAGCACAGCGGTGAGCGGGCGATGCATGTCAAGCTAATGCTCTAACCAGCTGAGCTAGCCGCCCACGGATTCGTGCTCAAACTGGACACTTGCCTCAACGGCAATGGATCCAGTCAGCCGACCCAGATCCTACCAGAGCACTTAACGTGATGCTATTCGGAAGCACAGCGCTCGCTGGACACTTGCTTCTGGCCGGTAGGCAAGTGAACCCGCCAGACATGCGGTAATCGATGCCTGCGGTGGTCACGAAGTCATCGCGGCGATTACTCGTTCCAGAAGCGCATTACCGCTGGGTCGAAACTGGTTTTCCTCCCGGTTTGCGTCAGCCGATGCACGCCGGTTCCGAACGTGACCATCGAACCGAGCCTTCGCCGGGGTCACGGGACATCCAGTCGTCGGCGCCGAAATCACAGGAGTCACAACATCTGTGATATTGCGGGCAAACAACGCCGAGGGTGGCGTCGGTACCGCAAGATATAGCGGTCTCGCGGCGTCCGTCACCACCAGATATTGTGGTATGAGCGTGGTACCGCATACCGGAATCGCGGCGAGCCTCCGGTGGACTCCGACTGAGTACGGTTGCTACGGTGGGCTCCGGCCGGCTCCGGTGGGTCCCGACCGGCTTGAGGGTACGAACGAGGGTACAAGTCGGACCGCGCGGGGACGATTGGAGTCGACTCTGCACGACGGAGTTGGGTTTCGGCCGTGATTGCGCCCCGCTGAACAGGTGGCACATCGGTGCCGACACGGTGGCGGCTGTAGGTGTGGTGTCACCCCCGCGCCGGAACGGTCGCTCGCATGACGAAGTCGTGATCCGCGCCGATCCTGGCGATCTGCTCCTTCGACAGGCGGGTCGGGTCCTGCCCTGGCAGGGTACCGATCTTCCGGAAGAAGGACAGCAGTCCCGTTTCGAGATTGGGAACGGTCGCGAAGACCATGACCAGGGGCTCCGTACCGGTGTTCTTCACCGAGTGCCAGGCGCCAGGCGGGATGTACCAGACCGATCCGGCGCGGATCGGTACCTCCATCAACTCGCCGCCCTCGCGTCGCTTGACCGCGCCCTCACCGGAGATGAGGTAGGCGAGCTCTTCGCTTCGCTCGTGGCGATGCTCGGCCAGGTCACCGCC
>Ga0299907_10002024_pt1 | contig 12188 bp, 11 predicted proteins | sample RVTome_16_FD_198680 | JGI IMG/M metagenome (GOLD analysis project Ga0299907, IMG submission 198680) | Soil microbial communities from uranium-contaminated site in the Upper Colorado River Basin, Wyoming, United States - RVT152D67 (version 2) ...
TCGACTCCGGCGATCGGCGGACGCACTCGGCATGGAGGGATACCGCTTCGAGGTCGATCGTGTCGAGCTCGCACTGGCGTTGGGCGAGCTCGATCGCGTGAAGGAGATCGTCGCGTCCTGGCGGCCGGACGGTTTCTTGGAGTTCGACGGAGTCGCGGCGTGGCTCAACGCGCTCGTCGCGCTGGGCAGGCGAGGCGAGATCGAGCAGGAGGGGCCGGCATTCCTGAAGCCGGGCAGCTACCTCGAACCGTTCGTCCTCCGGGCGCTCGGCTACGCGCGCCGGGATGAGGATCTCGTCCAACAGGCGATCGGACGGTTCGAGGAGATCGGAATGTCGTGGCACGCCGAAGACACCCGGCGGCTACTGCCGTCGACGTGAACCCCGGATGGCCTCGACACCCTTGTAGTTGGCGATGCCGTGGAGCTCGTGCTCGATCTCGACGAGGTCGGACTGGTCGCGCATCACGACGTCGATCGGTTTGTACGCGGAAGGGTGCTCGTCGAGGAGCTCGTTCGCGCTCGCGTGCTGCCACGCACTGACTCCCATCACTTCGGCGAAGCTCTCGAGCGTGAGTTGCTTCCTGGCCTGTCGCCGTGACATCCGGCGGCCGGCGCCGTGCGCGCACGACGTGTACGACGCCTCGTTCCCCAGGCCGCGGATCACGTACGAGCACTGGCCCATCGCGCCGGGGATCAAGCCGCGGTCGCCCACACGCGCGCGGATCGCGCCCTTCCGCGTGACCCAGACCTCCCGGCCGCTGTGTTCCTCTCGCTCCGTGAAGTTGTGGTGGCAGTTCACCTCGTCCGCGGTCGCGATCTCTCGTCCGAGGACGCTCTCCAGCGCCTCATGGGTCGACGAGAGCATCAGCCGACGATTCTCGCGCGCGAACGCCTGCGACCAGCGGAGGTCGCGGAGGTAGGCGTCGAACTCCGGCGTGCCTTCTTGCAGCCACGCGAGCTCGGGATCCTCGAGCCGCGTACCGAGCCCTTCGTGCAGCTTCCTCGCCGTCTTCGTGTGCATCGTCGCGAGCTTGTTGCCGCCGCCGCGCGAACCCGAGTGCAGGAGGATCCAGACCCGGTCCTCCTCGTCCATCGCGAGCTCGATGAAGTGGTTGCCGGAGCCGAGTGTCCCGAGCTGCACGACTGCTCTTCCCGGGTCATCGAGTGTCGGCGGGGGAGGGTTCTCCGCGAACCACTCCAGGGCGGCGGCAGACGGCTCTCCGTGCCAACGGCCGAGTCCCGCGGGGACGGCCGCTTCCATCGTGGAGATCCATGCATCCAGTCCGTCCGGGAGGTCCTCCTGTGTGAGGTCCAGTCGCCGGGCCGCCATCCCGCAGCCGATATCGACGCCGACGGCGGACGGGATCACGGCGCTCTCGGTCGGGATCACCGAGCCGATCGTGGCGCCCTTGCCGAGATGGGCGTCCGGCATCAGCGCCAGGTGTCCCGCCAGGATCGGAAGCCGAGCGGTCACCTCCGCCTGGGCGCGAGTCAGCTCGTCGAGCTCGCTCGCCCACGACAGCACGTTCGGCGCGATCTCTTCAGGGATCCGACTCTCCGACGTCATCCATCCGAAGACCGTAACGGATGCCCGTTTCGTACCATCTCGGAGATGGCCACCGACGACGACGTGATCCGCGCCTACGACGAGGAGCTCGGACCCGACCCGACGACGCGATCGAACAGAGGATTCTGGGTCGTCGCCGGGACGATGCTGGTGGGCGGCATGTTCCTCATCGTGGAGATCTTCGCGAACCGGCCGCTCGCGACCTCGATCGGGCACGCGCAGGATTCGCTCCGCCGGGCGGAGGCAGCGGCCGAGATCGTCTACAGCCGCACGGCCTCGTTCGAGGATGCCGATGCCGAGTCACTGGAGGAGGACGTGCCCGATCTGGCCTTCCGCCCGGGAGACGAGGCTTCGTTCGGACTCGACGTCGTGAGCGTCTCGGCTTCCGACCTCGAGTGGGCGGCTGCCGTGCAGACCCGGCCGGGCGCGTGCTTCTACCTCCATCTGCGCGTCTCCGAGGACGCCCGGTACGGCGCCGGGACCGAGTGCACCGGCGAGGCCGCACTGCTCGCCGAAGACCCTCGCTGGTAGTCGACGTCGTCAGCGCGTCGCGGCGTCGATGAGCTCGATCGGGTGGACCACGTCGACGGCCACGCCTCTCTCGCCCAAGCCCGCGAGGAGCTGCATCGTGCAGCCGGGGTTGGCGGAGGCGACCACGGCGGCGCCCGTCGAGACGATCGCCTCCGTCTTCTCGCGCATCAACCTGCCGGACATCTCCGGCTCGGTGACGTTGTAGATCCCGGCGGCGCCGCAGCAGCGGTCGCCGTTCGGGATCTCAACGAGCTCCAGGTTCCCGATCGCACCGAGGAGCTCGCGGGGCTGCCGATGGATCCTCTGTGCGCGGAGCGCGTGGCAGGCGTCGTGGTAGGCGACGATCGTGTGCTCCGGGAGGGAGCCTGCGTCGACCCGGAGCCCCTCTTCGTGAAGGAACGCCGTTACGTCGCGAACGGGAAGGTCTGCGCCCTCGACGAGGTCGCCGTAGTTCGCCATGTGCGCGCCGCATCCCGCCGCGTTCACGACGACGTGGTCCACGCCCGCAAACGCCACCGCGTTCTTCCTCGCGAGCTTCCGCGCCGTACCGAGATGCCCATTGTGGGCCGCCAGCGCGCCGCAGCACGTCTGGTCGGTCGGGACCACGACACGCCAGCCGTTCTTCGCCAGCACCCGGATCGACGCGACGTTCACCCGCCGGAACCAGAGGTCCTGCACGCAGCCCGACAGGAGGGCGACCGTTCCCCTGATCCCGCCGTCCGGCACCGTCACGCGAGGGAGCCGTCCGGCCACCCGAGCCCCGCGCGGGATCAGCGATCGGACGCGTCGAGGGAGGAAGGGGCGTGCGAGGGGAGCGAGCGCGCCCGCGACGCGGGTGAGGGTCTTCGACGGCAGGATCACGTCGAGGCCGAGCCACCGGACGAACAGAGCGCGTCTCGAACGGAGCGGTTCGATCTGCGTTCGGGCGGCCTCCATCATCCGGCCGAACGGCACGTGCGACGGGCACACGTCCTCGCACGCGCGGCACACGAGGCAGAGGTCCATGAACTCCGCGAACGTCTCATCCGTCGTCGCCCGACCCTCCTGGACCGCCCGCATCGCCGTGATGCGCCCGCGTGGCGAAGCCGACTCTTCCCCGGTCAACCGGTACGTCGGACAATGTGGGAGGCACAGACCACATGCGACGCAGGCGTTCAGATCGGCCTGCGTCGGCGCGTCACCGGCTGCCCAGTTCGGCTCCCAGCCATCCTCGAGACCGATGAACCGTGTGCCGTCCGGGAGCTCCGTGCCGAGGGGCGTCGTGTCCATGTATCCCATCATCTCGTCACGACGGGGTCGACGTCGGGCACGTTCCGTTCGCGATCGAACGGCAACGCGATCGAGGGATCGGTACCGTCGATCTCGCGAGCGAGGCGGTGGCCATCGAAGATCGCCTCGGAGATCATCCGCGGCGCAACGCAGTCGCCGATCCGGTAGACGGCCTCGATCCCCGCGCCGGCCAACGCTGACTCATCGGCCGCGAGGTCCAGGTAGAGCGCGTCGTCCGACACCTGCTGGGTGACCAGGACGATCCCGTCGGTCTCGAGTGACCAGGGCACCTCGAACTCGTCCTCTCCCGACGCGAGGCCGGGCTCGAGCGCCAAGACCGTGACGCCGCGATGCATGGTCACGCCGGCGTCGTGGAGGTGCTGCCGGAGCATCGGTCCCTCGAGCGTGAGGTCCGAGATCGGCGACACGACGTCGAGCGACGTGACGAAGTCGACCTCGAACCCGTCCTTCGCGAGGAGCTCCGCGATCCCCGGTCCCACGAAGTAGCCCTCGGCGTCGTAGACGACGACCCGTCGCCCCACAGGCCGTTTCCCGTCCATCACCTGCTCCGGCGTGAGCACGTGGGGGAGCGACGCCGAGGCCCCGTCGATCGGCTCGTGGGTCGATGACTGCAGGCCCTTACCCGACCACTGTGAGCCGGTCGCCACGACCACGAGCTGCGCCCCGTAGTCGCGGACGTCCTCGGGCGAGAGCCGTTTCCCGGTCACGACCTCGACGTTGCGGAGCTTGGACAGCATCACCTGCCGGTGGTCGACGATCCGCCCCCAGTCACCGAGCGTCGGGAGCCGTCGCACCCATCGCATCCGCCCACCGATCTCGTCGGATGCATCCACCAGATGCACGGCTTCGAACCCGCGTCGCCCGAGCGTCACCGCGCACTCCATCCCGGCCGGCCCGGCGCCGACGACGAGCACGCCCCGGTCGGCGTTCGATGCCACCGAGAACCGCTCGGGGTGCCAGCCGCGACGGTGTTCCTCCCCTGCCGTCGCGTTCTGGATGCAGCCGAGGTGTCCGAACCCGTCGACCTTCATGATGCAGACGTTCGACCCGGTGCATTCGCGGATCTCGTCGGTGCGACCTTCCGAGATCTTCTGGGGGAGGAACGGGTCCGCGATCGACGGCCGCGCGGCCCCGATCAGATCCCAGACGCCGCTGCGAACGATCGATGCCATCCGGTCCGGGCTCGTGAGCCGCCCGACCCCGACGATCGGCTTGGCCGTCGCCTGGCGGATCCCGCCGGTCCACTCGAGCTGGTAGCCCTCCTCGAAGTAACGCGACGTCCCGGAGTCCTTGCTCCAGTACGCGATGGAGCCGACGTTGACGTCCCAAAGATCGACGAGGTCGTCGGCCAGATCGACGAACGCCAGCGCCTCCTCGACATGGATCCCCGCCGGGCCGAGCGCATCTACCGCGATGCGGGTGACCACCGCGCACTCGGCGCCGACCGCACCGCGAACCCTTTCGAGCGTCTCGAGCCAGAAGCGGGCGCGATCCATCAGCGTTCCGCCGTAGGCGTCGCTCCGCTTGTTGTAGAAGGGCGAGAGGAACTGCATCGGCAGGTACGAGTGCGCGCCGTAGACGTAGACGATGTCGAACCCGCAGTCGCGCGCGCGCAGGGCCGCCTGCGCCCAGCCATCCACCACCCGACGGATGTCCGCCGCCTCCATCTCCTTCGGGACGACGTGCGGTTCCAGGTCGGACGCGAGCTGGCTCGGCGCGATCGAGGGCAGCCGGGTCTGGCTGTTCGGCGCGTGAGCGCCGGAGTGATGGAGCTCGAGCCCGGCAAGCGCACCGTGCTCGTGCGCGGCATCCGTCATCAGGCGCAACGCCCGCATGTCGTCCTCGTCCCAGAACCGCGCGGCGATCAGGGGTGCCTCGTCGGAGTCGGGGGAGAACGGCGCGTACTCGGTGCTGACCGCCGCCCAGCCGCCCTCGGCCTTGACGCCGCGGTGCGCCGCCTGCGTCCAGGGCTTCTCGGTCCCGAACCCCGAGCAATGGGGCACCTGGTAGAAGCGGTTCCGGAGCGTTTTCGGCCCGATCCGGACCGGCTCGAACAGGATCTCGTGATCCGGGTCCACGCGTTCCTCATGCCCCTTCGTCGAGTGTCCGCCGGACCGTAGCAAGCGGGCGGCGCTCCCTGCCCGGGTCGGGAACTCGGGTACCGTCGGTCGCGATGGCACCCGTGATCGAGATCGAGGGGCTCCGGAAGACCTATCGGCGATTCCGGAAGCCGCCGACCGTCGCGCTCGACGGGCTCGACCTCGAGGTGCCCGAGGGCGGGGTCTTCGGCTTCCTCGGCCCCAACGGCGCCGGGAAGACGACGACGATCCGCTGCATCCTCGGGCTGGTCGCGGCCTCCGCCGGCCGGGCGCGGCTCCTCGGGACCGACGTGCCGGGAGGTCTCTCAGGGGTGGTCCAGCGCGTCGGATCGATCGTCGAGGCGCCCGCGCTGTTCCCCCGGTTCACCGGGCGGCGGAACCTCGAGATCTTGGCGCGGATCGACGGCATCGACCGCGAGGCCGTCGACGCCTCGCTCGATCGGGTCGGGCTCACAGCCCGTGGCGGCGACATGGTCCGGACCTACTCGCTCGGGATGAAGCAACGGCTCGGCATCGCCGCCGCGCTGCTCAAGGATCCCTCGCTGCTGATCCTCGACGAGCCGGCCAACGGCCTGGACCCCGCCGGGATCGTCGAGGTGCGAGGCCTCCTGCGGAGCCTCGGGGCCGAAGGCCGCACGGTGTTCGTCTCGAGCCACATCCTGTCGGAGATCCAACAGATCGCGGATCGCGTCGCGATCGTGGCTCGCGGTCGGCTCGTCGCCGCCGGGTCGGTCAACGAGGTGCTCGCGTCGGGTCGAGCGTCGGGCGTCGTCGTCCGCGTCGCCGACCTCGAGGCGGGTCGGGTCGCGCTCGCCGACGCCGGGATCACCTCGCGTATCGACGGCGACGTGCTCCGGGCGGCCGTCCCACCCGCCGAGGCCGACCGGGCGGCGCGCGCGCTCGCGGAGCGGGGGCTCTACCCCTCCCTCCTGCAGCCCGACGAGGGCAACCTCGAGCAGGCGTTCCTCGAGCTCACCGGCGACGATCACCAGGTGGGCGCATGAGGCGTCTCATCGCCTCGGAGCTGCTCCGGTTCCGTTCACGGCGGCTCGTGGTGGTCCTGTTGGTGGGCACGCTCGTCGCGACGGCTGTCGGCCTGGTGATCGCGGCCTTCCAATCGACGCCCCCGACCGATGCCGCGATCGCGGCCGCCCAGGCGCGAGCCCGCGAGGAGTTCGCGAACTGCCTCGTCACGGACTGGGAGGATGTGTTCATCGAAGGCTCCCTCGAGGAGTTCTGCCGGGTGAACTTCGGTGATCCCACGCAGTACATGGATTCGCACCTCAAGCTGGCCGATCTCCCGAGCGTCCTCGAAGGGATCTCGTCGATCACGAGCATCCTCGCGCTCGTCGTCGGCGCCTCGGTGGTGGCCGTGTCCTGGCAGACGGGCACGATCAGCACGATCTTCACGTGGGAGCCGCGGCGTCTCCGGTGGTTCGCCGCCCGAATCCTCGTGATCGCCGCGGGCGTCTTCGTGATGACCGTCCTGATCGTGGCGTTCCTGTCCGCCGGACTCGCGATCGCCGCGATGCTGCGGGGCTCGACGGTCGGGATCAACGGCGAGTGGCGTTCCGACGTGCTCACGACGTGGCTCAGGATCTCGGTCACCGCTTCGGCCGCGGCCCTGATCGGCGGTGCGGTGGCCGCGGTCGGCCGGCACACGTCGGCCGCACTCGGCGTGGTGTTCGTCTGGACGGCCGTGCTCGAAGGGCTGATCCGTGGGTTCCGGCCCCTCTGGTCCCCGTGGCTGCTCGGCGACAACCTGGTCTCGTTCCTGAGCTGGGAGAGGATGCAGGTCCAGGTCTCTCGGTTCGAGTTCTACACGGTCACCCCGGGACGGGCGTCATTCGTGATCCTCGGATATGTCGCCCTGACGCTCGCGCTCGGGTTCACGTTCATCCGCATCCGCGACGTCCAATAGATCGCTCCGGCCGATAGGTTGACCCCTCCCGCGAGCGAGGAGGTCTCGGATGCAGTTCTTGGTGGTCGCGAAGGACGGCACGGACGAAGGCGCGCTCGAGCGGCGCCGGCGGACCCGACCGACCCACCTGGAGTCGATCCAGCCGCTCGTCGACGGCGGGAACGTGCTGGTGGGAGGCGCGATCCTGGACGAGGCCGGCGACATGATCGGGTCGATGCTCCTCCTCGAGTTCCCCGACCCGACGGATCTGGATGCCTGGCTCGCCGCAGACCCCTACGTGACCGAAGGCGTCTGGCGCGAGGTCGAGGTCACACCCTTCCGCTCGGCAGTCGGCGCCTGGCAGCCGTAGGGTCAGTCGCTCGCCCGGACCGCGAGGATCGCGATGTCGTCCCTCGGCTCGCCGGATCCATGGGCGAGCACGGCTCGTTCGATCCGTTCAACGATCTCGGTCGCCGACGTCCCGGCCGCACCCTCCAGCGCCGCGGCGAGTCCCCGTTCGCCGAACGCGCTCCGGTCCCCGCGCTCCTCGGTCACTCCGTCGGTGTAGAGGACCAACGTGTCTCCCGGTGCCAAACGGATCTCCTGGTCGGTGAGCCCCGCGTCGTCGAGCACGCCCAGGAGCGCGCCCGATCCTTCGATCCAGTGGAGGAACCCGTCCGCCCGAAGGATCAACGGTGGGGGATGGCCCGCGACGCACATCCACGCCAGGACGTGATCCCCTTGGGGTCGAAGCCGGGCGGCGATCGCGGTACAGAATTGCTCGTCGGAGGTCTGGCGGCCGAGCGCGGCGTTCACGGTGGCCAGGACTCGTGCCGGGGCGCGTTCGCGGATCGCCGCCGCTCGGATCGTGTGGCGGACCATGCCCATCAGCGCGGCCGCGTCCGGGCCCTTGCCGCACACGTCTCCGAGGGCCACCGTCCACTCTCCGTCGCCGATGTCGAACGCGTCGTAGAAGTCCCCGCCCGCCTCGATGCCTTCCCCCGCCGGGCGGTACCGAGCGGCCAGGTCGATCCCGTCGATCGTCGGCGGGTCGGGTGGGAGCAGGCTGTGTTGGAGCGTCCGGGCGATGTGGTCGCGATCTCGATACAGGCGGGCGTTGTCGATCACGAGCGCCACGCGCGCCGCGAGCGTCTGGGCGAGGGCGAGGTCGGCGGAGGAATAGGTGTTCCCCGACTCCGCCCAAACGTACGTCATCGCGCCGAGGGTCCGTCCCCGGGCGGATAGCGGCACGATCATCGCGGAGCGCAGGTGCAACTCGCGAACAAGCTCCTCGATCTCGGGATCGTCGATCGCGGCGATCATCTCCTCCGTGATCTCGGGCACGATCTCTGGCTCGCCGGTCGCGATCACGTGCCCCACGCCGGAGGGGGCCGAGAGGTCGGGCGGGCGTCGGGCGCGGAATTCCTTCGCGATGGCGCTCTTCTCCGGATCGACGTGCGCGACCGCCAGTGAGCGGATCGAGCCGCTCGGTTCCAGGATCTCGACCGTCGCCCAATCGGCGAACCGCGGCACGACGAGATCCACGACCGCGGCGAGGGTCTTGGGGTAGTCGAGTGACTCCGCGAGGAGCCCGCCCGCCCTCGCCAGCAGTGCGAGCCGTTCCTCCGCGAGGCGCCGCACCGCTTCCGACCGAGCGCGCTCGAGAGCTTGCGCCCCCTGGCGCGCGGCGCCGAGCATGAAGCCGATGTCATCGCTGGTGAACTCCCTCGGGTGGTCGAAGCTGAGGGTGAGACCGCCGATCGCCCGGTCCCCGACATCGAGCGGGATCGAAGCCGCCGCGGCGGGGATCTCATCCCGTACGAGGCCGTCGTAGCGCGCGAGCCAGTCGTCCCGGTCGACCATCACCACGGGCTCGTTCCGGAGGACGGCATCTCCGATCGGGCTCGACGCGTCCAGCGGGAAGCGGCGCCAGCGTTCGATCACCGTGGTCTTGTGGCCGCGCCAGGCCACGGTCTCCAAGGAGGAGCCGTCCTCGGATCGCAAGACGACGGCCCCGCGAGAGGCGCCGAAGGCGGTCAAGGTCTGGTCGGCGAGCGTTTCCGCGATCACCGTGAGATCGGTCGTCCCCGACAACGCGGCCGTGATCGCGTAGAGATGCGCCATCTGGTCCGCCTGCCGTTGCGCGTGCAGCTCGGCCTCCTTCTGACCGGTGATGTCCCGGAAGACGTTGATCGCGTATCGAACGCGTCCTTGATCGTCGAACGTCGCGGTCGCCTTCACGAGCGACCAGAACTCGCGGTCCTTCCGAAGGTCCCGGACACGGAGCACGGCTTCGGCCTCTCGCTCGCCCGCGAGCACGCGCCGGCCGGGGAGCTCGTCGATCGGGAACGGATCGCCGGCTTCGGTCATGATCTGCCAGTGCGCGAGCCGTTCCCGAGGATCCGCAGCCAGGAAGGCGTCGACCGATCCGTAGTCGGAGAGCCGGGCGGCGGCGAGGTTCGCGTAGACCAACCGGCCCCCGGCATCCTGGATCGTGATGCCGTCGGCGGCGCCGATCGTCACCAGGTCGAGTGTTTCGCGGGCGTCGGGGATGCCGCTCCCCGCGGCCTCGCCTTGCTGGGGGGCGGGCTCGTCCTCGGCGGCGAGTGCGGCATCGACGGAGCCGAGCGCCTCGGGAACCCGACGCCCGACCCGTTCCGCGGTCCGTTCGATGTCGTCCAGCGCCGCCTCCCTCCAAGAGGCTCCTCAAGGATATGGGCTCTCGCGCGGAACGGATACCCCTCGCCTGGATCGGTCGCTTAGGCTCGGGGCGATGACGGAAGGGCAGCAACGCCGCTTCGGCCGCACCAGTGAGGCGGACGTTGGCCTCCTCACCTACGGCGGATACCTGAAACTTCCGGAGCTCCTCTCGCTCCAGCAGTTGCTGTCCGATCCACCCGTCCACGACGAGCTCCTGTTCATCGTGGTCCACCAGGCCTACGAGCTCTGGTTCAAGCAGTTGCTGTTCGAGCTGGAATCCGTCCGGGACCGGCTCTTCGCCGGCGACACCGAGCGCACCCGTCACTACCTGACGCGCGTGCACGCGATCGAGCGCGTCCTGATCGAGCACATCGAGGTCCTCGAGACGATGTCGCCGCAGGACTTCCTCGCCTTCCGCGATCACCTCGCGCCGGCATCCGGGTTCCAGTCGGCGCAGTTCCGGGAGCTCGAGTTCATCAGCGGGCTGAAGGACGAGCAGCTCCTCGGGGACCTCGCGACCCTCCCCCAGGAGCGAGATCGCCTCCGGCGTCGGCTCGAGGAGCCGACGCTGTGGGACGGCTTCTGCTCGCTCCTCGAGGCAAACGGACTGCCCATGCCGGCGGATGACGAGGAGGGCCGATCGCACTCCCTGATCGCCATGGCCCGCGAGCAGCAGGAGCTGTTCGCCGTCTCCGAAGCGCTGCTCGACCATGACGAGAACGTCGCCCGATGGCGATCGCTGCACGTGCTGATGGTGGAGCGTGAGATCGGGGCGAAGCGAGGGACCGGGGGGTCTTCCGGTGTGGCGTACCTTCGCACGACGCTCGGCAAGCGGTTCTTCCCCGAGCTCTGGGGGCTCCGCGGGAACCTCTAGCGAAGTCCCTCGCCCCTGCGCACGCGCGGGTGTAGCGTCGGAAAGATGATGCGACGGACGCGCCTGCTGCTGGTCACGACGCTCTTCATCGGCGCGTGCACCGAGCAACCGGGCGGCAACGGCACGCCACCGCCGACACCGTCGGAGTCCGAGACGCCGACGGACTCGCCTTCGATGGTGCCCACTGGCGCGCGACTGGCCGATGGGACGCCGCTCCCCGACGGGTGTCCCGGCAACATCCTCCTCTCGCAGTCCGTCGCGTTCGTCGCCGACGGCCGAGCGTGGGCGCTCGACCCCGACACCGGCGAACTTGCCTGTCTGTTCCCTGTGGAGGATGCCGGCCCGTTCGCGTGGGGGCCGCAGGGTGATCGCGTCCTGCTGGGTGGTTTCGAGGTCCGTGGTGTCGACGAGGCGGCTGCGAACCTTCCGCCGATCGAGACGGCCGTGAGCGCCTTCGACTGGGGACATCCACTCGGACTCGCGGTCGCGTTCGCGGACGGGAAGGGGAACCCGCGGAAGCGGTTCATCGACGACGGGCACCTGAGCAAGCTGACGGCGATGCCGCCGGGGACGTACCTCCACGTCGCGTACCACCCGAGTGGGCTCGCCCTCGCGTTCGTGGTCGAGACTTCGGAGGGTCAAGAGATCTGGCTGTCGACGAACGAGGGAGAGGATCCGCAGCGACTCATCTTCTCCGAGAGAGGGACGACGTTCACCTCGCTCGCCTTCTCACCGAACGGGAGGAACCTCTGGTGGACGGCCCTCCACCGAGGGGGCATCCCGGAGCTCCACTTCATGAAGCTCGAAACCCGGACCGGCTTCGGGACCGCGTGGCGCGGCGCCGACGGGACGGTGGCGGCCGGCCTACGACTCGCGCCCGCAGGGCCCCTGCAGGCCGTGACCGAAGGTGAGACCTGCGAGCAGCACAGGGCGCTCGTCCTCTCAGGAGGTGCGTCGACGATCGCGATACCCGGGGAAGCGCGCCCCACCGAAGCCCTCGGGTGGCTCGACCGGACGACGTTGCTCGTGGCCGCCGGAGGCTGTGGCGAGACGATCGACATCTTCGCCGTCGACGGTCGCGGCCAGGACGATCCTTCGGCGCTCGCCCTCGAGGTCGAGATCGCGGCCACCCGGACCCAAGTGATCGACCCACCGGACGAGGTGCCTGCACCGCAGCCCGACGCGGAACCCCCGCCCGACGGAGTGGGGTGATAGCTCCGTCGAGGG
>Ga0299907_10002025_pt1 | contig 12188 bp, 8 predicted proteins | sample RVTome_16_FD_198680 | JGI IMG/M metagenome (GOLD analysis project Ga0299907, IMG submission 198680) | Soil microbial communities from uranium-contaminated site in the Upper Colorado River Basin, Wyoming, United States - RVT152D67 (version 2) ...
GCTGTTTGACAACCGATCCGTTGGGGGCGCGGACGACCACGGCCGGCGTGGTCCACGCGCCGCGCACCCGGGGAGCAGTCTGCGGCTCGTGGCCATGGCCCCCGCCGCCGTTCCGCCGGCGCGGGCTCATGGCGAGTCGCCACCGGTCCGCGCCAATGCCGCCCGCCCGCGGAACGCGGCGGTGTCGCCGAGATCTTCCTCGATGCGCAGGAGCTGGTTGTACTTGGCCACCCGGTCGCTGCGGGCGGGGGCGCCTGACTTGATCTGGCCGCAGTTGGTGGCGACGGCGAGGTCGGCGATGGTCGTGTCCTCGGTCTCGCCCGACCGGTGCGACATGACCGTCGTGTAGCCGGCCCGCGTGGCCACCTCGACGGCATCCAGCGTCTCGGTGAGCGAGCCGATCTGGTTGACCTTGACCAGGATGCTGTTCGCCACGCCGGTGTCGATGCCGCGCTGCAGCCGTTCGACGTTCGTGACGAAGAGGTCGTCGCCCACCAGCTGCACCCGGTCGCCCAGGGCCTTGGTGAGCTCGGACCAGCCGTCCCAGTCCTCCTCGGCGCAGCCGTCCTCGACGGACACGATCGGGTAGCGGGCGCAGAGGTCGGCGAGCAGTCCGACCAGCTCCGACGGGGGCAGGTCCCGGCCCTCGCCCTCCAGCGAGTAGCGGCCGTCCGCGAAGAACTCGCTCGACGCGACGTCGAGCGCCAGCGCGATGTCGTCGCCGGCCTGGTACCCCGCACGATCGATGGCCTCGATCAACACCTGCACGGCTTCCTCGTTGGACCCGAGGTCGGGGGCGAAGCCCCCCTCGTCACCGATCGCCGTCGACAGCCCACGCTCGCGCAGCACGGCCTTCAGGGCGTGGTACGTCTCCGCTCCCCAGCGCAGCGCCTCCTGGAAGCTGGCCGCGCCCACCGGCATGACCATGAACTCCTGGAAGTCGACGTTGTTGTCGGCGTGGGCGCCGCCGTTGAGGACGTTGAGCATCGGCACCGGCAGCACATGGGCGTTGGCGCCGCCGACGTAGCGGTACAGCGGCAGGGCGAGCTCCTCGGCGGCCGCCCTGGCCACCGCCAGCGACACGCCGAGAATCGCATTGGCCCCCAGGCGTCCCTTGTTGTCGCTGCCGTCGAGGTCGATCATCTGGGTGTCGACCTCGCGTTGCTCGGTGGCGTCGAAGCCGATCAACGCCTCGCGGATCTCACCGTTGACGTTGTCGGCCGCCTGGCTCACACCCTTGCCCCCGTAGCGGGCCGCGCCGTCGCGGAGCTCGACGGCCTCGAACTGACCGGTCGACGCCCCCGATGGCACCAGCGCGCGGCCCTCGGCGCCCGAGGCGAGGTAGACCTCGACCTCGATCGTCGGGTTGCCGCGGGAGTCGAGGACCTCGCGACCGACGATGTGCTCGATGCTGGACATCGCTGGGTGTGGCTCCTGTGACGGGTGTTGCCAACGTTACTTGCGTTCGGACCGGCGGAAGCGGTCACGCACCACTTCTGCCGCGACCCGCAGCTCGGTCTCCGGGTCGTCGCCCGCCGTGCGGGCGTCGTCGACGACGTCGAGCAGGCGCCGCCCCAACGCCCCGGGCGCGTCGTCGCCCTCCAGCAGCGCCCGCCAGTCGACCCCCTGCGACGCTGCCTTGCGCTGGACCTTCAGGGCGTATGCCAGCGCCGGCAGCGTGGCGGGGATGCCGTCCATGACACTGGCCCTACCCTTTTCCGCCTTCTTGAGCCGCTCCCAACGCTCCGCCACCTCGTCGGCGCTGTCGACGGTGACGTCGCCGAACACGTGCGGGTGGCGGCCGACCAGCTTGTCGCTGATCCCCCGGACAACGTCCTCGAGCGTGAACCGTCCCTCCTCCGCGGCCAGGGTGGCGTGGAGGAAGACCTGGAACAGCAGGTCACCGAGCTCCTCCTCGAGGGCGTCGAAGCCCTCGCCGGCCTCGACGTCGAGGTGGTCGAGGGCCTCGAGCACCTCGTAGGCCTCTTCCAGCAGGTGATGGCGGAGGCTCTGGTGGGTCTGCTGGCGGTCCCAGGGACACTCCGCCCTCAGGCGACGGACCACCTCGGCAAACGCCGCGGTCTCGCTCGCCAGCGGGGCGGCCAGGCGGGGCACGTACAGCGACGTGAGATGATCGGGCCGGACCACGCGGTCGAGCTCGGGCCACGGCAGCTCGACGATGTGCTCGTCGGGCAGGCCCAGGCGCTGCAGCACGGTGACGGCGACCTCGTCGCCGCCCACCTCCCCGATCGTGTCGCCGAGGACGAGCTTCACGTCCGACAGCACGTGACGGTCGTCGCACTGCGCCACCAGGAGCGGCCCCCGCTCGCCGGCCGCCTCGAGCTCGAACCGGTGCCCGTCGACCAGGCGCACGCCGCGCTCCACGGGATCGATGCCGAGGCGCACCCACGCCAGGTCGGCGAACGACAACGCCGGCACCACCTCGACGGCGACGCGGGCGTCCGCCAGCAGAAGCTCGACGGTGCGCTCGGCGACGGCCGGCGAACCGGGCACGGCGTAGAGCACCTCGCCGTGCTCGGTAGCGGCCGTCACCAGCGCCTCGACGATGGCGGTGTAGACGGCGCCGATGCTCTGGGCCTCGTCGTAGAGGGGGTCGAACGTCGGGACCTCGCCGACGACGCCGGCGGCCGGGTGCCGCGCGGTCCGCAGGAAGCGGTGCGGGATCCGCGCGACGGCCTCGTGCGTGGCGGCGGTGACGAGGTCGGGCCCGGCCGGGCCCAGGCCGCAGACGACGATGTGGGGCCGCAGCGCCGGACCGGGCGTGGCGATCACCCCCCGCCGCTGGACTGGTTGCCCGAACCCTCGCTCGGCTCCGACCCCGCAGGTCCCTCCGGCGGGACCACCCTGTACTCCTCGGGGTCCCAGGAGCCGTAGTGGGAACTGACCTCGATGTCGGTCGAGTCGGCAGCATCGGTCAGCGCGCCGCTGTACTCCTCCTGCCCGAGCTCGTTCACGAGCCGGGATTGCCGCGCCACGTCGTCGATCAGGGAATCGCGCAGGTCCCGGGGCATCCCGTCCAACTGGTCACCGGCCTGGTCGGCGATTTCGGCGATGTCCGCCTCGGTGAGCTCCAAACCCTGCTCGTCGAACAGCTGCTCGGCCAGTATGAACTCGATCCGCTGCCCGAGCACTGCGCCCACGAACTCCTGGGTGTAGCTGTCGCGCGCGTCCCCTCTCACGGTCTCACCGCCCGGGAGCTCCGCCAAGGCGTCGAGCTCGTCCTCGAAGTCCGACCGGGACACGGTCGTGTCCCCGACTCGAAGCGCGGCCGACTGCTCCGAACAGCCGGCACCGACCAGACCGGCGGCCGCGAGAGTAGCGACGAGCAGCGTCAGGCGTCGGCGGGTCGGCACGAGCGCAGATCGTAGGGACTCGGTGGCGCGCGGCACGAACCTCAGCCCTCCGCGAGCAGCTGGGCGACCCGGACGAGGGTCGTGCGGATGTTGTCCTCGCCGGCCAGGGCCAGGGCGTCGTCGATCGCGAGCCAGCGCAGGTCCGCCGACGGCGACTCGGGCGTCGCATCGTCCGGCGTGGCCGTCGCCAGCAGGTATCGCATGTCGGCGTGCTCGTGCTCGGGCTCTCCCCGACCGGCGGGCACGGGCACGACGACCACGTGCACGAGTGCCGGCCGGGCGCGGTCGGGCCACGCCACCAGGTCGCTCAGCCCGGTCTCCTCGCCGGCCTCGCGCAGGGCGACGGCGAACGGATCGGTCTCGCCGGGATCGCCGTGCCCACCCAGCTGGAGCCAGCCCTGCATGCGCTCGTGCCAGCGGAGCAGGACGCGCCCGCTCTCGGGATGGACCACGAGCGCCGATCCGGTGACGTGCACCGGCGACGACCGGCTCCAGGGATCCCCGCCGCGGGCCACGGCGAGGACCCGGGCGACGTCCCCGGCCTCCTCGGCGGAGCGCGGCTCGAACCCGTCGAGCGCCGCCATCACCCTGTCCCCCAGCACGGCCTATCCGCTCGGCCTCTACGCCGCCACCGGGGCGGGAAACAGCGACTCGAGGAGGTCGACGAGCTCGAGGGCGACACCCCGCCCGCCCTTGACCGGCACCACGAGCTGCGCCAGGTCGGGCTTGTACACCGCCTTGGGCACCAGGCGCTTGAGGCGGATCTCCTCGGACACCTTGAGCTTCGCCGGTGAGAGCCGGGCGGTCCACGTGGGGGCGCCGAAGCCCGTCGTGCGGACGACGTTGACCTCGCGCAGGTCGAGCCGAGCCGACTCGGCCCGCAGCCGCGCCACGTCGAGCAGCGCCGCCGCCTCCTCGGGAACCGGGCCGTAGCGGTCCTCCCACTCGGCGCGGATGTCGGCCACCGCGGCCTCGGTCGTCACCGCCGCCAGCCGGCGGTAGGCCTCCAGCCGCAGCTCCTCCTTGGGCACGTAAGCCTTGGGCAGGCTGGCGTCGAGCGGCAGGTCCAGCTTGATCTCGGCGGGCTCGCGCGCCTCCTCGCCCTTCAGCTCGGCCACCACCTCGTTCACCATCTGGCAGTAGAGGTCGTAGCCGACCGCGGCGATGTGGCCCGACTGCCCGGTGCCCAGCAGGTTGCCGGCGCCCCGGATCTCGAGGTCGCGCATCGCGATCTTGAAGCCCGAGCCCAGCTCCGTCGCCTCGCCGATCGTCTTCAGCCGCTCGTACGCCTCCTCGGTGAGCGCCCGGTCGCGGGGATGGAGCAGATAGGCGTAGGCCCGCTGGCCCGACCGCCCCACCCGGCCGCGGATCTGGTGGAGCTGACCCAGCCCCAGCAGGTCGGCCCGATCGACAACCAGCGTGTTGACCGTGGGCATGTCGATGCCCGACTCGATGATCGTGGTGCAGACGAGCACGTCGTACTCGCCCTCCCAGAAGTCGAGCACGACCCGCTCGAGCGACCCCTCGTCCATCTGCCCATGGGCGATGGCCACCCGCGCCTCGGGCACGAGCTCGCGGATGCGGGCGGCGGCCTGGTCGATGTCCTGCACCCGGTTGTGCACGAAGAACACCTGGCCCTCCCGCAGCAGCTCGCGGCGGATGGCCTCGGCGATGGCCCGCTCGTCTTGCTCTCCCACGTAGGTGAGGATCGGCTGCCGCTCGGCGGGCGGCGTGTGGAGCAGGGTGAGGTCGCGGATGCCGGTCAGGCTCATCTCCAGCGTGCGGGGGATGGGTGTGGCCGTGAGCGTGAGCACGTCGACACCCATGCGGAGCTGCTTGATCTGCTCCTTGTGGGTCACGCCGAAGCGCTGCTCCTCGTCGACGACGAGCAGCCCCAGGCGCTTGAACGTGACGTCGGCCGACAGCAGCCGGTGGGTGCCGATGACGACGTCGACCTCGCCGGACTCGAGCCCCTCGATCACCTTGCGCGCCTGCCCGGGAGTGAGGAAGCGGGACAGCACCTCGACGCGCACCGGGTAGCCGGCGAACCGCTCGCTGAACGTCTGGCAGTGCTGCTGCGCCAGCAGGGTGGTCGGCACGAGCACGGCCACCTGCGTGCCGTCCTGGACCGCCTTGAAGGCCGCGCGGATGGCGATCTCGGTCTTGCCGAACCCGACGTCGCCGCAGACCAGGCGATCCATGGGGGCCGCCGCCTCCATGTCGGCCTTGACGTCGGCGATCGCCTTGTCCTGGTCGGGCGTCTCCTGGTAGGGGAAGGCGTCCTCGAGCTCCCGCTGCCAGGGCGTGTCGGGGCTGAACGCGTGGCCCGGCTCTTGCCGTCGCCGCTGGTAGAGGACCACCAGCTCCTGGGCGATCTCGGCCACCGCCGCGCTGACCCTGGCCTTCGTGCGCTGCCAGCCGTCGCCCCCGAGCCGGTTGAGGGTCGGGGCCTCGCCCCCCGTGTAGTGCCGCACGGCGTCGATCTGGTCGGACGGCACGTACAGGCGGTCGTCGCCCTTGTACTCGAGCAGCAGGTAGTCGCGTTCGACCCCGCCGATGGCCCGCTTCACCATGCCGCCGTAGCGGGCGACGCCATGTTGGTGGTGGACGACGTAGTCGCCGACCTTGAGGTCGTCGAAGAAGCCCTCGGTGTCGCGGCGCCGGGGCCGGGCACGCCGGTGCGCCCGGCGCCGGCCGGTGAGGTCGGACTCGGCGAGGATGGCCAGCCTCACCGCCTCGGCCCGCAGCACCGTCCCCCGCTCCAGCGGCGCCACCACCACCTCGGCCGAGACGCCCTCCGACGCCAGCCGATCCCGCAGCCGCTCGGCCGACCCGTCGGCGTCGGCACCGACCACGACGCGGAACCCGTCGCGCTGCAGGGCGACCAGCCGCCGGACCAGGCCGGAGCCATCGCCCACGACGGGGTCCCAGCCCGAGGCCAGAACCTGGGGCGTGTCGGGTCTGTCGGGGACGTTCACCACCTGCCAGGCCGGCGCTTTGGTGTGGGCGAGCAGGCGATCGAAGTCGAGGTGCAGCCTGGGGAAGCGGTGGTCGTGTGCCTGCTCCACCCGCCGCCCGGCCCGCGGCAGGCCGCCGGCGACGGCGCCGCCGGGGCGGCGGCCGCGGTCGCCGTTGCCCACGGCACCCCACGTCACGGCCAGCGTGGCGGCGAGGTCGGCCTCCTCGGCCAGCAGGTCGGCGGCGCGGTCACGCATCCGCCGGGGCTCGCACAGCAGCACCTGCGCGCCATCGCCCACGATGTCCAGGAGCACGTGCTCGCTCTTGGTGAGCCACGGCAGCCACGACTCCATGCCGTCGAACACGAGGCCCTGCGCCAGCCGCTCCCACTGCTCGCGGCCCCAGGGCTCGAGCCCGACCAGGCGCTCCGCCCGCGCCCGCACCTCGGGAGTGGGCAACAGCTCGCGACAGGGAAAGATCTCGACGCCCGGCAGGTCGGCGAGCGAGCGCTGGTCGGCCACCGAGAACTCGGTGAGCCGGTCGACCTCGTCGCCCCAGAGATCGATGCGCACGGGACGGTCGGCGGTGGACGGGAACACGTCGACGATGGATCCCCGGACGGCGACCTCGCCCCGGTGCTCCACCATGTCCTCGCGGCGGTATCCGGCGAACACCAACTCCGACACGAGGTCGTCGCGGTCGAGCTGCTGGCCGGGTCGCACGGCCACGGGCTCGACGTCCTCGACGTGGGGGCCCAGCCGCTGCACCAGCGCCCGGACCGAGGCGACAACCACGGCGGGCGCCCGCTCGGCGTCTCGCAGCCGCCACAACACCCGTGTCCGCCGGCCCATGGTCTCGACCGCGGGGCTCACGCGCTCGAAGGGCAGCGTCTCCCACGCCGGGAACAGCTCGACCGCATCGTCCCCGAGGTAGGCGGCGAGGTCGTGGGCCAGCCGCTCGGCCTCGGTGGATGTGGGGACCGCCAGCACGATCGGGCTGCGGCTCGTGAGTCCGGCCAGCCCGGCCGTGACGATCGCCCGCGCCGACTCGGCCACCGCCAGGGTGGCGGAGGCGCGCCCGAGCACCTGCGCCAGGGCCGGCTCGTCACGGAGCAGGCCGGGCAGGTCGTGGAGGGGCGCGTCGCTGCGCGCCCGTGCGGCCGCAGGGGCGGGGGTCATAGCGGTTCAAAGCTACCGGGCGGTGGGCCTGGCCCGGTTCCAAGGGGTGGCGTGTGCGCCTAGCGGAGGTGGCCCACGCTGTCAGACCGGTGGACTAGCTTCGCCCGGGTGCGCCGGCTCCCGGGACGATGGCGCCTGATCGCAACCGCGGCCCTGGTGAGCGGGGCGGCCGGTTGCAGCGTCCCGTCGTTCGGGGCGCCCGATCCCAAGTCCGAGCAGGGCGACAGCATCTTCACGCTCTGGCAGGGCTTCTTCATCGCCGCCCTCGCCGTCGGCGCGCTGGTGTGGGGCCTGCTGGTCTTCGTGATCCTGCGTTACCGCCGGCGCAACGACGACGTCCCCAACCAGACCGCCTACCACATCCCGCTCGAGATCTTCTACACCGCTGCGCCCGTGGTGATCGTGGCCGTGCTGTTCGGCTTCAGCGTGGCCACGGAGAACGACGTCACCGACCTCGACCCCGAGCCTGCCGCGCGGATCGACGTGATCGGCTTCCAGTGGTCGTGGCAGTTCCACTACCGCGACGAAAACATCACGATCACCGGCGAGCCCGGCGAGCCGCCGGAGATGGTCGTTCCGGTGGGCCAGCCGACCGCGCTCCGGCTCGTCGCCGCCGACGTGGCCCACTCGTTCTGGGTGCCGGACTTCCTGTCGAAGCGCGATCTCATCCCCGGCATCGACAACGAGATCGACATCACGCCCACCGAGGAGGGCCAGTACGTCGGCCGCTGCGCCGAGTACTGCGGCCTCGCCCACTGGCAGATGAGCTACTCGGTGCGGGTCGTGTCCCAGGACGAGTACGACGACTGGATCGCCGAACAGCGGGCCGCAACGGACAGCGGCGAGCGCGACGAGGGCGGCGACCTCGCCACCGAGGGCTCCAGCTCGTGACCACGCTCGAGGAGCGGCCGCTCGTCGCCGAGGAGCCTGGGCACGAGCGCCGCGCCCAGGGCCTGCTGGCGTTCCTCACGAGCACCGACCACAAGCGCATCGGCATCTCCTACATGGCCACGGCATTCGCCTTCTACCTGCTCGGCGGGGCGCTGGCGGTGGTCATCCGCTCGGAGCTGTACGAGCCGGGCCGGCAGGTGGTGTCGCAGGGTCGCTACAACGAGATGTTCACCATGCACGGCAGCATCATGCTGTTCCTGTTCCTGGGGCCCTTCGCCTTCGGCCTGGCGAACTACTTCGTGCCGTTGCAGATCGGCGCCCGGGACATGGCGTTCCCGCGGCTCAACGCCCTGTCGTACTGGGTCTACCTGTTCGGTGGGCTCACGATGGTGAGCGGGTTCCTCACCGCCGACGGGGGCGCCGACTTCGGCTGGACCGGCTACACGCCGCTGTCGGACATCGTGCGCACGCCCGGCATCGGGGCGGACCTGTGGATCATCGGCGTCGCCCTCACCGGGCTCTCGGGGATCCTGACCGGCGTCAACATCGTCACCACCGTGGTGGCCATGCGAGCCCCGGGGATGCGCATGTTCCGCATGCCGATCTTCACCTGGAACATGCTGGTGACGAGCATCCTCGTGCTCATCGCCTTCCCGATCCTGTCGGCCGCAGTCGTCATGCTGTTCTCGGACCGCCACCTCGGGTCGCACATCTACGACGCCACCATGCACGACCGGGTCGCCGGTGCGCCCATCCTGTGGCAGCACCTGTTCTGGTTCTTCGGCCACCCGGAGGTCTACATCCTGGTGTTGCCGTTCTTCGGCGTGATCACCGAGATCCTGCCCGTCTTCTCGTGGCGGCCCGTGTTCGGCTACGCCGGGCTCGTCTTCGCCACCATGGCCATCGCCGCCCTGTCGGTGGGCGTCTGGGCCCATCACATGTTCGCCACCGGAGCCGTGCTGCTGCCGTTCTTTACCGGGTTCTCGATGCTGATCGCGGTGCCCACCGGGGTGAAGTTCTTCAACTGGATAGGCACGATGTGGGGCGGGCGATTGACGTTTCCCACCCCGATGCTCTTCGCCCTCGGCTTCCTGTTCACCTTCCTCCTCGGCGGCCTGTCGGGGGTGATGCTGGCGGCGGCCCCGATCGACTTCCACGTCACCGACAGCTACTTCGTCGTGGCGCACATGCACTACGTGCTGTTCGGGGGATCCGTGTTCGCCCTCTACGCCGGCATCTACTACTGGTGGCCGAAGGTGACCGGGCGGGTGCTCGACGAGCGCTGGGGGAAGGTCCAGTTCTGGATGACGCTCGTGGGCTTCCACCTGACGTTCTTCGTGCAACACATCCTCGGGCTCGAGGGGATGCCCCGGCGGGTGGCCGACTACCTCGACAGCGACGGCTTCACGGGGCTCAACCAGATCTCGTCGATCGGCGCGTTCCTGCTGGCGACGTCGACGCTGCCGTTCCTGTGGAACGCGCTGCAGACCTTGCGGGGACGGCTCGGCACCGTGGCGGGCGACGACCCCTGGGGCGGGCAGACCCTCGAGTGGACGACGACCTCGCCGCCACCGGCCGAGAACTTCGCCGGACCGCTGCCGCCCATCCGGTCGCAGCGCCCGGCGTGGGACCTGCGGCACGCTGCCGACGGCGGGAGGACGGCCGGTGTCTGAACGCTCCGCCGCCGGGACCGAGGGCCCCCGAGGTCACGAGGCTCGGCCCCCCGTCGACGACCGGGCCGTCCCCTGGCGGGTGTTCCTCGCCGTCGGCGCCTTCGTCCTGGTGGTGGGCGCCATCTACTGGGGCACGGCCTACGAGGAGAGCGGCACGGTCATGCTGATCGTGGCGGGGCTGCTGTCGCTGTGGATCAGCGCGTACTTGTGGCTGCGGGCGCGGACCCCGTCGACCGAGCCGGGGGAGACCGTCGCCGTGGAACGATCGGCGGAGGTGGTGCATTACCTGCCGCACGCGAGCGTGTGGCCCTTCGCCATCGGCCTCGGCGCCGCGACCCTCGCCAACGGTCTGGTGCTCGGCGTGTGGCTGATCGTCCCGGGTGCGCTGGTCATGGTGCTGGGGATCGCCGGCTTCGTCCGCCAGACGCGCCGCCGGGACTGAGCTCAGCCCCGAACCGTGACGGTGTCGACCAGGTCGGCCTCGATATCGGCGTCGGTGAACGCGACGTCGCGCCACTCCTTGGCCGAGAACGCCTCGGTCGCCTCCGTGTAGAGGTCGCTCGACCGGTCCTCGGTCTCGCCGTAGGTGAGGAAGACCCGGGCCTGCGGCCCGTCGTCGGTGAACGACAGCGCCATGAGGAACGACGTGCCGTTGTTGATCGGGTAGCCGGCCTCCCCGCCCACCTGTGCGAGCGACGAGCCCGGCACCAGCGTCTCGCGCTCGGTGCCCAGCAGCGTGGGGTCGAGGATCGACGGGTCCGTGCCCCAGCCCACGACGTTGGTGGTCCCGTCCCGGGCGTTGCCGCCGTGGATGGGGATGCGCTCGCCGTCCCGCAAGGCGAACTGCACCTCGCCGAGCGTGGCGTCGGCTGCGAACCCGGCCGCCTCGAGGGACTGCACCGCCCGGGCCAGGTTGACCAGCACGGGGTCCGGCGCGCCCCCACCGGGTGAGGGGGCCAGCCCGGCCGGCGTGTCCACGGGGCGCTCGGGGTCGAAGGGCTCCGCCCACAGGGCCCCGGCGCGTGTCAGGTCGGTGGTGTCGATCCGGGCCAGCAGCTCCCGCCACAACGGCGGGCCGGCGCGGTCGACGTCGTACACGCCGTCCCATGCCGCCAGGACCGCACATGCCGGGGCCACGTCGACCGTGGCGGCGGGCAACGGTGCGGGGTCGGCGCCGCCGGTCGGCGGCTCCTGTGCGGGCACCTCGACGGTCGACGCCCCGCGGCAGCGCTCCGCCACCGACCCCAGCAGGACGCGCGAGGTGTAGCCCCGGTTCTGCACGGTGGCCGCCGCCAGCTCGTCGAGGGTGAACGCACCGTCCTCGCCGGCGGGCCCGGCCGTCGTCGTGTCCCCCAGCACCACGGCGTTCTCCCGGGTGCGGGGCGAGCGGGCCGTCCGCTGGGCGCCGTGGAGCGGTGAGTAGTCGCCATCCAGCGTCTCGGTGGCGTGCGGCAGCCAGAACGAGTCGTTGGCGTTGAACACGTAGTCGTCCCGCTCGACCACGGGCTGGTCGGCGGCGGGCACCAGGCCCGGATCACGGGCTCGGTCGTCGTCGACCCACTCGTAGACCGGGTCCGACCCGTCGAGCAGCACGGCCCCGTTCTCGGCCGCGATCCGCACGATCGGGTCGGACTCGAGCGACGCCCGGTAGGCGGCGATGGCCTCGTCGGACAGGTTGGGGGTGGCCGACGTGTCGGCGTACCAGACCCGCCCGTCGTCGGACGCGGCGATGGTGTTGAACAGCGGGACGCCGTTGACCTCCCGGTGGACCTCGATGAACGCGTCGAGGTCGTCCGCCTGCAGCATGCCGAGGTACTGGTCGATGAACTCGTCGTTGTCGATGTTGGCGTCGCGGTACGTGATGGTCGCGGCCTCGGTCCAGCCGAAGCCGGGGAAGTCGATGATCGGCCCGTAGTGGCTCGACCACATGGTCCTGGTCACGTCGCTGAGCCGACCGTCCTCGCCGCGTACGTCGACGGTCACGTCCTGCGACGTCATCTCCCGCTGGCCGTCGCCGTAGACGTAGGTGGTGGGCGAGCCGGGCACGAGCTCGAGCCGATAGGCGGTGAAGCGGTTGCCGGCGGAGACCGTGTGGGTCCAGCCGAAGCTCTCGG
>Ga0299907_10002028_pt1 | contig 12184 bp, 12 predicted proteins | sample RVTome_16_FD_198680 | JGI IMG/M metagenome (GOLD analysis project Ga0299907, IMG submission 198680) | Soil microbial communities from uranium-contaminated site in the Upper Colorado River Basin, Wyoming, United States - RVT152D67 (version 2) ...
CATACTGCGAGTCGATCTAGTTCAAGTGAAAGGGATAGAGTTCAACTTGGAATGAATAATTCAATGATGATACAACTATTATTCACTTGGAACCTTTTTTTGATAACCCTTCATCAAGTAGGAGAAGTGTTGACTTCGTACTTGAAATTTTTGTTATTGTTGTTGCCAAAGAACAAATTTTTTTGTCGTCTATTCTGACATCGTTGACTGCCTGAATCTTTAGTAGCTAAACCAGTACCCCGATCAATTTTCCTATTTTTTTGGATGTGCTATTTCGTTGTGCTTGACTAACTCTTGATCTGTTTGGAACTTGCCGCTACACAATTTACAGTCATATTCAGCGTTTTTTTGTTTCTTGCTAAAGAAAGATGAAAAATTGAATTTCAATTGTCTTCTTTCTTTGTGTAGTGACCGAGATATTTAAGGTACTACCTAAATGTAGTCTATCCGCATTTAGATAATAACATAATTCATATTCAGCATTATGTGATCCTATCTCCATTCCGTAGCCTTTTGCATAATTATGTTAACGGTGCAAATCGGGGCAGAAATCTAAGTTGTAAGACTTGTATAGGTAAACAAGAGATTAGGATTGAAGACGATAATAAGGATTAGGAGAATAATATCAGAAGATATGCAGATCGTATAGGCGAAAGCATCATCATCTGGATGAACACTTCAGCATGGAACTTTACCAGCGGCTCTCCTAAACAATCCAGTAAGTACCAGCAAAAAAATCAGCTGATATATTAATTCAAACTGGCTCTCTTGCTTTTGCTTTCGACCTTCAGAGGGTAAACAACGGCTTGTCGTTCATCTATTCTTGCAACGCGACGATACAATTCAGCATGTCTCTTCGCTACCTCGGGCCATGCTATTTCCTTTTTGAAGTCATCAACAGTTTCAGCATACTTGTCATAATTTTTTTCGAGGTGTATTAGTGCCTTTGAAAATGCTGAAGCGTTACGCCTAACCGTGATGCCGAGACCACGAGAAGCAAACTCAACAAAGAATCCTAGGCGAGTAGCGATAAAAGGTAGGCCATATGATAAAGCATCGAACATGATACCTGAACCTGAGCTGACCTTATAGGGCAAAATGACTGCATCCGCACATGAGAATAACGCAGAAAGCCGTTCTTCATTGAGGAAATCTATATGCAAATTGATCAAATTCTTCTTGCTAGTATCTAGATGGTATTCCTCTTTGCTATATCCATTCTTTGAAGCATTAATAACAATTGTCCAGGGCTCAGGGATATCCATTTTCTCTATCACATCCCATCCCTTGGTCGCCGTCGCATAGCCCAGTGCTAGAGCGATACGGCGGTGAGCTGGTATCGAAAATGACTTTCTTAATTCACTCTTGCTTCGCACTGGCAAAAACTTTTGCCTTTCAGCACCGTGATAAAACACATCGCATCCTTTTTGTCCTATAGTCCTTGACATGAATCCTGAAAATGCTATACCAGCAGCGCTCTGTGCAAGTTTCTCCTTGTTTAGCCTGTGAAAAGAATGATAATTAATTAATCTTGTCCAGTAACTGATGAGACGTTTTGCTCTTTTTGCCAAATAGCCATCATGTGGTCTCTCATAAATTGGAATGGGAAGGCTCATCCACTGTTTGAACGGGTAAGCAGAATGGAATGTCGTTATTATCGGGACCTTGCAAGATTTGTAAAAGGGGTCAATGTTGGTGGCCGTCACTGCCGGCCTTAGTATGTCAAGTTTCAATCCATACAATCCAGGTTCGTATTGAACATGAACAATATCTGGTTTTACCGCATCAACTAGCTCCAAAAGTATCTCCGAGTTTCTGGGGTTGTGTTGCGAAATCCCAGAAAAATCCCCATTTCCTCGCTTATCACACACTACCTGAACTTTAAATCCCATTTCGATCAATTTCTTTTCCAGATTATGAGTATATCGCCCTATTCCCCCGGGCATAGGTGGGTATTCCGGTGAGACAAGCAGAATAGATGGAAACTGTGATTCTGGTTCAAGAAGCATATGCTAGTATATACATATACCCATTATTATGGTTATCTAAGTTAGAATATATTTATCTATAAATATCGAACATAAGCATTAAATATAAAATAACTCATATATTTCAATTATAATGCCTACTAAATATACTGTTACAATCACGGCTTTGGGTACTAGTTCAGTAATCGTGTTGCCAAAACCAGTCGTAGACGGATTCAATTTGGCAAAAGGACACAGACTAGAACTGATAGTAAAAGATGATGGGATTTATATTCCTCTTACCGAACAGCCCGGCAGATAATAATAATCGTTATAATTATAATAATAATTATAATAATAATTCGTCAGATTAGATAACACTGCTTATAGAATGAATAGCCTTAGCACCATATAACTATCATTGAAGCCAAGTGACATAAACTACTTTTCTGTGGCTGTTTGTACAATAGCATCAGGAACGCGGTTTAGAGGGGTTATACGAAAGCCAACAAACGGGACACTACTAACATAAATACTTGGATAACGTATACTGCATTGGTTTATGTTGTGTGATTACCGTTTTTGACACAAAATAGTTTTCCTTTGAAAGAATGGCATGTTGAGCATATGGAAAAAATAATTGTAAAGTTTGTGAAGGGTCTTTCAGAAAACGCTACTTCCTGGGAACGAAGAAACCATAAACGCTATGGTGGAATCGCCAATGTTAGCAGGCAGATAAGATATGACATAAAACATGGAGCCACAAACGATGACCTTCTTTCGCTTCTGCAGAAAATTCGCAACGATACTTCATATTCTAATCTCCGAGAGTATGATGGTTCTTTAAGTAGATTGATGGAGCTAGAGAGTGAGTTTCCCCTTGAGCTGACTTCATTTAACGTACGGTCATTAAGGTAATGAGAGATTATTCGTCAAGTTTTTAGTCCTGTACCATGAATCGTCTGCCCTAAGGGAATGAATAGCAGCGCTATATGTATAGTGCTTTTATTGTCAATAAAATAGGATATATTGTATCCAAAAAATTTGAAATGACAATACCATTAGTAATGTATACTTATAAGGATAATATGATCTCACTTAAGGTATGCCTGAAAGGCTGGAGGATATTGATAATGGGAAGACGGGAGACAGAGAAAATAATGTTAGCATGTATGCCCAACTTATCGAACAATACCTCAAGGGTCAAGTCATCTCACATTCAGAGAGCGATATTATCAAAGAGGTTCTAAAAATTAAACTGGACACCGACGATGATATCCCTTCTTCAAAACACGATCTTGAGAAGCTGGCTGAGATTAGAGGAGCGTTACGAACGCTAATATCTCAAAGAAGGGTCTTCCAGACGTTGGTTCTAGATCCACAAACAAAGGAACAAACCCCATACTACATGTGGGAGAAAGGCAAGTGATAAGGCGCAGCTTCTAAGTAGAGCTTTATCTCACTGTGCCATGCTTTGAAAATACATAAGGTGATTTAATATGTCTGCCAAATCAGAAAAAAGGATTACTATAATTAATCTGTATAATTCAGGAATCAATCCCGAGATAATCGCATTAGAACTAGATACCTCTAAGGACAAGGTTATGCAGGTCATCCATGAGGAAGAGGATAGGAAAGGTGAAGTTAACAAGGGAGCGTTTCTGAAATCTAAATCTAAAACTGAAAACCTTCTCATCAATAAGTTATATCTTGATGCAGTAATTGATATCGAATCAGTACTTAAAGATTCACAAACTAGAATGTGGAAGGCTTTAAAAGTAAAGCCAGAGTTTAAGATATCGCTTAACGAAACCCAACGCATCCTAGAAAAATTTGTGGAATCCAAAGTTGATCTTGCGATACTGCATATAGATCTAGTAGGTTCTACAAAGATGTCAATGACATTGTCTATCGATAAGCTTTCGGCCATAATTAGAGCATTTGCTCAGGAAATATCTTTAGTAGTATCTATGTATGGAGGATATGTACTAAAATATATTGGAGATGCAGTTTTGGCATTCTTTGTCGTGGAGAGTGGAGGTAAATCTAGTAACGATGACAAAGGTACTATATCACCGTATTCATTGCAAAGTAGCAATGTAATAAGTTGTGCATGCACTATGATTAGAGTAATCCAACAGGGCCTTAACCCTATACTAAATCAATATGATTATCCTGAACTGCAAGTCAGAATTGGAATTGATTTTGGCGAGATTGGAGTTGTCCAGTATGGCGTAGATATTGATGAATTGGATGGAAAGGCAGTATTTACAAGGCCACATATTGATATGATCGGCTCTACGATCAGCTTTGCAGTAAAGATGACATCAATTGCAGAACCAGATCATATAGTCATAGGTGAAAAGTTATACAATAAATTAAAAAAGAAACAAAAGGAGATATTCAAAGAGATAACAGGTCCTTCAAGTGTCGAGAATTACATAGACGAATTAAGCGAAGGAAAGTATCACATTTACGAGAGCCTTTAAGCCCAACACAGGCATAGCCAGCAGTAGCAGTAGCGACCAACTCAATTCAATGCCCCCATGAGAGCTGAGATTACTTGTAATCAACTTTCTGAAAGCCATGTCAAGGCATACCAAATACCTCTTGATTTATTTGATATTATAGTTTGTGTTGTCATATTGAATTAGGGCATAATAGGCCTACTCTCCCATTGTTCCTCTTGATAATAAGATGGGCTTTCTTTAGTTTTAATATTTGTTCGTAATAGCGCTTTCATGTACCCGAACCAGAACCACTTACATTTAGTTGTCGATTTTCGAAAAGTCATCTGAAGCATACCCACACAGTCATTATCGTATAGGGTGCAATAGATATGAGCATTCTCCTTGATGGCATCAATGACCTGTAACTTGCAAAGGATTTTGTGAGCTTAGCTTCACCATTTGAATTGTATTATATATATTACAGATCCGAATGCTGTAATTGCATATGATTTCCCCTTTCTTTTAATGATATGCATTTTTTTATTTTGACAGATGACTACAAGACCTACTACCTAAGTCGATAATTTTTAGGTCTTGTTGACGGCTAGCTGTTATGTCAATCATTTTTAAGTGGCTGCTATTTGAAGGTAGCATTGCTCTATTACACTGGAAGTAACCCGTTTGTCATGCGTAGACATATTCGAGTTGACTTAACTTTCTAAACGTAAGGACAGTATGAAAATAAACAAGATCCATGAATTTTTGCGGCTTGCCTGACTACACGCCCTTGATTCATTCGTGGGGATTTTTGTACCACAAATTAGCTCTACACTAATGACTTGACTACCTGTCAATGCTATCTGTGTCTACGATAATCCAGCTTCTTTGCTTTTTCTTCCTGAAGATGATGATATCTGTCACTTTCCTTGACAAACTCCTGACCACAATTATGGCACCGCAAGATAGGGCCATGCTGCCTCTTCCTTACGTGACTAACCAAGTCGCCGTATTCGTGGAATTTTTCATGGCATTCACTACATTCCTGCTTCTTGGTACCTAAAGAGAAGTGCCCCAGTTTCATGTCCATTATATATTTACGTACTAGAGTATATATTTAATTCAGAAGGTTTTTTCCGATCAATGTTCCCTATGCATACAGATATACATATTATTATATGCATTTTGAAATGTAAGATTGACGGAATAACTCGCTTTTGGTAGCATTTTTGAAACTCGCTCAATTCAAAAGTAATGCACAGGAAGACAAAATAATAGAAGCACATTTCAAAGATGGTAGAAGAATAGTCGGAATTTTTTTTCAGTGTCGTTATCCGCCAAATGGAATGTGGCCCGTCGCTACTGGGGCGCTAAGGGTAAGACAATGCTAGCCACTTTTAGGTAAAGCTGTTGGATGGAATAATAATTCTTTAGATGAACTTCCGACACCACTCCACAAATAGAATAAGTAGTGTATTTCAGATCCATAGAATCCAAATTGTGTCCACAGTCCGATGAGGCATAGCTTTGTAAACTTTGCCCTTCCTCCTTCACTAGTTACTTTCGCTAAATTGTGAGCATATTATTATTCTGTGAGCAAGGCAACACAATGGCTGCCGGGATAGCGCTAATTGGTCTGTGGAGTTTGCTAGTAGAGGTGAGTACTGTTAATGTAGAGTGGTTAGGTAGACACTTAAAAAATCACCTTAGGTTAGCGAATCAGGCAGCATGAAGGATTCCTTATGTGCGGTACTATAGGATAAAGTTCATCTTACTGCAATGCCTTGACTTTTCGGTATTGGAAACCAAGAAAGATACTCTGGAAACTTTTTCGTATGCTGGCTGTCTTGAAATAGTAGTAACATTCGTTTGAGTTTAAAATAATAGTGCCTCTAAGCACCAAAAAGGAGGTTACTTCCTATTATGGTAATTGTCTATAATAATTTGCTGGCTAAAGAGTAGAGAATAATAAGGAGCTCGACAAATAATTGATATGGTAAGTCCAACAATCACAAGGGCAATTGCTGCAATTTTATTACCATTGGCTATGATAGGGATCCGAGAACTTATGAAGAGGTTAGGGCCGAGGCTATCAAAAAGGTAACCAATCAAGAACACCATGTATTCGTAACCTACAATTAGAATCTGAATGATTTAGGCAATATATTAAATGGACCCAAAAACGGTACGTTGTCTACTTGTTATTCATCTCAACTATGTATCATCAACACATAAAAGGCATCGCTCGGGCAGATCTTGGTTCTGAACCCTGTATGCATAAGTAGTACAAAAAGAAGAAAAAGCAAGAGCTAAACGCTAAGAGCATAGTACCTTGATCAGAAGATAGCATTTACGTGAACCTCTCTCCAGCATGTTTCTTGGTGCTGCTACTGAAGAGGGTCACCAAAGTGACCAATTATTTGTTTGTTTCTTGTCAAGATACAACATGGACATCTTAACTCCATACACGCTTTGGACTCGGTATGTTTGCAAATAGGACAGCTACAGACATGCTCTTTTTCTCTGGACTTAGCGTTGGAGGAATTTCCACTAAAATCATTTAACGGTCGGTTCTGCTCCTTTAACCTTACTCCAATGTATAACCAATAGGCAAATAGCGATACGCCAGTTGTTATAAGTATCAGGCTGAATATAACTGAACGTAATGTCAGCATAATGACACCAAATGCGAGGATGGTCATTGCGAGGACAAGAATCCAGCGCTCAGGAGTTGGTTGTTTGTTGTAACTTGGTTCATTATCTCTACTATTAGCAATACCACCTCCTCCAGCATTGCCATTGTTCCCGCCACCATTGTCTTCAGTGGGGTTATTGTCTTTATTGTCACCACTGTCGATATTATTACTAATCAAGGTCGTAGAGTTCACTTAATATTATTAGGTTGGATACCAATTACGCAGAAATAGCGCTCTCCTGTTGCTCTTCTTTTTCCTCTAAATTCTCATTTTGGACAATTTTACGCCGTCGTTTTCTGACTTGGGCAAGAATCTCGTTGATCTTTTCTTCAGATAACTTCGAAATTTTAGAGTCACATTCAATGCCTTCCGCGTCCAGAACTTGCTCAGTTACAGAAATAACTTCAGACTTATTTTCTTTCTCCTCTTGCGTGAGCAAATTTAGGCCCAAAAATCGAAAGAATGCAAATTCACTCAATATCATTTCACCTAATCTATAATACCATTCCAGACTAATATGATTTCGCAGCAGTTTTTGGGTTAACCACTTCTCTAGACGTTTCAGGCGCCGTAGACGTATCTTGTCTATTTGTCTGCCACCGTATCGGCAGACAACGTTCAGATCTTGTTCCGCTATACTTATGCCAAACTGAAGATTGGATACTCCCTGCGGTTGCATCATGTCCACGGACTTTAATTGCGAACAGACTTGGAGAATAAGATATATGATGAGTCCATTCTGCTGCCATTATATCTGGACCAATAGGACCATTTGACGTAATCAGACCTACATTGGTTAAGAATTGTCTAGTACGTCTATCATTCCATGCAAGATGCATACGTAACTGCCCCCCCTGGGCAGTATAATAATATTCATGATTGTAACTGCAGGCTACTGCCTAAAGACCTTAGCATTACGGAGATCGAGTCCTACTCTGACTGTATTCTGACAACGGTTAATATATTGTGATATGATCGTGTATTTATTCCTGAAGATAGTATTTAGGAAGCCAAGTGATCTGAGTAGTTCTTTGCCAGTCAAGTACCATTAGTAGAACTGGATACTAGAACTAACCATGCATATTCACATACTATTCCCAGAGCCAAATAGTCCGGGGGTCTTCGGGCGTGCTCTTGTATACACCAATGCTATTATTCAGTAAGGACAGCGGCTCATAATATGTATTATTGAACAGTATTACCCCATAAAAGAGCCAGCGATCATCGATGAACGTTCCTAGATCAGTAGATATCCAGTTGATTTTTTGTCCAGCAGCAGTTTCAATTGTTCCCCTTCCTTTTCCAATAGTTAATCCATCAGATAAATATGTATTTTCAAATGTTTGATTGTTAGTCACATTCCCTACATTTTCTAGGAACCCGTCCTCGACGTAATGTTCCTCAGTAATTCGATAAGGCGTTAATGATAAATTCTTGGAACTTAAAAACTCACTTGTCTCTGCCGTATAGACAGTACCGGTAGCGTCTGCACTGTTTGTCAATTGATCCTTGATACTTGAATGAGGAAACTGTGCTATTAAGTCTGCAGAAGAGTGAAACAGAAATAGACCTACAATTGTTGTGGAAATAGTCATGAGGGTCGGAGATAATGACAACATAGAATAGTTTGCAAATTCCGGTCATATACTTGTTACGTAAGGAACGATATGGTTTAAGTGTCTATATATTGGTGAATTGTTTGTTGTTTTATTCCGCTTTGTGCATGTAACTACAGATTGGACTTTAAACTCAAAAAATGAGATATGGATCGTGTTGAAACACAAAATCATGTAAAATTTTTCTTCAAGGACATTGGTCCTGTCAGCAATAGTTGCTTTATTGATAATAATGATAGTTGGAAATAAATCAATATTTTTTTTACTTCCAATTCATTTGCTTCAACTTAGCTTAGGGTAGCACAATAACGAATCAAACACAAGTCGCTAACTTAGCATCAGCGACCGGAAGTTGGCTGTTTTTTTGAGAATATTGGGCTCTGGTCCCACTGGAACCAATGCATGCCTCAGTATTGACTTGACAATATCTGGTCTGGCTTAATGAGAACAGTACTAGAGTGTGGCTCTTGGTTCGATCAAGATATTTCTCATCAACTCATTAGGTATCAGAGATTCGATTATCGACTGGCGTTCTGTCTGCGGGAGGTTTTCATCGATCGCGTCAACAACCTCTAGCTTCCACTGGAGTCCTTGGGCTTGCTTAACTGTCTGGATTGTATCATATAGTATTGACCCAAAGGACGTGAGAGCATATGATTTTCCCTTTTTTCTTATTATAGTGGCTTTTTTTAATTTGGATAAACGACTGTAGTACCGTTTAGGAGTATCAAAGTCGCCTATCTTTAGGTCTTGTTGACGGCTAGCTATCGTATCAATTATCTTAAGAGAATCGTTATCAGATAAAACCGAAAAGATGCTCGAGAGTGATGAATCATTTGGTATCAGCGAAGAATCATGCCTTTCTAATGCCATTATTAAATTGCATTCTTACTAGCTCTATTTTCTATTTATAGTATGGCTTTCCTTCTGCAGGAAAATATGCACTCTGGACACTCTTTTAGGGGAAAGAGTGAAAAATTCGTTGAGCACTGCAAATTTTTCATTGCAGGGTATCTGTCAATTTGTCCTCGAGTCGCAGAGCCAAATCCCCACAAGACTAGACATAAGGGCATAGGCCAATTTGCTGATAAGTCTCTCTAGAATGTTAGAGCCAACTGATTACCTCGCACGTTTTCAGCCTTTTATTCCCTTTGGAGGTGTACTATTCGACTCCATGCTTTTCACAAACGTAAGTGGACAGAGTAAAAGGTACGTTAGTCGTATCGAGGAGGACTGTAATTTCTTTTTCATAAATGCCCTCATTCCAGCGACCAATCACGTCGCAGACGGTCGAAAAGATATCTAAATAAGAACATATCATTGTTCATCCCAACGGTCAGATCCTGTGTTTTTAACTTTTGAACGCAGAAGCTTTCTTAGAGCCTCATCAGGTACCAGTGTTTCCATTATTTTATCACGTTCTTCTGAAGGAACCGTTTCGTCTAATGCGTCTAGTGCCTGAAAGTTCCAGCGAAGGCGTTCTGCTCGCCTAAGGGTTAGGAGCCCTTCATACATGATTGCACCAAGAGGGGTAACCTCATAGCCTGCTCGAAGTGCATTTTTTTTGGCGATTAGGCGGGCCCTTTTTAGTTTTGCCAATCGATCGTAATACCGTTTGCGAGTTCCAAAGTCACCTATCATTGGATGGCGATGTTCTATAATCATCTGAAGCATTTTGACGCAGTCTTCATCACGTAACAGGGAAAAAATCTCTGATGAGGAGTAAGACATTTTGTTCTCGTGTTAAATCTCAAAGCCTGAATATGAGCTTAATGCTTGTTCGGGCGTTGTCTGCATTCCACACAGTGATCATACCCATTATGATTTTATTTTCAAATATCATACCCTTGAGAATAGTCCATGACTTTGCCAATAACTAGTAAATAATTTGCGAGATTTATATACTATTCAGTTAAGTGATTATTTGAGGAAATGCTAAAATAAACCTCTTTGAGAGGCGAAAAAGGAATAAATTATATAAGTTTCTAGACTATTTTTCAAATTAATAGCAGACTAGTTGGTCAAAATGAAGTATTGGGCGAACTGACGAACCGGAGATGGCCACTTCCCCCATAATAGTTCAACTGCATCAGAAGATGAATAATACTGTAAAAAGAAATTAGCAATTGAAGGAGTAGTAGTCCGGCTAGGGTACTGTAGCCTCACCTACCACATTAGCAGAGCAAAGGCCTGACGAACATGGGCTCCTAGAGAGGAACAGCCCTGATCGTCAGACCATGGACACAATTAAAGTTGTGCACAATATAGAGCAATACCATATTAACGAAGATCTTATTTGTAGACAATAGATCAGTTGTGAAGCTGACAGATATCGACCTGACCTAACGCCAACATTGAGTGATTCAGCTCAACGCAGAAATAGTGTACGCTAAATACTATACACTTAACTCTTCCTAACACAGAATGGGGAATATCATGATAAGGTAAAAAAAAGTAGGTAAATAGTGTTGTGAACGGCATTCCTAAGTAAGTATCCAAAGTGTTTCCAAACTAAAGCAGTTTCAAACCGATAGTAATATACTAAACTTCTCATTTAATCTAACTCGTTGATCAATATCCTAGCTTTGGGCATTGTAGTATTAATTGCTCTTGTAATAGCAGCTACACTAGCCGTAAATCCAATATCGCAGGCACAAATTGAGGGTTCAAAAGCAACACGCAACGTTTTCCAAGCGGCACCTATCGCTATTTCTGGAGAGAATGTGTACATCGTGTGGTTCAGTGATAAGAATATGCCAAATAACAATTCAGAAGTATTTTTCAGAGCTTCTAATAATGGAGCGGCAACGTTCGGAGATAAGATCAATCTAAGCAATACGACGACTGCAGATTCAACTGATGCAGAGATAGCAGCAGACGGAGATGAGGTGATAGTAACATGGTGGGAAAGAAATCAAACCAGCAATGAACCGGTTTTCAGAGCTAGCGTCGACAACGGATTAACATTTGGACCGTTGTTGAAACTTGGAACTAATGGGACTATTGGCGCGAATGAATAAGTAATATCTTCGTTTTTCTTTCGTTTTTCTTTTTGTTACTAGTTTGTACCGTCGGGATTAGATACAGGTGAACGACCGAATGCGCTTCTTTCATCTTGTATCGGGCCAAACGCTCTATCACCAGCAATGGGTCAGTGATTCACCATATAGTCTATCTCTACGTAGAGATTCTTATGAAGAGGATCTGCTTTAGGTTCTAAGAGTAATGTGTGAAGATAATCTGACTGCTATACAGATGGACAGACAGAGGCAGTTAATTGAAACTAGTATGCCCTTTTAGGATTCGTGTTTCTTATGAACAAATGTCCCAGCTATCTTGACTTGATTGTTTCTACTTCCCCATTATTGGCCGTTACAATTATTCTGTCAAAATCTAAATTATTTGGATCTGGAGGTGTGATCATTACTGACGAAAATGGACCCATGTCCCCGATTGAT
>Ga0299907_10002029_pt1 | contig 12184 bp, 9 predicted proteins | sample RVTome_16_FD_198680 | JGI IMG/M metagenome (GOLD analysis project Ga0299907, IMG submission 198680) | Soil microbial communities from uranium-contaminated site in the Upper Colorado River Basin, Wyoming, United States - RVT152D67 (version 2) ...
GACTCGCCGGCCACCGTGCGCTGCTCGCCCGACTCCATGTCCTTGAGCTCGGTGTCGCCGCCGCCGAGGACGGCGACGAAGCGGGCGCCGACGCGGTCGGCCTGCTTGAACTGGCCCTTCAGCGAGCGCCCGGCCAGCTCCATCTGGGCGCGCAGGCCGGCGCGGCGCGCCTCGCCGGCCAGCTTCAAGGCGGCGGCGCGCTGCGCGTCGTCGGCGAAGGCCACGTAGAGATCCACGGGCGGCGGCGCCACCGGGGGGCGGTCGGCGGCCAGCAGGATGCGCTCGACGCCCGCCGCCCAGCCGCAGCCGGGGGTCGCCGGGCCGCCGATCAGCTCGACCAGGCGGTCGTAGCGCCCTCCCCCGCCCACCCCGCTCTGCGCGCCCAGCTCCGTGGACTCGAACTCGAACACCGTGCGCGTGTAGTAGTCCAGGCCGCGCACGAGGGTCGGGTCGACCTCGTGGGGCACGTCCGCCGCCTCCAGCAGGCGGCGGACCTCGGCGAAGTGCTCGGCGTCCTCGGGGGTGAGGCGGTCCAGGAGCTTGGGCGCCTCGCGCATGACCGGCGCCGCCTCGGCGGAGTCGAAGGCGCGCAGCGGGTTGAGGTCGATCCGGTCGCGCACGTCGCGCGGCAGGGCGTCCTCGTGGGCGCGCAGGTGGGCCTGGAGCTCCTCGCGGTAGGCGGCGCGGGTCTCGGGCGTCCCCAGGCTGGAGATCCGCAGGCGCACCCCGTGCGTGTTGAGCGCGTCGAGCAGGTCGGCCAGCAGGACGACGGTCTCGGCGTCGACCGCGGGGTCGTCGGACCCGATCGCCTCCGCGCCGACCTGCCAGAACTGGCGGTAGCGCCCGGCCTGCGGCGCCTCGTGGCGGTAGAAGCTGCTCAGGTACCACAGCCGCACGGGCTGGGCCAGCTTGTGCATGCCGTGCTCGACGTAGGCGCGGCAGACCGGCGCGGTGCCCTCGGGCCGCAGGGTCATCGAGCGCCCGCCCTGGTCCTCGAAGGTGAACATCTCCTTGCGCACGATGTCCGTGGCCTCCCCCACGCCGCGCGCGAACAGCTCGGTGGCCTCGAAGGTCGGCGTCTCGATGCGCCGGTAGCCCGCGCCCTCCAGGACGCGGCGGGCCTCCCGCTCGACCGCCTCGCGGGCGTCCGCGTCGTCGGGCAGCACGTCGAAGGTGCCGCGCGGCGCCTGGACCTTCCTCACCGGGAGGCGAGTTCCGTCAGGAACGGATTCGTCCGGGCCTCCTGCCCGAGCGTGGTCAGGCCCATGTGGCCCGGGAAGACGTCGGTCTCCGGGGGGTGGGAGTCCAGGAGCTTGCGTATCGAGGCGGCGAGCGTGGGCCAGTCGCCGCCCGGGAGGTCGGTGCGCCCGACGCTGCCCTGGAAGATCACGTCGCCGGAGAACAGCGCGTGCTCGGCGGGGATCGAGTACGCGACGTGGCCGGGGCTGTGGCCGGGGGCGAAGTGGACGTCGATGCTCATGCCCGCCAGCTCCAGGGTCTCACCGCCCTCGACGGTCTCGTCGGCGTCGTAGCTCTCGAACGGCCCGAAGCCCGGCCAGGGGACGTAGTCCATGACGTTGGCGAGGACCGGGACCTCGAGCTTCGGGCAGTACACGGGCGCGCCGGTCTCGCGCGCGACGGGCGCGACCGCGCCGACGTGGTCGAAGTGCGTGTGGGTGAGGAGGATCGCCTTGACGTCGAGGCCGAGCTCGTCGACGGGCGCCAGGATCTTCTCGGCCTCGTCGCCGGGGTCGACGATCAGCGCCTCGGTGGCGCCGTCGCGGCGGAACAGGAAGCAGTTCTCCTGGACCAGCCCGACCGTGAACATCCGCACGTCCATCAGGACTCCGGCGGCCTGTTCTTCTTGGCGAGCCGGCGCTTGTACAGGAACTGGTCGGTGTAGAAGCCGAGCGGGATGTAGATCAGGAACATGAACATCGCGATCGGGATCGCCGCCTGGATCGGCTGGCCGAACAGGGCGACGACCGCGAGCAGGAAGATGCCGGCGGCGATGCCGGCGCGCCCGGCGGCGCCCTGCCAGGTGGGCGGCCTGTCGAAGCGGTTCTGACGCGACCGCCGGGCGGCGGCCTTGCTGCGCTCCTCCTCCTTGAGCTTGCGCCCGGTGCGCCCGCGCGCCTCGATCGTCCCGGCGGGCGTGCCGCGGTGCTTGGAGCGGCGCTTGCGCTTGGTCTGGGCCATGGCGTCCAAGCCTAGTCGAGCAGGCTTTCGAGCAGATGGCGCTCGGGGTCGAAGCCGTGGATCGGGAGGTCGCTCGGGAAGCCGTCGAAGGCCCGCCTCGGCGCGAGGCCCACCAGCTCGGCGGCGGACACCGGGGCGTGACGGCGGACGGCGTCCACGATCGCCGCCAGCGGGATCTCGTCGGGCCGCTCGACGTTGAGGGAGACCTGGGCCGCGCGCTCGTGGGCCAGCCACACGCCGATGGCGCGCACGCCGGGCAGGCCCTCGGGACCGCCCTCGCGCACCGCGGCGGCGATGTCGCGGGCGTCGTCGAGCGTCGAGCGCGTGGTGAGCAGGAGGTTGAAGGCCACGAGCGGGGGGCGGGCGGTGACGAGCACGGCGCCGGCCGTACGGTGGGCGCGCGCGGGGCCGAAGTCGGGCCGCAGCTCGCCGGCCTCCAGGCGGCGGGCGAGAGCGCCCGCGCCGCCCTCGCGCAGCTCGGCGCGGGTGCGCCCGCCGGCCAGGACGCCGTAGAGCAGGACGGGCGCGCCGATGGCGCGGGCGATCTCGTCGGCGGCGACCAGGGCCTCGGCGACCGCCGGCCCCCGGCGCGCCTGGTCGAGGTGGACGACCGGCGCCACGTCGAGCGCGCCCACGCACGGGTGCACGCCGGTGTGGCGGTTCATGTCGATGCGCTTGGCGGCCTCGCGGGCGCCCGCGGCCAGGGCGGGCGCCAGGCGTCCGGGGGGCGCCGCGAGCGTGTAGACCGAGCGGTTGTGGTCGGGGTCGACGTGCAGGTCGAGCAGGCGCGCGCCGCCGGCCTCGAAGGCGCCGCCGATGGCGGCGATCGCGCCCTGGTCGCGGCCCTCGGAGACGTTGGGGACGCCGAGGAGGGTCAAGCCAGCAGCCTCCCGTCCTCCAGGATCGTCTCGTCGCCGATCGCGAGGGTGGCGTCGAGCACGACGCAGTCGAGGTGGACGGGGACCGACACGGTGCCGCCGATGGCCTGGCTGGCGCCGAAGGCGACGTGCGCGGTCCCCAGGACCTTCTCGTCCTCCAGGACGTTGCCGGTCAGCGTGGCGCGGTCGTTGGTCCCGACGCCCAGCTCGGCCAGGTTGGTCCCGGCGTCGCCGTGCTCGCGCAGCAGGCGCAGCAGCCGCTCCCCCGGCTCGCCCTCCGCGCCCGTCAGCCGCCCGCCGGCGACGGTGAGCCGGGCCGGCGGGTCCGCGAGGCCGATGGCAGCCAGTGACGATGCCACCAGTACGCCCTCTCCCCCGGCGGGCGCGACGAAGCCCTCGCCGCAGGGGAGGTTGCCGAAGGCGCCGGGGGCGCGCAGGTCGCCGTCGTCGGCGATCCCGCGGCGGCCCGCGAGGTCGAGGGTGAGGTCGGTGCCGCGGGGGCAGGTGAGGCGCGCGCCGGCGGCCTCGCCGAGGCGGCGGGCGACCGCGGCGCTGCGGGCGCGCAGCCGCTCGAAGTCGACGGCCATGACCCGCGCGAGCATGTCGGCGGTGACGCCGGGCAGCGTCGCGCCCCGGACGCCGGCCTCGGTGGCCTCCCTGCGCGCGCGCGTGTGGGAGAGGGACTTGGCGGTGGGCGCCACGAAGGCGTCGGCCGCCCTCATCGCGGCGGCGACGGAGCGCGGCGGCTCGGCGCCGTGGCTCGCTCGCTCCTCGACGAGGGCCAGCGTGGCGTCGGCGCCGTGGCGCTGCGCGACGTCGCGCAGCGCCTCGCCGAGCTCGCGGCTGGGCGGGTCGGCGACGACCAGGACGTCCTCGCCCTCGCGCACGCCCAGGCAATGGTCGATGACGGCGCCGAGCGCCCGCTCGAGGTCGGGCGCCGTCGCCGGCGGGCCGGCGGCACCGCGTGCACGGGTTATCGGGCGTCCTGGACGCATGTACGAGAAGGGTCCGCTCAGGTAGTCCTGTCCGGCGGTCGATCCTCTCAGAGCGGGGCCGCTGGACGCGGCCCCGCGGCGGTTTGTGCCCCCGAGATGCCACGCGTGCGCTCCGCAGACGGCTTCACCCTGCCCGAGGTCCTCGTGGTGATCTTCGTGATCGCGATCCTGGCCACGATCGCGGTGCCCACCTTCCTCGGCCACACCGACCGCGGCCGCGACGCCGCCGCGAAGTCCAACAGCGCCTCGCTGGCCTCGATGATCGAGCAGTGCAACGTCGAGCACAACGACTTCCGGCGCTGCGACACGCAGGACGAGCTGGCCGGCGACACCGCCAGCGTCGGCCTGCCGATCGGCCCGGACCCCGGCAGCGTCGAGATCGCCCAGGCCAACGCCAACGTCTACCGCCTCCTCGCCCGCTCGGAGTCCGGCGTCACGTACCACGTGATGCGCATCGGCTCCGGCCGCCAGCAGCGAACCTGCGCCCCGCACAACACCGCCGGCTGCCCGACCAACGGCAACTGGTGATCCCGCCGACCCGTCGCCCGGCCACCTAAACTGAAGCTCCCCGCCGGAGTAGCTCAGTCGGTTAGAGCAGCGGAATCATAATCCGCGTGTCGGGGGTTCGAGTCCCTCCTCCGGCATCGACGTATTGGCTGGGATTTCCCGTGGTTGCGGGGATTTTCTGGTTTCGGCCCATTAGTCCGGCTAACCGCTACGGGCCGCTACCGGGGGCAACGCTGGTGACATTCCTGACCCCCCACATGACCCCCCGCAAGGCGCTGTGCGGCTCGCTGCCATCGTCACTACGGCTGACCGCTAACCGACATCAACCGGGCGGCGTGCTGATACGCCGCCCGGTGGTCAGCCCTCCGACTTCGTGGACCGGCTCGCAACCATAGGCGCCCAGCGCATGGCCTTCTCGTCCCAGGGCCGCAGGTCCGTCCACTTCTTGTGCAGCCTCGCGGCCATGTCCCAGTCGCCCAACTCCTTGCCGACGATGCGGATGAGGAGGTCATAGGCCTCCCCGCGGACTACGGACGGCGCCGAGGGCTCCTGCGCCGCGCCGAGCAAGACCTCCCTGGCGCGTGGGAAGTCTCGTGCCAGCGCGAATGCGCGACCTGCCTCAACCCGGTATGTCTGGGACGGCCCGAAGGCCATCAAGTCCTCGGCGGCCTCCCGGGCCATGCTGTGCTTGCCGCGCGTGAGTGCGAGCCGCACGCGGGTGACCTTGGCCCAGCCTGCGTTGAGATGGGGCTTGAGCAGCTCGTCGGCGCCGTCGTAGTCCGCGTGCCAGCGCGCGAGGTAGAAGGCCTGGGCCTGGACCGCCGCGCGCTCGTGCCCGTGTTCGCGCAGGTACTCAGCCGCGGGCTCGCTCCACTCCGTGCGGCGCGAACCCAGGGTCGCCGCCAAGCGGATGAACGCGGACTCCGGCGCCTCCGGGCCGTCGGCCTCGAAGATTTCCTCCAGGGCCTTCAGCGCCTCCGCCCGCTCCTGCGCATTGCCCACGGACTCAAGCGCCTCCGCCCGGATACGCCGGATGGTGATGGAGTCCGGGGCTCCTTTCAGCAGCTCCAGGGCAAGGCGGCCGTCGAGAACGCGGCTGGCGGCGCAGTCGGCCAAGACCTCGGGTCCGTCCGGGGCCGAGCGCTCCTCCGGGGTGGCCAGGCGCAGCAAGTCCCCGGCTTCAGACCGTTCCCCCAGCAGGGCCAGCGAGTCCGCGGCGAGCATCAACATCCGCCCGGCCTCGTCCCAGCGCTTTTGGCCGAGCAGGCGCTGGCGGGCCTTCAGCGAACGGTCACGAGCCTCACGCAACGTTCGGTCATTCATCGGCTCCCCTGCCAAGAGCTGCAGCCGTCCCTCCTGCACGACGACGTTGACCTCCACCGAATCGGCGAGGACGGTGTCCGCGCCGTGTTCCCGGACGACCTGCAGGTGCTCGCGGGCTTGTTGGAGGTCGGGCAGGAGCAAGCTGGCGATGGCGGCCCGGCCCGCCACCAAGGTTTTCGTGTCCGGGTCGTCGGACTGGAGCTTCTCCAACGTCTTGAGCTGCTCGGCCGCGGGGGCGTCCATGTCCATCTCCTCCAGTGCCAGCCGCGGGTTGTTCGGGGCAATCTCTCGGGCTCGGTCGAGTAGGTCGCGATGCCGTTGCGCGTCGCCGGGCACCTGCGCCGCCGCTGCTGCAGAGATGAGGTCTTCGGCCCGGGCCTCGCCCTCGCGCCGGATCGCCGACTGTTCCCAGGCCGTGGCCGCCGCCGCCCACTCCCCGCCGCTCTCGGCGATGCGTGCCAGGACGGTCCAAAACTCCACCACGGCTTCCCCGGCCCAGTCCGGCGGGTGGGCGATGGTGTCGACGACTATGGGCATGCGCGGCCGCGAGCCAATCCGGTCGGTGAGCATGCTGAACAGCTCGTTGTGGTCCTCGCTGAACTTCTCAAGCGTCCGCTTCAAGCGCGCCGGTGCCCAGTCGAGGGTGACCGCACGAGCGGCCTGGTAGGGGTGCGTGGTTAGCTCCTCGACGCTGGCTCGGAGATCACGGATTTCCTCGCGCATCGACTTCTGCTCCGCTGCACCAAGGAAGCGGTCCACCCAGGCCTGCCCGAAGAACTCCAGGACCAGGTCTGGGTGCTGCTTGAGCTTGCGCGAGAGGGCCTCTACGCCCCAGGCCTCGAAGGCGACGGGCGGCTCGCCCTCGCGCAAGCGCTTGGTCTGGGTTTCGATCTCGTTCGCCAGCCCCGTGGGCCTGGTGCTGTGTGATGTGCACAAGACGAACTGCGAGGACTTGGCTGCCCACTCGCCATCGAGGAAGTCGTCGACCGCGCCGCGGATGCCGCCGGGGTACAGCTCCTTGACCCGGCGGCACTGATACGTCGCGTACGTCGACGCGTCCAACCGGCTGTAGATGTCGATGCCCGACTGGTCCTGACCTTCGGTGCCGAACTTCTCGGTTAGCTCGGGTTCTCCCTCGCGCCGCGCCAGCTCTGCGCACAGCGACTCGAAGTAGGGCCACTCCAATTCTCCCAACGGCAGTTCCTGGGCCGCGGTCACGACCTCAGGCGCGGGGAACGTGGTCGGCCGGCGCTCGAGGAGCTCTTCGGGAATGCCTTCTTCAGCCACGCTCACAGGATGGCGTCACCGCTAGACGCCGCCCAGCTCCACGGGCGCTCGGCGCGGGAAAAACTCGCTGCTGCACCCCTCGGGCCTTGGCACATTGCCGATTACCCTTCATAGACGTATACAAGCAACGGTCGTCAAGGAGGTGATGGCATGACCAGCAAGCACGCCGCCAGTTCGGCGGCCCGAGTGCTTCGCGATAAGGATGCGTCTCGCGAGGCCAGGCAGGCCGCCGCAAGCGCGCTGCGCCAGGCGCCCAGGCGCCCGCGCAAGTAAGCGCTAAGCACCCGCGCTAGGCACAGCACTCGCCCGAGAGCACAGCCTTCGCGGACCTGCCCCGAGCAGCTGCACCACTTGACGGCCAGGACCGCGGTGCAGTTCCTCGCAAGCCGGTGAGTCCAAGCCCGGTTTCCTTTCACGGTTAGGCTGACCCCGTGCCCGAGCTCACCCTGCGTGACCGGCCAATACACACGGTCTTCGACCTGCTGGGCCGCAAGGAGAACGACATCACGTTCAGCCTCGGCTGGGCGCTGGCCAACAGCGATGAGCTGACGGCGCGGTTGCTCGCCGAGGCCTTCGACGCGAAGCCGGGCGAGGTGAAGGCCATGCGCCTTCAGGAGTTCGAGCGCGACAGCGGCATCACCGACATCGAAGTGCAGGCCGAGAACGCGCACCTGATTGTCGAGGCCAAGCGCGGCTGGGACCTGCCGACGCGGGCCCAGCTGGAGCTCTACGCCGGCCGCGAGCCGCTGGCGGACCAGCGGGCCATCCTCGTCGTCGCCGAGGCCTCGGCCGACTACGCGCTGCCGCGCCTGGGGCCCATGAAGGCCAAGGGCGTCCCCGTGCATTACCGCTCCTGGGAGCAGGTCACGCGGCTGGCGCAGGCCACCGCCGACCGCAAGGGCGCGGGGCTCAACGAGAAGCGGCTGCTGCGCGAGCTAGTGCGCTACCTGAAGGGGTTGATGACTATGCAGGACGTGACGTCGAACATGGTGTACGTGGTGACGCTCGGGACCTTCAAGTTGTTCGGGACCGACATCTCGAATGCGGACATCGTCGTCAAGCACGACCGCTACTTCTGCCCGGTCGGCGGCGGCCGCGGCGGCTGGCCGCGCACGCCCCCGAACTACCTTGGATTCCGCTTTCACGGCTGCCTTCAGCAAATCCGCCACGTCGAGGGTTACACGGTCGAGGACGAGCCCTGGGCGGACCTGTTTCCGAACGCTGACTGGGAGACCGGCGACCACTACCACTACAAGCTCGGGCCGGTCATCGTGCCCGCTGGCGAAGTGCGCACCGGCAACCTCTACCGCGCCCAGCGCGTGTGGGCGGCCTTCGACCTGTTGCTGACGTGCGACACCGTGGCCGAGGCCCGCGACGAGACCAACGCCCGCCTCGCCGCCGCGGGCGAGAACACCTGACATCGCCAGCTTGGGGCGCGCGCCGCGTTTGGATTATCCGCCGAAAACGCGCCGACTGGTACCGCCGCCTTGGTCCCTAGGGTCCGCGTCGAATGGGCAGACACCTAAGTCACTGATGCCGAGGACGATGAGCCTACTCCTCCGCCCCGCCGAGCTGGACGTCCTAAGGTGGGCGAGCGTCGCGCCGTATCGCAACCAGCTGAACCTGAGCTTCGACCCGCCGCCCCCAAGCGAAGATGTCCCGGGCCTCGACGAGCAGGAGCTTGACGAGGCTCTGCAGACCCTCAAGAACGCGGCCCTTCTCCACGGCGACCGCAGCGGCGGGGACGGGAGCATCGGGCTCTGGCACAACATCTGGGTCACTCCCGAGGGTCTTGTTGCCGCCGGGGAGTGGCGCACCGCACGCGGGGACTCCCTGTGGCACCAGCGCGACCGGCTGGTTCTCGAGCACTTCGCGGCGCATCCGCTGCGTGACGGCTGGCTGTCGCTTGAGGTCACCTCCCAGGACCCGAGCCAGCCCATCCCGGCGCTCTCGCAGCGCGAGCTTGCGGTGTCGCTTCGGGTCCTCGGCTCGGCGGGGTTGCTGGATGTCACAAGCCACGAGCTCGACTCCTTCAGCACCATCGTCGTGTCGTTGTACGGCCGCCAAGAGTTGGCCGAGCCCTACCAGCCGCCAGCGGAGAGTGAGGTGGCCACGGGGCCGCCTGAGGTCTTCATCAGCTACGCCCATGAGGATGCCGAGCTGGCGCGGGCGTTCGCCGCGGGACTCGAAGCCCACGGCTTGCGCGTGTGGATAGACGAGAACGAGCTCCTACCCGGCGACTCCATCATCGAGCAGATATCCGGCGCTGTCGCCGGCATCGACTTCTTCTGCGCCCTGGTCTCCGAAGCCTCGCGCGAATCACGCTGGTGTCAGAAGGAATTGAGCCTAGCCATCACAAAGCGACTAGGAGGCGAGGACGCGGTGGTCATGCCGCTGCGTGTAGGCGGCGTCCGGATGCCCGACAGCCTCGTGGATGTCCTCTACGTCAACCTCGACCCTACCGACGTCGGTCCGGCCGTGACCCGCATCGCCGACGGCGTTCGCCGGCATCGGGAGCGCCGCCAGCAGGCGTAGCCCAAGCCACACACGACAAGTCGTCGCCCGCGCCCGTCACCATCAGTCCGATGGCCAACGAGCTGGACTTCCTCGAAGCCCTGGACCGTTATATCCGTGATAGCCCGCTGGGGATGGTGACGCTGTGGTCTGACCTGCGCGATATCGCGCTGCGCGAGAGGCTGATGGCCCCCGAGAACGACCGTGTGCCGGCTTGGACGGGAGTGCTGGTTTATCAGGGCTACATGGAGTGCCAGCCGATGGGCGGCGCCATCGTGTCCCCAGCGGCGCACGGCTGGAGCGAGCGCGACGTTCAGAGTTGCTCGCATTTCCGGCTCACGGCACCCGGGCGCGAGGAAGCCGAGCGCACGCGTCATCACAAGCGCCAACAGGGCACAGACGCCGCACTGGGCGGCAACGTGTTGCTGCTCTGCCCTTGGCTACAACACTCCCAGCGCGCGGCCATCGAGCGTCCGCTGCGAGAACTGCGCAACGCCTTGGACGCCGGCAACGCGGCGACGGCCATCGGCGCAGCCAAGGAGCTCGTCGAAGCCGCTGCCAAGGTGGTCCTCTCCCATCTCGGCCACTCCAGCACGGCGAAGAGCCTGCCCTCGCTGGTCCGCGATGCCCTGCGCGCCACCGACACGCCCGACGAGCTCGCGACGTCGTTGACAGCGACGACGCAGCGGCTCGGCGAGCTGCGCAACGTCGCGGGCTCGGGCCACGGCCGTGACAGCGAGCGTCCCGTGTGGCTCGGGCTGCCACACCTCGCCGCGGCGTCCGGCGCCGGGGTGGCCAGTTACCTCTTGGCCTCAGTCCCAAGCGCCTGAGGGCCATCGTCGCGAACGAGTTCAACGAGAAGGCCCGGGAGAAGTACGAAGTGGCCAACCAGCCGGTGAGCGGGTGACGTCCAGCCCTAGCCCCTGAGGACGACCAGCTCATTGCCGTGATAGGAGCGGCGGAGGAGGCGTTCGGCGGTATCGCGGTCGACACCGAGGTCAAGCAGGATGTTCGCCTGGAGGACCAGTACGAGTTGGTTGATGACGCGCAGTAGTTCGGAGCCCTCGCGGACGTTCTCGTCTGGCTCGTCTAGGTGGGTGAAGTAGTTGCGGGTCATTACCAGCCGCTCGATGGATGTGTCCCGCAAGGGCTTGAGTTCGCTGATGACTTCGGCCGCCCGGCGCCAGAGTTGGCTTAGGCGCTTGCGTTGGCGTTGAGAGTTCGCGTACTTCAACGAGCTCTCGTACACGGCCCGTTCTTCGGCGTCGGCGGTGACGCCGAGCATCGCCGTCCTTAGCTCTTGGTGCCGTTCATCGCTCAGTGGCTGCTTGTCGTGGAACGTGCGGTGGTAGGCCTCGGCAGCGCTCATCATGCTCTGCATTTGGTTCTCCAGGTACATGCGGGTCGTCAGCGCGGCAAAGAGCGTGTTGCGAGCCCCGGCCAGCTGGTCGTACATCTCCCACCAGCGCGCGAAGATGCGGTCCGCGTCGTCTTCAAGTTCGGTGAGCCCGAACAGCATCCGTCCATACCCAAAGCGGGGGTCGGTGCGCACGAGGTTGCCCTCCGGCGTGACGAACTCAACCTCTCGACGGCGCCAGGCCTCCTCGTCGCGGACTCGCAACCACGGCTCGGGTGGGTCGTCGTCCCGCAATATGGCTACGAACGACTCCAGCCGGCTCGGTTCCCGCGTCGCCAAAGTGAGCAGGTCGCGCATCGGCAAGACCCAGTGGTCCATCCAATGGCGATACGGTGCGGGCTCGTCGAGCTTGATGGACAGGCGCGCTCGGCGCTCGTGCAGACGTCGATGCCCGCCCTCTCGCTTGTCCCAGCCCATGCGGAAGGTCAGCTCTCCGCCCGGGAGCCGGACGACCTTCGAGGCAGTCTCGTCGTCGGAATCCGGCCTACCGAGTCCCTGGTGCCAGAAGAACTCGAACAGGCCCTGGAGTTCGAGGCGTAGCTCATCGAAGTGCAACTCGTCCTCCGTGAGCACGTGCGCGTTGTCGACCAGCACGTGGCTGTAGAGCCTTCGCTTCGCGTGTCCGCTGGTCCATGAATTGTCCCTCTCCACGTAGGAGTCCAGGAGCGAACACGGCTTCCCGTTCAGAGCATGGCCATGGACCACGTACATGCCCTCATTCGAGAAGAAGTTCCCTGCCGGCCCCAGTGTGTGCAACCGCAGCCCGGTCGTCGGGTCGAAGGTCAGCGAGCCGTATGCGGGCCACGGGCCCGGAAAGACCTCCTCCGTGTCCTTCTCGTAAGCGGTCGGCTTGTCCTTGGCGTCCTCGGAAGTGGCCGGGTCCTCCGCGGCCTCCTCAGGTTCGTCCTGCCCAAGCCCAGGCTCCGGTTCCTCGCCAATGATGGGTAGCCGGCGCTCAGTCTCGGGAGCGTCTGCTCTCCACCAGACGCCTTCAATCTCAAACGGCTCAACCTGGCTGTAGGGCATGACCCAAGACCTTTGCAGGCTCGGCTCGGACGGGGCCG
>Ga0299907_10002030_pt1 | contig 12180 bp, 12 predicted proteins | sample RVTome_16_FD_198680 | JGI IMG/M metagenome (GOLD analysis project Ga0299907, IMG submission 198680) | Soil microbial communities from uranium-contaminated site in the Upper Colorado River Basin, Wyoming, United States - RVT152D67 (version 2) ...
CGATCAGGGCGTGCTCGTCGTCGCGGCCACGACGGGACCGTGGGGGGCGCAGGTCCGGTTCCTCGCCGATCAGATCCGCCGGCGGGCCGAGGACGCGATCGGCGCCGGAAGCGTCGCGAGGGTCCAGGTGGTGGTCCGAGAGGAACCCCGGAAAGGCGTGTAGCGCAAGGAGTTGCGATCAACGAACGTCCGTCGAAACGCTGCTCGAAACCGGCCTCGGCGTCACCCCCGATTGGTAGAATGTGCGGGTTCGAGCGAGGTTCCGTCGGCCCCCGAGACGCGTCGTCTCGTGTCCGGCGTGTCCGCCTTTCGGACGGAGGATCTTTGGCGAGTACGGCAACCAAGAGAGCGAGCAAGCCCGGGCAGTACGAATCCGCCGACATCCAGGTCCTGGAAGGGGTCGAGCACGTTCGGCTCCGGCCCGGGATGTACATCGGCACCACGTCCGGCAGAGGTCTGCACCACCTTGTCTACGAGGTGGTCGACAACTCGATCGACGAGGCCATGGCCGGCCACGCCGACCGCATCATCGTGCGGCTCCGCAAGGACGGCAGCTGCGAGGTCGAGGACGACGGCCGCGGCATCCCGATCAAGCCCATCCCCAAGGCGAAGGACCGTCGCCCAGCGGTCGAGGTCGTCCTCACGACGTTGAACGCGGGGGGCAAGTTCGGCGGCGAAGGGTACCGCATCTCAGGCGGGCTCCACGGGGTCGGCGTCTCCGTCGTGAACGCGCTGTCGCAGAAGCTGACGGTCCAAGTGATGCGCGACGGCGTCACGTGGACCCAGAGCTACGCGCGAGGCAAGGCGACGTCCAAGCTCACCAAGGGCAAGCCCACCCGCAAGACAGGGACGATCATCACGTTCTGGCCCGATCCCGAGATCTTCGAGGAGGGCGTCGAGTTCGACGCGAGGGTGCTCGCGGAGCGTCTGCAGGAGCACGCGTTCCTCACCAAGGGCGTCGAGATCCAGCTGATCGACGAACGCGGCGCCAAGCCCGAGAAGCAGGTCTTCAAGGCCTCCGGCGGGATCGCCGACTTCGTCAAGCACCTGGCCGTCGGCAAGGACGCGATCCACACCCGGGTCATCGCGATGGAGGCGCGCGAGGACGACGCCGAGGCCGACGTCGCGCTGCAGTGGAGCGGCGGTTACTCCGAGTCGATCCACTCGTTCGCCAACACGATCAACACGCACGAGGGCGGCATGCACGAGGAGGGCCTCAAGAAGGCGCTCACCAACGTGATCAACCGCTATGCGCGAACAAAGGGAATGCTCAGGGAGAAGGAGGACAACCTCCTCGGTGAGGACGTTCGCGAGGGCCTGATCGCGATCGTGAGCGTCCGGCTGCGCGAGCCGCAGTTCGAGGGGCAGACCAAGACCAAGCTCGGCAACACGAGCATGCGGTCGCTCGTCGAGACCACCGTGAACGAGCGCCTGATGACCTGGCTCGAGGAACACCCGGGCGACGCCAAGCGCATCGTGACCAAGTCGTCCCAGGCGGCGAAGGCGCGCCTGGCCGCCAAGCAGGCGCGCGACCTCACGCGCCGGAAGTCGTTCCTCGAGGGGGGAGGGCTCCCCGGCAAGCTCGCAGACTGTCAGCTGACCGATCCCTCGGCCTGCGAGCTCTACATCGTCGAGGGAGACAGCGCCGGTGGCTCGGCCAAGCAGGCCCGCGACCCGGCGACGCAGGCGATCCTGCCGATCCGCGGCAAGATCCTGAACGTCGAGAAGGCGCGCCTGCACAAGATCCTCGAGAACGCTGAGATCCAGGCGCTGATCACCGCGATCGGCACCGGCGTCGGGGACGAGTTCGACGTCGCCAAGGCGCGGTACCACCGCATCGTCTTGATGGCCGACGCCGACGTCGACGGCGCGCACATCCGGACGCTCCTGCTCACCTTCTTCTTCCGCAACATGCGGGAGCTGATCGACGCGGGCTACGTCTACATCGCGCAGCCGCCGCTGTACCTGCTGAAGGAGGGCAAGGAGGAGCTGTACTTCTACACCGAGCGCGAGTGGGACAAGTACCGCAAGGACGTGGACGGCAACAGGAAGCTCGACCCGCAGCGGTTCAAGGGCCTCGGTGAGATGGACGCGGCGCAGCTGTGGGACACGACGATGGACCCGGACCGGCGCACGCTGCTGCAGGTGACGCTCGAGGACGCCGTGGAGGCCGACCGGCTGTTCACGATCCTGATGGGCGAGGACGTGCCGGCGCGGAAGGACTGGATCGAGACCAACGCGAAGGACGTCCAGAACCTCGATGTCTAGGCGCAGGGCACGGGGTGGAGGCGGCGAGCTGACGCTGCTCACCGGCAGGGTCGAACCCGTCTGGCTCGAGGAGGAGATCCAGCGCTCCTACCTCGACTACTCGATGTCGGTGATCGTCGGCCGTGCACTGCCCGACGTCCGCGACGGCCTGAAGCCCGTCCATCGCCGGATCCTGTGGTCGATGCTCGAGGGCGGCCTGCGCCCCGACCGCCCGTACCGGAAGTCGGCGTGGGCCGTAGGTGAGGTCGTCAAGAAGTACCACCCCCACGGGCTCGAGGCCGTCTACGACGCGTTGGTGCGGATGGCCCAGGACTTCTCGCTGCGGCACCCACTGGTCGACCCGCACGGGAACTTCGGCTCGGTGGACGGCGACCCGCCGGCGGCGATGCGGTACACCGAGGCGCGTCTCGCGCCCATCGCGCTCGAGCTGCTGCGTGACATCGAGGCCGAGACCGTCGACTTCGTGCCCAACTACGACGGTTACGAGATGCAGCCCACCGGGCTGCCGTCGCGGTTCCCGAACCTGCTCGTCAACGGCTCTGGGGGGATCGCGGTCGGGATGGCGACGAACATCCCGCCGCACAACCTCGGCGAGGTGATCGCTGCGGTCGTGCACTACATCGACCACCCCGAGTCGAAGCCCAAGGACCTCATGAAGTTCATCAAGGGCCCGGACTTCCCGACCGGCGCCATCGTCATGGGGACCGACGGCTTCAAGGAGGCGTACGAGACCGGACGTGGGTCGATCAAGGTACGCGCGGTCTGCTCCATCGAGGAGGCCTCCAACGGGCGGCAGCGCGTCGTCGTCACGGAGCTCCCGTACCAGGTGAACAAGGCGCGCCTCGCCGAGAAGATCGCCGAGCTCGTGCGTACGGGCAGGCTCAAGGACGTCGCTGACGTGAAGGACCACTCGAGCGGCCGGGAGGGCATGCGCCTGGTCGTCGAGCTGAAGCGCGGCGCCAACCCGCAGGTGGTGCTGAACCAGCTGTACAAGCACACGCAGCTGCAGGACAGCTTCGGCGTCATCATGCTCGCGCTCGTCGACGGCGTGCCGAGGACCCTCAACCTGGCCGAGGTCGTCGGGTACTACGTCGACCACCAGATCGAGGTCGTTACCCGCCGGACGCGGTTCGAGCTGCGGAAGGCGGAGGAGCGCGACCACATCGTGAGGGGCCTGCTGATCGCGCTCGACAACCTCGACGCGGTCATCAAGGTGATCCGCGGCTCGCAAGACGCCGAGGAAGCCCGCGGCAAGCTGATGAAGCAGTTCAAGCTCACCGAGATCCAGGCCAACCACATCCTGGACATGCCACTCCGCCGGCTCACGCGACTGGCGCGCGCCGAGCTCGAACAGGAGCACAAGGACCTGCTCGCCCGGATCCGCCACCTCAAGGCGCTGCTGAAGGACCCCAAGAAGATCCGCGCCCTCATCCAGGAGGAGCTGCTCGAGATCAAGAAGAAGTACGCCGACCCCCGTCGAACCCAGCTCAAGGCCGACGAGGGCGATCTCGACGTGCAGGACCTGATCGCCGAGGAGGACGTGGTCATCACGGTCTCGCGAGCCGGCTACGTGAAGCGTCAGCCGATCGAGAACTTCCGCCGCCAGGGCCGGGGTGGGAAGGGGATCCGCGGGGCGAACCTCAAGGAGGAAGACGTCGTCAACGACGTCTTCACGACCACGACGCACCACTGGCTGTTGTTCTTCACCAGCAAGGGGAAGGTGTACCGGGTCAAGGTGCACGAGGTCCCCGAGGCCGGGCGCACCGCCCGAGGCACCTACGCCGCCAACCTTCCCGGCGTCTCGATCTCTGGGGACGAGAAGGTCCAGGCCGTCATCGACCTCAAGGAGTACGGCGAGGGGCGGTACCTGCTGTTCGCCACCCGCAAGGGCATGGTGAAGAAGACCGCGCTTCCCGAGTACGACTCGCCTCGGACCGGGTTGGCGGCGATCAACCTCAAGCCCCGCGACGAGCTCATCGACGTGCGTCTGACCGACGGCAAGGACGATGTGTTCCTCGTGTCGCGGAGGGGGCAGGCGATCCGGTTCAAGGAGAGCCTCGTGCGCCCGATGGGCCGTCAGACGGCGGGCGTGATCGGGATGCGCCTCGCGGAGGACGACGAGGTCATGGTGCTCGGCATGGCCTCGCAGGGCGAGGAGCTGATCAGCGTGACCCAGCAGGGCTACGGTAAGCGCACGCCGCTGAAGGACTATCCGATCAAGGGCCGCGGCGGCAAGGGCGTGATCGGCCATACGCTGACGAGGAAGACCGGGCAGCTCGCCGGGGCGTTCGTGGGCTCGAAGGACCAGGACATGTTCGTGATCTCCTCGTCCGGCATCGTGATCCGGGTGGCGGCAGGCGATATCCGCCGCGTCGGGCGCGCGTCCCAGGGCGTGCGGACGATGCGGGTCGAGGAGGGCGCCACGGTCGTGGCGCTCGCCCCCGTCATCTCGCAGGTCATCGACGAGGTGTAGTCAGGCCTGCCGCCGTGAGCGACGGTGCCGGGGTCGCGCTGATCGTCGCGGGGAGCGCGGTCGGACTGTTGACCGTCTTCGTGCTCTGGCGCCGGATGCCGGCGGCCCTCGCCCTGGCCGTCGTGGCCGCGTGCGGGATGAGCCTGGCCGCCGGGGGGCTGCTCGTACAGGAGGACGTCGGGCCCGCCTCGTGGGCGTTCGCGCTCGTGCTGCTCGCGGTCCTCGCACCGGTGCACGCGCGGTTGGTGTTCGGCCCGCCGGGTAGACCACGAGGGCCGGTGGTTGCCGCGACCGCCCCCGCCGCGTAGAAAGTGACGAGACCCGTGAACGATCCCGCCGACCAGGCCACCGTCGCCACCCCGACCACGTCGCCCGAGGACGCAGAACCCACCGTCCCCACGGGTGTGCCGCCCGCGCCGACGCGCCCCCCGCGGTCGATGCCGCAGCGCTCGCGGCGGGCGCGCGTCGTCGTGCGCAAGCTCGGCCCCTGGTCCGTGCTGAAGCTGTCGTTCCTGTTCTACCTGTGCGTGATGGTCGTGTTCCTCGGCGCGATGGTGATCCTGTACGGGATCCTGAGTGCGATCGGGGCGCTCGATTCGTTGACCCGGCTGATCCGTGACCTGTTCGCCGATCAGACGTTCGAGATCCACGGCGACTGGCTGTTCTCCCGCGGGCTCTTGATCGGCCTCGGCATGGTGGTGCTCTGGACCCTCATCAACGTCTTCGTGGTGTTCCTCTACAACCTGTTGTCCGATATCGTCGGCGGGATCGAGGTCACGCTTTCGGAGCGGCGGTAGCACCGTCGTCCGCGACCGCTCGTCGCCACGGTTGCGCAGGTCAGGCTCTCGATTGACACCGTTTCCGGGCCACGCGTACGCTCTCGTCCGGGCCGGCTGAAGGCCCCTCGAGGAGATACCTCGGGCCTGTAGCTCAGCTCGGTTAGAGCGCATCCCTGATAAGGATGAGGTCGTTGGTTCAAGTCCAACCAGGCCCACGAGGGCGAACAGGAGGCTGCGATGGCCGAAGAGACTGAGGCGAAGAAGAGTGGGTTCTTCGGGAAGCTGATGAAGATCGCGTTCATCGCGGCGATCGTGGCGGCGGTCGTCGCCATCTTCAAGCGCAGGCGCGGCAAGGATCTGGACGAGGACGAGTGGCAGGAGCTGCCGCCACCCGCCGGCGGCTGATCCTCGAACCGACACAACGCGTCGAGGGCCCGTGCACTGCACGGGCCCTCGTGCATCCCGCATCGTCGGTTCGCTGACTAGACTTCCCGCGCCGTGACGCAGGACGCAGGCGTGCGCACGAACGGGGATCCCGGCGACGCGTGGGCGCTCGCGGATCGGGCGGCGGACGGAGCCGGGGTGTCGCTCCGTCGGTTCGAGAGCCTCGAGGACGCCGACCGGATCCTCCGGGTGCTGGAGGCGACCTGGGGAGGTCACGAGCCCGTCCCCAGGGAGATGATCCGCGCGCTCGCCGACAGCGGGAACGTCCCGATCCTGGCGTTCGACGGGCCCGAGGCGATCGGTTACGTCCTGGGATGGACGGGCGTCGGACCCGAGGACGGCCTCCACGTGCATTCGCACATGCTGGCCGCGATGCCCGACCGCCGGCATCGGGGGGTCGGCTTCGCGCTCAAGCTCGCGCAGCGGGCGCTCGCGCTCGAGCAGGGCGTCGAGGTGGCGCGGTGGACGTTCGACCCGTTGATCGCGCGGAACGCGTACTTCAACCTCCACAAGCTCGGCGCGATCGCCGATCGGTTCGAGCGCAACCACTACGGCGACATGTCGGACCAGCTGAACGCCGGGGAGCGCAGCGACCGGTTCACCGCGCGATGGGATCTCGTTCGCGAACCCGGGCCGCGGCCGGTCGAGGCGGGCGAGGCCGTGCTCGAGCCCGCGAACAAACGGCCGGGCAAGGTGCGATCGCCCGCAGGACGCTCCGCCGCCGTCGCCGTCCCTCGCGACTACACCGAGCTGCGCGCCGAAGACCCGTCGCTCGCCTCCGCATGGCGCGACGCGTCGGCGGTCGCGATCGAGGCGTGTCTTCGCGCCGGCATGGTGGCCGCGGGCTTCGATGCGAGGGGCTCGCGGTACGCGTTCGTCGCCATCGAGGAGCTGCCGACGTGACGCGGGTCCGCGCGATCGAGTTGAGGCTGGTTGCGATGCCGCTCGTTCGGCCGTTCCGAACGAGCTTCGGGGTCTGTACCGAGAAGGTCTGCATCCTCGCGCGCGTGGAGACCGACGATGCGGCCGGTTGGGGCGAGTGCGTGGCCGACGTGAGGCCCGAGTACTCGGAGGAGTGGAACGACGGGGCGTGGATCGTGCTCCGCGACCTGCTGGGCCCCGCGCTCCTCGGCGCCCGCGACACCGGGTCCGAGCACGTCGAGCGCGCGTTCTCGTTCGTCCGCGGGCACCCGATGGCGAAGGCGACGCTCGTGAACGCCCTCGTCGACGCCGAGCTGCGGGCTGAGGGTCGCTCGCTGGCCACGATGCTCGGAGGGGCCCGCGATCGCGTGGCGTGCGGGGTCTCGGTGGGGATCGCCGCCTCCACCGACGAGCTGCTCGAGCAGGTCGACGGCTACCTCGCCGAAGGGTATCGGCGCATCAAGCTGAAGATCGAGCCGGGCACCGACGTCGACCGCGTCCGCGCGGTTCGCGAGGCGCACCCGGACGTCGCGCTGTCGGTGGATGCGAACGCCGCGTACACGCTCGACGACCTCGAGGTGTTCCGCGAGCTCGACGCGTTCGGGCTCCTCATGGTGGAGCAACCGTTGCACCATGACGACCTGTGGGATCACGCGGAGCTCCAGCGCCGGATCTCGACCGACGTGTGCCTCGACGAATCGATCCGATCGGCCGCCGCTGCCCGCGCGGCGATCGAGCTCGGTTCATGCCGGATCGTGAACGTGAAGCAGGGTCGGGTCGGCGGCCTGCTCGAGGCGCGCCGGGTCCACGACGCCGCGGCCGAGCGCTCCGTGCCGGTCTGGTGCGGCGGGATGCTCGAGACGGGGATCGGAAGGGCCACCAACCTCGCCCTGGCGGCGATGCCGAACTTCCTTCTCCCCGGCGACACGAGCGCGAGCCGCCGGTATTTCCACCAGGACCTCACCGAGCCGTTCGAGCTGGCGAACGACGGGACGATGGCCGTCCCGTCGGGGGCCGGCATCGGGGTCGATCCCGACCCCAGGGTCCTCGAGTCGGTCACCGTCCGGTCCGAATGGGTCCAGAAAGAGTGACAAAATCGCGTGCCGCCGCTTGACGCGTGAACGAGCCCTCTCCTACAGTGCGCCGTGAGAGACCGCTGCGACCTTCGGGTTGCGGCGGTTTCTCACATCCGGGGGTCCGTCATGAACCCCGAGCCGCCCGCGCATGAACGTCCGAGCCCTCGCCGCAACGCCGACCGCGCCGATGCGCGACCGAAGGCGCTCGGCGTCGTCGCGCCCGACCAGACGCGCGTCCTAGACTCAGCGCGTTGAGCCGTCTTCCAGGGAGCGAGGTCGCCGCATGAGGAAGCGCGTCATCAGGGCTGGGGAGATCGAGATCGAGGACTCCGAGGGGCGGGTCCGCGCGCGCTTCGGCGTGACGAACGAAGACCTGCCGTACCTGTCCTTCTACGGGGCGGACGACAGGCTCCGGGCCCGGTTCGGCGTACAGCCCGACGGCTCCGCCGGGCTCGCGATCGCCGACGACGAGGGGAAGGTGCGCGCGACGTTCGGCCTGTTCTCGGACGGATCGGCCAGCATGGCCATGGTCGACCGCAACGGGAAGGTGCGGGCGAAGTTCGGTCTCGGCACCGAGGGATCACCGACGCTGGCGCTCCGGAACAAGGACGGCGAGCTCGGGTTCGTGTACTCGCTCGCCCAGCAGGGGGCCCCGACGATCTCGTTGCAGGACGAGGACGGCAAGGTGCGCGCCCGGTTGGGACTCGCTGCGGAAGGGGCGCCGATCATCCGCCTGCTGAACAGCGACGGCGAGCTGCGCGCGATCATGGGGCTCACCGGTGACGGGTCGCCGGTCCTGCAATTCCTCGACAAGCAGGGAGAGCCCGCGTGGACCGCCGGGTCGGCCGCGCACCGGGACGAAGCCTCGGCGTCCGCGGAACCGGAGACGTCGGAGCGGGGCTGAGGCGGCGTGTCGGGCTGGTGGGCCGCCGCCTTCGCCGTCCAGTGGATCCTCCTGGCGGTGCTGGCCTTCGTCGTCGTCGCGCTCGCCCGCCAGATCGGCGTGCTCCATCTCCGGCTGGCCCCCCTCGGGGCGCTCGAGATCGATGAGGAGGGGCCGCCCCTCGGTGAGGCGCCGCAGGAGCGCGCTGCCAGGGGCCGCGAGGGCGCGAACGTGCTCGTCGGTGGTCCCGGCCCGCGCCGCCTGATCGCGTTCGTGTCCCCGACGTGCCCGATCTGCGAGCAGGTGCTCCCGTCCCTGCCGGCGTCGGCGAGCGCGGGCGGGCTCGCCCTGCAGGTCGTCTCCGACCCCGAGCTCGAGGCCGCGTACCAGGTGCCGGGGGTGCCGTTCGTGGTCGTGCTCGACGAGGCGGGCGTGGTGCGGTCCAAGGGGACCGTGAACTCGCTCGAGCAGGTCGAAGGGCTGGTCGACACCGCCCGCCGCCGGATCGCCGGGGCCGAGAGCCTCGGTTCGGGTCGATGAGCCGGGTCGAACGCGCGGGGGTCGAGCTCGCCAGGCGCACGAGCCGCCGATCGTTCATCGGCAAGGTCGGCAGGGCGCTGGTGGCGCTCGCGGGAGGCCAGATGGTCGCGGTGGCGCTCGCGCCCGACCGGGCGGAGGCGCACCACATCTGCGGGCACATCTTCACGACCGGGTCGTGCCCGCATCCGTACGCGCCGCTGTCTCGCACGGACGCGCACGGTTTCCCCGTACACCCGTCGTACGGCTACCCGGTGGACGACGACGGCGCGATCTACCTCTCCCGCGAGCAGACGAGGCGCAAGGTGTGTCAGACGGTCGTCCCCGAGGTCCACCCGTCCGTGGCGAACCCCGCCTACGGCGGCGGGTGGAGCCGCTGCTGCGGCGACCGGGTCAGGCACATCCAGGACTGCTGCTCGACGTCGAGGACCCGGATCAACGGGGACTCGGCCGTTCGCGGCTACTGCCCCAGGGGGCGGCGCGTGTTCTGCATCACCTACCGGGAGCTCAACGTCCGGTGCTGACGTGCTGAACGGCCCGCTCACGCTCGCGGTCGTCGCGGCGTCGGTGGTGGCGGGGATCACCTCGCTGTTCGGTCCCTGAGGCCTCTCGATGGTGGAAACCATCACCCCCGTGGTCAACGGGGGCCGGGGACGACGGTGGGTCGCGCTGCTGGCGCTGCACGCGGCCGGAGCGACCGTGGCGGCCGCGGCGTTGGGGGCGCTGCTCGCGGCGTTCGGGGCGCTCCTGGAGGCGCCGTGGGACGCCGGTCTGGCGGTCGTGGCCGCGCTCGCAGCGGTCTACCTCGCCGAGGCGTTCGGCGCGCCCATCCCCGTTCCGCATCTCCGGCGCCAGGTCCCGAACTGGTGGCGCTCGTTCTTCCCGTCCGGGGTCGCGTCGTTCCTGTACGGGGTCGGTCTCGGCACCGGGTTCCTCACGTACCTCACGCGAGGGTCGCTCGCGGTCGTGTCGGCCGCGGCGTTCGTCTCGGGCGATCCGCTGGTGGGGGCGCTCGCGCTCGCGCCGTTCGGGCTCGCGCGGGGGCTGAGCGCCGGGGTGGCGTTCCGCGTGCGGACGACGGACGACGGGGCGGCCCTCGTCGAACGGCTGGCCGGGCTGGCCTCGTGGCCGGGCTGGCGGGTCGCGCACGCGGTGGTCCTGTCGGGGGTGCTGGCGACCTCGCTCGCGGCGTTCGGCGGCTCGGGCGGAACGGCCGACGTGGGGGGGATCGCGGCGGCGGCGCTCGCCATCGTGTTCGGCGTCGCGGCGGTCGCGAAGCTCGTTCGCCGGGACGCGTGGCGCCGCTCGCTCGCGTCGTACCGTCTGCCGCCGTGGATCGAACGCCCTGCCGGCCTCGGGGTCCCGCTGGTGGAGCTCGGGATCGTCGTGTTGGTGCTCCTCGGGTACGCGTCCGCGGCGGGGGCTGCGGCATTCGTCGCCGTCTCGGCGTTCTCGGGCGCGATCGTCGCCGCCCGTCTCCGCGTCGGGCGAAGGCTCGGCTGTGGGTGCTTCGCCGGCGACCGGGTCCGCGACTACCGGTACCTGCTCGGCCGCAACCTGGCGCTGATGGCGTTCGCCGCGGTGGCCCGGCTCGAGGGCGTCGACGCTCCTCCGGCCGTGCCGTTCGCGCTGCCCCGAGAGAGCGACCTCCTCCCCGCGCTGCTCGTGATGCTCGGCTTCGCGTTGGCGTCGTGGGTCGCCGTCCGGACGCTCACCGTGGTCAGGCGGAGCTCGCCGCGATGAAGGCCCGGACGGCCGCCCTGGGACTCGTCGGGGCCACCGCCGCGCTGGTGCTGGCGCTGCCGGCCCTCGGCGGAACCACGGCGGTCGAGGATCCGAACGACGCACGCGGACGACTGGACGTCCGCAGCGTCCTCGTGGACGGCACGGAGTCGCCGTTCCGGTGGCGGGTGGCCACCTTCGGGGGCTGGACTATCCGTGAGCTGTGGGATCGCGGCTACGTGGTGGTGCAGCTCGACACGAAGGGGGACGCGCGGATCGATCGGCTCGCCGTCGTGAGCTCGAACGGTCGGGACCTGATCGGCACCCTCAACCGGGTACGTGACGACGGGCGCCTCGTCGAGCTCGGGCGTTTCCGCGTGGACAAGGGCGGCAGGCGCTCGGTCGCGCTGTCGATCGCCCTGCACCGCCTCGCGATCGGACCCCATCGGACGTCGTTCTCCTGGAACGTGGTCACGAGCTATCTCGGCGATGCCTGCCCGAGGACGTGCTTCGACGCGGTTCCGGACACGGGGATCGTCGAGCAGCCGCTCCCCGCGCCGAGCCCGTCGCCGACCGGAGCATCGGGACCCTCGGCATAGGGTCGGTCACCGGCGGGCCGAACCGGCCCCGGGGCTCCCGGCCTGAAGGGCGGCAGCTCCTTCGCGTTCGAGAGCAACGATCTGTCGGACCTCAACGACCCCGGCCTCGCTTAGCTCGCCGGGCGACAGCCGTTCCCCGCTGCCGTCCGCGCTCGGCCTACACTGGAAGCGACCTTGTTGCTTGGGTCGCGGGGACGTAGCTCAGTCGGTAGAGCACCTGCTTTGCAAGCAGGAAGTCGCGGGTTCGAGTCCCGCCGTCTCCACGGACGGATCACAAGAGCAGCTCTTCGCTAACTGACCACGCGCTCCAACGAAGATGCAGGCGAAGCGGGCGGCCGGGGATGCGGGCCGCCCGTCTCGCGGATCACCTTTGGACCTAGGGACGGCCGAACGGGCAGATGGAGCTACCCGGCGAGCACACGGCCCTGCATCGCTTCGAGCTTGCCCGCGTCCCAAAGCGCCGCGGATCCTTCGGCCC
>Ga0299907_10002031_pt1 | contig 12178 bp, 7 predicted proteins | sample RVTome_16_FD_198680 | JGI IMG/M metagenome (GOLD analysis project Ga0299907, IMG submission 198680) | Soil microbial communities from uranium-contaminated site in the Upper Colorado River Basin, Wyoming, United States - RVT152D67 (version 2) ...
CCGCGCGACCTGAGCGAGGAGGAGGCCCTGGTCGGGGAGGCCGGGTCCGACCCCGGCATCGCCGCCGCCGATGGGGCCGAGGCCGAGGTGTCGGCCGGCACCACCCTCGTGGATGAGACCGGTGAGCTCGTCGTGGAGGAGACCGGTGAACTCCCCGCGGAGGCCGACCTGCTCGACACCTACGACGAGTACGCGGAGGACGGCGAGGGTGGCGACGAGGAGGTGGGGCCGCCGGAGCCCAGCCCCTACGACCGCCCTGGGGAGTGGTTCGTCGTCCACACCTACGCCGGCTACGAGAACAAGGTGAAGTCGAACCTGGCCAGCCGGGTCCGCTCTATGAACATGGAGGAACGGATTTTCGAGGTCGTCATCCCCATGGAGGACGTCATCGAGTTCAAGGCCGGCCGCAAGACGGTCGTCCCCAAGAAGGTTTTCCCCGGCTACCTGCTCGTCCGGCTCAACCTGGACGACGACTCCTGGCGGGTCGTGCGAGACACGCCGGGTGTCACCGGGTTCGTCGGGGGCGGGGCCAAGCCCACACCGCTCTCCCGCAAGGAGGTCGAGGCGATCCTCGGCGTCGAGAAGGTCGAGGGCGGAATGCCCGGCGAGGGCAAGAAGGCCCGGCCCCGGCTCGAGTTCGACGTCGGGGAGCAGGTCAGGGTCGTCACCGGCCCATTCGCCGACTTCAACGGCGCTATCAGCGAGATCAACGTCGACCAGTCGAAACTCAAGGTGCTCGTCAACATCTTCGGGCGGGAGACGCCCGTCGAGCTCGAGTTCGGCCAGGTCGCCAAGCTCTAACCCACGCAGGAGTCAGCATGGCAAAGAAGAAGCTCGCGGCGGTCGTCCGCATCCAGATCACAGCCGGTCAGGCCACCCCCGCGCCGCCGGTCGGTACTGCGCTCGGTCCCCACGGCATCAACATCATGGACTTCTGCAAGATGTACAACGCGGCGACGGAGTCGCAGCGGGGGACGGTGGTGCCCGCCGAGATCTCGATCTACGAGGACCGGTCGTTCACCTTCATTACCAAGACGCCGCCCACGCCGGTGCTCCTCCGGCAGGCCGCCGGCCTGGAGAAGGGTTCGGACAACCCGCGGACCACCAAGGTCGGCTCGATCACCAAGGACCAGCTCCAGAAGATCGCCGAGACCAAGATGCCCGACCTCAACGCCATCGACATCGAGGGAGCCATGGCCCAGGTGGCCGGCACCGCCCGGTCGATGGGCATCGAGGTCAGGGGCTGAGCAGGGGGACCACGATGCCGCAGCGAGGCAAGAAATACATCGACGCCACCCGACGGTTCGACCGGGCGCGGGTCCACAGCCCGGCCGAAGCCCTCGCCCTGATCAAGTCGGTGTCGAGCCGGAACTTCGATGAGACCGTCGAGGCGGCGTTCCGGCTCGGCGTCGACCCCCGCAAGGCCGACCAGATGATCCGGGGTGCCGTCTCCCTGCCCAACGGCACCGGCAAGTCGGTCCGGGTGGCCGTCTTCGCCCAGGGTCCGGCCGCCCAGGAGGCCAAGGACGCCGGCGCCGACGTGGTCGGGGCCGACGACCTGATCGAACGGATCCAGGGCGGGTTCCTGGACTTCGACATCGCCATCGCCACCCCCGACCTGATGGGGAAGGTGGGCAAGCTCGGCCGGATGCTCGGTCCCCGCGGCCTCATGCCCAACCCCAAGACCGGCACGGTCACACCGGAGGTCGGCAAGGCCGTCACCGACTTCAAGGGCGGCCGGATCGAGTACCGGACCGACCGCTACGGCAACGTTCACATGCCCATCGGAAAGGCCAGCTTCACCCAGCAGGCCCTCGTCGAGAACTACCAGGCCGGGCTCGACGAGATCATCCGGGTGAAGCCGGCGGCGTCCAAGGGCCGCTACATCAAGAGCGTGACCGTCTCGTCGACCATGGGCCCCGGCGTCCGGGTCGACCCGACCAAGATCCGTGACCTTCTCGAGGAGGTCAGCACCCCCGCCTGACAGCTAGTCTGTCGATCCGCACCAACCGACACGCGCCGCAGACCTCTGGTCTCCCTCCGGGGAGGTAATGGGCCCATGAGCCCGCCAGACGAGGCGACCTAAATCGGATTCCTTTTCGTTCTCCCGGTGAGGGCGAACGCAGGTCGAAAAGGAATCCGATTTCCAGGGTTGACGGGCTCTGGCCCGTTCTCGCGGCGCACCGAGACTGACGTCTACGAGGAGCGCCATGGCCCGACCGGAGAAGGTCGCCACCGTCGAGGAGATCAGAGAGAAGCTCGAGGGAGCGCGCGCCGCGGTGCTCACGGAGTACCGGGGGCTGACGGTCAGTGAGCTGGCCGACCTCCGGGCCTCGCTGCGGGCCGCCGAGGCCGAGTACAAGGTCTACAAGAACACCCTGGCTCGCCGGGCGGCAGAGGAGGCCGGGATGGCCGACCTTGTCTCGTTGCTCCAGGGGCCGACAGCCATCACCTTTGTCAAGGGCGACGCCGTGGCCGTGGCCAAGGCCCTCCGCGACTACTCCCGGACCAACGCCCACCTCGTGGTGAAGGGCGGACTCCTCGGCACCAGGGTGATCCAGCCCAACGACGTGGCGGCCCTGGCCGACATCGAGCCCCGGGAAGTCCTCCTCGCCAAGATCGCCGGTGGCTTCCAGGCCCCGCTGGTCAAGGCCGCCGGCCTGTTCCAGGCCTTCACCCGGAACATGGCCTATGGCATCAAGGCCCTGATCGACCAGCGGATCGCCGCCGGCGAAGCCGCCCCACCCGCCGAGCCTGAGGCTCCGGCCGCCGAGGCTGAGGCTCCGGCCGCGGAGCCTGAAGCCGCCGCCGCCGCCCCGGCCGAAGCGGAAGCCCCGGCCGCCGAAGCGCCCGAAGCCGAGGCTCCGGCGGCTGAGGCACCTGAGGCTCCGGCCGCCGAGGCCGCCCCCGAAGAAACCGAAGCATCCGCAGAGGCGGCCACAGCCGTTGCCGACACCCCGACCGACGACACAACCCAGGAGGCCTGAGCGCCATGGCGAGCACCACCGAGCTCCTCGACATTTTCAAGAACATGACCGTCCTCGAGCTCAACGATTTCCTGAAGGCCTTCGAGGAGGAGTTCGGCGTGACTGCCGCCGCGCCGGTGGCAGTGGCCGCCGCCGGCGGTGGGGGCGGCGCCGCGCCGGCCGAGGCCGCCGAGGAGAAGGACGAGTTCGACGTCATCCTCGCCGCCGCCGGCGACAAGAAGATCCAGGTCATCAAGGAGGTCCGGACCCTCACGAGCCTCGGTCTCAAGGAAGCCAAGGACCTGGTCGACGGCGCCCCCAAGCCTGTCCTGGAAAACGTTTCCAAGGAAGACGCCGAGAAGGCCAAGGCCCAGCTCGAGGCCGCCGGCGCCACCGTCGAGCTCAAGTAGGAGCACCCCGGGTGCAGCGCCCTGAACAGGGGCGCTGCACCACCCTTGACCTGCGGCAACGTAAGTCGTATCCTGCGAAGATCATGAGCTCGCAAGAGCCGTGACAGCGCAGTTGCCGAGCCAGCGTAGCGACCGCTATGCTGGCCGTTTGGCGTCTCCGGGTTCCTTTTACCTCTTCCCCGCGGCTGGGGCGCCTTCGCGTCTTCGTAAGGAGTGAGGCTTTGGCCCGTCTCGCGGCTCGGCAGCGTTTCTCGTTTGCAAAGCTCCGTGAAGTCATGCCGCTGCCGGACCTGGTGGCCGTGCAGCGCGATTCGTTCAACTGGTTCCTCGACGATGGGATCGCTGAGACCCTTACCGACATCTCCCCGATCGAGGACTTCACCGGCTCCCTGAAGCTGGAGCTGGCCGACCCAGAATTCGAGCCCCCGAAGTATTCCGAAGAGGAGTGCAAGGAGAAGGACATGACCTTCTCGCGCCCCCTCTTCGTCACCGCCCGCTTCATGAACGCCCAGACGGGCGAGATCAAGGAGCAGACGGTCTTCATGGGGGACTTCCCGATGATGACCGAGAAGGGCACGTTCATCATCAACGGCACCGAGCGGATCGTGGTGTCGCAGCTCGTCCGTTCGCCCGGCGTCTACTTCGGGGTCACCCCCGACAAGACCTCGCCCGACCTCGAGATCATCGACGCCAAGGTGATCCCCGGCCGGGGTGCCTGGCTGGAGTTCGAGGTCGACAAGAAGAACACGGCCTACGTCCGCATCGACCGCAAGCGGAAGCAGCCGGTCACGGTCCTGCTCAAGGCGCTGGGCATGGGCGACGACCACGAGGCCCTGCGCAACCTCCTGCTCGATTCCCGGGGGCAGCCCTTCGAGTCGATCAGTAACACCCTCGACCGCGACCACACCGAGACGGTCGACGACGCCTTCCTCGACATCTACCGCAAGCTCCGCCCGGGTGAGCCGCCCACGGTGGAGTCGGCCCGCGGCCTGCTCGAGAACCTGTTCTTCAACCCCAAGCGCTACGACCTGGCCAAGGTTGGCCGGCACAAGGTCAACAAGAAGCTCAATGAGGAGTTCGACGCCCTCGAGCCCGTCCTGGAGCGGATCGGCCTGGAGCGCCCGACGGACAACGACCTCACCCTGACCCGGGCCGACATCCTGGCCACGGTCTCCTACCTGGTGAAGCTCCACGCCCGCGAGGCCGACCACTGGGACGACGACATCGACCACTTCGGCAACCGTCGGATCCGGTCGGTGGGCGAGCTCATCCAGAACCAGGTCCGGATCGGCCTCTCCCGGATGGAGCGGGTCGTCCGCGAGCGGATGACCACGCAGGACGTCGAGGCCATCACGCCCCAGACGCTGATCAACATCCGCCCGGTCGTGGCCGCCATCAAGGAGTTCTTCGGGTCCTCGCAGCTGTCGCAGTTCATGGACCAGACGAACCCCCTGTCCGGCCTGACCCACAAGCGGCGTCTGTCGGCCCTCGGCCCCGGTGGTCTCTCCCGGGAGCGGGCCGGGTTCGAGGTCCGTGACGTGCACCCCTCCCACTACGGCCGGATGTGCCCCATCGAGACGCCGGAAGGCCCGAACATCGGGCTCATCGGCTCGCTGGCCTCCTACGCCCGGGTCAACCGGTTCGGCTTCACCGAGACGCCGTACCGGAAGGTCGTGGCCGGGCAGGTCACCGACGAGACGGAGTACCTTGCCGCCGACGACGAGGACCGGTTCGTCATCGCCCAGGCCAACGCCGCCGTCGACGACCGCGGCCGGTTCACCGAGGACCGCGTCCTCGTCCGGTCCCGCAGGGGTGAGGTGGAGTTCGTCAGCCCCGACCGGGTCGACTACATGGACGTGTCGCCGAAGCAGATCGTGTCGGTGGGCACCGCCCTCATCCCGTTCCTGGAGCACGACGACGCCAACCGGGCGCTCATGGGCGCCAACATGCAGAAGCAGGCCGTGCCTCTCGTCCGGCCCGAGGCCCCCTTCATCGGGACGGGCGTGGAAGCCCGGGCGGCCCGCGACGCCGGCGACCTGATCGTGGCCGAGGGCGACGGCCGGGTGGCCGAGGTCACCGGCGACACGATCACCGTCGAGTACAACGGCGGCATCGGCCGCAAGACCTACCGGCTGGCCAAGTTCCGCCGCTCCAACCAGACGACCTGCATCAACCAGCACCCGCTGGTCGACGAGGGCGAGGACATCAAGGCCGGCGACGTCCTGGCCGACGGCCCGTCGACCGACCAGGGCGAGCTGGCCCTCGGCAAGAACCTCCTCGTGGCGTTCATGTCGTGGGAGGGCTCCAACTTCGAGGACGCCATCATCCTCTCCGAGCGGCTCGTCCGCGACGACGTGCTGACCTCGATCCACATCGAGGAGCACGAGATCGACGCCCGGGACACCAAGCTCGGCGCCGAGGAGATCACCCGGGACATCCCCAACCTGTCCGAGGAGATCCTGAAGGACCTCGACGAGCGGGGGATCATCCGGATCGGCGCCGAGGTCGGCGCCGGCGACGTCCTCGTCGGGAAGGTCACCCCCAAGGGCGAGACCGAGCTCACCCCCGAGGAGCGGCTCCTGCGGGCCATCTTCGGTGAGAAGGCCCGGGAGGTCCGTGACACCTCGCTCAAGGTGCCCCACGGCGAGACCGGCAAGGTCATCGACGTCCGGGTGTTCTCCCGCGACGACGGCCACGAACTGCCGCCCGGCGTGAACCAGCTGGTCCGGGTGTACGTGGCCCAGAAGCGGAAGATCTCCGAGGGCGACAAGCTGGCCGGCCGTCACGGCAACAAGGGCGTCATCTCGAAGATCCTCCCGGTGGAGGACATGCCCTACCTGGCCGACGGCACTCCGGTCGACATCATCCTCAACCCCCTCGGCGTCCCGTCCCGAATGAACGTGGGGCAGGTCCTCGAGGCCCATCTGGGCTACGCCGCCCGGCACGGCTGGGGCAAGGAGCGCCTCGCGCCGGTGTCGCCCCGCAAGACCCGCCCGGTCACCGAGCCGGCCGTCTGGGTCGAGAGCCCGGTGTTCGACGGCGCCCACTGGGACGAGGTCGACCAGACCGGCCGCACGCCGGTCATCAAGGAGATCCTCGGTGGGCTCCACGCCGACGGGTTCGACGGCCAGACGCTGATCGCCCCCGACGGCAAGGCCCAGCTCTACGACGGGCGCACCGGCCAGCCCTACGACCGGGCGATCACCGTCGGCTACGTCTACATCCTGAAGCTGGCCCACCTGGTCGACGACAAAATCCACGCCAGGTCGACCGGTCCCTACTCGATGATCACCCAGCAGCCCCTCGGCGGGAAGGCGCAGTTCGGCGGGCAGCGGCTGGGCGAGATGGAGGTGTGGGCCCTCGAGGCCTACGGCGCCGCTTACGCCCTTCAGGAGCTGCTGACCATCAAGTCGGACGACGTCCTCGGTCGGGTGAAGGTCTACGAGGCCATCGTCAAGGGCGAGAACATTCCGGAACCGGGGATCCCCGAGTCCTTCAAGGTTTTGATCAAGGAGATGCAGTCGCTCTGCCTCAACGTCGAGGTCATCTCCACGACGGGTGAGGAGATCGAGATGCGCGAGCTCGACGAGGACGTCTTCCGGACGGCCGAAGAGCTCGGTATCGACCTCTCCCGGCCCGAGAAGGGATCTGACGAAGAGGACGAGCGGCGGCGCGAGCCGAGCTTCTAACGGAGATCTTGAGCACTTTCCGACGGTCAACAAGAGGCGGGGTCCCCGCCGAAACCTCTGGTTTCGGTGGGGTGCCTTAGAGGAGGCGAAGCACTCAGTGCTCGACGTCAACAACTTCGATCAGCTGCGGATCGGCCTGGCCACGGCCGAGCAGATCCGGGGCTGGTCCAACGGCGAGGTCAAGAAGCCGGAGACCATCAACTACCGCACGCTCAAGCCGGAGAAGGACGGGCTCTTCTGCGAGAAGATCTTCGGCCCCACCCGTGACTGGGAGTGCTACTGCGGGAAGTACAAGCGCGTCCGGTTCAAGGGCATCATCTGCGAGCGGTGCGGCGTCGAGGTCACCCGCTCCAAGGTCCGCCGCGAGCGGATGGGCCACATCGAGCTGGCCGCTCCCGTCACCCACATCTGGTACTTCAAGGGCGTCCCGTCGCGGCTGGGCTACCTCCTCGACCTCGCCCCGAAGAACCTCGAGAAGATCATCTACTTCGCCGCGCACCTCATCACCTGGGTCGACGCGGAGCGTCGGCACCGTGACCTGAGCTCGCTGGAGGCCAAGCACCGGGCCGAGGCCGAGCAGGTCGAGCGGGACAAGGACCTCTGGATCGACAACCGGTTCAAGGAGCTCGAGGGCGCCATCGAGGAGCTCGAGGGCGCCGGCGCCAAGGACTCCGAGCTCAACAAGCTCCGCAAGGCGGCCGAGAAGGAGATCGCCGACTACCGGGAGCGGCGCGACAACGAGATCGCCCACCTGAACAAGGTGTTCGAGACGTTCGTCTCGCTGGCCCCGAAGCAGCTCATCGACGACGAGCGGGAGTGGCGCGACCTGCAGGACCGCTACGCCGAGTACTTCGCTGGTGGCATGGGCGCCCAGGCCGTGGAGGAGCTGATCTCCCGTCTCGACCTGAACGCCGAAGAGCAGTTCCTCCGCGACACGATCTCCACCGGCAAGGGCCAGAAGAAGGCTAAGGCCATCAAGCGGCTCAAGGTCGTGTCGGCCTTCAACCGCCGCAACGATGAGGACCGGCTCGTCAACTCGCCCACCGGCATGGTGCTCCGCGCCGTCCCGGTCATCCCGCCCGACCTGCGGCCCATGGTCCAGCTCGACGGTGGCCGCTTCGCCACCTCCGACCTCAACGACCTCTACCGCCGGGTCATCAACCGGAACAACCGGCTGAAGCGCCTGCTCGACCTCGGCGCCCCCGAGATCATCGTCAACAACGAGAAGCGGATGCTCCAGGAGGCCGTCGACGCCCTGTTCGACAACGGACGCCGCGGCCGGCCCGTGACCGGCCCGGGCAACCGGCCGCTCAAGAGCCTCTCCGACATGCTGAAGGGCAAGCAGGGCCGGTTCCGCCAGAACCTGCTCGGCAAGCGCGTCGACTACTCCGGCCGGTCGGTCATCGTGGTCGGCCCCCAGCTGCGGCTCCACCAGTGCGGCCTGCCCAAGGCCATGGCCCTGGAGCTCTTCAAGCCGTTCGTCATGAAGCGCCTCGTCGACCTGGAGTTCGCCCAGAACATCAAGTCGGCCAAGCGGATGGTGGAGCGGTCGCGGCCCCAGGTGTGGGACGTGCTCGAGGAGGTCATCAAGGAGCACCCGGTGCTGCTCAACCGGGCCCCGACGCTCCACCGCCTCGGTATCCAGGCCTTCGAGCCGGTGCTGGTCGAGGGCAAGGCCATCCAGATCCACCCGCTGGTCTGCGCCGCCTTCAACGCCGACTTCGACGGCGACCAGATGGCCGTGCACCTGCCGCTGTCGGCCGAGGCGCAGGCCGAAGCCCGGATCCTCATGCTGTCGGCCAACAACATCCTCTCGCCGGCCCACGGCCGCCCGATCGCCATCCCCACCCAGGACATGGTCATCGGCGCCTACTACCTGACCGAAGCGGTCGCGGGAGCGCCCGGTGAGGGCCGCTACTTCGGGTCGCTGTCGGAGGCCGAGATGGCCTTCGACCGGGCGTCCTACGACCCCGAGGCGGCGCCGCTGGCGATCCACGCCCAAATCCAGGTGCGGATGCCGGCCTCGAAGTTCCCCGAGGACCGGTTCGTGGAGCGGTCCGACGCCGCCCCCGACTCGGTGGTGCTCAAGCGGATCGAGAACCACAACGGCGACGCTGGATCGTTTGAGGATGGGAAGGTTGTCGTCGAGACGACTCTCGGCCGACTGCTGTTCAACGAGGCCTTCCCCGCCGACTTCCCGTTCCAGGACACGGTGGTGAAGAAGCGGGACATGACGACGATCGTCGACGACCTCGTCCGCTTCTACCCGAAGGCCGTCGTGGGCCAGAGCCTCGACAACCTGAAGGACCTGGGCTTCCACTTCTCAACACGGTCCGGCCTGACGATCTCGATTGACGACGTCCGTACGCCCACCGACAAGGCGGCGATCCTCGACCGCTTCGAGAAGGAGGCGGAGAAGGTCGAGACGCAGTTCCGCAAGGGAGTCATCACCGACGACGAGCGCCGCCAGAAGGAAATCGAGATCTGGACGGAGGCCACCGACGAGGTCCGGAAGGCCATGGAGAAGTCCATGGCGGCCGAGAAGTTCAACCCCATCGACATGATGGTCGGCTCGGGCGCCCGAGGGAACATCATGCAGGTCCGCCAGATCGCCGGTATGCGCGGTCTGGTGGCCAACCCCCGGGGCGAGATCATCCCCCGGCCGATCAAGTCGAACTTCCGTGAGGGCCTCTCCGTCCTCGAGTACTTCATCTCGACCCACGGCGCCCGGAAGGGTCTGGCCGACACCGCCCTGCGGACGGCCGACTCCGGCTACCTGACCCGCCGCCTCGTCGACGTGGCCCAGGAGCTCATCGTCCGGGAGGAGGACTGCGGCAGCGGCCGCGGGATCGTCGTCGACACCACCGCCGACGAGCGGATTCTGGAGACGAAGATCCTCGGCCGGGTCCCGGCCGAGGACATCACGCTTTCCGACGGCACGGTGATCCCCCGCAACGAGCGGGAGATCGGCGAGCTGGAGATGGAGCAGATCGCCGCCGACGACTCGGTCACCAAGATCCGGGTCCGGTCGGTCCTGACGTGCGACGCCCCCGTGGGGATCTGCTCCAAGTGCTACGGCCGGATGATGGCCACCGGCACGATGGTCGACCTCGGCGAGGCCGTGGGGATCATCGCCGCCCAGTCCATCGGCGAGCCGGGCACGCAGCTCACGATGCGGACGTTCCACACCGGTGGTGTGGCCGGGGAGGACATCACCCACGGCCTGCCCCGGGTCGTCGAGCTGTTCGAGGCCCGGAGCCCCAAGGGGAAGGCCACGCTGGCCCGCACCTCGGGTGTCGTCCGGGTGGGGGAGAGCGACCGGGGCGAGCGGACGATCACGATCGTCGGCGACGACGGGTCGGAGGATTCCTACACCCCGGTGTCCCGTCGGACGCTGCTGGCCGTCAGCGACGGTCAGGAGGTCCAGGCCGGTCAGCGCCTCATCGGTGATCTGAAGACGCCGGTCGACCCGAAGGAACTGCTCGACATCAAGGGCATCCGTGAGACCCAGGTGTACCTCGTCGATGAGGTCCAGCGGGTCTACCGGGAGCAGGGTGTGTCGATCCACGACAAGCACGTGGAGCTGATCGTGCGCCAGATGCTGCGGCGGGTGGCGGTCTCCGAGCCGGGCGACTCCGAGTTTCTCCCCGGCGAGAAGGTCGACACCCGGGTGTACGCCGAGGTCAACCGCCACCTGGTGGAGGATGGCAAGCAGCCGGCCGAGGGCCGTCCCGAGCTCATGGGGATCACCAAGGCCTCGCTGGCCACCGACTCGTGGCTGTCGGCGGCGTCGTTCCAGGAGACCACCCGGGTCCTGACCGAGGCGGCCATCGAGGGCCGTTCCGACCAGCTGCTCGGCCTCAAGGAAAACGTCATCATCGGCAAGCTGATCCCGGCGGGGACGGGCATGCTGCGCTACCGCTCGATCGAGACGGTGGCGCCCGAGGCCCAGCCGCTGCCGTTCTACTCCAGCGACACCGACCAGGACCTCGCCGAGTGGCTCCGTTCGCTGGGCGAGACCCCGTCGGTCCTCGGCGACGGCACCAGCCGCATCGAACCCGCCGAGACCTTCGGCCTCGGCGGCACGGGCACCGAGGAATAGCTGTCATTTCGGGGGACACCCCCGAACCCCCGGGTCAACTGCAAGCGCAGGGGATGCTCCCGCAACGGGGGCACCCCTGCGCGTAGCGCGCCGCCGCCCCGGCCAGCGACAGGCCGAGCTGATCGGCCAGCGACGCCAACCAGGCCAGGACGTCGCCCAGCTCGTGCAGCTGCTCCTCCCGGGAGCCCTTGCGGACCGCCCGCGCGAGTTCGCCCAGCTCCTCGGCCAACCAGGCCACCGTGGCGTCGCGACCCCGTGACCGGTCCCGCGCCCCGTAGGTGCGGGCCATCAACTCCTGGAAGTCGTCGATCAGCAGGAGCGGACCTGCAGGACCTGGGGCGGGGAGGCGGACCGGTTGTTGCGGATGTCGTAGGCGCTGACCCACCACCGCACGTCGCCCGGCACCTCGAACGGGCCCAACGCCCCCAGATATCGGGCTCCGGTCTCCCCGCTCATCGGGCTCACCTGCTCCGCCGTCCCCGGCCGGAGCCAGTGGAGCTCGACCGCCCCCACCCCCGACTCCTCGACGACGGCCGCCCGGACCTGGGCGGGCGTCGAGCCTGGGCAGCGGCGCACCACCACCGTCTGGGGGGTCGCCTCGACACTGGACACCTCCGGCGCCCGGTCCACCACCGCCCGGACCGGCACCACGGCCGAGCCGCCGTTGGACTGGACCCGGATCTCGCTGTCGGCCGCGCCCTCGGGCGCCCGGGAGCGGTCCAGGACGACCGACACGATGGCGTTGGCGCCGGGGTCGAGGGTCCCCTCACCGCCGACGAAGGAGATCCACGAATCGCCCGCCCGGGTCTCGAACACCAGCGGTTCCCGGCCCGTGTTGGCGATCCGCACCTGCGCCTGGTCGCCCGTCGGCCCGAAGTCGACCTGAGCGGCGTCCACCATCAGCTGCCCCCCGGGGGCGGCGATGCGGTCGATCTCGCCGCTGTGGCGGGGCCAGAGCACCGCCACAGCCGCTATCAGCACGACAGCCCCGGCGCCGCCGGCCACCGCCAG
>Ga0299907_10002032_pt1 | contig 12178 bp, 12 predicted proteins | sample RVTome_16_FD_198680 | JGI IMG/M metagenome (GOLD analysis project Ga0299907, IMG submission 198680) | Soil microbial communities from uranium-contaminated site in the Upper Colorado River Basin, Wyoming, United States - RVT152D67 (version 2) ...
GGCCCGGAGGCCGCAGGCGTGAACATCGGGATCCCGAAGGAGATCAAGGACCACGAGTACCGGGTCGCCGCCACCCCCGAGGGCGTCCGCGAGCTGACCCGCGCCGGCCATCGCGTGCTGGTCGAGGAGGGGGCGGGCGACGGCTCCTCCCTGTTCTCCGAACGGTACAAGCGGGCCGGGGCTGAGCTCGTCGCCGACGTATCGGAGGTCTGGCGCCAGTCCGACATGATCCTGAAGGTCAAGGAGCCGGTGCCCTCCGAGTTCGAGCACCTGCGCGAGGGGCAGGTGCTGTTCACGTACCTGCATCTGGCCGCCGGCCGCGAGCTCACGCAGGCGCTCATCGAGCGCGGCGTCCTCGCGGTCGCCTACGAGACCGTCCAGGACGAGCGGGGACACCTGCCGCTGCTCGCGCCGATGAGCGAGATCGCCGGGCGCATGGCGCCGCACGTGGGGGCGCGCCTGCAGGAGAAGGAGAACGGCGGGCGCGGCGTACTGATGGGGGGCGTCTCGGGTGTCCGGCCGGCCAAGGTGGTGGTGCTCGGGGCCGGGATGGCCGGCGCGAACGCCGCCTGGATCGCCGCGGGCATGGAGGCCGAGGTGGTCGTGATCGACAAGAACCTCGACCGGCTGCGGTACATCGACCAGATCCACAAGGGGCGGATCATCACCCTGATGTCGGACCAGCTCACGCTCGAGCAGCGTGTGGCCGAGGCCGACGTCCTGATCGGCACCGTCCTCGTTCCCGGCGCCAAGGCCCCCAAGCTCGTGACCGCGGAGATGGTGGCCTCGATGCGGCCGGGCTCGGTGATCATCGACATCTCGATCGATCAGGGCGGGTGCGTCGAGACCGCGAGGATGACCACGCACTCCGACCCGACGTACCTCGTGCACGACGTCGTGCACTACTGCGTGGGGAACATGCCCGGGGCCGTCCCGAACACCTCCACGTACGCCCTCACCAACGTCACGCTGCCGTACGCGCTCGCGATCGCGAACGAGGGGCTCGCCGCCGCGGTGCGCAACGACCCGACGCTCGCCCCCGGCGTGAACGTGGCGGCCGGCGCGGTCGCCAACGAGGGGGTCGCGGAGGCGCATGGCCTGCCGTTCACGCCGATCGCCGAGGTCGTGGACCGGCTCGGCTGAGCGAACGCGGATGCGCGATGCCCTGGCCAAGCAGATCCAGCGTTTCCTCGACCACCTGACGGTCGAACGCGGCCTGTCACCGCACACGGTCGCGGCGTACCGGCGCGATCTCGAGCGCTACGCGGCGTTCCTGCGCGAGCGGGGGATCACCGACGGCCGCCGGGTCGACGAGCAAGCCGTGGCCGCCCACGTCGCGGCGGTGTCGGCCTCGACGCACGGGGACGGCAAGCCGTACCGCGCGACCTCGGTCGTCCGGGCGCTGTCGTCGGTCCGCGCGTTCCATCGTTTCCTCCTGCGCGAGGGCGCGATGCGGGCGGACCCGACCGCACCGGTCGTTCGACCGAGGCTGCCCCGGTCGCTCCCCAAGCCGCTGTCGGTCGACGACGTCGCCCGGGTGCTCGCCGCCCCCGACGACTCGGCCAAGGGCCTGCGGGACCGGGCCGTGCTCGAGACGCTGTACGGTGCGGGCCTCCGGATCTCCGAGCTCGTGGGCCTCGACGTCGACGATGTCGATCTCGAGGAGGGCAGCGTCCGCGTCCTCGGCAAGGGCGGCAAGGAGCGCGACGTGCCGCTCGGCCGCTTCGCCCGCGACGCGATCTCCGCCTACCTCACCCGGGTGCGGCCGCAGTTCGCGATCTCGCGCTCACGATCGGCGCTCTTCCTCAATCAGCGAGGCGGCCGACTCACGCGGCAGGGCTGCGCGGGGATCCTCGCCGGATACGCCGAACGGGCCGGGATCCGAACGCACATCAGCCCGCACACGTTCCGGCACTCGTTCGCGACGCACCTGCTCGAGGGCGGCGCGGACATCCGGGTCGTCCAGGAGCTGCTCGGGCACGCGAGCGTGGCCACCACCCAGGTCTATACGCTGGTGACCAGGGAGCACCTGCGGGAGGTCTACTTCACGTCCCACCCGCGAGCCCGCGCGACCAGGAGGGTCACCGCATGATCGAGGCATCGAAGCTCGCCGAACTCCGGGCGGCGCTCGAGGAACAACGCGAGAACCTTCGCAAGGAGATCGTCGAGCAGGGCGGCGACCCCGACTCGGACGACGCGGCGATCGACGTCGAGCGCGGGTTCGCGGACAGCGCGCACTCCACGGCCGAACGGGCGCGGCTGCTCTCGGTGATGAAGGCGCTCCGCTCGAACCTTCGGTGGGTCGAACGCGCGATCACGAAGATGGATCTCGGGACCTACGGGGTATGCGAGCGATGCGGCAACCCGATCTCGGTCGAGCGGCTCGAAGCCCTGCCGTGGGCGATCCTGTGCATCGACTGCGCACGGCTCGGCGAGGGCCGCTAGGTGGTGGGACCGGGGTCGGCTACCGCCCCCCGGATCCTGCTACTCGTCTGTGACTCCTTCGGTGTGGGGGACGCCCCGGACGCCGAGGCCTACGGCGACGCCGGTTCGGATACCCTCGGCAACACGGCGGCGGCCGTCGGCGGCATCCGCGCGCCGAACCTCGGGGCGCTCGGGCTCGGGATGCTCACGACGATCCAGGGCGTTCCGTCCGGCGCCGAGCCCGGATCGGCCCACGGGCGCTGTACGGAGCGTTCGGCCGGCAAGGACACCACCACGGGGCACTGGGAGATGGCCGGCGTCGTGCTCGACGAGCCGTTCCCGCTGTACCCCGAGGGCTTCCCGCCCGAGATCATCGAGCCGGTCGAGGCCCGGATCGGCCGCGAGGTGCTCGGCAACGTCCCCGCCTCGGGCACCGAGATCATCGCCGAGCTCGGCGAGGAGCACCTGCGGACCGGCAGGCCGATCGTCTACACGAGCGGCGACTCCGTGTTCCAGATCGCGGCCCACGTCGGCGTCGTGCCGCTGCAAACGCTGTACGAGTGGTGCCGGATGGCACGGCGGCTGCTGACCGGCAAGCACAACGTCGGGCGGGTGATCGCTCGGCCGTTCGACGGCGAGCCGGACGCGTTCGTCCGTCGCCCCGAGCGGCGTGACTTCTCCGTCCCTCCCCCCGGCCCCACGCTCCTCGACCGATGCCAGGAGCACGGCGTCGCCGTGTACGGCGTCGGGAAGATCCAGGACGTCTTCGCGCAGCAGGGGCTCACGGAGGCCCGGTACTCGGACTCGAACGACCACGGGGTCGATCTCTCGATCGACTACCTGCGTCGTCCCGGCCCCGCCCTCGTGTTCAGCAACCTCGTCGACTTCGACAGCAAGTACGGGCACCGCAACGACCCCGAGGGCTACGCGCATGCGATCGAGGCGCTCGACGCCCGTGTCCCCGGGCTCGTAGGCGCGCTCGACGGCGGGGTGCTCTTCATCACGGGCGACCACGGCTGCGACCCCACGACCCCGCCGACCGACCACTCCCGGGAGCGCACGCCGCTGCTCGCGGCCGGTCTCGAGGGGGGGCCGTACGACGTCGGTGACCGCGCGTCGTTCGCCGACATCGGGGCGACGGCCGCTGACCTGCTCGGCGTCCCGTGGGATCTCGAGGGCGTGAGCTTCGCCGGCGAGGTCGGCAGATGAGGCGCGCGGGCTGCTCGGCACGGGCTCGCATCCGGGTGGGCCCTTGAGCGAGGTGGATCCCCGCGACGTCATCGCGGCAAAGCGGGACGGCCGCCGGCTCGACCCCGACCAGCTCCGCGACGTCGTGCTCGCGTACGGTCGCGGCGACGTCCCCGACTACCAGGCCGCTGCCCTCCTGATGGCGGCGTTCATCAACGGCCTCGACGAGGCGGAGACCCTTGCCCTCACGCGAGCGATGGTCGGGTCGGGGGACATGCTGCCGCTCGAGGGGATATCGCGCCCGAAGGTCGACAAGCACTCGACCGGCGGCGTGGCCGACGGGGTGACCCTTGCGTTCGCGCCGATCGCGGCCTCGCTCGGCCTCGCGGTGGCGAAGCTCTCGGGCCGTGGCCTCGGGCACACGGGCGGCACCCTCGACAAGCTCGAGTCGATCCCGGGCGTGCGCACCGACCTCGACCCCGTCGCGTTCGAGCGGCAGGTCGACATCGTGGGATGCGCGATCGCCGCTCAGGGCCCGAACCTCGTTCCCGCGGACGGAGCCCTGTACGCGCTCCGGGACGCGACGGCGACCGTCCCGTCGATCCCGCTGATCGCGGCGAGCGTGATGTCGAAGAAGCTCGCCGTCGCCTCGGATCTCGTCCTGCTCGACGTGAAGGCCGGCAGTGGAGCCTTCATGAAGACCCCGGAGGACGCGGAGGCGCTGGCCTCTGCGTGCGCCGCGCTCGCGCACGACTGGGGTCGGCCGACGCGGGTGGCCGTGACCGACATGTCGCAGCCGCTCGGCGATGCGATCGGGAACGCCCTCGACGTGCTCGAGGCCGTGCGGATGCTTCGCGGCGAGCTGCACGGGCGCTCCCGAGACCTGACGGTGATGCTCGCCGGCGAGGCGGTATCGAGGCTCTCCGGTGTGCCGATGGGGGAGGGGCGGGCCCACGCCGCGACAGCGCTCGACGGCGGGGAGGCGCTCGAGGCTTTCCGCAGGATGGTCGAGGCGCAGGGGGGGGATCCGCGCGTCGTCGAGGACCCCGAGGGCGTGCTTCCCACCGCGCCGGTCCTGCGGCCGATCGAGGGCGTCCTGTCCGGCACGCTGGCGGGCGTCGATGCGGAGGCCCTCGGCCGGGCGAGTGTCGATCTCGGGGCGGGCAGGAGGCGCAAAGGCGACGCCATCGACCCGGCGGTGGGGGTCGTCTTGCGCTCCAAGGTGGGCGACTCGGTCGAGGTCGGACAGGGGATGGGGGAGGTCCACGCTCGGACCGATGCGGATGCGGAGGCGTGCCTCGCAAGGGTGCACGCCGCGTTGGCGTTCGCCGACCAGGAGGTTGAGCCGCCGCCGCTGGTGTACGGGTGGTACGGCTGATGGAGAACCTGAAGTTCGCCGCCTACCTCGCGATCTCGCTCCTTCCCGCGCTCGTCCTTCACGAGTACGCGCACGCGTTCGCGGCCGTCCGGCTCGGCGACCCGACGCCGAAGCGATGGGGGCGGCTCACGTTGAACCCGAGGCCGTTGATCGACCCGTTCGGCTCCCTCATCCTGCCCGCGCTCGCCCTGATCCTGATCGCCGCCCGGGGCGAACTGCTCCTGCCCGTCTTCGCCTACGCGAAGCCGATGCCGCTCGACCCCTCGTCGTTCAGGGACCCGAAGCGCGCCCAGCTGCTCGTGGCGCTCGCCGGCCTCGGCGCCAACATCGCCCTCGCGATCCTCGCCGGCCTGCTCCTGCGCGCAGGGGCGACGGGTGAGATCGGCCTGTTCGCGCGAGCCTGGGTGATCGTCAACGCGTTCATGTTCGGGTTCCAGCTGATGCCGATCCCGGGGCTCGACGGCGCGAAGCTGCTCGCGCCCTTCCTGCCGCCCCGGCCGCGCGAGGTGTTCGTGAACCTGGAGCAATACCTCGTGCTGTTCATCCTCGTGCTCTTCTTCGTGCTCTCCGGCCCGCTCTTTTCGATCGTCGACGCCTTCGCGAACCTGGCCTGCAACCTGGCTGCCGGGACGGACTGCCTGGGCTGAGCGGGTCGAGCGAGGAACCGGACACGGCTGACCGGTCGGGGCGGTGGCGGGCGCTATCATCGGCCGCATCGTGAGCGACGCCGCGACGGACAATGGTGGGCAGATCCGGATCTTCTCCGGGATCCAGCCGACGGGGGCAAAGCACCTCGGCAACCTCATCGGGGCGGTCCGGCAGTACGTCGAGGGGCAGGATCGGGGGCAGAGCATCTACTGCCTCGTGGACCTGCACGCGATCACGGTCGAACACGATCCCTCCGCCCTCCGGCGGCAGGTCCACGACACGGTCGCGATCCTGATGGCGGCCGGCCTCGACCCCGCCCGGTGCATCCTGTTCCGCCAGAGCGACGTCGGGGAGCATGCCTACCTGTGCTGGCTGCTCGCGAACGTCACGTCGTTCGGCGAGCTCCGCCGGATGCACCAGTTCAAGGAGAAGTCCGAGCAGCAGAAGGAGTTCGTCTCCTCGGGCCTGTTCTTCTATCCGGTCCTGCAGGCCGCCGACATCCTCGCGTACCAGACGGACGAGGTCCCCGTCGGCGAGGACCAGAGGCAACACATCGAGCTGGCCCGCTCCGTGGCCGAGCGCTTCAACGCCCGGTTCGGCGAGGTGTTCACGCTGCCGCACCACCGGATCCCCGAGGTGGGGGCGCGGATCCTCGATCTCCAGGATCCCGACAACAAGATGTCCACCACCGGCGGGTCCGAGCAGGGCACCGTGTACATCCTGGATCCGCCCGACCGGGTGGCGAAGAAGTTCAAGGCGGCCGTCACGGACTCGGGCAGGGAGATCCGGCGGCAGCCCGACAAGCGCGGCATCTCGAACCTGATCGAGATCGTGGCCGTCGCGCGCGGTGTGGCGCCCGAGGCGATCGAGGAGGAGTACGCGAACGAGTCCGGATACGCTCGCTTCAAGGAGGCGGTCGGGGAGGCGGTCTCGGAGTACCTCGGGCCGATCCGGGAGCGGTACGAGGAGCTCCGGCCCGACGAGTCCCGGCTCGAGTCGGCGCTGCGCGAGGGGGCCGCGAAGGCGAGATCGATCGCGTCGAAGACGGTCGAGACGGCCGCCGACCGGATGGGGCTCGGTCCCGGATCGGGGGCGCGATGACGCCGGAGGTCGGACCGGGCGCCGAGGAGCGGTCGGGCGAGCGAGCCGCGTTCGCCGTCGAGCTCCCGATCTTCAACGGCCCGTTCACCGCCCTCGCCGACCTGATCCTGGATCAGAAGATCGACGTCTGCGACGTTCCCATCGCGACCGTGACGGACAGGTTCATCGCATACGGCAAGGAGACCGAGACGTGGTCGCTCGACGAGGCGACGTGGTTCCTCGCGGTCTGCACGATCATGCTTGAGCTCAAGGTGGGCCGCCTGATGCCACGCCACGAGGTCGTCGACGAGGAGGATCTGCTCGGCGTCTCGCCGGACCTCGTCTACGCGCGGTCGATCGAGCTGTCGGCGTTCCGGATCGTCGCGAGCGAGCTCGGCCGGCTGCTGGGGGAGGAGTCGCTCCGGTTCCCGCGAGAGGCGGGCCCGCCGTCCGAGCTCGCGCACCTGTACCCCGACGTGCTCGACATGGTGGAGGCGGAGGACCTCGCGCGCCTCGCGGCCGCGATGCTCCGGCCGCCGGCGCTGCTCGATCTGTCCCACGTCACGCCGATCCGTTACACGATGGCCGAGGCCGTGGAGGCCGTGCGCGGCCATCTCGGCCGGCTCGGCCAGGCGAGGTTCCGGGACCTCGTCGCCGACTGCGACGAGCGGATCCAGGTCGTGGTGCGCTTCCTCGCACTGCTCGAGCTCTACCGCGAGGGCAAGGTGGACCTCGCCCAGGCCGAGACGTTCGGGGAGATCGAGGTCCGGTGGGAGGGGGAGGCCGCTTGAGCTCGGTCCGCGAGCTCGAGGCCTTGCTGTTCGTGTCCGACGAGCCGGTCGGTTCGGTCGCCCTGGCGCAGGCGCTCGGGACGTCGCGTCAGGAGGTCGACCGGCTGTGCGGGGAGCTCGCGACCCTCTACCAGGAGCGCGGGGCCGGCATCACCCTTCGGAACGTCGCCGGCGGCTGGCGACTCACGACTCACCCCGACGCGGCCGAGGCCGTCGAGCGACACGTGCTCGCCTCGCGGCACACGCGGCTGACGAAGGCGGCGCTCGAGACGCTCGCGATCGTGGCGTACAAGCAGCCGGTGACCCGGCACCAGATCTCGAGCGTCCGGGGCGTGAACTCGGACGGCGTCCTGCGGGCGCTCGTGGACCGCGGGCTCGTGGCCGAGGTCGGGCGCGAGGAGGGGCCCGGGCGCCCCGTCCTCTACGGCACGACGCCGGAGTTCCTCGAGCGGCTCGGGCTCCCGTCGCTCTCGGCGCTGCCCTCGCTCGCGCCGTTGCTCTCGCGAAGTGCCGAGGACCCGCCGGCGGAAGACTGATCCTCGGTGCCGGCCGAGCGGCTCCAGCGCGCCCTTGCCCGGGCGGGGTTCGGCTCCCGGCGGTCGTCCGAGGACCTGATCTCCGAGGGCCGGGTCAAGGTCAACGGCGCGACCGCGACGTTGGGCGACCGGGTAGACCCCGCGCGCGACGAGGTCCGCGTGGACGGCCGGCGGATCAGCGTGGATCCGGGCCTCCGCTACCTCGTCCTGAACAAGCCGAGGGGCGTCACGACGACGATGCGCGATCCCCACGCCGCCCGCGACCTCACCCGGCTCGTCCCGCCCGGCCCCCGCGTGTTCCCTGTCGGCCGGCTCGATCGCGACACCGAGGGTCTGCTCCTGCTGACGAACGACGGGCCCCTGGCGCACCGGCTGACGCACCCACGCTACGGCGTCGAGAAGGAGTACCTGGCCGAGGTGAACGGCGTGCCGTCAGGCCGACGGCTCGCGCGGCTCCGTCGCGGGGTCGAGCTGACCGACGGCGTGGCGCGCGCGGTCGAGGTTCGGCCCGCGGGAGGAGCGCGCGAGCGCGCCAGCCTGCGCATCGTGATGGTCGAGGGGCGCAAGCGCGAGGTCCGGCGGATGCTCGAGGCGGTGGGGCTCCCCGTGCGTCGGCTGGTCCGGGTTCGCGTCGGGCCGATCCGTCTCGGTCGGCTGCGGCCGGGCGAGGTCCGTGAGCTCGGTCCCGACGACGTTCGCGCGCTCTACCGCGCCGCCGGGCTCTAGCCGTATAGCCTTTCGCCGGGATGAGGGTTCGGGCGGCGCGCGGCGCGATCCGCGTGAGCGAGGACACGGCAGGGTCCGTGCTGGACTCGACCACGCGCCTGCTCCAGGCCATCTTGCAGCGCAACGGCATCGAGCACGACGACCTCGTGAGTGCGTTCTTCACGGTCACCGAGGATCTGCGCTCGGCGTTCCCGGCCGAGGCCGCGCGGCGGATGGGTCTCGGGCGGCTTCCGTTGCTGTGCGCCCAGGAGATCCCCGTCGAGGGCTCGATGCCGGCCGTCGTCCGTGTCCTCGTCCACTTCCACACCGATCGCGCACCCCAGGACGTCGTGCACGTGTACCTGGACGGCGCGGAGACGCTCCGCGATGACCTCGGCTGACCGCGTCGCCGTGCTCGGCACCGGGCTGATCGGGACCTCGATCGCGATGGCCGCCGAGCGGGTGGGTGACGCCGTGCGCGGGTTCGACACGGACGCGGGCGCCCTCGCCCGCGCCACCGAGCGCAGCGGCCTGGCGCCGGCCGCCACGCTGGAGGAGTGCGTCGCCGGCGCGACCGTCACCGTCGTGAGCACGCCGATCCCGGCAGTGCCGGAGGTCGTCGCCGAGGCGCTCCGCCTCGCGCCGGACGCGATCGTGACCGACGTCGCGAGCGTGAAGTCCCACGTCGCCTCCGAGATCCGCGGGGTTGCCGGCGCCGACGACCTGGCCCGATACGTCGGCGGGCACCCGATGGGAGGCTCCGAGCGTTCGGGCCCCGACCACGCGTCGGCGTCCGTCGTGGACGGGATCGTGTGGGCGCTGGACGAGGGGGCCGAGCCGACGGCGCTCGAGCGCGTGGAGGCGTTCGTCGCCAAGCTCGGCGCCCGGCCCGTCCGCCTCGACGCCGACCGACACGACCGGCTCGTGGCGATGGTGAGCCACCTGCCCCAGGTCGCGTCGACCGCGCTCATGGGGCTCGCGGCCGCCGAGGAGGCCGGGGAGCCCGAGCTCCTGCTGCTCGCCGCCGGCGGCTTCCGCGACCTCACGCGGCTCGCGGCGTCGAGCCCGCGCCTGTGGAGCGACATACTCGTCGCGAACGCGGACGCGATCGGCCGCGCGATCGCCCTGTACGTCGAGCGGCTCTCGCGCCTCCGGGAGATGGTCGAGGCGGGCGACGCGAGCGAGGTCGAGCGCGCGTTCGGCGAGGCGAAGGACGCGCGACTGTCGCTCGCCGCCAAACCGCAGGTCAAGGCCGGGGTGGCGGTGCTCCAGGTCCCGGTCCCGGACCGTCCCGGCGTGCTCGCCGAGCTCACGGCGGCGATGAGCCAGGCGGGCGTGAACATCGAGGACCTCCAGATCGTGCACTCCCCCGAGGGGGGGCGCGGGACCGTCCACCTGACCGTGGCCGCCGACGCCGCCCCCGACGCCGAACGCGCCCTGCGGGACCGCTGGTTCGAGCCGATCCGGCTCGCGTGATGCGCGCCGTCGTGCATCCGGGCGGGTTGTCTGGCGGTCCGGCGCGCGTGCCCGGCGACAAGTCGATCGCCCACCGCTGGCTCCTGTTGGCGGCGACCGCGGCGGGCCGCAGCGAGCTCCGAGGCGTCCCGGCGGCGCTCGACGTGAAGGCGACGGCGAGCTGTCTCGCGCGGATCTCCCGCACGGACGCTCGAGGTGCACTCGAGGGTTGGGCTTCCCGGCCGTGCCCCGAGGCAGACCGTGACCGTTCCACGACGAACGACCCTCGACCTCGAGGGGTCGACCTCGTGCTTGAGGCGCACGGTCGAGCCGCGCTCGAGGCCCCCGACCGGTGCCTGGAATGCGGGAACTCGGGCACGACGATGCGGCTGCTCGCCGGGGTCGTGGCGGCCCTGCGGTTCGAGACGGTCCTCGTCGGCGACGAGAGCCTCTCCCGCCGGCCGATGGAGCGGGTCGCCGAGCCCCTGCGGGCGATGGGCGCCGACGTGCGCACGACCGACGGTCACCCGCCGGTCGTCGTTCGCGGGGCAGCGCTCCGGGGGATCGAGCATCTCGTACCGGTCCCGAGCGCGCAGGTGAAGAGCGCCGTGCTCCTGGCGGGCCTCGCCGCCGACGGGGAGACGACCGTCCTCGAGCCAGCGCCGACGAGGGATCACACCGAGCGCGCGCTCGAGCACCTGGGTGCCCCGGTCGCGTTCGAGCCGGGGCGGGCCACGGTACGGGCGTTCCAGCACGGGGGGTTCGCGGCGACGGTGCCCGGCGACGCGTCGTCGGCGGCCTTCCTCGTCGCTGGGGCCGTGCTCACCGGCTCGGCGCTCGAGATCCGCGACGTCGGCCTGAACCCGACGCGGACCCGCTTCCTCGACGTGCTCGAGCGGATGGGGGCGGAGGTCCGCGCCTCCGTCGAGCGCGAGGAGCTCGGCGAGCCGGTCGGGACCCTGGAGGTCGGGACGGGCGGGGCCCTGGTTGGGACCGCCGTCGGACCCGCCGAGCTGCCGCTCGTGATCGACGAGGTGCCGGTGCTCGCGCTGCTCGCCGCGCACGCCCGCGGCCAGACGCGGTTCGCCGGCGCGGGGGAGCTCAAGGTGAAGGAGAGCGACCGTCTGGGTGCGATCGAGGGCGCGATCCTCGCGCTCGGAGGCGACGCCCGCGTCGATGGCGACGAGCTCGTCGTGGCCGGCGGCGGGCTCCGCGGCGGGCAAGCCCCGGCGAGCGCGGACCACCGGATCGTCATGGCGGCGGCCGTCTCGGCGCTCGCCGCGCGGGAACCGACGACGATCGAGGGTATCGAGGCAGCCGAGGTGTCGTTCCCCGGCTTCGTGGACGTGCTGCGGGCGCTCGGCGCTGGGGTGGAGGTCTGATGGCGCCGGTGATCGCGATCGACGGTGCGGCCGGCTCCGGCAAGAGCACGCTCGCGCGCGCTCTCGCGCTCGAGCTTGAACTGCCGTACGTGAACACGGGGCTGATGTATCGGGCGCTCGCGCTGGTGGCGCATCGGGCAGGCGTCTCCGCGAACGACGCGGCCCAGCTCGAACGGCTCGCGCGCGGCATGAGCTTCGAGCTCGACCCGAGCCTCCGCCCGCCCGAGCTCTCGATCGACGGTCACCCTCCCGATCCGGCCGTGATCGCCCCCGAGGTCGAGTCGAGCGTCTCGGCGGTTGCCCGTCACCCCGAGGTTCGGGAGGTGCTCCGCGCCGAACAGCGGAGGCTTGCATCCGGCGGGGCCGTGGTGGAGGGGCGAGACATCGGGACGGTTGTTGCCCCCGACGCGCCCCTCAAGCTGTTCCTGGAGGCGCATCCCGAGGAGCGCGCCGATCGACGGGCGCTCGAGCGGGCGGACGAGCCGTCTCGGATCGCCGAGGCCCTGGGCACCCGCGACGAGCTCGACGCGCGGACGAATCCGCTCGAGCCGGCGGCGGACGCCGTCGTGCTCGACACGAGCGGGCTCGCAC
>Ga0299907_10002033_pt1 | contig 12177 bp, 10 predicted proteins | sample RVTome_16_FD_198680 | JGI IMG/M metagenome (GOLD analysis project Ga0299907, IMG submission 198680) | Soil microbial communities from uranium-contaminated site in the Upper Colorado River Basin, Wyoming, United States - RVT152D67 (version 2) ...
AGGCGTGCCGCCCGGCTGGCGGGCGCCGGGCGCGGTCGCCGTGGGGTGGCCGGCGCCGGACGAGCCCGGGCTGTCCTCGGCGCGGGACCGCCCGCCGCTCGGCGACGTGGTCCACCGCGGTGGGTGGTAGCCCCCACGCCCCCACGAACTTGTCGCAGAAGGGCGCGCCATAGCAGCTCCAAACGCCGCAAGTTCGCTACGGTCGCCGGGCTGTGGAGCTGCAGACCGACATCGACCTCGACGCCGCCACCAATCGCCGGGTGGTGCTACGCCGGCGGCCCGAGGGCCTGCTGGCCGCGGACGACGTCGAGCTGGAGGAAGGGGTTCCCCTGCCGGTCCCGGCCGAGGGCGAGGCGCTGCTCGAGCTCGATTGGATCGGCATCGACGCCACCGTGCGCACGTGGCTGTCCAAGGCCGAGGGCTACCTGCCGGCGGTCGAGCTCGGTCAGGCGGTGCGGGCCAGCGGCATCGGGCGAGTGGTGGCCACCCGGGCCGAGCGCTTCCCGCTCGGGCACGCGGTGTACGCGCTGCCCGGCTGGCAGCGCTACGGCATCGTGCGTGACGACCCGCTGGCGACGCCGCTGGGCGAGGACGTCGATGCGCCTGCGCTCCTCGCCCTCTACGGCGCCACCGGGTTGACGGCGTACGTGGGGATGATCGACATCGGCCAAGCCGGGGAGGGCGACACGGTGGTGGTGTCGGCGGCCGCCGGCGCCACCGGCTCGCTGGCGGCACAGATCGCGACGATCAAGGGGTGCCGCGTGATCGGCATCTGCGGACGCGACGATAAGGTCCGCTGGCTGCTCGACGACCTCGGCCTGGACGGCGCCATCAACCATCGCAGCGAGGACGTGCGCGCTCGGCTCCGTGAGCTGTGCCCCGACCGCATCGACGTCTACTTCGACAACGTCGGCGGTCCCATCCTTGATGCGGTGCTCGACCGCCTGGCGATGCACGCGCGGATCGTCCTCTGCGGTGCCATCGCCATCTACAACGAGCGTGGGCGCCCGCCCGGTCCGTCGAACTACTTCCAGCTCATCAACCGCCGTGCCCGCATGCAGGGGTTTCTGTCGCTGGACCATTGGGATCGTTTCGGCGAGGTGGCGGCCACGCTGGGGGCCTGGGCGGCCGAGGGAAAACTGAAATACCGCACACAGGTCTACGAGGGGTTGGAGTCAGCGGTCGATGCCCTCAATGCGTTGTTCACCGGCGACAACATCGGCAAGATCGTCATCCGTGTCTCTGAACAAAACACGGCGCGATAGCCCGGAAGATCTTCAAAGACCGGTGTGGAGCTGCGCCACCAGCGCCTCCGGGTCCTCCGCCGGGAGTCGGCAGGCGTAGTTGCGGCACACGTAGGCGCGGCCGTCGTCGCGGCCCTCCCACAGGGGCGACGGGTAGCGCTCGCCCCATGCCAGCACCGCCCCCGGGAGGAACCGGCTCCGGACGACCGCGACGAGGTCGGGACGGTCCCCGGCGACCACCACCTCGTCGATCCCGTTGACGGCGAGGTCGACGGCCGCCAGGAGGTGGCCGAAGGCGGTCGGGTGCTGGGTCGCCAGCGACCCCGCCAGGCGCAGGATCTGCTCGGCGCCCTCGCGGTAGCGCTCCTCGCCCCTGAGTGCGGCCAGGCGGAGCAGGGCGACCGCCGCCAGGCTGTTGGCACTGGGGGTGGCGTTGTCCATCAGGTCCTTGTTGCGGGCCACGAGCCGCTCGGCGTCGCTGCCCGTCGTGAACAGGCCGCCCCGTTCGTCGTCCCAGAACAGGTCGAGCATGGTGTCGGCGGTGCTGCAGGCGGCGTCGATCCAGCGAGCCTGGCCCGTGGCCTCCGCCAGACGCACGAACGCGTCGACCAATGCGGCATGGTCGGCCGCATAGGCGAGGTGGCGAGCACCCCCGGAGGCCTGCCACGAGCGCAGCCAGCGGCCGTCGCCACGGCGAAGCGAGCGCAGCAGGAACTCGCCCGTCCCGACGGCGGCATCGAGCCAGTCGCGCCGGCCGGTGGCCGCTGCCGCCTCGGCCAGCGCCGCCAGCATCAGCCCGTTCCACTCGGTCAGGACCTTGTCGTCGAGGCCGGGCCGCACCCGGTTCTCCCGGGCGGCGAACAGGCGGCCCCGCGCCTCCTCGATGCGGGGAGGGCGGGCGAGATCGACGGCGCCCCGGCCGCGCGCGTGGATGCGGTTGAGGATCGTCCGGCCCTCGAAGTTGCCGCCCGGCGTCACGCCGTAGAAGGCCATGACCTCGTCGGCCAGGTCACGGTCGCCGTCGAGCGCCGCCACGACCTGGTCGGGGGTCCAGACGTAGAAGCGGCCCTCCTCGCCCTCGCTGTCCGCGTCCTCGGCGGAGAAGAAGGCCCCCTCCGGGTGCCGAAGGTCCCGAAGCACGTACCCGACGGTCTCGTCGAGCACCTGGCGGTAGCGCTCGTGGCCCAGGGCCTGCCAGGCGTGCAGGTAGGCGCGGACCAGCAGCGCCTGGTCGTAGAGCATCTTCTCGAAGTGCGGCACCAGCCACACCGCATCGACCGAGTAGCGGGCGAACCCGCCGCCCAGGTGGTCGTAGATCCCCCCGGAGGCCATGGCGTCGAGCGACGTCTCGACCACCCCCTGGACGTCGGGATCGGGTACCGGCCGACGGGCCAGTGCGCGCAGCAGCAGGTCGAGGCTCATCGCCTGCGGGAACTTCGGGGCACCGCCGAACCCGCCGCGGTCGTCGTGCTGCTGGCGGAGCTCCTTGATCGCGGCCTCGAGGGCGTCGGCGCCGGGGGAGCCGTCGGCCGGCTCCACCAGCGCCGAGCGGCCGAGCGCCGACGTCAGCTGGCCGGCCTGGGAGTCGACGTCGGGGCGACGGGTGCGCCACAGCTCGTCGATCCGCTGGCACAGCTCGGGGAAGGCGATCATGCCGCCGCGGCGCGTGCTCGGGAAGTAGGTGCCCCCGAAGAACGGTCGGCCGTCGGGGGTGAGGAACACGGTCATGGGCCAGCCGCCCTGTCCGGTCAACGCCTGGACGGCCTCCATGTAGATCTCGTCGACGTCGGGGCGCTCCTCGCGGTCGACCTTGATGTTGACGAAGAGCTCGTTCATCAGCGCCGCGATCTCGGGGTCCTCGAACGACTCGTGCGCCATCACGTGGCACCAGTGGCAGGCCGAATAGCCCACCGACAGCAGCACCGGCTTGTCGTCGCGGCGGGCCGCGGTGAAGGCCTCGTCACCCCAGGGGTACCAGTCGACCGGGTTGTCGGCGTGTTGGCGGAGGTACGGGCTGGTCTCGTCGGCCAGGCGGTTCACGGCAACCACGGTAGGGGGCGTTGGGCGCGCCCGAACGCCTACGCCACGGGTAATTGGGACCTGCACCCCGAGCGGGGACCATGGGGGCATGACACCGGACGACGCGACCGCCTTCCTCCGCTCCGCCATGCCGCTGGCCGACACGCTCGACATGCGCGCCACGGCCGCCGGCCCGGCCGAGGTCAGGGTGGAGATCGACTGGGCGCCGGGCCTGTGCACGGGCAACGGCGTGCTCCACGGCGGGATGATCATGGCGCTCGCCGACTCCGCCGGCGGCGCCTGCACGTACTTCAACCTGCCTGACGGCGCGGTGGGCACCACGACCATCGAGTCGAAGACCAACTTCCTCGGCGCGGTGCGGGAGGGCGTCGCGGTGGCGACCGCCCGCCCGCTGCATGTGGGTCGCTCGACGATCGTGGTCGAGACCGTGGTCACCGACGGGCGCGACCGGCCGGTGGCCAAGGTGACGCAGACCCAGCTGGTGCTCCGCTCGCCCTCCGCCGCCACCTCCCCGTAGCGTGCACCCGCATGGAGATCAGCCTGAAGGGGAGGGTGGCCCTGGTCACCGGGGCGAGCCGGGGCATCGGCAGGGCGATCGCGACCGCCTATGCCGAGGCGGGAGCGGCGGTCATGCTGTCGTCGCGCAAGCAGGAGGCGCTGGAGGCGGCGGCCGCCGAGATCCCCGACTCGGGCGGCGAGGTGGCGGTGTTCGCGGCCAACGCCGGCGAGCCCGACCAGATCGCCGCCTGCGTCGCCGCCACCATGGAGCGGTTCGGCGCAGTCGACATCCTGGTCAACAACGCCGCCACCAACCCCTACATGGGCCGGCCCGTCGACATCGACCTCCCCCGCTTCGACAAGACCTGGCAGGTCAACTACCGCGGCCCGGTGGTGTGGCTCCAGGAGGTCTGGAGGGCCTCGATGGCCGAGCGCGGCGGCGTCGTCATCAACATGGCGTCGGTGGGTGGGCTGTCCGTCGAACCTGCGATCGGCCACTACAACGTCACCAAGGCGGCCCTGATCCACCTCACCCGGACCCTGGCCCAGGACCTGGCGCCCGGAGTGCGGGTCAACGCCATCGCCCCCGGGCTGGTCAAGACCGACTTCGCCCGCGCGCTGTGGGAGCCGGCCGAGGAGCAGGTCGCGGCGCGGACACCTCTCAAGCGCCTCGGCGTCCCGACCGACATCGCCAACGCGGCCCTGTTCCTGGCCAGCGACCTGGCGTCGTGGATCACCGGCCAGACCCTCGTGGTCGACGGCGGGGCGCTGGTCGGCTCGCGGCGGCTGTAGCGGCGCGGCGCCCGCGGGATCACAACCCCCGCCTGACCAGCTTCCCCGATCCGGTGCGCGGGAGCGTCGCCACGAGGACGAGCTCGCGGGGCGCGCAAAACGCCGGCAGGTCCCGCTTGGCGACGGTCCGCAGCTCGTCGAGCGTGGGCGGGTGGTCCCGATCGACGGGCACCACCAGTGCGGTCACCCGCTGGCCCCACTCGGGGTCCGGCCTGCCGACGACGGCGACCTCCCGGACCCGGGCGTGCGTCGCCAGGGCCCGCTCGACGGCGACGGGCCAGACGTTCTCGCCGCCGCTGACGATGACGTCGTCCATGCGGCCGAACGCCCGCAGGCGGCCCTCTGTCTCGTCCCAGGCGCCGGCGTCACCGGTCGGGAACCAGCCGTCGGCGTCCCGGGGGTCGGTGCCGTCCCGGTAGCACCGCAGCAGCATCGGGCAGCGCAGCTCGACCTGGCCGCCGACCACCCGCACGTCGACGCCATCCAGGGGCACGCCGTCGTAGACGACGCCGCTGCCGGTCTCGGTCATCCCGTAGGTGGCGACCGCGTTGGCCGGGAGGTCGGGCGGCATGGCGGAACCTCCCAGCACCACGGTGCGGAAGCCCGTCGGGTCCATCCGGCGGAGCATGGTCGGCACCAACGAGGCGAGCGTGCACCGGTCGGGCCCTCGCGTGGCCGCCTCGACCCGGGCGGGGTCGAACCCGTCGTGGACGGTCAACGGGGTGCCGCTCAGGATCGCCCGGGTCACGACCGCCAGGCCGCCCACGTGGGCCAGCGGCAGGCAGGCCAGCCAGCGGTCGGACGCCGGGTCGACGACCAGCCGGCGGCTGGTGGCCCGAGCGGAGGCTTCGACTGCGTCGTGGGTCAGGACCACCGCCTTGGGGTCGCCCGACGTGCCGCTGGTGGCGACGACGAGCGCATCGCCGTCGGCGACGGGCTCATCCGGGCGCGCAGCGGCGAGGACCCGCTCGCGGGCGGGAGGTGGGAGCCGGGGATCGAGCGGCAGCACGGCGTCGCCGGCGTCCCAGGCGCGGCGCAGACGGTCGACGAAACCGCCGGTCCCCTGCGCCTCGACGACGATCAGCCTCCGCACCGGGGTGGAGGTTACGGGCGCGGGTGGCGATCTACGGTCGATGGCATCGACGCCCTCGACACGACCCGCGACGCCGCCATCCGCACCGAGGCCCTCACCAAGGTCTACGAGCCCGCCGGGCCCCCGGCGGGCGCAGCCCACGTGGCGCCGCCGGCCGTCGACGCCCTCGACCTCCAGGTCGGCCGCGGCGAGCTGTTCGGCCTGCTCGGGCCCAACGGTGCCGGGAAGACCACCACGATCGGCATGCTCACCACCAGGGTGGTGCCGACCGGCGGCCGGGCATTCGTCGACGGCATCGACGTGGTGGCCGAGCCCGCCCGCGCCAAGGAGCACATCGGCGTCGTCACCCAGGCCAACACGCTCGACAGGTCGCTCGACGTGCGGGAGAACCTGGAGTTCCACGCCCGCTACTTCGGCATGGTCGGGCGCGAGGCCCGCGCCGCCGCCGATCGCATGCTCGAGGTGATGCGGCTGACCGACAAGGCCGCCGCGGACGTCGGCACGCTGTCGGGTGGGATGGCGCAGCGCCTGATGGTGGCTCGCGCGATCCTCCATCGCCCTCAGGTGCTGTTCCTCGACGAGCCCACCGCCGGCCTCGACCCCCAGAGCCGGCTCGGCTTGTGGGACATCGTCGGGGAGCTCCACCGCGACGGGCAGACGGTCCTGCTCACGACCCACTACATGGAGGAGGCAGACCACCTCTGCAAGCGGGTGGCGATCATGGACCATGGCCGCATCCTCGCCCTCGACCAGCCCGCCGGCCTCAAGCGCTCGCTCGGCGTCGACACCGTCGTGACGGTCCAGGCGGACGGCGACGGCGACGACCTCGCGCACGCGTTGTGTGCCCTCGAGGGCGCCACCGGGGCCCAGGTGGTCGACGGTGCGGTGCGGCTCTACGTCGACGGCGGGAACGGGATCCTGCCCCGCGTCATCGCCACCGCCGAGCGGTTGGGCCACGAGGTGCGCGACGTGCACATCGAGGAACCCACGCTGGAGACGGTCTTCATCAACCTCACCGGAAGGGAGCTGCGGGAATGACTGAGGGTCGATTCCGCGGACCACGTGCGTCAGGCACGGCATTGAGCAATCACGACCAGGAGAACCGGCGGAATCGACCCTCATACCTCGACACGGTCGCACCACCCGCGCCGCCGACATCCCATCCGGGGTTCCTGCGGGCGTGGACGCCGATGAGCTGGCGCGCGTTCGCCGCCCTGCTCGGGCGCGACCTGGTCGTGCTCCGCAAGGACCTGCCGGCGTTCATCGCCCGCACGGTGATGCAGCCGTTGCTGCTGATGTTCGTGTTCACCTACGTGTTCCCGAAGATCGGCCAGGGTGTGGGCAGCGCCGGCGGGACGGAGGCGGCGTTCAGCACGCTTCTCGTGGGCGGGGTGGTCGCCAGCGCCATGATCTTCCAGGGGATCCAGGCGGTGGCCCTGCCCATGGTGCAGGACTTCGGCTACACCCGCGAGATCGAGGACCGGGTCCTGGCCCCGATCCCGGTCGAGGGGGTGGCGCTCGAGAAGGTGACGTCGGGCGCGATCCAGGGACTGATGGCCGCCATCGTGGTCCTGCCGCTGGCGTACGTCATCCCGGCAACGAACGTGCACCTCGACGTGCACTGGCCGGTGACGCTGACGTTCCTGCCGCTGGCCGCCGTCCTGGGCGCCTCGCTGGGTCTCACCGTCGGCACCCGCGTCGAGCCGCGTCAGGTGCCCCTCGTGTTCAGCCTTCTCGTGCTGCCCATGACCTTCCTCGGGGCGGTCTACTACCCATGGACGAGCCTCGAGCCGCTCCCCTGGCTGCGCTGGGGCGTGTTGGTTAACCCGCTCGTCTACCTGTCCGAGGGTGTGCGCATGGGACTCACCGGTGACACGATCCCACACATGAACGGGGTGGTCGTCTACGCGGCGTGCGTCGCCTTCACCGCCGTGCTGCTGTGGGTGGGCATCCGGGGGTTCCGGCGGCGGGTGCTCACCTGATGGCGAGCGTCGCCGCCCCGGTCGGATGGCGGGTCTGGTTGGCCGGCGCTCGGCCCCGAACGCTGCCGGCGGCCGTGGTACCGGTCCTGGTGGGCACCGCCTGTGCCGCCGGGCGGGCCGACGTCGTGGCCTGGCGGGCCGTGGCTGCCGGGGTCGTGGCGCTGGCCCTGCAGGTGGGGACCAACTACGCCAACGACTACAGCGACGGCGTACGGGGCACCGACCGCGGCGACCGCCGGGTCGGCCCCGTGCGGCTGGTCGGCTCGGGGCTACGGTCACCCGGGGCCGTGAAGCGGGCGGCGCTGGCCTCGTTCCTGGTGGCCGGCGTGGCGGGGCTGGCCCTGGCGATCGCGGTCGGCTGGGAGCTGCTGGTGGTCGGGGCGCTGGCCATCGCCGCCGGCTGGTTCTACACGGGCGGGCCCCGCCCGTACGGCTACCTGGGCCTCGGCGAGCTGTTCGTGTTCGTGTTCTTCGGCGTCGTGGCCACGGCCGGCTCGGCCTACGTGCAGGAAGAGACCCTGTCGGGCCTGGGCCTGGCCGCCAGCGTGCCGGTCGGCCTGCTGGCGACGGCGCTGCTGGTGGTGAACAACCTGCGTGACATCCCCGGCGACTCCGCCTCGGGCAAGCGCACGCTGGCGGTGCGCCTGGGCGACCGGCGCACCCGCTGGTTCTACGTCGGGCTACTGGTGGGCGCGGTGGTGATGGTGCCGGTGGTGGCGGCCGTGGGGGAGCGAGCCGGGGCGGCGCTGGCCCTGGCGGCGGTCCCGCTGGGCCGGCGGCCTGTGATCGCCGTCCTCGGCGGCGCCCGCGGCGGCGAGCTCGTCCCCGTGCTGGGCGAGACCGGACGGCTCCAGCTCGCCTTCGGCGCCGTCCTGGCGCTGGGCCTGTGGTTGACCGCCTGAGCACCCGACCCGTCCCGCCGCCGGCTGAGCCCGAACCCGCGTTCGCATGTGCCGGTTTGCGGCGCATCAGCACGCCGGAACGACGGGCGCCCCAGCGGCGGGCCTCAGCCGTTCGTCTCCGACAGCCACGGTTCGACCGCCTCCAGGAACCGCGCCGGCTGCTCCAGATGGGCGCTGTGCCCGGCCCCGCGGACGAGCGCCACGCGGGCGTTGGCCCCGATCGCCGCCGCCGTCCGGCGGGCGATGGCGGCGTAGCGCTCGTCGTGCTCGCCTGCCATGACCAGCACCGGGGCGTCGATCCCCGGCAGCGCCGACCACAGCGGGCGCTGACTGCCGGTGCCGGCCAGCTCCAGGCTCCGGGCCAGCCCCTCGGCGGTGTTGCGCCGGCGTTCGTCCTCGAATCGGGTCGCGGGGGACAGCCCGGCGAACATCGGTTGGGCGAGCCACCAGTCGACGAACCAGCCCACCCCCTCGGTCCGGAGGCGGGCCGCGAGTCCCCGGTCCTGTTCCCGGCGCTCGGCGCGTGCGGCGGCGTCCTCGATGCCGGGTGTCCCGCCCACGAGGACGAGGCCCCGCACCGCCGCCGGGGCCTCGGTGGCGACGTGCAGGGCCATGCGGGCGCCCATCGAGTAGCCGACGTAGACCGCGGGGCCGCCGGCCGCTGCCGCGAGCCGTCCCGTTGCGGGCAGGTCGGCGGCGACGTCGGCCGAGTCGCCGTGACCGGGCAGGTCCAGGCGGACGACCTCCTGGTGCGCGGCGAGCGCCGCCGCCGCCGGCCCCCAGCAGCGGCAGGTCTGCCCGAAGCCATGCAGCAACACGAGCCGGGGACCGGAGCCGTCGCGTTCGTCATGGAGCGGCACGGCCGGGAATGCTTGCATGTCGCATGGCCGTTCCTCTCCGGGGGCTGCGCCCCCGCACCCCATCGTCGTCCGGCTCCCTGGCAGTCGCGCGGTCAACCGGTCATGGGCTGTCCTCATGACCGGAGCCCCGCCCGACGAGACCCCCGCCCCTGCCGACACGCAGGCCACCTTCGCCGCCACGCTGGTCGACGAGTGGGTGCGCTGCGGGGTGCGGCACGCGGTCGTGTGCCCGGGCTCGCGCTCGACCCCTCTGGCGATGGCGCTGTCGGAGCGGCCGGAGATCGCCCTCCAGGTCCACCACGACGAGCGCTCGGGAGCGTTCCTGGCTCTGGGGCTGGGGCTGGCCACCGGTCGGCCGGCGGTCGTGCTCACCACCAGCGGCACCGCGGCCGCCGAGCTGCACGCCGCGGTGGTCGAGGCCGACCTCGTCGACGTGCCGCTGCTGGCCTGCACCGCGGATCGGCCCCCGGAGCTGCGCGACGTGGGCGCGCCCCAGGCCATCGACCAGGTGCACCTGTTCGGACGGGCCGTGCGCTGGTTCGGCGATCCTGGGGCGCCCGACCCCGGGTCGGCGTCGCGCTGGCGCGCCTTCGCGGGGCGGGCGTACGCCGCGACCCAGGGAGCGCGGCCCGGTCCGGTCCACCTGAACCTGCCGTTCCGTGAGCCACTCGTGGGCACCGCCGGACCCCTGCCGCCGGGGCGCGACGGCGGGCCCTGGGTGGTGGCGGCCGGCTCGGCGGCGACCGCGGCCACGACCGGCATGGAGCTGCCCGACGAGCTGCGCGCCCTCGCAGGCCGCCGGGGCGTGATCGTGGCCGGGGCCGCGGCGCTCGACGGGCCCGCCCTGCACGGGCTCGCGGCTGCCCTCGGCTGGCCCGTGCTGGCCGAGCCGCGCTCGCGGGCCTGGATCCCGGCGGCCACCGGCATCGTGCACCTCGACGCGATCCTGCGCTCGCGCCGCGCAGCCGACGGGCTGCGACCCGAGGCGATTCTGCGTGTCGGTGCGCCCGGCGCGTCGCGGGTCGTCAACGAATGGCTGGCGGCGTCGGGGGCCGGCGAGGTCGTCGTGGGCGTGCCCGGGTGGTCCGACCCGGCGGCGACGGCGGCGACGATCATCGACGGCCCGCCCGCCGGCGTGCTGGCCGCGCTGCGTTCGGGGGTCCCCGACCCCGCCCCGCGGGACTGGCTCGAACGGTGGCGCGCGGCCTCGGATGCCGCCGCCACCGCGGTGGCGTCGGCGCTGGCGCAGGAGTCGACCCCCAACGAGCCCGCGCTCGCCCGGGAGGTGGTCGCGGCCCTGCCCGACGGCGCCCGGCTGGTGGTGGCGTCGTCGATGCCGATCCGCGATGTCGAGCGGTACGCCGCCCCCCGCCACGGGGTGACGGTGCTGGCGAACCGGGGCGCCAACGGCATCGACGGCACGGTGTCCACGGCCGTCGGCGTTGCGCTCGGATCGACGGCGCCGACCACACTGCTCATCGGCGACATCGCCTTCCTGCACGACAGCAACGGGCTCCTCGGTGCCGCCGGGCGGGGGATCGACCTGGTGTGCGTCGTCGTCGACAACGACGGCGGCGGCATCTTCTCGTTCCTTCCCCAGGCCCGGGCCGTGCCCGCCGAGCGGTTCGAGGCCTTGTTCGGCACCCCGCACGGCCTCGATCTGGTGGCCGTGGCGGCGGCCTTCGGCGTCGACGCCCGTGCCCTCGGCCGGGACGACGAGGTCGGCGCGGCCGTGCGAGAGGCGACCGCCAAGGGTGGCGTCCACGTCCTGGTGGCACGGACCGACCGGGCCGCGAACGTCGGGGCCCACGGCCGCATCGACGCCGCCGTGGCGGCTGCGGTCGACGCGGCCCTGTCCTAGGACTCCTCGGACTAGGGCCTGACGATCGCCGACAGCAACGCCTGGAGCTTCGACCTGGTCTCGGCCAGCTCCGTGGACGGATCGCTGTCGGCGACGATGCCGTTGCCGGCCCAGACCCGTGCCGCCCGCCCGTCGATCTCGGCACATCGGATGGACACGGCCCAGGTGCCGTTGCCGGCGGCGTCGACCCACCCGGCGGTGCCGGCGTAGCGGCGCCGGTCGAAGCCCTCGTTCTCGGCGATCCAGTCCACGGCCTCGTCGCGGGGCCAGCCCGCCACCGCCGGGGTGGGATGCAGGGCCGCCACCAGCTCCAACACCGAGGGCGCCGGCTGCGACAGGCGCCCCTCGACCAGCGTCGCCAGGTGCTGGACGTTGGCCACCGCCACGACCGAGGGCTCGGCCTCGTAGTCGAGGTAGGAGCACCACGGCAGCAGCGTGTCGTGGACCATGTCGATCGTGATCTGATGCTCCTGGCGGTCCTTGGTCGAGGCGAGCAGCGATGCCGCCAGCCGCTGGTCGGTGGTGGGGTCGCCGCCGCGTGGCGCCGTGCCGGCCATGGGATGGGAGCGGACGATGTCGCCCGCCACCGACACCAGCAGCTCGGGGCTGGCGGCCACGAGGCCGGCGACCGAGACGATGTGGCAGCCGGGGTAGGACGAGCGCAGCCGCTCGAGCACGGCCAGCCGGTCGATGGGGCGGTCGGCGGCGATGTCGATCTGGCGCGCCAGCACGACCTTGTGCAGGGTGCCGCCCGCCATGGCCTTCGTGGCCCGCTCGACCAGGGCACACCAGTCCTCGGGCTCGCGCTGCGCCGTGACCGTGAATCGCCGGACCGACGCCAGCGGCCCCCCAGCGGAACTTGCGGTGCCGAGCGACGCCATGGCCTCGGTATCCGCCACACGTTC
>Ga0299907_10002034_pt1 | contig 12174 bp, 11 predicted proteins | sample RVTome_16_FD_198680 | JGI IMG/M metagenome (GOLD analysis project Ga0299907, IMG submission 198680) | Soil microbial communities from uranium-contaminated site in the Upper Colorado River Basin, Wyoming, United States - RVT152D67 (version 2) ...
GGAGACGGGGGTCGGCCGAGCGCTCAACCTCGCTCTCGCCGCGATGCCGGGCTTCACCCTGCCGGGCGACACGAGCGCGTCGGCCAGGTACTTCGCGGAAGACCTCACCGCGCCGTTCGAGCTGAGCCCGGACGGCACGATGGAGGTCCCGTCCGGGCCGGGGATCGGGGTCACCCCACTCCCGGATCGGCTCCGGGCCTGCGTCACCCGCCGTGAGGTCATCCGGCCGTCGAAGCCGTGAAACGACGAAAAAGTGACAAAAGGTGCGAAGCCCCTTGACGGTGGAACGAGCCCGCCCGTATGGTTCGCGTTGAGAGACCGCTGGAGCCCTCGGGTTCCGGCGGTTTCTCACTTTCCGCGCCGTTCCCGATCCCCTTCCTGCCTCCCGATCTCCTCCACATCGCTTCCGATACGGCTCCGCTGCGTGCCCGCGGCCTGGTCGCTCGTGCTTGTGTCGTGCCGCTCAGCGGGTGACGATAGCCAGACGCCGCCCATCGTCTCGGCCGGCGTCATGTGATGAAGAAGCGAACGATCAGAGCCGAGGAGTTCGAGGTCCTGGATACTGCGGGCCGGGTCCGGCTGCGGATCGGGCTGGCGAACGACGAATCTCCCTTCTTCTCGATGTTGGATCCCACCGGACAGGTCCGGGCGCGCTTCGGGCTCTCCGCGGACGGGTCGGCGGGGCTCGCGATCGGCGACGACAACGGCAAGGTCCGGGCGACGCTGGGCCTCTCCACGGACGGGTCGGCCAGCCTCGCGTTCGGAGACCGCAACGGGAAGATCCGGGCCAAGTTCGGCCTCGCTTCGGACGCCTCACCGACCCTGGGCGCGCACGTGGAGGGGAACGAGGTGACGCATCGCTACACGCTGGCGGACCAGGGGTCGCCGACGCTAGGCTTGTACGACCGAGCGGGACGGGTACGGATCCGGCTGGGCCTCGCGGCCGACGGGTTCCCCATCCTTCGGTTGCTCGATGCGGATGGCGAACTGCGTGCCTTGGTGGGATTGGCAGACGACGGGAGTCCATTGATCCAGTTCATGGACGAACGGAAGCAACCGACCTGGACGATGCGATGAGTGAGTGGTGGACGGTCGCCTTCGTCGCGCAGTGGGTTCTGCTCGTGGTCCTGTGCGTCGTCGTCGTGGCGCTCGCTCGGCAGGTCGGCACCCTCCATCTGCGCCTCGGCCCCCGAGGCGCTTTGGAGATCGACACGGAGGGACCCGCGCTCGGGGAGCCCGTGCCACCCGTCGAGGCCAGGGGAGCGGACGGCGGGTCCGTCGTGGTGGGAGGCCCCGGGGTTCGGCGACTGGTGCTGTTCTCCTCGCCGACGTGCATCGTGTGCCGAGAGGTGGCGCCGGCTCTGCCTGCGGCGGCACGAGCGGGGAGGCTTCACCCACAGATCGTGCACGACCCGGATGCGGAGCGGACGTTCGAGGTCCCGGGGACCCCGTTCCTGCTGGTGCTCGACGAGTTGGGCATCGTTCGGGCGAAGGGCACCGTGAACACCCTCGAGCAGGTCGAGGGGCTCATCGACACCGCCGAGCGACGGATGCGAGAAGGCGACGAGCGATGGGCGAGCTGACGAGCCTGGAGCGGGCCCAGCGGGTCCTGGCCCAGCGAACGAGCCGGCGCGGTTTCCTCGGCCGCGTCGGCCGCGGCGTCGTCGCGCTCGCGGGCGGGTCCCTCGTGGCGGCGGCGCTCGCCCCGGATCGGGCCGAGGCCCTCCACATCTGTGGCCACACGTACACGACGGGTTCGTGTCCCCATCCGTTCGCGCCGCTCTCACGGACCGATCGATACGGGTTCCCCGTCCACCCGACCTATGGCTATCCGGTCGATGACCAGGGGAAGCTCTTCATCGACCCGGCGACCCAGGAGCGATCGAAGACGTGTCAGGAGAGGGTCCCGGAGGCCTACCCATTCGTGAACAACCCGCGATACGGTGGAGGGTGGACCCGGTGCTGCTCCGGGCGATTGCGCCACATCCAGGATTGCTGCTCCCGCTCGCGCATCAGGATCAACGGCGACTACGCGGTGCGTGGCTACTGCCCCTCGGGATTCAAGGTCTTCTGCATCACCTACCGCGAACTCACGAGGGCGTGTTGACCGATCTCGAGATCGTCCTGCTGGCGGCCGCCGCGGCGACCGCCGGCTGGTCCGCGCTCTGGGGCCCGTGAGGCCTGTCGATGGTGGAGACCATCAGCCCCGTCGTGTACGGGACGCGGACCCGGTGGGCAGGCGCTCTGGCACTCCACGCCGCGGGGGCGACGGCGACCGCGGGGGTGTTCGGCGCCGCCGCGGCAGCGGTGGCGGCACTCCTCGGCGCTCCGTGGGGGAGGGCCGGGGGAGCGGTCGTGGCCGCGGTGGCCGTCCTGTACCTCGTCCGAGAGCTCACAGGCCTCCGCGTCCCTGTCCCGCAGCTCCGGCGGCAGGTGCCCGACTGGTGGCGTACGTACTTCGGACGACCCCTCGCAGCGTTCCTCTACGGCGCCGGGCTCGGGGTAGGGTTCTTCACCTTCCTCGGCCACGGGACGCTCGTCGTGGTCACGCTCGGAGCGGCGTCGACGGGCCGGCCGCTCCTGGGTGCGCTGATCGTGGCACCGTTCGGGCTGGCGCGAGGCCTGGCGCCGCTGGTCGCCGCGCGATCGGAGGAGCCGGAGGATGGCCGCCGGCTCGTCGACCGGCTCAGCTCGACGTCCGGCCGCCTCCGCTCGGGGCTGAACGGCCTCGCGCTGGCCGGGGTCGCGGTGGTGGCCGCCGTCGCGGCGTGGCGCGATCATGGTGGGTGGGCCGCGACGGCGGCCGCAGCGATCGCGGTGTCGTTCGCCTGGTCGTCCATCTCCAAGATCACCGGGCGGGCCGAGTGGCGGCGGGTCGTCTCCACCCACGCGCTCCCTCGAGCGCTTGAGCGGGTCGCGGTGTGGGCAACGCCGGCCGTGGAATCCCTCGTGCCGATCCTCGCGCTCCTCGGCCTCCCGCGCGCCGCGGGTGCCGTCGCGCTCGCCTCCCTCGCGGTCTTCTCCCTCGCCCTCGTGCGGCTCGCCCTGCGCGACGGCACCCGCGTCTCGTGTGGCTGCTTCGGCCGCGGATCCGTCGATGTCCGTCTCGCGCTCGCACGGAACCTGGCGATGGCCGTTCCCGCCGCCCTCGCCTGGTCCTCCGCAGCTTCTCGTCCGCTGCTCCGGCTCCCCCTCGCCCGTGACTCGATGCCCGTCCTGCTCGTTGCCGGAACGCTGGTCCTCGCGGCGTGGACCGTGTGGCGAACGTCCGTCTGGCTGGGGAGGGGACGAGCGTGAGGAGACGGGTGCTGCATACCACGGCCCCGTTCGTCGCCGCTCTCTTGACCGTCACCCTGATCGCTCTCGTCGCCGGCGCGCACGACACGGATCTCACGGATCCCGACGACACGCGCGGCAAGCTCGACGTGCGGCAGGTCCGCCTCGCCCATCAGTCGGGACCGCCTCAGTGGACGATCGTGACCTTCGGCGAGTGGAGAACCGCGCAGATGTGGGACCGCGGGTACCTGATGGTCCTGCTCGACACGAAGGCAGGCCCGGGCGCCGAGCACTACCTGCTCGTCCGGTCGGCGGGTACCCAGCTCCGGGGCTCGCTCTGGCGAGCCCGGGTCTTCGGGCCCGACGCGTTCCTCGGCTCGGTCCCGGTGCGGCGGTGGTCCCGCCGGAGCGCGGTGGTGCAGGTCGGCCTCTCCCGACTCACGTTCGGTGCGAGCCGGTCCTTCTACCGATGGTGGGTCCGGACCGTCTACACCGGTAACCTCTGCCGCCGGACGTGTCACGACGTGGCGCCCAACGGGGAACCCGTCCTCCAGTGGAGACCGGGGATGTCCCCGACGCCGCCCCCGAGCGGGTCGGTGTCGCCCTAGCCCGGCGCCTTCGGCTCGAGGTCGAGCCTCGGTGACAACTCCTTCGACCACACGGAACTTTGCACCGTCCGGCGGCGTCCGACCGGCAGCTGATCTGCCGGATGGTCCAAGCCCTCAACGTGGCGACACTCAGCCGGACGAAGCCCGACGGAGTTTGACTTCGCTCGCCTCGACGATGGCCAGGATCTCGTCCGCGTAGCGTTCGAGCTTGGCCGGGCCCACGCCGGAGATCGCCGCGAGGTCGGCCCGGTCCCTGCACTGTCGCTCGGCGATCTCCGCGAGCGTCCGATCGTGGAACACGACGTAGGCAGGCACGCCGTCCGCCTGCGACCGCTTCCGGCGCCACTCCTTCAGCTGATCGAACAGGGCGCCACCTCGTCCTACCGTGACGGAAGCACGGGGTGTCGACGACCTGGCAGGAGGCCCCGTGGGCAAGAGCTCCATCTCGTCGAGGAAGGGGCTCGGCCGTGAGCGACCATCCACTGGCCACGTGAGGAACAGATACCGGCGGGCCCGAGTGATGCCGACATAGAGCAGCCGGCGTTCCTCCTGTGGATCGGCCTTGGCTCGGCCCGAACGGAAGGGGAGCTCCCCGTCGATGAGTCGCGGGAGGAACACCGCCTCGAACTCCAGACCCTTCGCGCGGTGATAGGTGAGCAGGTTGACGCCTCGGCCGTCGTGCTCGGTGGAGAACCGGCGGGACAGCTCGGCCAGGAACCCCGCGACGTCGTCGGCGGGATGGGCGAGTTCGAACTCCGAGGCTAAGGAGCGCATGCGCGCCAGGTCGGATTGGCGCGTGACCTCATCCGCCGCGTTCGGCGACGCCTCGGGGTCGTAGCCGAGCTCGGCGGTGATGCCCTCGACCGCTGCCACCACGGCGGTGTCCACGCCCGTTCGCTTCAGCCGTTGCAGCACCCCGCGCGGCCCGGGTCGCCGCAGGAACGCCCCGTCCCGCACCTGATACGGGATCGCGGCAGCAGCGAACGCCTCCTCGAACGGCTCGGAGCGGGCGTTGATCCGGCACAGCACCGCGATCTCCTCGAGGGGCATGGCTTCCTCCTGGTGCAGACGCCGGACGGCCTCAACGACGGCGGAGACCTCCGCCTCCTCGTCGGGCTCGGCACGCGCGATCGGGGAGGGACCAGATGGCTTGGTCGAGCGGAGAGTCTTCTCGAACCCGCCGAGTCGAGACCCGAGGCGATTCGCGAGGTCGAGGATCTCCGGCGTGGAGCGGTAGTTCTCCTCGAGACGGACCACTGTCGCATGTGGGAATCGTCGCGTGAAGCCAAGCAGATGCTCGGGCGAGGCGCCGGTGAATGCGTAGATCGTCTGGTAGTCGTCGCCCACCACGCAGAGGTCGTCGCGCGGGCCGAGCCACCGCTCGAGCAGCCCAGCCTGCAGCGGGTTCACGTCCTGGAACTCGTCCACGGTGAACGCGGAGAACCGCGAGCGGACGACGTCGGTGGCATCGGGGTGCTCGTCGAAGAGCCGCAGGGCGAGACCGAGCATGTCCTCGAAGTCCAGCCGGCCCATCGCGCGCTTGCGGCGCTCGTACCCGTCGTAGATCCGAACCATCAGATCCTCCGGGATGGGTGGCGTGTGATCGCCGAGCTCGGCGAGGTACCGATCCGAGGGGATCATCCGGTTCTTGGCCCACTCGATCTCCCCGGCGAGCTCGCGTCGTGGGAGGAACTTGTGCGGCGGAGGCAACGCGTTCGCGAGCGACGCGATGACCGGAGCCTTGTGGTCCAGCACCTCGGGGAGCGGCTCGCCCGTGTGCGAGGACCACAGCCGGGAGAGCTGCGACAGCGCGGCCGAGTGGAAGGTCCGGGCCTCGACGCCCGCGACGTCGAGCGTGGCGAGACGCCGCTTCAGCTCACCGGCGGCCTTCTCCGTGAAGGTCACCGCGAGGATCTGTGACGCCTCGAACGCACCGCTCCGGACCTGGCAGGCGATGCGGCGCGTGATCGTGGTGGTCTTGCCCGTTCCCGCGCCGGCCACGATGGCGACCGGCCCGCGGAGCGCGAGGGCGGCCTCTCGCTGCGAATCGTTCAGTCCGGTGAGGACGCTCTCGACATCAAGCACCTCGCCGACCCTAACATCGAGCTCTGACCCCCCTTGGCGTAGCCACACTCGCTCCGCTGTTCCTGACGATCAACGTGGAGGAGGGGATGGGGCTGCAGAAACCCGGTCTAGGTAGGTCGGAATCGGCCCCAAGCAAGGCCCGTAATGGAATGGACGGATCTTGGAGGCGGCTGGCTATCGCAGTCGAATCACGTTCCCGGTGACGAGCCGGGCGTGATCCGACACAAGGAACCCGATGACGTGGGCGACATCGGCTGGCGACGCGACGTGAAGGACTTCGTCACTTCGCTCCACAGCCTGCAGCACCGCTTCGGTCACCCAGCCAGTGTCTGTCACAGGGGGATAGACCAGGTTCGCCGTGATGCCATGGGGCCCGGTTCGGATGCAGCAGACATCGTGAGACTCACCTGAGCAGCCTTCGATGCGCCGTAGGAGACTTCTTCGGGGAATCCCTCGAGGCCGCCCGACGTGAGACCGACGATCCGTCCCCATGTTGCTCCCCGGTCGACATGCCTCCTCGCGAACTCGGCGATCAAGAGTGCCGCTCCCCGGGCATCCACCGTGAAGACGCGATCGAACGTGGATGCAGTCAGGGGCTGCAACGATCGGCCGAGCCGATCGAGGAGCTCGGGTTTGAACGTGTCGGCGATCCAGCCGCTGGCGTTGTTGATGAGGATGTCCACAGGACCGAACTGGCTCTCTGCCGTGTCGAAGAGCTGCCTCGCCACGCCGGGATCCGACAGGTCCGCCTCCAGCGCGAGTGCCTTTCCTCCGTCGGAGCGGATCTCAGCCAACACTGATTCGGCCGTCGATCTCCGAGCCCAGCGGTAACCCTCGGGGATGCCGGCGTCCCCGTCGTCGTAGAGGCGGAGGAACGTCAGAAGTACGTTCGCTCCGCAGCGCGCGAGCAGACGTGCGCTCGCGGCGCCGATGCCGTGGTTGGCACCCGTGACGAGCGCGATGTGTCCAGAGAGATCGAAGGGAGCCTGAATGGCAACAGGCATCGTGTGGCCTCCTTGGTCAAGGTCAGAGAAGGGACCGATGCGCTAGTTGCCCGCCACGGATGAGAAGGCTACACCTCGCGTTCGGCCCGGAGACTGCCATCGAGGGCGTGCACGCCGTGATCATGCTCGTTCATCGGCCCGCTGGGCTTGTCCGATCGTTTCCAGTCAACGCCTCGGGGCGGCCATCGATGTGTTCTTAGCCGCCGCTTCCCAGACCGACTCGTGGGACCCCGTTGTGACGGATACGGCCTACGGACCCACCCGGCGAAGCGCTCGCGCAGCCGAGGCCCGCCAACCTGGCTATCAGATCGAGCTCGGATGGTACGTGTACCGGATCCGCACGGGATTCGTCCGAGTCGTGCCGTCACGGATCGCGACGTATGTGCTGTCCGCTGAGCGGATCAGCCGCGAAACGGGTAGTCGAACTGGAACGCTAGGCTCCAGGCCAGGAGGTTGGTTCGACGAGCGACGTCAGGAATGTCCATCACGTCACTCTCCGGGTGAGCGATCTCGACCGATCGAGGCGCTTCTACTCGGACGTGCTCGGGCTCGATGTCGAGGCTCTCGACGATCGGCTTCGATTCACGGTCGGTGCGACCCGAGTCATCTTGCGCCCTCCTTTGGAGGGAACTCCCGACGAAGACCGGTTCTCCGAACGCAGGATCGGTCTCGACCATCTCTCCTTCGGTGTCCTGGACCGTCGGTCGCTAGAGCGCCTCGTCGAGCGTCTCCGAAGGAACGGCGTCCCCACCGAGGGGATCGAGGTCAACGCCGACCCTAGGAGCGAGTTCGTGGCCTTCAGGGACCCGGACAAAATCCAACTCGAGTTCTTCGTGATCTGAGGAGTGAGCAGTCATCTGCGCAGGATCAGATGGCGAGGAAGGGTAGGGAGGCCGGCAGGTGAAGCAGCACCTTTGGGCAGATGGTCCTGAACGTCAAGCGCCTGCGGACGCGCCTGTCGTGAACCCCTTCGGTGGCGAGGCGGTTGCCGCACGCTACGAGCGGGCGCGTCCCAGCTTGCATCAGCATGTCGGTCGACTTCTCGCCGACAAGCTGCCGAGGGTTCGCCGAGCCCTCGACATCGGGTGCGGAACCGGTCTATCGACACATGCGTTGACCTCGTTCGCCAACACCGTGATCGGGATCGATGTCTCCGAGGCGATGCTGCGACAGCGTGCGACGCACGATGGCGAGCATTACGTGCAGGCGGCTGCTGAGCGATTGCCATTCCGAGACGGAACGTTCGAGCTGGCGACGATCGCGTCGTCCATCCACTGGTTCGAGCCGGACGCGATCGAGGAGGTCGGACGAGCCCTGACGTCAAGGGCACACGTCTGCGTGTACGACGTGTGGTTCCGTGGGGAGATGCTTGATGTCGATGCCTTCGCGAGGTGGATGACTCAGGTTTGCGAACCTCGGTATAGGCGGGTTCCGAAGCACGATTACGGAGTGGAAACGATGGCTGCCGTGGGATTCCTTCCGGTGTGGGAGGAAGACCTCGAGTTCCACGTTGCGATGCCTTTGGATCAGCTCGTCGACTACCTGATGACGCACAGCGAGCGGATCGCGGCTGTTCGCGGAGGCATCGAGACCGAAGCGCAGCAACGCGCATTCCTTACGGAGGGACTCGATCAGTTCTTCTCGGACCGAGACGACCGCCAGCTGGGCTTCGGGATCGAAGTCGAACTCTTCGAGCGGTGATCGCGCCGAAATGCGCAGCGTCGCCCGTCTAGCAGACGCAACGTATCGGACGCACGCGACGCATCCTTCCGCTTCCGACCGACCGCACTTTGAACACACCGGGATGACGCCCCGACGGCACCGGCGGCCGTTCCCGCGTCCATCGCGTGCTCGGTAGACTGGATGTCCGAGTCATGCGGGAGTGGAAGCGAGTGTTCTCCACGTTTCCTGCATCCCGGTGTTGCATGGGGGACGTTGGCGCTGCAGAAAAGGCCATCTGAGCAGGTAGAACGGGGTGGCCGTGCGCTGCTCGTAACGGATCCCGCCGATCTCGTAACGGATCTGTCGGACTCGTCAAGAGCCGCGCTCCGCCGATCTGAACGCGGGTCGAACCAGAACGATCAATCGAGATGCTCGTAGGCAGGGATCGTCAGGAACTCGACGAACTGATCGCCGAGAGCAACCTCTTCGAAGAGGCTGCGTGACTCCTCGGGGCGGCCGTGTTCGAAGAAGAACTCATCGCCCACCTCTCGCCTGATGACCTCGAGCTCGTCCGTGGCGAACTCGCGCACCAGCTCGGGAGTCACATCCCTACCGTCCGAGAGCCTGGCGCCGTGGTGGACCCATTGCCATACCTGCGAGCGGGCGATCTCCGCGGTAGCGGCGTCCTCCATGAGGTTGTGGATCGCGGCCGCGCCGTTGCCGCGCAGCCATGACGAGATGTACTGGATGCCGACGTTGATGTCGCTGCGCAGGCCCTCCTCGGTGATCTCACCCTCGGTCGCCGCGACGTCGAGCAGATCGGAGGCGGACGCCGTCACCTCCTCTCGTTCGCGATCGACCTGATTGAGCCTTTCACCAAGGACATTGTCGAACTCCTCCGTTGCTACCCCAACCAGGTCGGGGTGGGCAACCCAGGTCCCGTCGAAACCATCGTGGGACTCTCGCTCCTTGTCTCTGCGTACGTTCGCCAGGGCCGTCTGGTTGATGGCCGGGTACTTCCGGCTCGGGATGAACGCCGCCATCCCGCCCATCGCGTGCGCGCCTCGCCGGTGGCAGGTCTTGACCAGAAGCTCTGTGTACGCGCGCATGAAGGGAGCGGTCATGGTCACCGAGTTGCGATCCGGCAGCAGGAACTCTGGTCGATCTGCGTGGCACTTGATCATCGAGAACATGTAGTCCCACCGCCCCGCGTTGAGGCCGGCCGAATGATCCTTCAGCTCGTAGAGGATCTCGTCCATCTCGAAGGCAGCCGGCACCGTCTCGATCAGCACCGTCGCCTTCACCGTCCCTCGCTCGATCGACAGCGCGTCCTGCGCGAAGGTGAAAACGTCGTTCCACAAGCGCGCCTCTCTGTGACTCTCGATCTTCGGCAGATAGAGGTAGGGGCCGCTGCCCTTTTCGAGCAGCCGCCGAGCGTTGTGGAAGAAGAACAGACCGAAGTCGAAGAGGCAGCCCGCGACCGGCTCTGCGTCGACAAGGAGGTGCTTCTCGACCAGGTGCCAGCCGCGGGGGCGCACGATCAGCGTCGCGACGTCGTCGTCGAGTCGGTACTCCTTGCCGTCTGGGCTCGTGAACTCGATGGTGCCTTCGATCGCGTCGATGAGGTTGGCGTGACCGGCCACCATGTTGTCCCAGGTAGGTGAGTTCGAGTCCTCGAAATCGGCCATGAACGCCTTGGCACCCGCGTTGAGCGCGTTGATGGTCATCTTGCGGTCCGTGGGCCCGGTGATCTCGACCCTCCGGTCTTGAAGATCGGCCGGCACCGGCGCGATCTGCCAGTCTCCCTCGCGCACCTCTTTGGTCTGCGCCAGGAAGTCGAGACTCTCGCCGGCGTCGAGAGCGGCTTGGCGTCGATGCCTCTGGTCGAGGAGCTCGACGCGCGTACCGTTGAACTCTCGCTGCAGGCGTGCGACGAACTCGAGCGCCTGAGGGGTCAGGATCTCTGCGCCGCGCCCCTCGACAGGTCCCCGTATCTCGATGCCCTCGATCACACTCATCGCAGCCCTCTTCCCCGTTCGTCGGGCCTAGATTAGGCATCCGTATCGCCTTGGCTTGCTCCAACGAGCGCTCCAAAACGGCCTCACTCGCGCGCCGCTCGTACGCACTGTCGTCGGGCAAGACCATCGCACGACCGGGTCCTCGGCAAAACACCTGCTCCGAGCCCACCCCTTCCTCAAGTACGTCCAGATGTCTCTCGACCGGCGCCGCGGCCGATTCCGTCTCGATCTCGCGCTCGGTAGACTCGATGTCCGACGGATGCTGGAGCCGGGGCGAGTTTTCTGCCACGTTTCCTGCATCCCCCGGGGACGTAGGGGCTGCAGAAAACGTCATCTGAGCACGCAGAACAGGTGGTGTAGGGCCCGCTCGTAACGGATCTTGCCAATCTCGTAATGGATTCACGCCTGGCTTCCGCTGGAGAGGCGGCTCTGAAGGACGCCGCGGCAGTTGGATCCTCGTCCCCACAGCGAGACCGCCAACGCGGGGAGGCTGACGACGGAATTCGCAGCACGCTTCTGAATGAGACGGAAAGTCGTGCGGGTTCAGCTCCCAATCCGGCCTAGGCTCCGGAGCACGGCCTCGGTTGCTGCCGGCGAGCCGGCGATGAGCCCGTTGCTGAATGGACGGGATGGCTTTTGTCCGCCGAGATCAACCACGACACCACCGGCCTCGCGACACAGGACAACGCCGCAGAGAAGATCCTCCGTCTCCTCGCCGTAGGCAACGACGGCGGCAACTCTCCCTCGCACCAACAAGGACCAATCGATCGAAGGCGCCCAGGTCTGTAGGACTCGCTTGAACTGCGACTCCAGACCCCGTCGGATCGCCCGCGCAGTCTCGTCGTTCGGACCCACCTCGTAGCCTTGGATCCACGACGCGGTCAGGAGATGAGGCGGACCCGGATCCTTCAACCACAACCGATCGGACTCCTCGAACGCCCCTTCGCCGCGAACCGCCCAGCACGTGCGCCCCAGGTGGGAGTCATGCACGACCGCAAGGACCGGGTCACCATCGTGACAGAGCGTCAAACACACGCCGTAGATCGGAAGATCCAGGACGAAGTTGTTCGTGCCGTCAAGGGCATCCGCGTACCAGACCCATTCACCAGCCGGGCCGTGAGATCCCGTCTCCTCCGCCACCACGTGGTGATGCGGGAATGCCTTGAGGATGCTGTCGACGACGAACCTCTCCGCTGCGAGGTCGACCTCCGTCACGAGATCCCCACGCGGGTCCTTGACTCTTGAGACCACGATTCCACCGAACTGTGCAGATGCTAGTTCGCCGGCTTCGGCCGCAACGCGGATGGCAAGGTCACGGGCGGCGTGCAGTTCAGATGGCATGTAGCCAGCGTAGCGATACGGGCTGGACGCTTCCCTACCTCCGTGAAGGGCATCGCGTCTCGGACCACAGCGGCGGCACGCGCCCCGGCGCAGGCAGCCCGCGCGACACGGCCGAGCGGGTCCTTCCATCTCAGAGGTCACTGCTGACTGCGCGGCGGGAGCTGGCATCCGGCGAGCAGT
>Ga0299907_10002035_pt1 | contig 12173 bp, 10 predicted proteins | sample RVTome_16_FD_198680 | JGI IMG/M metagenome (GOLD analysis project Ga0299907, IMG submission 198680) | Soil microbial communities from uranium-contaminated site in the Upper Colorado River Basin, Wyoming, United States - RVT152D67 (version 2) ...
CGAGCAGATCATCACCCAGGGGCACCACGGCTACCGCTTCTACCTGATCGAGGACGGCGAGGTGGAGATCTTCGAGAATCGGGTCCTCTGTCGCACGGAGGGCCCTGGCGAGTCCTTTGGCGAGATCGCCCTGTTGCGCGATGTCCCTCGCACCGCGACCGTCCGCGCGAACTGTCCCACACGGCTGCTGGCGCTCGACCGCGAGCACTTCCTCTCCGCGGTCACGGGCCACGTGCGCAGTCGCACGGTCGCGGACACGATCATCGACTCTCGGCTCGCCGGCGCGCCGGGTCGGGAACCCGTGGGGAGAGAGCAATGAACGCCGGCCCGTGGACCCGTCAGCGCTTCCTCCGCTTCGCGACGTAGGTCTGACCGGCTCGCACGGTCACCGTCTTGTCGAGGATGAAGTCGCGGAAGCGGACCTTTCCGTTCTTCACCTTGCACAGCGTCGAGTCGCCGATGTCGGCGACCAGCCACGTCGTCCCGCGCGCGCTCCCCGCCCCCTTCCTGCCCCTGCTCCTGAACCTTCCCCTTCCCTTGCCCCACAGCTTCCTCTTCCTCTTCCCGCGCCTCGCTTCCGTAGCTCCACCCCCCGGGGCCGCCGCGGCGCTCGGACTGGCATTCGGGCCGGCCAGCTCCAACACAGTGAAGGGCTTGGAGCCGACCTTCTGCTCGACGCGGAAGACTCCCGCCCAGAACTCCCCCGTCTGCGTGCCGCCCGCCGTCCCCCTCGAGGAGGTCAGCAGCACGTGCCCGTTGCGAGCATCGACCAGGCACCCCACCGGGATCTGCGCCTCGCCCTGCAGGGGTCGGAAATCAGTGTCGCCGGCGCACTTGGTGAAGATGGCGCCGCTGAGCGAGCTCACGTTCACGCTCTCGCCGACCACCGGTGGGTCGACGGCGACCGGGTCGTCATCGACGCACTCGACCGTCACCGCGACGGTCGCCGTGTCGCCGCCCGGGGCGAGGGCGTATGTGAAGTCGTCGGCGGGGCCGCCGCCGGGGTCGTTGCAGTAGTCGGGGTCGGGCGCGTAGGTGAGGCCGGAGCCGCCGCCGGTGATCGCGACGGTGCCGTTCTCGGGCTGGGTGACCTGGTCGACGGACTTGGGGCCGCCGTCGACGTCGGTGTCGTTGGCCAGCACGCCGATCGGGTTGGGGCCGGAGTCCTCGTCGACGGTGGCCTGGTCGTCGACGGCGACGGGTAGCGCGTCGGCGCCCGCCGTACATTCGGCTGCCGCGAACGAGCGCAGGTCATCGACGAACGCCGCCGAGTCAACGATGGCGTCTCCCTGGTCGAAGATGGAGAGGAATACCGTATGCGCCCCGGGGGTGACCGGGGTTACCGCTCGAAGCAGCGGAGTGGCGCCGTCGTAGGTAGTCCCCGCGGCGTTCGCGGCCGAGACCCCCGTGCTCGAGTTGACGCTGATCTCGGCGCCCGACTCGTCGAAGGCGAAGTTGTCCGGGGCGCTGATCGTCGAGCCCGAGGTGGTCCACGTCGAAGCGTCGAGCTCGGCGATGAACGCATCGTTGAAGGCCTGTCCGACGAACTCCGGAAACTCCTCCGAGAGGAAGCGGAAATCGAACGAGAGGCAGTTTCGCCCAGCGGGCACCGTGAGGTCGACCTGCAGGATCGTGACGTCGAAGTCGGTGTTGCCTCTCACGTTGCCACCGCCGAGGTTCGTGCCGGTATTCCCGGCTGAATTGGGCTGATCCGCGGTGGCTGCGTGTCCCGTCGCAAGGATCCCGTACGCGGAGCCGTGCGTGGGGAACGGCGGGTGCATGGTCGTTGCGTGGCCGGCGGTGCTCGCGGCCGGCTGGGCGTCGAAGCTCGCGGAGCTGATCTCGCCCGTGTCGCGCGCGATCGCCTGGGCAACCCCGAGGGCACCGGGATTGGTGATCTCCGCGTTCGCGTCCCCCGACCCGAATATCGCGAGAACGACAAGCGCGGAGACGATCGCGAGCGTCATCTTGACGGTGCGCGGCAGATCGGCCGATCGTGTCCCTCCCAGGGTCATCCTGACCTGAGCAAGCTACCAGCCCCGCCCCCGCGCAATCGATGCCGAGTAGGCGTGCGAATCCGAGCTAGCCGATCGCGACCATGCGCTCGATCGGGACCCGCGCGCGCTCCGCGACCTCCTCCGGGACCTTCACGACGGGCTTCATGTCACGCAGCGAGTCGCGCAGCTTGGGCAGGGTGATCATCTTCATGTAGCGGCACACCGCCGCCTCGTTGGCGGGCACGAGCTCGGCCTCGGGCGCGGCCTCCTGCATCGGGTACAGCATCCCCGTCTCGGTCGCGACGATGAACTCGCCGTCGGGATGCTCGCGGGCGTGTCGCAGCATCCCCGAGGTCGACAGCATGTGGACGCCATCGGAGTCGATGTCGCCGGCGGCAACGTACTCCATCGTCTGCGTGACGCAACCGCACTCGGGGTGGATAAGGAACTCGGCGTCGGGGTGCTCGGCGCGCTTGCCCTCGATGTCGCGCGGGCGGATCCCGGCGTGGACGTGGCACTCGCCGTCCCATACGTGCATCGGCTTGCCCGTCACCCGCTCCACGTATCTCCCGAGCCACATGTCAGGGCCGAACAGGATCTCGACCTCGTCTCCGTGCTCATGGCGAATGTGCTCCACGACCTGGACGGCGTTCGAGGAAGTGCAGCAGTAGTCGGTCTCGGCCTTCACCTCAGCTGAGGTGTTCACGTACATCACCACGACCGCGCCGGCGTGCTCGGCCTTCCACTCCCGAAGTTGGTCCGCGGTGATCGACTCCGAGAGCGAGCAGCCCGCATCGAGGTCGGGGATCAGCACCGTCTTCTCCGGGGCCAGGACCGAGGCCGTCTCGGCCATGAAGTGGACGCCGCAGAAGTCGATCACCTCGGAGCCGGTGTCGGCCGCCTGGCGCGACAGCCCGAGCGAGTCGCCGACGTAGTCGGCGACTTCCTGGATCTCGGGCACCTGGTAGTTGTGGGCGAGGATCACGGCGTCGCGCTCGGCGGCGAGCGCACGCACCTCGTCCGAGAGATCTCCGATCTGGTCCGGGGTGAGATCCGGTCGCGCGTTGGATTGGATTGTCGGGAGCTCTTGCACCCGTTTCCTTTCCGATGTTCGCCGGCCCGGCCGGGTTGCTGCCCTACCGGCCTCGAACCAGGCGAATGAACTGCTCCCAGTTTACTCCCCGGCGACCGCCTACTCTGCCTGCGTGCCCGAGATCCCCGAGGTCGAGATCACCGCGCGCCGGCTCGGCACGGCGCTGGCCGGCGCTGAGGTCGAGTCGGCGCTGGCGCCGGGGATGGTGACCGTGAAGACGGTCGATCCCCCCCTCGGAGCGCTGGAGGGAAGGTCGATCGAGGGGGTGCGTCGGATAGGGAAGATGCCGGTGGTCGAGCTCGGCGAGCTCTCGTTGCTCGTCCACCTGATGTCGGCGGGTCGATTACAACTGTTCGAGGAGCGTGCGTCGCTTCGAGACCGGCGCTCCCGTCTGCTGATCCGGCTCGCCGGCGGCCGCGAGCTGCGCTTGCGCGAGTTCGGCACCAAGCAGCGCGCGTGGGCGAAGCTGCTCGACCCGGGCGAGGTGGAGAGCGACGAGATGGTCGCGACGCTGGGCCCCGAGGCGTGGCCCGGCCCGCCGCTGGAGGAGATCGCCGCGGCCGTCGACCAGCCGCGCCACCTTCACCCGATGCTCCGCGACCAGCGGGTGATCGCCGGGATCGGGCGCTCTTGGGTGGACGAGATCCTGTGGGAGGCGCGCCTGTCGCCGTTCAAGCAGGGATCGGACCTCGAGCCGGACGAGGTCGAGCGCCTCCACGCCGCCCTCGACGTTCTCGACCGCGCGATCGAGCACTACGAGGAGGTGATCGGCGACACGGTCCCGGACAAGCTCCCGATGCCACTGCGGGTGCACAGGCGCGAGGGGGAGCCGTGCCCGCGCTGCGGCGCGAAGCTCGCGGCGGTCCATTTCGCCGAGCACGTGACCACGTACTGCCCCGAGGAGCAGACGGGCGGTCGTGTGCTGAAGGACAGGCGCCTGTCGCGCCTGCTCAAGTGAGCCCGGCGGCCTCGCGGCGGCGCTCCTCGCTCACCGGTTCGCGATCTGGCGGGCGATCGCCTGGCCGATCGTCAGCGGGTGGTTGAAGACGGTCGCGATCCTGCCGGTGAGCGACAGCGGGTCGTGCGCGATCCCGAGCTGGCGCAGGACCGTGTTCGCGTCGAAGTACACCCGCTCGCACATCAGCCGGTCGCCCTCGAACAAGAACATGGCGACGAACCGCATCTCCCAGCGGCGTCCGGTCGGAGGCAGACCGCGGTAGGGGCCGAGGTGAGTGCCGCGCACCCACGCCTCGACGATGACGGCGTGATCCGCGTGGTGGATCGCGATCACCTCGTTCTCCTGGTCGGGGAACGCGGTCCGCGTCTCCTCGAAGTAGCGCGCGACCTCCTCGGGGCCGTCGTACACGTCCCCCGTTCCGATCAGCTCATAACGCGGGTGATCGAAGGTAGCGATCGTGGCGTCGTACTCGTGCCGGTTCTCCGAGTCCATGTGCTCGCGCACGATCCGCTCGCGGACCTCGCGGAGCTTGCGGTCGACGGCCATGCGGGGACTCTATTCCGCAGGCTCGAGCCCGGCGGCCTCGAGCGCCCTGCGGCAATCCGAGAAGATCTGGAGGCGAGCGGCCTTCCCGACGCGCATCGTCCACACGTGTGCGCCCTCCGCGTACACCTCAGCGCCGCTTCCCTTGCCGGAGCCGGCGTAGCGGGTGAGCACGACCACCTTGTCGCCGGCCGGGATGAACCGCTCGGCCTCGGACCGCCAATCCTCGAACTGGGCCAGGAACGTCCGCAGGCGCTCGTTCGCCTCGTCCATGTCCCGCGTCGTCCCGTGAATGTCCGGGAACTCGGTGGACCACTCCCATTCCATGTCCGGGCCATAGAGATCGAGCCGGGCCCGCCAGTTGCCGCGGCCCCACTCCCGGTACACGGTCCTCAGCGCCGCAACGTTCGGGTCGTTCGGGTCGTCCGGCTCGGCCATCGTGCTCATCTCGCCTCGAGCAGCATGCTGAGATCGAGCGCCGGCGCGGAGTGGGTGAGCGCTCCGACGGAGACGAAGTCGACGCCGGTCGCGGCGATTTCGCCAACGTTGTCGAGCGTGATCCCGCCGGAGGCTTCCAGCCTCACGACCGGTCCGTCGGAGCGGGCCGCCGCGTCGCGGGCCGCGACCGCGGCGCGCAGCCCGTCGGCGCTCGTGTTGTCGAGCAGGAGTCGGTCGGCGCGCGCGTAGAGCGCCTGCGCGATCTCCGCGGCGTTGCGGCATTCGATCTCGATCTCGCGGCCGGGGCTCGCCTCGCGGGCGAGGCGGACCGCCGAGCCGATGCCGCCGGCCAGCGCGACGTGGTTCTCCTTGATCAGGACCGCATCGTGCAGGCCCATCCGGTGGTTGCGGCCGCCTCCCGCGGCGACCGCGGCCTTCTCGAGCGCACGCAGTCCGGGCGTCGTCTTTCGCGTGTCGAGCACCTCGGCCGCGGTCCCCTCGACCGCACGGACGTAGCGCGCCGTCAGCGTCGCGATCCCCGACAGGTGACAGAGGAAGTTGAGCGCGGTGCGTTCGGCCGCGAGCAGGGCCCGCGCCGGCCCCGTCGCGAGCGCGACGTCCGCCGGAACGTCGTCGCGCCACTCGCCTTCCGGCGGGAGGCGCTCGAAGCCCGCGGCACCCACCTGACGAAAGGCCTCCCCCGCGACGTCGAGCCCGAACACCATGCCGTGCTGCTTCTGGACGATCCGCGCACCTGCCGCGGAGCTCGCCGGCACGACGGCCTCCGAGGTCAGGTCTCCGTCCCCCAGGTCCTCGGCCAGCGCCATGGCGACGAGGTCGCGGAGCGCATTCGGATCGCTCATCGCGAAGCAGCGTAGCCGCCGCGCGGAGATCTACTCCTTGTGCTACGCGGCGGGGAACACGGCCATCGTCGCCGTGAACCCGTGGAGGAAGTTCCGTCCCCCGACGGGGCCGATCTCCCCGGCGCAGAAGAACCCGCCGGCGGGAACCCCGAGGGCGTCGTCGAGCGCCTCGGCGTCGTGGTGGGGAAGGCTGAACATGTGCGAGCCGCGCCCGTTGCAGGTGAACAGCAGCGCGCCCGCGGCGCCGCTCGAGGCGAGCGCCTCGGTCTGGCTCGCGAGCGCCTCGCGCAGGTCCTCGTCCGCCGATTCTGCATCGCGCACCTGCAGGCGGACGGTCTGACCGACCCGCACCGGCACCCCGATCGCGATCGTCCCCGCCTCTTGGTCGGCCCCGATGATCGGGCGGATCAGGAAGTCGCCGCGACGGTACTCGGGCTGGTTCTCGTCGATCACGATCCCGAGCATCACCCCGCCCCGGGCCAGCTGCTGCTCGCGCTCCGGGAGGGATGCGATCGCCTCGCTGAGGCGCTCGATCGCCGGGCGGCTCGCGAGCTCCTCCACGACGTTGCCCTCCGCCGCCGTGATCGTCATCTCCGGGCCCACCGGCGCCGCTCCCTGCGAGACGCACGGGAGCACGGGGACGCCCGAGAGCGAGCAGGCGACCGCGCCCTCCGCGAGCACGTCCCCGTCGCGAAACAGTGTCCCGCCGCCCGCGACCGCCGCGCTCGCCAGTCCGCCCAGCACCGGTAGCCCGGGGCGGGAGTCGTTCAGGGCGCCGAGCAGAGCCTCGGTCGAGAACGTGTAGGGGTCGGCCAGCAGGATCAGACAGTCGCCCAGCTCGTCGGGGACCCCGAGGAGCGCGAACCCCGCCTCCGCCGGCTCGACGCGAAAGTGATGCGTCGCGATCTCGGCGTCGGGCATCGAGGCCGCCCACACCACGGCCCCCGCTCCCTCCTCGATCTCGCGCCGCCCGCCGACCACACCCCCGGCGCCGCACCCGATCAGGTGCGAGGGCTCGAGCCGCTCGTGGACCGCCGACAGGATCCACTTTGAGAGCGGAAGGTGCGGCGGCCCGGCGAACAGGACGCAGAGGTCGCACGAAGCATCGAGCTGTCGCGCAGCGTCGTCCGCCGCCTCTGAGAACGCCTCCACCGGGTCGAAGCTCTCGGAGACGCCGACCGCGACCTTCACCGCCATCGCTACCCGCCGTCCCCGGCCGCCTGCAGCAGGTACTCGCGGACGAATCCGTCGATGTCGCCGTCGAGCACCCGCTCCGCGTCGCCGACCTCGTGGCCGGTGCGATGGTCCTTGACCCGCGCCGAGGGATGCAGGGTGTAGCTGCGGATCTGCGATCCCCACTCCGCCGCCTTCTGCTCGCCCCGCTCCGCGGCCACCTCCTCGGCCCGCTTGCGCTCCTCCTCCTCGAGCAGCCGCGCGCGCAGCAGGCGCATCGCGGTCGCCTTGTTCTGCGCCTGTGAGCGCTCGTTCTGGCACTGGACGACGATCCCCGTCGGCATGTGGGTGATCCGCACCGCGGAGTCGGTCTTGTTGACGTGCTGCCCGCCCGCCCCCGAGGCGCGATAGGTGTCGACGCGGAGGTCCTCCTCGTCGATCTCGACCTCGACCTCGTCGGCGACGAGCGGCGCCACGTCCACCTGCGCGAACGCGGTGTGGCGGCGCTTCTGGGCGTCGAACGGCGAGATCCGCACGAGCCGGTGGACCCCGCGCTCGGCCGCGAACAGCCCGTACGCGTTCTCGCCCCGGGCGACGAAGGTCGCGGACTTGATCCCCGCCTCCTCGCCCTCGGAGGCCTCCTTCATCTCGACCGCAAAGCCGCGCCTCTCGGCCCACCGCAGGTACATCCGCAGGAGCATCTCGGCCCAGTCCTGCGAGTCGGTGCCCCCGGCGCCGGAGCGCACGGTCACCACCGCGTCGCCCGTGTCGTAGCGCCCGCCGAACAGTCGCGCCTCCTCGAGTGCTGCGAGCCGGGCCTCGATCGAGTCGAGCTGGGAGTCGAGCTCTCCCGCGATCTCGGGATCGTCCTGCGCCAGCTCGACCAGCTCCTCGAGGTCTGCCACGTCGGACTCCAGGGAGCGGAAGTCCCCGACCCGCTTCCGGGCGCGGGCGTGCTCGGAGGAGATCCGGGCGGCCTTCTCTTGATCGACCCAGAACCCGGGACGCTGCATCTCCGACTCGAGGCGGGAGACCTCCTGCTCTACCGAAGCGGGGTCAAAGGTAGTCCGCGAGCAGCTTCAGCTGGTCGCGAACCTCGCCGAGCCGCGCGGACACGGCTTCCCTGGAGCGCGCTTCGGCCATTACCGGGAGGTTATTAGGCGCCGTGGCACTTCTTGTACTTCTTGCCCGACCCGCACCAGCACGGGTCGTTGCGGCCGATCTTCTCGTGCTCGTCCTTGACCCGGGTTCCGGTCTGGGCGGGCTGTGGCGGCGCGGGCTCGGGCGCAGGCTGTTGACCGTCGCCCGGCGACGAGACGGGCGCCGCGCCGGTCGCGGATGTGGCGCCGGCCGCCGCTGCTCCAGCCTGGGACAAGGCGGACGGCTGCTCCTGCCCGCCGCCGGAGTACTGCACCTGTCGCTGCCGCTCCTCGGGGGAGGCGAACTGCTCCTGCGCCCGGGCGGGGGCGACGTCGACCTGGACGTGGAAGATCAGGCGCGCAAACTCCTCCCAAACGGAGTTCATCAGCTCCTCGAACATCGTGAAGCCCTCGTTCTTGTACGCGACGAGCGGATCGACCTGGGCGAACCCGCGGAGGTGGATCCCCTCGCGCAGGTAGTCCATCTCGTACAGGTGCTCCTTCCAGCGATGGTCGATCACCTGGAGCAGGATCTGGCGCTCCAGGTAGCGCATCAGCTCGGCGCCGAACTCGCCCTCCCGGCGCTCGTAGGCGCCGAGCGCGTCCTCGGTGAGGGCGGCGACCAGCGCCTCGCGGTCACCGGTGCGGGCGGCGTCGAGCTGGCCCATGTCCACGTTCAGGGGCCATAGCTGCTGGAGCTGGAGCTGGAGGCCCGCCAGGTCCCAATCCTCGAACACCTCGCCCGGGGTGTAGGCGCCGAGGTTGCGCTCCACGACGCCGACGAGCTCCTCGCGGGCCGCCTCCGACATGTCGCGCCCCTCGAGGATCTCGCGCCGGTACTTGTAAATCACCCGGCGCTGCTCGTTCATCACGTCGTCGTACTCGAGCACGCGCTTGCGGATCAGGAAGTTCTGCTGCTCGACCTTCTTCTGCGCGTTCTCGACCGTGCGGGTGAGCATCTTCGCCTCCAGCGGGAACTCCTCGCCGTGCTCATCCACCGGGCCGAGGCGATCGAGGATCTTGTAGATCCGGTCGCCGGCGAACAGCCGGATCAGGTCGTCCTCGGCCGAGAGGAAGAAGCGCGACTCGCCCGGATCGCCCTGGCGGCCCGACCGGCCGCGGAGCTGGTTGTCGATCCGCCGCGACTCGTGGCGCTCGGTGCCGCAGATGAACAGCCCGCCGCGCTCGATCACCCCCTCGCCCTCCTCCTTGCAGCGCTGCTCGAGCTTTGGGAGCAGCGCCTCGAGCTCCTCCTCGTAGCTCTCGTCACCCGGGGAGACGCCGAGCTTCCGCAGCTCGGCCCTCGCCATGCCCTCGGGGGTCCCGCCCAGCTTGATGTCCACGCCGCGCCCCGCCATGTTGGTGGCGATGGTCACCGCGCCGATCCGCCCCGCCTGGGCGATCGTCTCGCCCTCGCGCTGGGCGTGCTCGGGCTTCGCGTTGAGGACGACGTGCTCGACGCCGCTTCGCTTCAGCTGGTCGGAGAGCATCTCCGAGATCTCGACCGAGACCGTGCCGACGAGGATCGGCTGTCCGCGCTCGTGGCGCCCCTTGATCTCGCCGAGCACCGCCTTCCACTTCCCGTCCCTCGTCTTGTAGATCTGGTCGTTCTGGTCGTCCCGGATCATCGGGCGGTGGGTGGGGATGTCGATCGTCGAGACCTTGTAGATCTTCATGAACTCGGTCGCCTCGGTGAGGGCGGTGCCGGTCATGCCGGAGAGCTTGTCGTAGAGGCGGAAGTAGTTCTGGAGCGTGATCGTGGCGAGGGTCTGGTTCTCCTCCCGGATCGCGACCCCCTCCTTGGCCTCGATCGCCTGGTGCAGGCCCTCCGACCATCGCCGGCCCTCGAGGATGCGGCCGGTGAACTCGTCGATGATCATCACCTGGCCGTCGATCACGGCGTACTCCTTGTCGCGCTTGTAAAGCGACTCCGCCTTCAGCGACTGGATCAGGTGGTTGACGAGCGTCCCGTGCTCGGAGACGTAGAGGTTCTCCACCCCCAGGAACTGCTCCGCCCGATTTACCCCCTTCTCGGTCGGCGCGACGGTCTTGTGCTTCTCGTCGTACTCGTAGTCGTAGTCGACCTCGGAGGTGTCCTTCGTCTCCCCGAGCGACTTCAGCTTGTCCTTCGACGGCTCGCCGTTCAGCTGCTTGGCCAGGCGGGCGAAGGTGTAGTAGGTGTCCGCCGCCTGCTCGGGGGCGCCGGAGATGATCAGCGGCGTGCGGGCCTCGTCGATGAGGATGTTGTCGACCTCGTCGACGATCGCGAACTGGTGTCCGCGCTGCACGGTGTTCTCGAGCGATCCGGCCATGTTGTCGCGCAGGTAGTCGAACCCGAACTCGGAGTTGGTCCCGTACACGACGTCGCACGCGTAGGCTCTGCGCCTGTCCTCGGGATCGTCGGACTCCTGGATCACCCCGACCGAGACCCCGAGCGCCTCGTAGATCGGCCCCATCCACTCCGCGTCGCGGCGGGCGAGATAGTCGTTGACCGTCACCAGGTGGACGCTGGTCCCGGCGAGCGAGTTGAGGAAGATCGGGAGCGTCGCGGTGAGCGTCTTTCCCTCGCCGGTCTTCATCTCCGCGATCGTCCCGTCGTGGAGGACCATCGCGCCGATCAGCTGGACGTCGAAGTGGCGCTGGCCGATCGTGCGGCGCGCCGCCTCACGGCCGAGAGCGAAGGCCTCGCCGAGCAGGTCGTCGAGGGACTCGCCATTGCGCGCCCGCTCGCGCAGCTTGTCGGCCTCCTGGCGCAGCTCGGAGTCGTCGAGCAGCTCCATCTCGGGCTCGACGCGGTTGATCGACTCGACGCGCTTCTCGTAGTCCTTGAACTGGCGCGCCTCGCCCATCCGCAGGGCGCGGTCTATCAGGCCCCTGGCCATCGCCAATCAGCGTAGCGAGTCACGCACCCACGGCCGGGGTGTTCAGAGACCGCTACGCCGTGCGGTCGCGGAAGCGGCCGACCATGCGCCGCGTTAGGCTGCGCTTGCGCCGCTTCTCGCGGTGGCGCTTCACCTGGCGGCGCATGTCCTCGGCGAGGGTCTTGATCGAGTGCAGCATGTCGGGCGAGCTTTCGCGAGCGCGAAGCGTCACGCCCTTGAGCTGAAGCGTCGCCTCGGCGACCTCACGGTCGGAGATCGCCGGGTTGCGCTCCTCGCTCAGATACACGTGCAGCGTCGCCATGTCCGCGACCTGGCGCCCGATCCGGGCGAAGCGCTTCTCGACGTGACGGCGCAGCTCCCCGGTGACCTCCACATTCCTACCCCTGATCTCGATACGCATGGTGGCCTCCTGTTGTCCGCTCCTCCCATGCTACGCCCGCGCGAACGCCGCCGCAACGACTCGCTCCGCGCCACCGTCGCGAAGCGCTCGGGCGCACGCCCCGAGCGTGGCCCCGGTCGTCATCACGTCGTCGACGAGGACGGCCCGCGAGGGCGGGCGTCGGGTGAGCCGGACGGCGGGGGGATCGGCGAGTCGCGTCGCGCGCCGGCGCCCGACCTGACGGGGCCCGTTCGCGCGCGCGAGGCAGGGGCGAAACCGCAGGCCGGCCGCCCCCGCGAGCGCGAACGCGATCTCCTCGGCCGGGTCGTGGCCACGGCGTCGCAGGCGCCACGGCGCGGGCGGGACGGGGACGATCGAGCCCTCGAGAAGGCCCGACGGCGCCTTCGCGGCGATCGCCGCCGCGGCCCGCCGTGCGAGCGGCAGCCGGCGCCGGAACTTGAGCGCGACGATCAGCTCACGCACGACGCCCTCGTAGGGCGCCGCGCACCACACCGCGTCGAGCCCGGGCGCCGCGACCTCGACCCCCCGCGCCGTGGCGATCTCCGCCTCGCAGCCCGCGCACAGCGGGGCGCGCCACGGACATCGCTCGCCGCAGGCGCCGCACAGGGGTGGGGCAAGCAGGCTGGCGATGAAGGAGGGGGCCGTGGCGATCGACCGCCGGTCTTGCATCGAAGAGCAGGATTGCGT
>Ga0299907_10002036_pt1 | contig 12168 bp, 9 predicted proteins | sample RVTome_16_FD_198680 | JGI IMG/M metagenome (GOLD analysis project Ga0299907, IMG submission 198680) | Soil microbial communities from uranium-contaminated site in the Upper Colorado River Basin, Wyoming, United States - RVT152D67 (version 2) ...
GCGGCGGCGAAGGCCCGCAGGTCACCCGAGAGCTTCCCCCCGTCGTCGACGATTGACGGAGCCGGCACGTCCGTGCCGGTCTGCGGGTCCTTCGGGTTGGTGGCGGTGGCGAACTTCTGCCCGAAGAACTCCTTCGGCATCGTGATCTTGTCGTTGGTACCGGCCCCGCTGGCGTCGAAGGGCGGGTTGGGCTGCGCCTGGTAGCCCATGGTCGAAAGACCACCGTCCTTGCCCGGGGCGAGGTCGGTGTAGGTCTTGTCGCCGCAGGCCGACGTGTTGTTCTCGATGAAGGGCCCGTTCGGCCCTCCGCCGGGTTGGATCATCCGGAAGTACGAGCCCTTCGCCGCCCCCGAGGCACAGGACGCGGCATCGAGCTTGAACAGCCCCTTCAGCGCCTGCCCTGCCGCCACCGGGACGGTCGGACCGCCGGGTACGGCCTGCGGTGGCGCGGCCGCCGCTCCGGTGGTGACGAGGATCGTCACGGCGCCGGCCGCGAGCAATCCGATTCTCTCAATGGGTCGTCGACCCCTTGCCGTAGCGCGTGATGTGGACATGCCGATGGCCTCCCCCCACATGTAGACCTTCGGGCACGGGGAAGGGTCAGATCTTCCCGGACGGTCGGATCTGGCCCTTCCTTATGCGGTTGGCTGTCTGTCGGTCAGATGAAGAGCGTGATGTCCGAGTCGGCGGCCATGTCGATGAAGCTGGCGGCGCCGAGCGGCGGCTGCAGACCGTCGATGAAGTCGTCCTTGGTCAAGCCGTAGAGATCCATCGTCATCTGGCAGGGATACAGGTTGACGCCGAGATCCTTGGCCATGTCCAGGAGCTCGGTCGGGCTGGCAACGTTGTACTGCTTCGCCAGCTTCTTGATCATCATGGTGCCCGCCCCACCGAAGTGGATCTTGCCCAGCTTGAGATGGTCGGTTCCGCCGTGGTCGACGACCGACTCGCCCTTCTGCATCCAGTTCTGCCCGGTGAAGCGCTTGTCGTTGCGCTGGAGGACACGCAGCCCCCAGAACGTGAAGAAGACATTCACCTCCAGGCCCGACGCCGCTCCGGTGGTCGAGAGGATCAGGACCGGCCATACCCGATCCAGATCGCCGCTCCAGCACACGATCGACATCCTCTTCTGGCGGCTCCCGTTCCCGTTGTCTGCCATCTACCCCCCCACACGTCGAACCGCAGCCGTGTGCATCTATATGCGCACGCACGAAAGCGGTTATCCTCTGGTGTAGCCTTCGGTTCAGGTTCCGTCAAGAAGATACTGGCAGTGATCAGCTACGACGTCACCCCCGAGGGTTACCGGCATTGGGCACTCCTGATCGAGCCGCCGGTTGCCACGCTGACCCTCGGTCCCGACGGAGAGACCGGCGACAACGGCGACGGCACCGACGATTTCGACGCACAGCTCTCCGCATTACTCCGGGTCGACATCGAGCTCTTCGACGCCCTGCAGCGCCTGCGCTTCGAGTACCCGGACATCCGCGCCGTCGTGGTGACGGGCGGCAGTGACGAAGCCTTCCGCACCGGAATCGCCGGGATCCCGCCCGGAGCAGCGTCCGATGTCGCCGCCAACGTCTGGACGTTCCGCAATGAGCTGCGTTGCGCGATTGAGGATGCGAGCGCCAATTCGGGGCAGTACTGGCTGACGGCGCTCAACGGCTCCGCCTCCGGCCCCGGCTACGAACTCGCCCTGGCCACCGACGAGATCGTGCTCGTCGACGACGGTCGAAGTGCGGTGGCGCTCCCCGCAGCCTCCGCGCCCGGCGAGTTCCCGCCGGCCAGCGCGCTCGTCCGGCTCGTCGACAAGCGCCACGTCCGCCCCGACGTCGTCGACGCCTTCTGCGCTGCCCCGGGCGGAGTTTCCGGTGACCGGGCGGTCGATTGGGGGCTGGTCGACCTCACCGCCCCCGAGCGTTGCTTCCGGAGCGTCGTCGGCGATCGGGCACTGAGACTCTGTCGTGCGGCGGGAACCACGCGACGCGGCCTCGCCTCGGAGGCGGTCGAACTGGGGCCGCTGTGGCGGGAAGAGTTCGACGGCGGTTTCGCCTATCCCAACATGCGCGTCGAGCTCGATCGGGATGCCTGCGAGGCGGCGTTGACCATCGTCGGCCCGTCCAACCAGGAGTGCTTCGCCCCCGAGCCGGGGCCCAGGAGGCTGCGATCCCACTGGTGGCCCCTGGCTGTCTGCCGGGAGCTCGACGACGCGCTCCTCCGGCTGCGCAGCCATCGGCCCGAGGTCCGCTCACTCATTCTGCGAACCGAGGGGGACCCGCTCGCCGTCGCCTCCGCCGATGTCGCCCTGATGAGCGGGTACGAGCACGACTGGTTCGTCCGGGAAGTCGTGCTCTACTGGAGACGGACGCTGAAGCGCTTCGCCCTCGCCTGGCAGTCAGTCTTTGCGCTCGTCGAGCCCGGCAGCTGCTTCGTGGGGACCCTCCTCGAGCTGGCCTTCGCCGCCGACCGGATCTACATGGTCGACGGCACGGCCCCCGACGACCCCGAACGGGCGCCGGCCGAGATCTTTCTCACCGGCATGAACTTCGGCCCGCTGCCCCAGGCGAATGGCCTCTGCCGGCTGGAGTCACGCTTCCGCACCCGGGCCGATCACCTCGCCGCCCTCGCCCAACGGGTCGGTGATCCCATTCGCGCCGCCGAAGCGGCCGAACTGGGGCTGGTCACCGAGGCCATGGTCCCCGCCGAATGGGAAGACAGAATCCGCCAGGCCATCAAGGAGCGGGCCGGCCTGACCCTCGGCGCCCGCGCCGGCCTCGCCGTCACCGTGCACACGGCAGGGCCTCAGACGCTCGAGACGAAGATCTTCGGTCGTCACCCGCTGGGGGCGTCGGGAACGAGCAGGTAGAGCTGCCCGCCGTCCTCGAGGGTGGGGTAGGTGGCGATGTCGGTGTCGGCGGGCCCGCGGAGCCGCTGGCCAGTCGCCACATCGAACTGGCTGCCGTGGCGGGGGCAGGTCACGACGCCCCGCTCGAGTTCTCCCTCCGAAAGGGTCGCCCCGGCGTGGGGGCAGCGGTCGGCGCAGGCGTGGAACCGGCTGCCGACGTGGTACACAGCCAAGGGCTCGTCGACGGCGGGCTCCCGGTGGACGCAGCCGAGGCGCCCGGCGGCGTCGGCCAACGCGAACAGCGGCACCCGGCGGCCCCGGCGGGGCGCCCCGGTCGACACCCGCTTTCGGAGGGCGGCGGCCAGCGCGCCGCGGTTCGCCACCAGGTCACAACCGGCCCGCTCGGCCGCTAGCCAGCGGTCGCGGTCGGGCAAACCGATGTGGCCGGCCACCAGGGTCTCCGGCCACCTCCCCCGCAGCTCGACGAGGGCGTCGAATGCGCCGGGGGCGTCGAGGTCCATGACCACCACGGCCGGGGCGTCGGCTGCCTGGCCACCGCCGGCCTTGCGGACGTCGAGGCCTACGTCGGCAGCCAGCGTGGCGACGGAGCGCGTGACTTTGGGGTCGCCCGTCCAGAGCAGGAGCCAGGGGCATGACGTCACGTCGGCTGCCTCGGGGTCTCCTCGATGGGGATCTCGCCCCTTTCGGCGAGATCGAGTTCGGGCCGGGCGTCGAGGGTCTCCTCGGCGTGGTTGACGGCGTCGTCGGCGGACAGGAAGAAGTGGTCGGGGCCGAGGCGCTGATAGGAGCCCGACCGGCGCATGACGTCGAGGAGGCGGCCCTTGACGCCGGCCAGGTAGAGCTCCACGTCACGGCCGCCGAGGTCGTCGGCGATCTCGACCAGGGCGGTGTCGGCCGACGAGTCGAGCTCGGTCACGCTGGTGGCGTCGATGACGAGCACCCGCATCCGGCCGTCCTGCTCCTCCTCCAGGTTGGTGAGCTTCTCCCGGAGATAGTCGAGGTTGGCGAAGTACAGCGGAGCGTCGACACGGACGACCACGACGCCGTCGGTGGTGACGGCCGACGGGGACCGGTCCACGTTGCGGAACTGGGTCGTGCCCGGGATCCGCCCGAGGACGGCGATGTGGGGCCGGGTGGTCTGGCGGAGCACCACGGCCAGCGAGGCGATGACGCTGATGCCGAGACCGAGTTCCACGCCGAAGGCGAGCGTGCCGGCGAAGGCCAGGGCCAGCAGCCAGAAATCGCTGCGCTTGACGGTCCACAGCCGGCGGGCCTCGCCGACGTCGACAAGGCCGGCGACCGCCATGACCACCACCGACGCCAGGACGGCATGGGGGAGTGGCCGGAACAACGGCGTGAGCACGACGAGGGTGAGCGCCACCACCCCGGCGCTGATGACGCCGGCCAGTTGCGTGCGGGCGCCGCTGGTGGCGTTCACGGCGGTGCGGGAGAAGGACCCGCTCACCGGATAGCCGTGCGACAGGCCGGCGGTCACCGTGCAGACGCCGAGGGCAACGAGCTCCCGGTTGGGTTTGATCGTGTAGCGGTGCCGCTGAGCGAAGACCTTGGCGATTGCGATCGACTCCACGAAACCGAGCATCGTGATGGCCAGCGCGGTGGGCATCATGTCGCCCAGGTGATCGAAGCCGGTTGTCGGCACGCCGACCTGTGGCAGCCGGCCGGGAATATCACCGACCACGCTCACGTGGCGATCCTCGAGATGAAGGGCGGTCACCGCCAGCGTGGCCAGACCGACGGCGATCAGCGCACCCGGCCAGCTCGGAAGCCAGCGGCGCAAGGCGGCCAGCAGCGCGATCCCACCGAGCCCGATCGCCAGCGTGGCGCCCTGCAACTCGTCGATCCGGCCGGCCGCTTCGGCCACGATCTGGTGGACCCGTTCGGTGCGCTCCAGCTTGATGCCGACCAGGTGCTTGAGCTGGCTGGCGCCGATGAGGATCGCCGCCGCCGACGTGAAGCCGCTGAGGACGGGCCGGGACAGGAAGCTCACCATGAACCCGAGCCGGCCGACACCGAGGGCAACCCGCATCAACCCCACCAAGACGGCCAGCGTCGCCGCCAGCTCGATCGTCAGCGTCGGGTCTCCTCGGGAGAGGTGCGCCAGCCCGGCGGCGGTGAGGAGGGAGCTGATGGCGGTCGGGCCGACGCCGAGCTGGCGTGACCCCCCGATGGCGGCGTAGGCGATCAGCGGCAGCACCGCCGAGTACAGACCGATCTGGGGTGGCAGTCCGGCGAGGAGGGCGTAGCCCATGGACTGGGGGATGAGCATCGCCCCGACGGTCAGGCCCGCGACGAGGTCACCCTTCAGGTCCGCCCGGGCGTAGCCGGGCAGCCAGTCGAAGACCGGCAGGCGCAACCTGCGGCGGTGACTTCCCATGGGCTCCCCCCGACCCGCCATTACATCGCCACTGGTGCACATGCGCAACCAGACAAACGAGGCCGCGGGACGTGGTCAGCCTCGGGCGCAGGAGGCGCCGAGGCTACGGTCGTCGGCCGTCCAGCCCGGCACGGTGCCCTCGGGCCAGTAGTCGCCGGTCGACGGGTCCTGCACGTATGGCACCGGTGCGGGGCTGCCGCCGGCGATGTCGGCCACCGCGGCCAGGAACCGCTCTATGTCAGCCGACGAAGTCGACAACCCGGCGCTGGCCCGCACCGCCCCCGGCATCTCCCGGCGGTCGTGGCGCAGGACGGCGGAGCGGTACTCGGCCACCTCCTCCGGGCTCAGGTCGAGCAGGCGGAGCAGGTAGGGGTGGGCGCAGAAGCAACCGTGGCGCACGCCGATGCCGTACTCGGCCGACAGCCGGGCGGCGACCAGGGCGTGGTGCGTGCCCTCGACCGTGAAGGTGGCCAGCGGCAGGGTCTCCTCCGGCGGCTGCGGCCCCAGGAGCCGTACGCCGGGGATGGCGGCCAGGCCCGCCCGCAGCGGCCCGAGGAGGGCGTTGTCGTGTTCCACGATCGTCTTCCATCCGATCCGGTCGAACTCGGCGAAGGCGGTGTCGAGGGCCACGGCCCCGATGACATTGGGGGAGCCGGCCTCTTCCCGCTCGGGTGGGTCGGTCCATGCCACCTCGTCGAGGTCGACGAGGTCGACGGCGCCTCCGCCGGCCAGGAACGGGTCCCCCTCGGCGAAGGTCGCCCGGGGGCCGATGAGCACGCCGGCGCCGAAGGGGGCGTACATCTTGTGGCCGCTCCAGGCGATGTAGTCGGCGTCGGGCGGCAGCGGCCGGTGGGGGGCGAGCTGGGCGGCGTCGACCACGACGGGGATGTCCCGATCGTGGGCGGCGGCCAGGATGGCGTCGAGGGGCGGCAGCCAGCCGGTCACGTTGGAGGCGCCGGTCAGGGCCAGCAGCTTGGGACGGGGCGAGGCGTCGAGCGCGGCGGTGACGTCGTCGACCGTGAAGGTGCCCTCCGGCCCGCACTCGACGAAGCGGCGCTGACAGCGCCGCCCCCAGGGCAGCAGCATGGCGTGGTGCTCGACGACGGTGGTGACCACCACGTCGTCGGGCGTGAGCGGCAGCCGGTAGGCGAGATGGTTGATCGCCTCAGTGGTGTTGCGCACGATCACGGCGATGTCGTCGCCGCCGGTGCTTCCGGGGACGGGCGCCCGGCCGGCGAAGCGGAGGGCGGCGAGCCGGGCCTCCTCGTAGGCGTTGGTCGCCAGGCGCGACTTGTAGCCCGCCCCCCGGTGGACGCTGGAGTACCACGGCAGGAACTCCTCGACGCGCCGGGCCACGGCCGGCAGGGCGTTGGCCGAGGCGGCCGAGTCGAGGTTGAGGTACGGCCGATCCTGCCCGTCGACACACGGCACGGGCTGGCCGTCGCCGACCAGCGGGGAGGGAATCTGGGGCTGCCCGTCGTCCATACGGGCCATCATCCCCTTTTTTGTGCGCCAACCCGAACCGTCGGGGTACCCGGAGGGTCCCCCGTTTCCGGCGTGGCGGCGGACACAATGTCGTGTCATGCCGATGTCATTCCGCCCAAAGGCGCTGGCGGCGCTGGCGATCGCCGCGCTCGCCGGCCTGGTGGTCATGCTGCCCGGCGGGGCCACCCCGTCCGACGGCGGCTACGCGCCGAACGACGGCGGGCCGGGGACGATCACGACCGTGGCCGGCAAGAGCCCGTCCGGCTACTCGGGCGACGGCGGTCCGGCCCGCGACGCCGCCATGAACGAGCCCCGCATGCTGACCTTCGACGGCGCCGGGACGATGTACATCGTCGACACCTTCAATCAGGTGATCCGCCGGGTCGGGGCCGACGGCGTCATCACCACCATCGCTGGCCACTCCACCGGATACGTGCCCCGCAAGGACGCCGACTGCAAGGCGAACTTCTCCGGCGAGAACGTCCCCGCCCGGGACGCGACCATGAGCTGCCCCCACAGTGCGGCGGTGGCCGCCAACGGCGACCTCTACATCGCCGACAGCGCCAACCACGTGATCCGCAAGGTCGAACAGGCCAGCGGCATCATCACCACCGTCGTCGGCGAGGGCGGGAAGAACGGCGACGACGGCGACGGTGGCCCGGCCAATGCCGCCCACATCGACGGCCCGAAGGGCATCGTCTTCGACGCCAACTGGAACCTGCTCATCGCCGACTCCGGCAACGACCGGATCCGCCGCGTCGACGCCCGCACCGGAATCATCACCACCATCGCCGGGACGGGCGAGGCCGGCGTCTCCGGCAACGGCGGGCCGGCCACGGCCGCCCAGATCAGCGAACCCCGCACCCTGGCCGTGGCCCCCGACGGGTCGATCTACCTCACCGAACCGAAGGAGCACATCGTCCGCAAGATCGATCCCAACGGGATCATCACCCTGATCGCCGGTACGGGGAAGGCGGGGTTCTCCGGTGACGGCGGTCCGGCCGACAAGGCCCAGCTCAACTTCAATCGGGGTGTCAATGTCGACGGCGCCGGGACCGTGTGGATCGCCGACTCGCTGAACCAGCGGATCCGCAAGGTCGACGCCAACGGCATCATCACCACCGCCGCCGGGAACGGGAAGGCCTGCTACTACTCGAGCAACAGAAACTGCGGCGACGGCGGGCCGGCGACGGCGGCGGGGTTCGCCGTTCCCCGGGCGATGGAGTTCGACGACGTCGGCAACCTGTTCGTGGCCGACACGTTCAACGAGCGGATCCGCCGCATCGACAACTTCGCCGGCGCCGTGCGCCGCTCCACCGCCCCCGGGCCTACCTAGACACGAACTACCTGCCGGGCGGTATCCGGCGGACCGGCTCCCGGCCGTAGGGCTGACGGGGCCGGGGCTGATTCGGGAGCGGCGGTATCGGCAGCTTCACCGGCTCGGCGGGAGTGACGTCCACCGGCTGCCCGTAGTGGACGACGGTGATCGGCTCGCCGTCGTGCAGTTCGTAGAGGGCCTGGCCCGGCATGGCGGTCACGCAGAGGTTTCGCTGCCGGTACCAGAGGTTGAATGACAGCCGGGAGATACCCTCGGGCACCTTGGGGGCAAAGGCGAGCCGGCCGGCCCGGGCCCGCAAGCCGCCGAAACCGGCCACGATCACGGTCCAGGCGCCGGCCAGCGACGCCATGTGCAACCCGTTGCGGGTGTTGTGGTGCAGATCTCCGAGGTCCATCTGCGCCACTTCGGAGAGATAGTCGTAGGCCAGGTCGAGGTGACCGACCTCGGCGGCCAGCACCGCCTGGGTGATGGCCGACAGCGACGAGTCCCGCACCGTCAGGGCCTCGTAGTAGGCGAAGTTGCGGGCCTTCTCGGCATCCGTGAAGGCGTCGTCGCGGAGTTGCATGGCCAGCACCAGGTCGGCCTGCTTCACCACCTGCTTACGGTAGAGGTCGAAATACGGAAAGTGGAGGAACAGGGGGTACTGGTCGGGCCGGGTGCGCTCGAAGTCCCACACGGCGTGGTCGGTGAACAGCTCCGCTTGCGGGTGCACGCCCAGTTCGGCGTCGTAGGGCACGTACATCGCCTCGGCCGCCGCCTGCCAGCCCGACCGTTCCTCTTCGTCGACGCCGAGGCGTTCGGCCTCCTCCCGGTGGCACCTGGCGGCCTCGGCCGCCGCCCGCAGGTTCCGCTGGGCCATCAGGTTCGTGTAGACGTTGTCGTCGCCCAGCGCCGAGTACTCGTCGGGGCCGGTCATGCCGGGGAGGCGGAAGCGGCCGTGCCGGTCGTGGTGTCCGAGCGAGTGCCAGAGCCGGGCCGTCTCGACGAGCAGCTCGAGCCCCTCGTTGGCTTCGAACTCCTTGTCGTCCGTGGCATCGATGTAGCGGACGACGGCGTCGGCGATGTCAGCGTTGACGTGGAAGGCGGCCGTGCCGGCCGGCCAGTAGGCGGAGCACTCCTCGCCGGCGATCGTCCGCCACGGGAACGCCGCGCCGGTGTGGCCGAGGGCGGCGGCCCGGGCCCGGGCGGCGGGCAGGGTGGAGTGGCGCCACAGCAGGGCGTCGCGGGCGGCTTCCGGCCGGCTCGACGTGAGGGCCGGCAGCACGAAGGTCTCGGTGTCCCAGAAGGCGTGGCCGTCGTAGCCGGTGCCGGTGAGCCCCTTGGCCGGGATGGCCCGCCGCTCGGCCCGGGCGCTGGCCTGGAGCACGTGGAACAGGCCGAAGCGGGCGGCGTGCTCCATCTGCGGGTCGCCGTCCAGCTCCACGTCCGTCCGGGCCCAGAAGGTGGCGAGATATTGGCGCTGCTCGGCCTGGATGCCCTCCCAGCCGGTGTGCTGGGCGGCGGTGAGGGCGGCGGCCACCTGGGCCCACAACGCCTGGCGGGACCGGACGCTCGACCATCCGTAGGCCAGCAGCTTCAGGATTCGCAGGCGGTGACCGGGTTGGAGGACGGCGGTCATGGTCACCCGGCCGGTGTCGCGCCCGCACTCGCTCATCACGTCGGTGCGGTCGGGCCCGTCGACGATGTGGTCCATGGCCGCCGCCACCCGCAGGCCGCTGTGCTCGGTGCGGTGCACCAGGATGGCGCCGGTGTCGCCCCGGGTGCCGTGGTCCTCGCTGTGAAGCGGCGACTTGAGTGCCGCCGCTACCCGGGGATCGTTGTCGGGCAGGGGCATCGGCTCGTTGGCCACCAGCTCCGACTGCACCACGATCCGGGCCGGTTCGCCGACGGCTTCGACCTCGTACTCGATGGCCGCCACCGCCCGTTGGGTGAACGACACCAGCCGCACCGATGTGATCCGCATCACCTGGCCGGCCGGCGACACCCATTCGACCGTCCGCCGCAGGGTCCCGGACCGGAAGTCGAGGATGCGTTCGTGGTGGTGCAGCGTTCCGTAGCGGACGTCGAAAGGTTCGTCGTCGACCAGCAGCCGAAGGAACTTGCCGTTGGTGACGTTGATCATCGTCTGGCCGGACTCGGGGTAGCCGTAACCCGCTTCGGCGTAGGGGAGGGGCCGCAGTTCGTAGACGCCGTTCAGGTAGGTGCCGGGCAGGCCGTAGGGCTCGCCCTCGTCGAGGTTGCCGCGCAGGCCGAGGTGCCCGTTGCCGAGGGCGAAGACCGACTCGCTCTGGGCCAGGACGTCGAGGTCGAGGGACTCCTCCCGGACCCGCCAGGGCTCCGTCTTGAAGACCGACGCATCGATCATCGGCCGCCGGGGCTGGCCATGGCGAGGAGATCGGCCAGGTCGGAGACCACGATGTCGGCGCCGTTGCGGCGGAGCGCCTCCGCCTGCCCGGTGCGGTCGGCGCCGACGACGTAGCCGAAGCCGCCGGCCCGGCCGGCCTCCACGCCGGCCAGTGCATCCTCGAACACCGCGGCGTGGGCGGGGGCGACATCCAGGCACCGGGCGGCGAAGGCGAACATGTCGGGCGAGGGCTTGCCGGCCAGGTTCTCCCGTTCGGCGGTCAGCCCGTCGACGACCACCTCGAACAGGTCGCCCATCCCGGTCACCTTGAGCACCGCCCGGGTGTTGGCGCTCGACGACACCACCGCCCGGCGGAGCCCGGCGTCGCGGACCGCCTCCACGTAGCGGACCGACCCCGGGTAGACCTCGACTCCGGCGGCCATCTTCGCCAGCACGAGATCGTTCTTCCGGTTCCCGAGGCCGTGGACGGTGGCGACCGTCGGCGGGTCGGTGGGGGTGCCCTCCGGCAGGACGATGTTTCGCGAGGCGAGGAAGGAGCGCACGCCGTCGGCCCGTTTCCTGCCGTCGACGTAGCGCCCGTAGTCGGCGTGGATGTCGAAGGGCACGAACGGCTCGCCGGTCTCGTCCGTCCGCCGCCGGAGGTATTCGTCGAACAGCTCCTTCCAGGCGGCGGCGTGGACGGTGGCGGTGCGCGTCAGGACGCCGTCGAGGTCGAACAGACAGGCGCGGATGGTGTCAGGAAGCCCGAGCACGGCTTCTTGTTACCCGTTCACGGCCGCTGTGCACACCGGCGGACACGAGGAACAAGCCGGTGGCGGTGAGGGCGATGGTGCCGCCGGCGGCGATGTCGAAGGCGGCGGACAGGCAGAGGCCCAGGACTCCCGAGAGGGCGCCGAGGCCGGCGGCCAACATCGTCATCGGGCCGACCCGGTCGGTCCAATGCCGGGCGGCCAGGGCCGGCACGGTCAGGAGCGCCACGGCCAGGAGCGTGCCGACGGCCGGGACGCACACGACGAGGGCCACGGTGACCACCAGCAGGACTATCACCTCGAGCCCCCGGCCCGGGTAGCCCAGCGCCGTGAACCCGCCCGGGTCGAAGGCGCCGAGCACGAGTTCCTTGTGGAAGGCGGTCAGGACGCCCAGGAGCACCGCACCGACCGCGGCGGTGGTGACCAGGTCGGCGCTGGTCACGGTGATGATCGAACCGACCAGGTAGGCGGACAGCTCCCGCGACGCGCCGGGCTGGGCCGACAGCACCAGAACCCCGACGGCGAAGCAGCCGGCCAGGACAATGCCGATGGCGCTGGAGTCGTCGATCTGACGCAGCGACCCCAGGGCGGCAATGAGGAGAGCCACGCCGATACCAACGACCGCGCCGCCGGCGAACAGGCTCACGCCGAGCAGCGACCCGAAGACCACACCGGGGAACGTGGCGTGCGACATGGCCACGACGAAGAACGGCAGCCGCCGCAACAGCACGTGGACGCTGACGGCGCCGGCCACGGCGCCGACCATGACCGCCTCGACAAGAGCGAGGCGGAAGAAGTGCTGCCCGAAACTGTCGACGAGGGTGGGGAGGTTCACCTGCCTCCCCCAAGGCGGGTGAGCAGGAGGCGGGCGGCGCCGGCGGCGGCGAACCCCAGGGTGTAGGCGACGACGACGGTGGCGCCGGCCGCCAGCCGGACGTTGTGGTGGAGCGACGCCTCGTAGCTGGCCGACAG
>Ga0299907_10002037_pt1 | contig 12164 bp, 14 predicted proteins | sample RVTome_16_FD_198680 | JGI IMG/M metagenome (GOLD analysis project Ga0299907, IMG submission 198680) | Soil microbial communities from uranium-contaminated site in the Upper Colorado River Basin, Wyoming, United States - RVT152D67 (version 2) ...
GCCCGCCGCCGCTCTGCCCGCCCGGTCGGCCCGACCCGCGCCGGCTCGAGCGGCCATCGCTGCCAGGCCGGCCAAGGCCACCGAGGCCACCGAGGCCACCGAGGCCACCGAGGCCACCGAGGCCCCCAAGCCGACGAAGCCGGTCAAGACCGCCGAGGCCCCGAAGGCTGCCAAGCCGGTCAAGGCGGCCGAGGCCCCCGAGCCGACGAAGCCGATGAAGGCCGCCGACGCGGCGAAGCCGGCCAAGGCCACCGCAGCCCCCGACGCGACTGCAGCCACCAAGGCCGCCGCGACCAGGGCCGCCAAGGCCGCCGCCGCCAGGGCCGCCAGGGCCGCCGCCAAGGAGGCCAAGGCCGCGGCCGCCGAAGAGGCGAAGGCCGCCGCCCTCGCCGTCAAGGAGGCCAAGGCCGCCGCCCTCGCCGCCATCGAGGCGGCCAAGCCGGTCGCCCAGGTAAAGGCCCCCGCTGTCGTCGAGGACCCGCACGCCACCGATTGGGACGACTGGGAGCTCGAGTACCCCGAATCCGAATACGCCGGGGAGGTCTCATGATCTGGTTCCGGGCCATCGGCCGTGTCGTCCGCACGGCGTTTGCCGCCGACCCGGCCCGTGCCGCCGTCGTCTTCATCGGCTCGCCCATCCTCGACCTGACACCGGTGCTCGGCGCCGTGTGGCTCGGGATGCTCTTCCGCGGCCTGGAGAACGGCGACGCCGGCTCCGCCGGGCTGGCCGCCATCCTGGTGGCCGGCTCGCTCGTGCTCCACCACCTGAGCGTCGTGGTGATGGCCAAGATCCGCTTCACACTCCAGGAGCGCACCAGCCTCTACTTCGAGCGGGAACTGCTGGCCATGGTGGCCGCCCTGCCGGGCGTCGAGCACCACGAGCGGCCCGAGTACCTCGACAAGCTGGAGATTCTCCGCGACGAGCGGGCCGCGTTCGGCCTGGCGGTGAACGCCATCACCCAGAACATCGGCGTGCTCCTCCAGGCGGCGGGCACCGGCTATCTGCTCTTCAAGGTGCACCCGCTCCTGCTGGTGCTGCCCATCCTCAACCTCTTCTCGTTCATCACCGACGCCAAGGGCGGGTCGATCATGGTCGAGGCGTCGGAGGACGCCGCCGCCGATGACCGCCTTGCCCGGGAGCACTTCCACACCGCCACGACCTACAGCTTCTCCAAGGAGGTCCGGGTCTTCGGCCTGGCCGACGAGATGCTGGGCCGCCACCGTCGGGCATCCGAGTCGGCCCGCTCGATTATGGTCCGCGCCGCCTTCCGTGGCGCCGCCTGGGAATCCCTCGGCGGGTTCGTCGCCGTCGCCGCCAACATCGGCGCCCTGGGCCTGGTGGTACACATGGCCCAGCAGGGCCGGGCCGACATCGGCGACCTCATCATCACCCTGCGGCTCGCGTCGATGCTCTCCGGCCAGATCGCCGCCATCGCCAACTCCACCGGCATGCTGGTGCAGACCCTCCAGGTGGCCGTCCGCCACATCTGGCTCCTCGACTACGCCCGGGAGCAGCACTCCGAGCGCTTCGGCCGGGCCTCCGCCCCCGAGCAGCTCCGGGGCGGCATCGCCTTCGAGAGCGTCTCGTTCAGCTACCCCGGCAACGACGTCGAAGTTCTCTCCGACGTGAACCTGTGGCTCCCGCCGGGGTCGGTGGTGGCCGTGGTCGGCGAGAACGGCGCCGGCAAGAGCACGCTGGTCAAGCTGCTGTCCCGCATGTACGAGCCGAGCTCGGGCCGCATCACCGTCGACGGCGACGACCTGGCCGACTTCGACCCGGCCGCCTGGCGGCGCCGCCTGTCGGCCGCCTTCCAGGACGCCTGCCGGTTCGAGTTCCTCCTCGGCGAGACGGTGGGCATCGGCGACGTCGACCGGATCGACGACGCCTACCAGATCCTCATGGCCACCGAGCGGGCCGGAGCGGGCCCAGTCCTCGAGTCGCTGCCCCTCGGGCTCAACACCCAGCTCGGACGGCGCTTCGAAGGCGTCGAGCTCTCGGGTGGACAGTGGCAGCGCGTGGCGCTGGCCCGGGCCGCCATGCGCGACCCGTTGCTCCTCCTCCTCGACGAGCCGACCGCCAACCTCGACGTCGAGGCCGAGTTCGCCCTCTTCGAAACCATCGCCCGGGCGACCCGGCGGGCCCGTTCCCGCGGGACGGTCACGATGTTGGTATCACATCGCTTTTCCACCGTGCGCATGGCCGACGTCATCGTCGTCGTCGACGGTGGCCGTGTCCTCGAGGTTGGTAGCCACGACGAGCTGATGGCCCTCGGCGGCCTCTACGCCGAGCTCTTCACGCTCCAATCGTCCGCCTACGCTTAAGTCGGCAACCGCTTAAATTCGTGCACTCAGTGCCACCTGCGAGTTAGCGTGCGCCTCCGGGCCGAGGACGGAGGCGCACCATGTTGAAGCGGATCACCACGGTCCTCCTGTTCGGAGGACTACTCGGTCTCGTCCCCACCGCCGCTCAGGCCGCCCCGGCTGCTCCGGCTGCTCCGGCCGAGCTGACGCAAGCCGGCTCAGAGCCCGCCGCGGGCTACGACCTCTTCCGTAAGGACCGCGACGACGACCACTACCGCTGCATGTACCGATGCGACGGCCACGACCGCTACCACAAGCACAAGCACCGGTACCACCACAAGCAGCGCTACTGCTGGTACCGGGACCGGTGGGGCTGGTACCAGGCTCGCTGCGGCCGTCACCATCGCCACCACCACCACCACTAAGGGGGATCCCATGCGCAAGAGCATCGTCGTCGCGCTCGCCCTGACAGGGTCGCTCCTGGTGGGGCCGGCGGCCGTGGCCGCGCCGGCCGATCCTTCCGGGAACGTGCCCGGCTTCTACACACCCCAACACGCCGGGCACGACCACGGTAAGAAGGACAAGCCCAAGAAGAAGTACAAGAAGTACAAGAAGTCCAAGCACTCCCATGGCTACGGCCACCACCACGGCCACGATCATGGCCACCACCATCACCACCACGGCGACGATGGGGCCCACGCCAGCGGCGGCTACGACTCCCACCGCCACCACCCCCGCAACTGGTAGAGGCCAGGGGCTAGGTCGGCACGCCCCGCAGGATGCCGTAGCTGGCCATCGGGGTCGTCCGCCAGTCGTAGATCGACCCCCCGACCGAGCCGGTGTCGACACAGGCGCGCACGAACCCCCGGTAGTCGTCGTCGTTCGACTTGTTGTCGGTGCCCCCCGCCGGATGGACCACCGCCTGGGGCAACCCGAGGTTGGTTCGCGTCCGGCGGACGTTCTCCGCCGTGTAGCGGTAGGCGTCGCGATAGCCGGAGCTCTTGGTACGGAATGTCCAGTAGGACATCGGCATCCACACGTCGTAGAGCGGCGCCAGCTCTCGCCAGGGGAAGCCGGGCCAGTACTTCGGGTTGATGGTCTCGATGAGGACGGGCGGCAGTGGGATGGCCGACAGGGCCTCGGACCCCACGGCTGCCCGGAGCCGGCGGGACAGCTCGATCAGCCGGAGGCTGCGCTCAGCATGGTTCGGCACGTCCCTGGTCCACTCGATGTCGTTGCCGATCCCGTCGAAGCCTTCGCCGTTGTACCGGAAGTCCCGCATGGCCAGGAAGCGGCGCATGTCGGAGTCGAGGTCGTAGAACTTCGGGAGGTACCAGGCCACGACCTTGATGCCCCGGGCATGGGCCCGGTTGAGCATCGGACCGAGGATCTCCGGGTTGACCAGGTCACCGGGTGAGCGGATGTCGTCCTTCGCCCCCTGCAGGTAGAGCGTCTTGACGCCGGCGGCGGCCAGGTCGTCCATCGACTCCGGCGTGACCGGCGGCGGCGCCCCGTTGGGCTGGTACTGCGGGCTGAAGTCGTAGGCGTCGACCCACGTGCCGAGACCGCGGTACACAGAGATGTCGCGGGGCGGCGGGGGCGTCACCGGCCCCAGCACCACCTGGGCGGCGGCCGGCGCCCGGGTGATGGACTGAGCGGTGGTCGTCGTCGCCGCCACCGGCCGGGTGGCCGTGGTCGTGGTCGGTCGGGGCGCCGTGGTCGTGGGGGCGGCCGTGGTGGTGGTTGGCGCAGCGGTGGTCGTCGTTGCCAGCGACGTCGAGGTCGACGACTGCGGCACCGGCAGCTCGATGGCCGCCACCTCCATCGACCGGCGCGGCGGGGCGACACCCGCGGGCGAAGCGCCGGCCCACGTGGAGGCACCCACGAGCGCCGCCGCCAGGAACGGCCTGGCCACCACCGGCCTGATGGCAAGAGCACGCATTGCCGGTTAGCACATCACAGGGAGCGTTCCAGTGAAAGGACCCTCCGGGTCACCCGGCACAGCGTCCCCCCAGGTTGTCGAGGCGCGAAAGGGCTTCCGTCGGTGGTTTGACGATCCGGTGAACGCCCCTGCTAGACTACGTGAAAGAATTCACAAGCAGCCGACTACGTGATTTTTGCCACGCAATGACGACGAACTAGGGTGCGCCGGATGCATGTGGCCGTAGGCCAGCTCCCCCTCGAAAGGATCCCCACGACGTTGCCCGGAGATGACCGGAAGCGCGTCGAGCGGCAGTACCTCCGCTTCGCCGGAGTCGGGGTCCAGTACGCCCTCACGATCCTGGTCATGACGCTGCTCGGAATCTGGATCGACGGCCGGACCGGCACCGCCCCGCTCTTCCTCCTGGTGTTCCTGCTCCTCGGGTTCGGGGGAGCGACGTGGAGCCTCATCCAGCAGGTCCTCGGCTCCGACGACAAGCAGGGGAAGCCGTGAGCCGCACCGCCTCCCAGGGCCTGCTCATGGTGGGTGCCTTCATCGGCCTGCTCGTGATGGCGGCGCTGGTCTTCATCGAGCCGGACGGAGACGGTGTCCGTGGCGCGGCCATCGGCGCCGGGCTCGGCCTCGCGAACCTCGGTGTGGGATACCTCGTGACCCGGCGGTCGCTGCGGCACGGGATGAAGTCGGCCATGAGCACCCTGGCCGGCGGGTTCCTTGCCCGGCTCTTCGTGGTGGCCGGATTGATGCTGCTCTTCCGGCGGACGGACAACATCGACCCCGCCGCCTTCGCCCTGACCTTCATGGTCTTCTTCTTCGCCTACCTCGGGCTCGAGATGGTTCTGGTGGAACGGTCAATGACCCGGCCGAGGGAGGCGCTGTGACGTTCCTCGGCGCGGTCAACGTCGTCCACCACCTGCTCGACTACGAGCTGCCCGGGGGGGTCACCGCCCACCAGATCCTCATCGCCGTCATCGCCGTGTTCACGATCGTGGTCTTCACGGTGGCAGCAAAACGGATCCAGACGCAGCCGAAGCGGACGGGCGTCGTCGCCCTGATCGAGCTCACCCTGGTATGGATCCGGGACGAGATCGTCTACCCCTGGCTCGGCCACGAGCGGGGCCGGACGTTCCTGCCCTTCTTCTGGACGCTGTTCTTCTTCATCCTGTTCTCGAACGCGATCGGCCTGTTCCCCTTCCCGTTCAACCCCTGGGAGCGAACCGCCACGGGCAACCTGGCGGTGACCATGGCCCTGGCGATCATGGCCTTCATCGTGATCCAGGGGGCGGGGATGGTCGCCAAGGGCCCGATCGGGTACTGGGTCCATCTGGTGCCCCCCGGCACGCCGGCGTTCCTGGTGCCGCTCGTGTTCGTGATCGAGCTCATCGGGCTCTTCACCAAGCCCTTCGCCCTGACCGTCCGTCTCTTCGCCAACATGACGGGCGGCCACGCCATCCTGCTGGTGCTCTTCGGCTTCCTCTACGGAGTCAAGGACGCCAATTCGGGGCTCCTCGGCATTCCGTCGACCATCGCTTCGTTCGGCTTCATCCTCTTCATCATGTTGTTCGAGGTCCTGGTGGCCCTCATCCAGGCCTACATCTTCACCGTGCTCACGGCCATCTTCACCAGCCTGGCCGTGGCTGAAGAACACTAGAAAGGACACAGGAGAACCCATGAGTGACCTTCTCGTACCCCTCTTCCTCGCGGCCGAGGCCGCCCAACCCAACCAGCTCTGGGGAACGGGTCTCATGGGCGCCGGGATCGGGGCCGGGATCGCGGCCATCGGCGCCGGGATCGGCATCGGCCGCATCGCGGCGAGCGCCACGGAATCGATCGCCCGCCAGCCTGAGGCGGCCAACGACATCCGTGGCGTGACGATCATCACCGCCGCCTTCATCGAAGGCGTCTGCCTCTTCGCCGTCGTCGTCTGCCTGCTCGTCCAGGGCACGGCCGCCGGCCCGGCCTAGACCCATGCACTGGGCGCACCTGCTCGCCACCGCGGCCGAAGGCGGGAAGGAACCCTCCTTCACGGACCTCAACTTCGTGACGGCCGCCTGGGTCTGGGTGGCGTTCATCGTCACCTTCCTCATCCTCCGGAAGGTCGCCTGGCCCGGCCTGGCCAACAAGCTGGAGGAGCGCGAGATCCGCATCGCCGAGGGGCTCCGCAAGGCCGAGGAGGCCGAGCAGCGGGCCCGCGACCTGGCGGAGAAGCAGGAGCAGGTCCTGGCCGAGGCGCGCGCCGAGGCGCAGAAGCTCCTCGCCGACGCCCGCGCCGCCGCCGACCACGTGAAGAACGACCTCATGCACCAGGCGCAGACGGAGATCGGGGCGGAGCGGGAGAGGGCCAAGAAGGAGATCAACCTCGAACGCGCCAAGGCGATCGACGAGCTGAAGCAGGTCACGGTCGAGCTCACCCTCCAGGCGTCAGCCCTGCTCCTCAAGCGGGAACTCCGCGACGAGGACCACGAGCGCCTCGCCCGGGAGGTCGTCGAGGAGGTCGCGACCAGGCTATGAAGAACGTCTCGCAGGCGGCGGCCCGGGTCTACGCCCAAGCGCTGTTCGACATCGGTCTCGAGACGGGCACCGTCGGGCAGATCTACGACGACCTGCACGCCGCCTACAACGCGCTGAACGGGCTCGACGCCGACCTGCGGACGTTCTTCAACCTGCCGCAGTTCCGCCGGGACGCCAAGCGGCGGATCATCAGCCTGGCCTTCGAGGGCAAGGTGTGCCGGCCGGTTCTCGGTCTCCTGCACGTGCTGGTCGAGAAGCGGCGGGAGCCGCTCCTCGACAACGTCGTCGAGGAGTTCGGCCGCTACCGCGACCAGCACGAGGGGCGGGTCCGGGCCCGGGTGGTCTCGGCCCGCAAGCTCGACGACGATCTCCTCAACGCGCTGCGTTCGGCCATCGAGGAGCGCACGAAGAGGTCGGTCGACCTGACCGAGACCGTCGATCCGGAGGTCATCGGTGGCCTCCGGGTGAACGTCGGCGACCGGGTCCTCGACGGGACCCTCCGCCGGAGCCTCCAGGACATGCGGCGCAGCTTCGCCGCCACCCAGCTACAGGGATAGGAACCCATGGCGCAGATCAGGACCGACGAGATCAGCTCGATCATCCGCCAGCAGATCGAGTCCTTCGACGTCGACCTCCACATCGACGAGGTCGGCACCGTCCTCGAGGTCGGTGACGGCATCGCCCGGGTCCACGGCCTCGAGAAGGCCATGGCCTCGGAGATGGTGGAGTTCGAGAACGGGGCCTTCGGACTCGCCCTGAACCTCGAAGAGGACTCGGTCGGCATCGTCATCCTCGGCGACTACTTCGACATCCGCGAGGGCCAGACCGTCAAGCGCACCGGCCGGGTCCTTTCGGTGCCGGCCGGCGAGGCGCTCATCGGGCGGGTGGTGAACCCGCTCTCGCAGCCGCTCGACGGGAAGGGGCCGGTCGAGACCACCCACCTCATGCCGGTCGAGGGCCGGGCGCCGGGCATCGCCGAGCGCCAGCCGGTGAAAGAGCCGCTGATGACCGGCATCAAGGCCGTCGACGGCATGATCCCCATCGGCCGGGGCCAGCGGGAGCTCATCATCGGCGACCGGGAGACGGGCAAGTCGTCGGTCGCCATCGACGCCATCCTCAACCAGAAGGACACCGACGTCATCTGCGTCTACATCGCCATCGGCCTCAAGGCCTCGACCGTGGCCGGCGTCGTCGAGCTCCTCCGGGAACACGGCGCCATGGACTACACGATCGTGGTCAGCGCCACAGCCAACGACCCGGCGCCGATGCAGTACATCGCCCCCTACGCCGGCTGCGCCATGGCCGAGTACTTCATGTACGAGCAGGGCAAGCACACGCTCGTCATCTACGACGACCTGTCGAAGCAGGCCGCCTCCTACCGGCAGCTGTCGCTGCTGCTCCGCCGCCCGCCGGGCCGCGAGGCCTATCCCGGCGACATCTTCTACGCCCACAGCCGGTTGCTGGAGCGGGCGGCGAAGCTGTCCGACGAGCGGGGCGGCGGCTCGCTCACCGCCCTCCCGATCATCGAGACGCAGGCCGGTGACGTGTCGGCCTACATCCCGACCAACGTGATCTCCATCACCGACGGCCAGATCTACCTGGAGCCCGACCTCTTCTATGCCGGTGTGCGGCCGGCCATCAACGTCGGCATCTCCGTCAGCCGGGTGGGCGGGAACGCCCAGACGAAGGCCATGAAGAAGGTGGCCGGCAAGCTCCGCCTCGACCTCGCCCAGTACCGGGAGCTGGAGGCCTTCGCCCAGTTCGCCTCCGACCTCGACGCCGGCACCAAGGCCCAGCTGGCCCGGGGCGAGCGGACCGTCGAGGTGCTCAAGCAGTCGACCGCCGCCACGTGGCCGATGGAGGAGCAGGTGGCCACCATCTTCGCCGTGAGCAACGGCCTCATGGACGACGTCCCGGTCGAAGACATCAAGCGCTTCGAGTCCGAGCTGATCGAGCACCTGCAGGCCACCGACAGCGCCGCCCTCAAGGCCATCAAGGAGACCAAGGCGCTGGACGACGACACCGCAGCCAAGCTCAAGGACGAGATCGAGGCCTTCAAGGCCAACCAGTGGAAGCCGACCGAGGCTCCGGACTAACCGAGGCCAGAGAGCATGCCCGAACAGCCGAAGATCATCCGCAAGCGGATCAAGAGCGTCGCCTCCACGAAGAAGATCACGCGCACCATGGAGATGGTGGCGACGGCGAAGCTGAAGTCCGCCCAGCAGCGGGTGCAGTCGTCGGGGCCGTACCTGGAAAGCCTCCGCTCGCTCATGGCCGAGATCGGCGCCAGCGGCGTCGACGTGTCGAAGTGGCCGCACTTCGAGGTGCGGCCGGGCAACCGCACGCTGCTGTTCGTCATCACCGCCAACCGCGGCCTGTGCGGCGCCTTCAACACCAACCTGGTCCGCCTGGCCCGCGAGACCTACCGGGCCAAGGTGGCCGAGGGCCGCGACGTCCGCCTGTTCTTGGCCGGCAAGAAGGGCAACAGCGCCCTGCGGTTCCAGGGCTTCGAGCCGGAGCGGGTCTACATCGACCAGCTGAGCGACCGGCCGTCGGTCGATGACGCCGAGTACTTCCTCAACGAACTGGCCACGCCGTTCCTGGAGAACGAGGTCGACGAGGTCCTGATCGTCTACCCCCACTGGGAGAGCCTGGGGCGCCAGCCACCGACGCTGCTGCGGTTCCTGCCCATCGCCCCCGAAGGCGCCTCCGGGTCGAGCGGTCCGCCGCCGTTGTTCGAGCCGTCGGCGGAGGAGATCCTCGACCGGCTCCTGCCGCTCTATGGGCGCCAGATCATGTTTTCGGTGTTGGCCGAGGCGGTGGCCTCGGAGCAGGTGGCCCGGCGGCTGGCCATGAAGCTGGCCAGCGACAACGCCACGGAGATGGTGAACCTGCTGACACGGGAGTACAACCGGGCCCGCCAGGCGCTGATCACGAAGGAGATCGCCGAGATCATCGGCGGTGCAGAGGCCCTCAAGGAGTAGGGAGTTTTGATGACGAGCACTGTGAGCACGGGCACCACCAACGGCGCCACCAAGGGCGACTCCCGCTATGGCCGGGTCGTCCAGGTCATCGGGCCCGTCCTCGACGTGGAGTTCGAGGACGAAGACTCGCTACCCGAGATCTACACCGCTCTGACCATCGAGCAGGGCGAGGGCGACGAAAAGACCACGCTGGTGGCCGAGGTCCAGCAGCACATCGGGCGGGACCAGGTGCGGGCGGTGGCCATGTCGTCGACCGACGGCGTGGTCCGCGGCACTCCCGTCCTCAACACCGGGGGGCCGATCACGGTGCCGGTCGGCGAGGAGTGCCTCGGGCGGGTGTTCAACCTCCTCGGGGAGCCGGTCGACTTCCGGGGGCCCGTCGACGTGAAGCAGCGCCGGCCCATCCATGCCCCGTCGCCGCAGTTCCAGCGGCTCTCCACCAACACGGAGATCTTCGAGACCGGCATCAAGGTCGTCGATCTCCTCGCCCCCTACGCCAAGGGCGGCAAGACCGGGCTGTTCGGCGGGGCCGGCGTGGGCAAGACCGTCGTGATCATGGAGCTGATCAACAACGTCGCCCAGCAGCACGGTGGCTACTCCGTGTTCTGCGGCGTGGGTGAACGGACCCGGGAAGGCAACGACCTCTGGCTGGAGATGCAGGAGTCGGGCGTCATCGACAAGGCCGTCCTCTGTTACGGCCAGATGAACGAGCCGCCCGGCGCACGGCTGCGGGTCGCCCTGTCGGGCCTCACGATGGCCGAGTACCTGCGCGACGAGGGCGGGCGCGACGTCCTCATGTTCGTGGACAACATCTTCCGGTTCAGCCAGGCCGGCTCCGAGGTGTCGGCCCTCCTCGGCCGGATGCCCTCCGCCGTGGGCTACCAGCCGACCCTGGCCTCGGAGATGGGCGCCCTCCAGGAGCGGATCACCTCGACCGACCACGGCTCGGTCACATCGGTGCAGGCCATCTACGTCCCCGCCGACGACCTGACCGACCCGGCACCGGCCACCGCCTTCGCCCACCTCGACGCCAAGACGGTGCTGTCCCGCCAGATCGCCGAACTCGGCATCTACCCGGCGGTCGACCCGCTCGACTCGACATCGCGGGTGCTGGCGCCCCAGTACGTCGGCGAGGAGCACTACAAGGTCGCCCGCGACGTGCAGCAGATCCTCCAGCGCTACAAGGACCTGCAGGACATCATCGCCATTCTCGGTATGGACGAGCTGTCGGAGGAGGACAAGCTCATCGTCCAGCGGGCCCGGAAGATCCAGAAGTTCCTGTCCCAGCCGTTCTTCGTGGCCACCCAGTTCACCGGCTTCGAGGGGCGCTACGTGAAGCTGGCCGACACCATCCGCTCGTTCAAGGGTCTGGTGGCCGGCGAGTACGACCACCTGCCCGAGCAGTCCTTCTACATGAAGGGCGACATCGACGAGGTCGTCGCCTCCGTCGAACAGTCGAAGGGCTAGTCGGTGGCCGAGGGAAGCAGTTCCGGCACGCTCGACGTCACCGTCGTCAGCCCGGCGCGCCAGCTCTACCAGGGCGAGGCCCGGTTCGTGACCGCGCCGGCGTGGGATCGCCTCGAAGGCGGCCGATCGCTCTACGGTGGCGCTTCGCAGGACCGGTTGACCGTCGGCCAGCTCGGGATCCTCCCCCGGCACGCGCCGCTGGTGGCCGCCCTCGGCAGCGGCATCCTCCGCATCGGGCTCGACGGCGGCCAGGTCGCCCGCTACGCGGTCAGCGGCGGGTTCCTCAAGGTCGGCGACGACCGGGTCACCATCCTCGTCGACCGGGCGGTGAGCGAGAACGACGTCAACGAGAGCGAGGCCCGCCAGGAGCTGGAGGAGACGCTGGCTGACCTCAAGCACCCGGAGAGCGACGCCGAGTTCGCCGAGTTGCTGGACCGGCGGGCCTGGTCCGAAGCCCGCATCAAGCTCGCCCGCTCGTAGCTCCTGCCCGCCTGCAGCGTTCCGCGCGCGGCGTTCAGCCCGCGCCCAGCGTTCACCGCGCGCGAAATTTTCTTGCGTCGGAAGAGGCGTCTCCGATTTGGACCATTCCACCCGAGAGCCCGCCCAACGCTGCCGTTGCAACACTTGCCGCTCGTAAGGCCCCGGCCGGGGGCCGGGGCTCTGTTCCATGGTCGGCCTGGTGAGCCGCTCAGGAGCGCCGGCGTCAAGGGTCCGCTCCGCCGCCTTCGGCGCCCTTGACCCCGGCTTTGTAGCGATGGGCCGCACTACTCCGGCGCCGTCTACGGCTGCAGCACTGCTATTGAGTTGTCAAGGGTCAGTGGGGAAGTTGCAAGCTCAGGGGGAAGTGGAAGCTCAGGTCAGGCGGCCCGCGCTGAGTCGGGGGCTCGCGGTTTCTTGCGGTGGAGGAGGCCGGCCTTGCGGTCCTGTTCCGTCTTGATCCGGTGGTCGGGCGGGCAGAGCAG
>Ga0299907_10002038_pt1 | contig 12163 bp, 13 predicted proteins | sample RVTome_16_FD_198680 | JGI IMG/M metagenome (GOLD analysis project Ga0299907, IMG submission 198680) | Soil microbial communities from uranium-contaminated site in the Upper Colorado River Basin, Wyoming, United States - RVT152D67 (version 2) ...
GGCAACTTCGGACAGTCGAACTATGCGGCGTGCAAGGCAGGCATAACCGCGATGGCCCGCACCTGGGCGATGGAGCTGGCGCGCTCGAGCGTGACCGTCAACTGCATCATCCCGACGGCCGCCACCGAGATGACCAGGACCATCCCCGCCTTTGCAGAGCACATCGAGGCCTGGGAGAAGGATGGGATATCACTCCCCGATTGGCTGCGACGGGACCAGGCAATGGGCTCTGTCGACGACGTCGCTCCGCTCGTCGTCTTCCTCGCCTCTGATGAGAGCGCCGACATCACCGGCCAGACGATCGGGCTCGGTGGCGACCGGCTAGCGCTGTGGAGCTATCCCGGTGAGGTGGCCACCGAGTTCCGCGATGGCGGCTGGGATGCCGACGGCATCGCTGCCGAGTTCGCCGAGCACCTCCGTGACCTGGCACAGCCGTTCGGGATTTCCATGCCGGAACCAAAGACGTGAGCGTCATCGTGCGCAGCGCCGAGGACATCCGGGCCCTCGTTGGCGAGGAGTTCGGAACCAGTTCCTGGGTGGAGGTGAACCAGGGTCAGATCGACGGTTTCGCAGACCTCACCGGTGATCATCAGTGGATCCACACCGATCCGGAGCGGGCCGCTTCCGGGCCATTCGGGACGACAATCGCCCATGGCTATCTCACCCTGTCGCTACTGGTCCCACTCCTCGAAGAGCTTCTCGTCGTGGAGAATCGGACCTCTTCGATCAACTACGGTCTCGACAAGGTGAGGTTCCCAGCCCGGTGCCATCCGGCTCTCGTGTCCGGATGTCGGCCAGCCTGGCCGAGGCAACGGACATCGATTCAGGAGTTCAGATGAAGATCGATTGCACGTTCGAGGTGGACGGCCAGGAGAGACCGGCATGTGTGGCCCGGGCCGTCCTCAGACATCACTTCGCCGCGTGACGCAGCGTGGGGCCGAGCCGGAGGGCGAGGTCAGTCCATTTGGAGAGGAAGGCGAAGGACCACGCTTCAGCTATGCGGTAGCGACCCTGGAGCGCAGTATCCGTCGCAGCCTGGGAGCGGTCTTGAGGCCCTTCGATGTGACAGTTGCCGAGTACACCGCGCTGAGCCTCATTCGCCGCCGCGATGGCTACTCGAACGCGGAGCTGGCAAGACGTTCGTTTGTCTCCCCCCAGGCGATGCATGAGATGATCAGCTCACTCGAGGAACGAGGGCTGCTAGAGAGGGCGCCTTCCCGATCTCATCGGTCGATGCGTCACACCCACCTCACCGATCGAGGTCGTGAGCTGCTCGATCGATGCAATACCGCGGTGGACGCGATGGAGGAGACCATGTTGTCGGGTGTCTCCGCCTCGCATCGGTCGGAGGCCATCGCACTCCTCCGTCAGTCGGCCCGAAACCTCAGGGACTATCCCGTCTCCGAGTGACGACCGTCTCGAACCGAGGGCGCCAGACTTCGCTGAGCGGTGTCTGCAACCCTGGGTACGCGGAACGGGTCAGGGGCTCGAACCGAGGGCGCCAGACTTCGCTGAGCGGTGTCTGCAACCCTGGGTACGCGGAACGGGTCAGGCGAGACCGAGGATGCGGAGCGCATTGTCCTTGAGGATTGCCGACCGCACATCGGGTTCCAGCCCAAGGTCGTCGAAGTCTGTCAGCCAGCGGTCGGGAGTTATCAGTGGAAAGTCAGAGCCAAACAGAGTCTGGCGTTTGAGGGTCGTGGACATCGCTTTCACCAGTGAAGGAGGAAACCGTTTTGGCGACCACCCAGACAGGTCGATCGAAACCTGTGGTTTGTGCATGGCGATCGACAGCGCCTCATCCTGCCAGGGGAAGGCAGGGTGTGCCATGACTATGGACATCTGGGGAAAGTCGACGGCTACATCGTCGATGGCCATCGGGTTTCCATATTTGAGGGCTATACCGCCTCCTCCTGGCAATCCAGCCCCGATTCCGCTGTGCCCGGTGTGGAAGAGTGCGACCACGCCCGCCTCCTCGATCAACTCGTACATTGGGTAGGCGATGCGATCATTGGGGTGGAACTTCTGGATGTTGGGATGAAACTTGAATCCGCGAACCGACCCCTCTTCCAGAAGGTCCCGTGCTTCAGCCACTCCCTGACGCTCCCGTCGCGGATCGATGGAGGCGAACGGGATCAGAACATCTGAGTGCACTCGCGCCTTTTCCATCACGAAGGAGTTCTGGATCCGCGGCTGACCGGTGGTCAAAGCCGAATCGACCGCAAACACCACGGCCACCATGTTTCGCTCGCGGTAGTGATCGGCAATCTCATCGGCGGTGGGGATGGTGGTATTCCCTTTGAAGTAGCGCATCGCCGCGTTACGCAGCTCGGGGCTGAGATGGTCATCACCTTCGGGGCCGAGTTCGATGTGGACGTGGCAGTCAATGGCGACGACATCATCAAATGATCGGATTTTCAAGCTCACGGTATCAAGCTACCTGATATATTCACCTCATGGCGTGTCGCCGAACAAGCGACGCGCCGCATAGTCGGCAACCGCGGAGTTGATGCCCGTGAATGGCCTCATGCAGGACGTTCCGCTCTCGATCCCCATGATTCTCGACCGGGCGACGGCGCTCGGAGCAGCCATGGAGATCGTCTCCGTCGAGGCTGCCGGACTCGACCGGATGACTTGGCCCGAGGTCACCGATAGAGCGCGGCGTCTCGTTGCCGCCCTCGAGAGGCTTGGTGTCCCGAAAGGGTCAGCAGTGGGGAGCTTTGCCTGGAATGGTCATCGCCATCTCGAGCTCTATTACGGCGTGCCCTGCTCCGGTCGTGTGCTTCATACGATCAATGTTCGGCTCCACCCTGACGTCATCTCCTATGTGGTCGGTCACGCCGGAGACGCCGCCATCTTCGTCGACGCCTCACTCACCCCAATTCTGGCGCCATTGCGTGGCCGTCTCGATGCGAAGACTTATGTGGTGATGGAAGACGGCGCTGAGATCGATCGGGCATTTTCCTCCGATCCCAGGTATGAAGAGCTGCTCGATGGCGAAGCTCCGGCCGACCCGGCAACCATCGACGAGCGGGACGCAGCCTCGATTTGCTACACGAGTGGCACTACGGGACGACCCAAAGCTGTCGTCTATTCGCATCGCTCGGTGGTGCTGCACTCGATGGGCGAGTTGATGGTGGACGGTCACGCGATACGTCGCGGTGACGTCGTGCTCCCGCTGACGCCAATGTTCCACGTCAACTGCTGGGGTCTGCCCTACACCGCCGGTCTCGCCCCGGCTTCGCTGGTGTTCGCCGGCGCCGACACCAGTCCTCGCGCTGCTGCGTCGCTGATTCAGTCAGAGCGACCCACGGTGCTCGCCGGAATCCCGACATTCTGGGTTCAAATGGACTCGGTGTTCTCCTCCGATGACTACGACCTGTCCTCGGTGAAGCGCATCCTGTGCGGGGGAGCCGAAGCCGCCCCGGCGCTCATCGAGCGTTACACCAGCCGGGGGATCGACTTCTTCCACGGTTGGGGAATGACCGAGATGTCACCCAGCGGCACTGGCAACTGGATCCCCGCCGGAAGCCGGGACGTGGAGCATGGCGCCAAGCAGGGAGTCCCCGCACCAACTGTCGAAATGAGAATTGTCTCCGACGACGGGACCGTCCTGCCGTGGGACGGGGACTCGGTAGGCGAGATCCAGGTGAGGGGCCCCTGGATCGCAGCGGCCTACCTGAACCCCGACGATGACTCCAACGAGGAACGCTTCGTCGACGGATGGCTCCGCACCGGCGACGTCGGTCGGGTGTCTCCTGATGGAACCCTCGAAATCGTCGATCGCACCAAGGATCTCATCAAGTCGGGCGGGGAATGGATCAGCTCCGTCGAGCTGGAGCGACATCTGGCCGCCCATCCGGCCGTGGCCGAAGCAGCGGTGGTGGCTGTACCTCACGAGCGTTGGGGAGAGCGGCCCATTGCGCTGGTGGTTCTCCGCGATGGTGCCGAGGCGACACCAGGAGAGGTATTGCAGTTCCTCTCCACCAAGATGGCGTCCTGGCAGGTGCCGGACTGGGTCGAGTTCATCGACGAGCTTCCCAAGACAGGCGTGGGGAAGGTCGACAAACGACGGCTACGCGATGAGGTCGTACCCGTGTTCATGGAGGAGACGGGCAGTTGGCGAGGCGACTGACCCTTTCATGCGCCGCCCGCGATCGTGAGGCCGGGTGCCGGGAGCGCATCATCGGACTCTCCTTGACCTGGGTGGCGCCGTGCTCAACCTGATCGACGTCGGCAAGAGTTTCGATGGCTTGCGCGCCCTCGACGGCTTGTCCTTCACGGTCGAAACCGGGGAGATCCTCGGGATGATCGGTCCCAACGGTTCCGGGAAGTCGACCGCGTTCAACGTCATCACCGGCACCGTGCAGTGCGACGACGGGAGCGTGATCTTCGAAGGCGAAGACATCACCGGGCTCCCACCCCATCGCATCTCCCACAAAGGGATCGCACGGACGTTCCAGGTGGTCAAGCCATTCCCGCACCTCACCGCATTGGAGAACGTCCTGGCGGGGCGTCTGTTCGGCGGGAAAGGCGCCAAGAGAAATGCGCGTGCCTCCGCGGAGGCGTTGGATGTCCTGAAACAGGTGGGACTCGCCGACAAGGCAGAGGTCAAGGCCGAGTCGTTCACCATCGTGGAGAGAAAATGGCTCGAAGTCGCCAGAGCGCTGGCGGCCGGGCCGAAGCTCCTCCTCCTCGATGAGTTCATGGCTGGGTTGACGGTCCGGGAGATCCCACACGCCATCGATTTGGTCAGATCGATCAGGGAGTCCGGTGTGACCATCGTGATCGTCGAGCACGTCATCAAGACGATCACCGGAGCGTGTGACAGGGTCATCGTCCTCGACGCCGGGAAGAAGTTGGCGGAGGGACCTATCGAACAGGTAGTCAACGATCCCGAAGTCATCAAGGCTTACCTGGGAGCGAGCCATGCTCGAGGTTGATGGCCTTGAAGTGGCCTACGGGGATCTCCAGGTCGTCTGGGGTGTCTCCTTCGAAGTCCCCGAGAGCTCCATCGTGGCGATCCTCGGGCCCAACGGAGCCGGCAAGACCACAACTCTTCTCGCCCTTATGGGCCTGCTCCCGGTCAAAGCCGGCTCCGCCTCGTTCCAGAACCACTCTCTGATCGGGGTCCCCACACATCAGATGGTGGACCTGGGTCTGGTGATGATCCCCGAGGAGAGGGCAGCCTTCTCCTCGCTGACAGTCGAGGAGAACCTGGAGCTGGGGGCTTACACGCCGCGGGCGCGCCCCCGGCAGCGAGAGACGATGGTCGAGGTGTTGGATACATTTCCCCGGCTCGCCGAGCGCAAATCGCAGAAAGCGGGAACCTTGAGCGGTGGGGAGCGTCAGATGCTCGCCATCGGCAAGGCGCTGATGGCGCGACCCGAGCTGCTGATCCTCGACGAGCCGTCGCTGGGATTGGCCCCAATCGTCGTCGAGCAGACCTTCAACATCATCAAGGGGATCAGAGATCGGGGAGTCTCGGTGCTCATGGTCGAACAACACCTGGAGATGGCACTCGAGGTCGCAGACCACGCCTACATACTCGAGATGGGCTCGATGGTGACCGACGGCACCAGCTCACAGCTCGCCGCCGACCCACGCGTCCAGGAGGCGTACCTGAGCCTATGACCCAGCTCATCCTGCAGAGCGTCGTCTCGGGTCTCCTCGTGGGGGGCATGTACGGATTGGTCGCCCTGGGCCTCGCCCTCGCCTTCGGAGTACTCAAGGTGCTGAACGTCGCCCATGGCGAACTGCTCATGCTGGGGGGCTACGCCTCTTTCTTCGCCTTCACGTTCTGGGGCATCGACCCCTTTCTCTCCATGCCTCTGGTTTTCATCGTCATGTTCGCCTTCGGCGTGATCCTCTACCTGACGCTGTTCAGATACGTCACCAGGACCGAGATCCACACCCGGATCAAGAACTCGTTGCTCATCTCGTTCGGTCTGGTGCTGGTGCTTCAGTCGATGGCGGTCCGCTTCTTCACGGCGGACGAACGAACCATCTCTACCGCTTACTCCTCGGATGCCCTCACCATTGGCCTGGTCCGGGTCCCCGTTGTGAGGTTGGCTGGTCTCGCCGTGGCCGTGATCGCCGCCCTCTTCCTCGAGTGGCTCCTCTCCAGCACCAGATTCGGACGAGCCTTGCGTGCGACATCGGAAGACTGGACCCGGGCCGCTCTCACCGGGGTGGACGTGAGGCGCATCTATCTCGTCGCCTTCGCCATCTCGGCGGCCCTGGCCGCGGTGGCCGGATCGCTGATCAGCTTGGGATACAGCGTCAGCCCCAATATTGGTTTGGGATGGACCCTCAAGGCGCTGATAGTCGTGGTCCTGGCAGGGCTGGGAAGCATGCGAGGGATCATCGTGGCGGGTCTCTTCCTCGGGCTGATGGAGAGCCTCGCTGCGGTGTGGCTGGGTGGTCAGTTCCGCGAGGTGGCCGCCTTGGTCCTGTTCCTGGTGGTCCTCAGCTTCAGGCCACAGGGATTCTTCGGGAGGGCGCATGCCTAGGGCTGCGGCGATCGCCGCGGGACTCGTGGTCCTCGCAGTCGTCATCTCGACCGGGCTGATCTCGAGCAATCAGCACGTGCTGACTCTGATCATCCAGACCATGATGCTGGCCGCCCTGGCCTCCAGTTGGAACATCCTGGGTGGATTCGCCGGTCAGATCAGCCTCGGGCACGCCGCCTTCTTCGGCCTGGGGGCGCTGGTCACCCGTGAGCTCTGGCTGAACGGCATGCCGCTGTCACTCGCCGTCGTGGCGGCCGTCGCAACGACGATCGTCGCAGCCGCCGTGGTCGGCGTGCCCATGCTGCGCTTCCGCGACATCTATTTCGCCATCGGGACACTGGCCCTCGGGGTCGCGGTCTTCATCACCGCCGGAAACCTCTGGCCCGGGATCTCATCCATGCCCGCCGAAGCGCTCCGCAACTACGACTTCACCGGACCGTACTTCATGACTCTCGGGGTCCTGGTGGCCACGGTCGTCGTCTCCCTTTGGTTGAAACACAGCAAGGTGGGGCTGGGGATGATGGCGGTCCGTGAAGACGAGGAAGCCGCGACGGCAACCGGAGTCAATGCCTTCGCCCACAAGATGATCGCTTTCGTCCTCAGCTCCGCACTCGCCGCTCTGGCCGGTGCCGCCTTCGCCTACTTCAGCGTGAGCTACTTCCCCAACTTCGCCTTCAGCGTGATCTGGACTTTCGAAGCGATTCTCGTTGTCTTCATCGGTGGCGTCGGCACCATCGTCGGACCGTTGCTCGGGTCGGTGTTCTTCATCATCGGGCGTGACGCTCTCCCCGCCGAGATCAACGAGTTTCAGGTCGTCGTCTTCGGGGTGCTCTTCATGGTGGTCGTCCTACTGATTCCGGGCGGGCTCACAGAAGCCAGTCAGCGTCTCTACGCCAGGACCTCGAGACGAAAGCCACCCAATGCCTACGAATCCAAAGCAACAAAAGGAAAGGAACTGGTATGAGAAAACGATCACTGCTGATCGTATTGGCGGTGATGGCTCTGCTCCTCGCCGCATGCGGCAATGGAGACGAAGGAGGAGCCGACACCACCCAGCCATCAGAGGAGGAGGTCACCACCACCGCGGAGGCGCCGGAGGAGACCACGACCACCGATGAGGAGCCCGTGGACGCACCGGAGTCGATCAAGATCGGAGCGGTGGTTCCCCTCACCGGTGCCTTCGCCGGTGGTGGCGCGCAGATCGAGCGCGGCTATGTGTATGCGGTGGAGGCGATCAATGATGCGGGAGGTGTCATGGTCGAGGAGTTCGGCACCGCGCTACCCCTCGAGTTGGACGTTCGTGATGACGCCTCCGACCCGAACCAGACCACCAGCATCATGGACGAGCTCGCCGGCGAGGATATCGTTGCCTATGTAGGCGGATTCGCCACCCCGGTCCATGCCGCCGGCTCGGCGACTGCGGAACGAAACGGAATCCCATATCTCGGAGCAGCAACCTCCACCCAGGCACTGCACGAACAGGGTTATCAATATTTCTTCTCCCCGTTCCCCAAATCGCCCGACATGGCCGCGACAGTCTTCGAGATGCTCAACGGCCTCATCCCTGAGGGGGACCGTCCTCTACGGGTAGGCATCTTCCAGGAGGCCACCGATTGGGGTGAGGAGCTCGGTCCACTGTGGGTCGAGGAGGCTGAGAACAATGGCTACGAGGTCGTCCTCCACGAGACCTACGCCCCGGGATCGACGGACTTCACCGATATCATCCTGGCGGCACAGGCTGCCGACGTGCAGGCTCTCCTCAGTCTGCCCACCCCGCCCGATGGGTTCGCCATCTACCAGCAGATGGGAGAGCTGGGCTGGAAACCCCCGTTCAACCTGGTGGTGAGGGCGGCCGACGTGCCCACCTGGAACGACCTCGGTGAAGCGGGTGAAGGCGTGGTGCTGTCGACACCGTGGCATCCCGGGCTCGGGCTCCCCGGCACCGACGAGGTGAACCAACGCCACATCGATGAGGAGGGCAGACCCGCCGACCCGGTGGTCGGCAGCGCCTACGCCTTGATCGAGATCCTGGTGGACGCCATCGAGCGAGCCGGAACCCTGGACCACGACGCGGTGCGCGACGCCATCGCCGCCACCGACGGCCTGTCAACCATCATTGGACCGATCACCTTCCGTGAGGATGGGACCGCCGAAGTCCCCAATCCGCATATGCAGCGGATCGGTGGCGCAATCGAGCTGATCTGGCCGGCCGACTCGGCCACCGCCGACCTGGTGTACCCGTCCCCGTGACCCAACTGCGTTCCTAATGCTGTGGCTCCCATATATGGGAGCCACAGCGTTTCGTTCGTTCCTAAACCGTCGGAGCAGGCAGAGCCCTGCTCCGCGAGCCGGGGCGGGGGGACCCCTCAGGCAGTGGACTGCAGGTCGCGTCGTCGGAACCCGGCCAGACCGACCAGGATCAGCGCCGCCGCAGCCACGGTGAGGACCACCAGAGGCGTCCACACCATGTCCTCGGCCGGCAGCAATGGCGTGTGGCCCAGCGGAGAGAGGTTTATGGCCCAATCCGGAAACCTGAGGAGGGCGCCTAGCCAACCGACCACACCCACGTAGGCGATCACCACCCAGACGAGGACCGTGGCCCGCGGCATCAGTCCGAACAGGGCCACTGCGATGCCGGCGACCAGCCAGATGGCGGGGATGTGAGCCAGCGAGGCTCCCAGTACCCGCCATAGCATTTCACTGTCACCGAGTGCCTGGGATGCGCTGATCCCGAGCCCGAGCCCGGTGAGAGACATGAGGACGGCACTGCCGATCAATGCCACGGCGAGATGACTACTTAGCCAACTCGGCTTGGACACGGCGGTACTCAAAACTGGCTCAGCGCGACCGCTGTTCTCCTCACTCCGGGCCCGCAGCGCGGCCAGTACTGCAAACACTGCAGCCACCACTGCGAACACCAGCACGATCACTGAAAGCCAGGCGTCGATAACGGTGCCGCCGATCTCGGCGATTGCTTCCTGTAGGACGCTCAGCTCGGAGACGAACCGCTCGATCTCCGTGGCAAGCGTCCCGTATCCCAAGGCGAACAAAAATACCGAAAGGCTCCACCAGATCACGCTGGAGCGATGCAATCTCCAGGCCAGCCCGAACCTGCCTGACAAGGTTTTCGATGCGTTGGGGGAACCGGGTCGTGCCTCCATCAGGCCGGCCCCGACATCGCGGCGGGTGCTGAGCCAGAAGGCTACGGCTGCGAGCACCACAGTGAGGCCAGCTGAGAGCAGTAACGGCCACCACCGGTCATCGACATAGGCTCTGGTCTGCTGCGCCCAGCCGACCGGTGAGAGCCAAGACAGCAGACCACCACCCACCTGCGTCATGTCGCCGGCAGCCCGGAGCAAATAGGCCAGGGCGAACACGGCTCCGGCAAAGCCGCTGGCCCCACGGGCGGATTCACTGACCTGGGCCGTCACCGCTCCGAAGCCGGCGAATACCAATCCCACCGACGCCGTCGCCGCCCCGAAGAGAACCGAACTCCCCCACCCCACGCTCTCCAGTCCAAGTGAGCCCAGACCCAAAGCCATCAAGAGCCCAAGTACGACGTTGGCACCAACCACAACCAGGAGGGCCGCGGTGGTCGTGGAATGACGGCCCACCAGACTCGACCGGACCAGCTCCGCCCGACCGGTCTCCTCCTCGTTTCGGGTGTGGCGAACCACGGCGAGCAGGCTCATCAGGGCGACGAAAATGACGACCCAGCTCAAGAACTCGTGGCTCAACATTGCGCCGAACGTGTAGTCGTCCAGGCCGTATCCCGGCCCGCTGACAGCTCGGGTACCGGGGTTCTCCATCAGCACCGCCCTAGCCTGTCGGTCTTCGACCGTGGGATAGAGGTCGGGCAACGCCACGACGGAGGCCATGGTGAAGAGGACGATCGCCAGGATCCACACCGGCAAGCGGACACGGTCCCGACGCAACATGAACCGAACCAGAATGCCGGTACCCGTCAACGGGCCGCCGCTTTTGGGGATGGTCCGGTCTGTCAACGGTGAAGCCACAGTGCTTGTCATCACCGCTCCCCCCCGGACGCGACCTCGTCGCCATAGTGCCGCAGCATCAGCTCTTCGAGTGTGGGTGGGTGGCTGGTCAAAGCCCGCAGCCCGTACTGACCGAGATGCTTCACCGCGGCGTCGAGGTGCTCGCCGTCCACGGCGAATCTCACCCGGCCATCGCTGGCATCGAGGTCGTGGATCCCTTTCAGGGTCTCCAACCCGGTGACCGGTGTTGCCGTGTGGGCGTCGATAGTGGTTCGGGTCAGATGCCGCATCTCGGTGAGCGTGCCTGTCTGGACGACCTTCCCTTGCCTGATGATGCTGATCCTGTCGGCCAGCTTCTCCACCTGAGCCAGGATGTGGGAGGACAAGAACACGGTCCTCCCCTCCCTCCTCATCTGCTGGATCACATCCTGAAACACCACCTCCATCAATGGATCGAGCCCGGCGGTGGGCTCGTCCAGAAGCAGAAGCTCGGCATCGGAGGCGAGCGCGGCCACGATGGCGACCTTCTGGCGGTTGCCCTTCGAGTAGGTGCGGCCCTTCTTGGTCGGGTCGAGGTCGAACCTCTCCACCAACTCATCACGTCTCGTCTGGTTCAGCCCACCACGAAGCCGGCCGAGCAGGTCGATGGCCTCACCACCGGTGAGATTGGGCCACAGTTCGACGTCACCGGGCACATATGCAAGACGACGGTGGAGTTCGACGGCATCAGCCCATGGATCACCGTCCAACATCTCCACGGTCCCACTGTTGGCTCTGAGGAGGCCCAACAGGATCCGTAATGTCGTTGTCTTCCCGGCACCATTCGGCCCGAGAAGCCCATGCACCTCCCCTTGCGTGACGGAGAGGTCGAGACCGTCGAGAGCCACGACCGTGCCGAATCTCTTTTCGAGGTCCTTGATATGGATGACGTCAGTCATCGTCGTCCTCCTTTTTCTTCTTTGGATAGGCATCGATGGCGTCTCTGAGCTCCTTCCAAACATCGGATTCGGTGAACTCGGCGAAGGCTTCCCAGACCTCGAGCGTGGCGAGCCCGATTCGCGTGAGGGCTTCCTCGCTGAATGGCTCGATGTCCATCCGTCGGGCGAGGTGTGACTGCATCACCATCGTGCTGGTGTTGATGGCGGTCATGACTGCGGCCGCATCACGAGTCCTCTGACTCTTGGGAGGGAACCGGTCCGGCCAGTGAGTGGAGAGAAAGCGTTCTCCCAAGCTCATCACATCGTCGACCATCCCTCGGATGCCGGGCGAGTCTTCGACCAGGGCTCTGCCCACATATCGCTGGACATGGGGACCAACCGCCATGAGGGCTGAGAGAACCTGTGGATCGCTGATAGACCCGACTTCTACCGCGTCGGTCTTGAAACGCACCAGGTCGAGGACCCGCTCCTCACATGCCGCGCGTAGTCCATCCTTCGTGCCGAAATGGTGCTGAACGAGGCCAACCGAGACACCGGCGGCGGAGGCGATGCTCTTCATGGTGGCCCCCTTGAATCCCTTGTCCCCGAACTCGACCATCGCCGCATCCCTGATCCGGGCCCGCGTGGAGAGGTCCTCGATCGGTCGGTCGTTGCTGTAAGGCATCGCCATCCTCAGACAATACATATATATTGGATCCAGTGCGAACGTACTGTTATT
>Ga0299907_10002039_pt1 | contig 12163 bp, 11 predicted proteins | sample RVTome_16_FD_198680 | JGI IMG/M metagenome (GOLD analysis project Ga0299907, IMG submission 198680) | Soil microbial communities from uranium-contaminated site in the Upper Colorado River Basin, Wyoming, United States - RVT152D67 (version 2) ...
TTCGTGGTCGCCCGCCGCCTTGCCAGCGCCGGCCGATCGGTGCTCTGCATCCTCGTCGCCGATGCCTCCCGTATTGGCCATGGCGCGGCGGGCCACGCATGGGTGGTGCTCCAGGCCATGGCCTCGGCCGGTTCGCTGGAGCTGTTCGTGGCCCCGACGCCCGAGCTGCTGCTGCGCCTGCGCGAGCGGATCGCCGAGGCGACCGTCGTGGTGGATGCGCTTCTCGGGTCGGGTGCGTCCGGGCCGTTGCGGGAGCCGATCTCGACCGCCGTGGACCTCGTCAACGCCGCGCGAGCGCACGCCACGGCCGCCGGGCGAGGATGCTCCGTCGTCGCGGTCGACACGCCGACGCGGATCGACCTCACCGGCGGCGCTCGCTCCACCCCGGTGGTGACCGCCGACGTGACCGTCACCTTCCACCGCGCGAAGGCCGGGTTCGCCCTCGACCGCGAGGCGCGGCGCCTGGCGGGCCGATACCTGGTCGCGCCGATCGGCATTCCGCTGGAGGCTGAGGAGGGGATCGTCCCGCCCGACGGCGAGTGGCCGCCCGCCCGGATGACCGAGATCACCTGGGAGGAGCCCATCGAACGGACCGATGCGGCGCACCGTCCCGGCGGCGGGATTGCCGCGGGGCCTGGCCGCACCGACTAGCCACCGGCCGTGATGCGGGCGGGCTTGCGCCGCGGCGCACGTACCTGGCACGTTGGCGCGGTTTGCCCTCTCAACCTCGCGAAACCATGCGCCGTGGCGCAAGTCCTGTCGCCGGACCAGCCCGAAGTTCGCAGATACATGCGCCGTGGCGCAGGCGCCGGGGTGGCGGCACGCGCCGGGGTCGTGTTGAACGACTGAGGCGCCCGCGGAATCCGTTAACCGCGCTAACCTTTCCGGTATGTTCGAGTATGCCGATGCCGCCGTCGAGGCGGCGATCGCCGCCGGCGCGCGTTACGCGGATGCGCGCGTCATGGACCGGCGTCATGAGTCGATGGCCGCCCGCAACGGCGAGATCGAGGGCCTGAACCAGGAACAGTCGGTGGGCATCGGCGTGCGCGCTCTCATCGGCTCCGGTTGGGGCTTCGCCTCGACCGCCGACCTCGGTGCCGATGCCGCCCGCCGGGCGGGAGCCGAGGCCGCGGCCATCGCACGCGCCAGCGCATCGGTGCCGGGAGCCGACCTGGAGCTGACGCCGGTGGAAGTGCGCCAGGACCACTGGGCCAACGAGGTCGTGGAGGACCCGCTGGCGGTTCCGCTGGCCGAGAAGGGCGACATGCTGGTGACCGTCACGCGCACGATGCGCGAGCACGGCGCCGACACCGCCAACGCCGGCTACGACATCTGGGACACGACGAAATGGCTGGCGAGCTCGGAAGGGCATCGGATCGACCAACACATCGTCGAATGCGGCGCGCACATGGACGCCACGGCCAACGGCGAGACCGAGACCCAGCGGCGCAGCTATCCCGGCATTCGCGGCCAGTACGGCACGCGCGGCTGGGAGCTCGTCCGCGAGCTGGACCTGCCGGGCAACGCGGCCCGCATTGCCGAGGAGGCGCGGGCCCTGCTCACCGCCCCTGAGTGCCAGAGCCACGACGCCATCGACCTGATCATCGGCTCCGAGCAGATGGCCCTCCAGATCCACGAGTCGGTCGGCCACGCCGTCGAGCTCGATCGCATCCTTGGCTGGGAGGCCGCCTTCGCCGGCACCTCCTGGCTGGATCTCGCCCAGCTTGGTTCGCTGCGGTTCGGCAGCAACCTGATGAATGTCACGGCCGATGCGACCCTCCCCGGCGCTCTCGGCAGCTTTGGCTACGACGACGAGGGCACGCCCGCCCACCCGGTTGACATCGTCAAGGATGGAATGTGGGTCGGCGTCCTGTCCGGTCGCGACTCCGCGGCCCTGGCGGGCATCGCGGAGAGCGGGGGCGCCGTTCGCGGTGATGGCTACAACCGCCTGCCGATGGTGCGGATGACGAACGTCGGCCTCCTGCCGGGGGACTCGAGCCTCGAGGACATGATCGCCGCCACCGAGGACGGGATCCTGGTGGACACGAACCGATCCTGGTCGATCGACGACAAGCGCCTGAATTTCCAGTTCGGCTGCGAGATCGGCTGGGAGATCAAGAACGGGAAGCGGGGACGGATGATCAAGAACCCGACGTATACCGGGATCGGACCGCGCTTCTGGCAGAGCCTCGACATGCTCGGCAACGAGTCGGAGTGGACGTTCTGGGGCACGCCCAACTGCGGGAAGGGACAGCCGGGGCAGATCGGACACACCGGCCATCCATCGGTGCCCTGTCGCTTCCGCGGCGTGCGAGTGGGGGTCCGCGGATGAGCGCTCCGATGGACGTCTGCGAGCGCGTGCTCGAGCTGGTCGACGCCGGCGCCGAGGCGGAGGTGCGGGTCACGACCGGCGCCGAGGCGTTGACGCGGTTCGCGACCGGGTTCATTCACCAGAACGTCGCGGACGAGGTCCGGCAGGTCCACCTGCGGGTCGCCGTCGACGGCCGAGTCGCCGAGGCGACGACGAACCAGGTTGGTTCGGACGCCCTGGGCCAGCTTGTGCGATCTGCTCTCGACGCGGCGGCACTCCAGCCCCCGGATCCGGGATGGCCCGGACTGGCGCCGATCGCCGAGGCTCCGGCCGTCGACCACTGGGACGACGCCACCGCCAACGCCGATCCGTCCGCGCGCGCCGAGCGGGTGGGCGCGTTCGTGAACGCCGCCGATGGATTGGAGACGGCAGGCTTCTGCTCGACCGAGGGCATGCACGTTGCCTTCGCGAACTCCGCGGGCCAGCGGCTGACCGGCCGCACCACGTCCGCGCAGCTCGACGGAATCGCCCGGACCGGCACGTCGGACGGCTCTGAGCGCGCCGCCTCGGTGCGGCTCGCCGACCTGGACGGTGCCGCCGCCGGCGCCGAGGCCAACCGCCGTGCGCGTGAGGCCGCCGATGCCGCCGACCTCGAGCCGGGCAGCTACGAGGTCGTCCTCTCTCCGTCGTGCGTCGTGAACGTCCTGTCGTTCCTCGCGATCTACGGGTTCAACGCCCGGGCCGTCGAGGAGGGCCGCTCCTTCACGCGCATCGGCGAGGCGCAGTTCGATGAGAGCGTCTCACTGGCCGATGACGTTGCTCACCCGCTCGCCGCCGGCATCGGCTTCGATGCCGAGGGCACGCCCAAGCGTCGCGTCGAGCTGGTCAACGACGGTGTGACGTCGGGACTCGTCCACGATCGCCGGACCGCGAAGGCGCTCGGCGCCGAGTCGACCGGCCACGCGGTCCCGGGCGGAGGCGCGTTCGGTGCGCTCCCGGCCAACCTCGTCCTGGATGGCGGCACCGCGACCCCTGATGAACTCGTCGCGTCCGTGCGTCGTGGCCTCCTGGTCACCGACTTCTGGTACACGCGCGTCCTCGACCCGCGGACGATCGTCGTCACCGGCCTGACCCGCAACGGCGTGTGGCTGGTCGAGGACGGCCGGATCGTGCGTCCGGTCACGAACCTGCGCTTCACCCAGTCGTTCGTCGATGCGCTGGGACCCGGCGCGGTGAAGGGCGTCGGCGCGGACCAGGCCCTGATTGGGGGAGCGACCTTCGGGTTCGGCTCCTACGTGGTCCCATCACTGCACCTGGCGGCCTGGAACTTCACTGGGGGCGCCAAGGGCTGATCGCGGCGCGCCACCGGTGGGCGGCGCGCGTAGGATGCGTCGGTGAGCGAAGAGCGCCGCCTTGTCACCGTCCTGTTCGCCGACGTCACCGGCTCGACGGCGATGGGCGAGTCCCTCGATCCAGAGGACATGCGCTCCCTGCTCGCCCGCTACTTCGCGATCGCGCGGGAGACCGTGACCGTCCATGGCGGGACGCTGGAGAAGTTCATCGGCGACGCGGTCATGGCGGTGTTCGGGCTGCCATCGGCGCACGACGATGACGCTGGTCGCGCCGTCGCGGCCGCGATCGCCCTCCGCGATCAGGTGCGTGATGATCCCACGCTCGGCGATCGGCTCCCCATCCGCCTCGGCTTGAGCACCGGCGAGGTTGTCGCGTCGGTGGACGCCTCCGCCGGCGACTTCCTCGTCACCGGCGACGCGGTCAACGTCGCGGCGCGCCTCCAGCAGAGGGCCGACAGCTGGGAGATCATCTGTGGCGAGCGGACCGCGCGGGCCGCGGGCGATCGATTCGCGTTCGGTCCGATGCTTGAGCTAGAGGTCCGCGGCAAGGGGATGCGCGTTCGTGGCCGGCGGGTGCAGGGCACAGCGCCGGCACGGCCACGGGTCCGGATGCCGTTCTTGGGGCGGGATGCCGACGTTGCGCAGCTGGACCTCACCGCGACCCGCGTCGTGCGCGAGCGCCGGCCATTCATGGTCACCATCACTGCGCCGGCGGGCACCGGGAAGACGCGGCTCCTCGAGGAGTTTCTGGAGCGGCTCGCCGAGCACCACCCCGAGGCCCGCGCCGTCACCGCGCAGTGCCTGCCGTACGGGCAGCGGCTCACGTACTGGCCGCTCCGAGCCCTGCTGCTGCATCTGCTCGACCTTCCCGACGATCCTGATCCCGAGACGCTGCGGCCCGCTGCAGAGGCTTGGCTCCGGGGCCTGGGCGAGACGTCCCCGCGTCGCGGGGCAGAGCTCTTGGCCGCGACCTTCGGTACGGCCGAAGGCGACCCGATCGACCGGGCTGAGCTCTTCGGAGCGTGGAGGTCCGCCATAGAGCTGGCGGCACGTCGGCAGCCACTGGTGATGGTCATGGAGGACCTGCACTGGTCGGCGGACAGCCTCCTCGACCTCATCGAGGTCGTCCTGCAGCCTCGCGGCGAGGCGGCGCTGATGATGATCGTCCTCGCCCGCCCCGAGCTTCTCGACCGCCGGCCAACCTGGGGTGGGGGGCGCCGCAACTACGTGTCGGTCGCGCTCGAGCCACTCGATGACGACTCGATCGCGGCTCTGGTTCAGCATCTGCTCGACGGTCCCTCTGCGGACGTCGTTCGGGCGGTGGTCAAGAGGGCGGAGGGGAACCCCTTCTATGCGGGTGAGCTGGCACGCAGCATTTCGGAGCGGGTCGCTGCGCTCGAGGACCCGGATGAGGCGGCGCGCGTCGTCGCACGTCTTCCCGACACGGTGCACGCAACCGTCCTCGCTCGTTTGGATCTGCTTCCGGCCGGTCCCCGTCGGGTCCTGCAGCTGGGGGCCGTCTTTGGCCGCAGCTTCGCGACGGCTGGCGTCAAGTCGTTGGACTCCGAGCTGCCCGAGGTCGAAGGTGCGATCGAACTGCTGCTCGATCATGACCTCGTCCGGCCGACCGGGGGCGGCGAGCTCGCGTTTCGGCACATCCTGATCCGCGAGGTGGCGTATCAGACCCTTCCGCGTGCAGATCGTGCGCGGCTCCATGCCTCGGCGGGTCGATGGCTCGAGGCGGGGACGGCCGGGCGCGAGGACGAGCACGCCGAGCTCGTCGCCTTCCACTTCCGCGAGGCGATCTCCCTGCTCTCCTCGATGGGGACCGACCCCGATCCGGGCCTGGTCGATACCGCCGTCCGCTGGCTGCGCCGCGCCGCCACTGCGGCAGCGGCCGGGGCCGCGTACGACGAGTCCGCGCGTCACCTGCGGGCGGCGATCGAGTTCGCGCCGCGCGACGAGCTGCCGGAGCTTTGGGCCGACCTCGGGGATCGCTACGGTGGCGGCAACCTCGCGACGGATGCCTATGCCACCGCCGCGCGCCTTGGGCGAGAGCTTGGTCGAGCGCCCGACTTCATCCTCCGCGCGCTGAGCGGGCGTCTCATGGTCCTCGGGCGATGGGCCGGGTCGGTCGCGACGCAGCTCGACAATGCGGAGCTCGACGCGCTGCGTGACGAGATTCGCGCCATGCGCGCGACTTCGTCCGACCTGCGCGCCATCGGCTACTCGCTGGTCGCCGAGAGCTTCCTGCCGTTCGGGTCGCTGGCGGCGGGAGATCATGCGTACGGCGACGAACACCGGTTGGCAGCGCTCGAGCCGGCGGAGCGGGCAATCGACATCGGGCGCAAGCTGGATGACCCTACCCTTCTGAGTGCGGCCCTCGATGCCAAGGCCGCGCTCCTCCTGGGGGTCGACCCGGTCCTCGGGCTCGAGCTCACACGCGAGCGGCACGCGATTAGCGATCGCCTGCCGCTCTACGAGAAGACGGACGTTCACAACATGCTTGCCTGGAACTCGGCCGCGCTTGGCGAGCTCGGCGACGTCCATGCGGCGGTCGTCGACATCCTTCGGGACCTGGCGCCGAACCAGGCGCAGGCCACGGCCCTGAGCCTGGCTGCCTGGGAGCTGTGGTCGCTCGCGCTGCTGGGACGCTGGGATGAGCTGACCGCCGCGGCTGAACGAGCCATCCGACGCTGGGAGGACTCCGGTCGGCTCTCGGCCGGCTTCGCCCTCCACGGCTACATGGCAGCGCTCGAGGTCGGCTGGGCACGACGCGACGAGCGGCTCGTGCCGCGCATGCAGCAGCTGATCCTCGGCATTGCCGAGCAGTTCCAGGCGCGCAACCTGTTCCGTCGGCTGGCAGCCTTTGCGGCACCGGACCTCGACGCGCTGGTGGCCGATGTGATCGGCGACTGGGAGACGTACGTGACTCGGACCCACTTCATGGAGCGCGTTCTCTCGCTGTGCGTGGACCGCAGGCAGAACATCCGGCCGCAGGACCTCGACGTGCTGATCGACGAGGCGACGAAGCGCAAGCAGCGGCTGCTCCTGGCCCAGGCATTGCGTGCCAGGGGCGTTCAGGGGGGTGAGGCGGCCAGTCTGGATGACGCCCTCGGCATGTTCCGCGCGTTCGGAGCGCGACCCCTGGTGGGTCGGGCCGAGGTCGAGCTTGGGCAGCTGACCGACAACGCGGCATTGACCGCCTCGGGGACAGCGACCCTGGAGCAGCTCGGCGATGTGGGGCAGCTCGCGCGATTCGCGGCCTTCGACCGTTAGCTGCTCCCTGGCTTGCGCAAAGGCATCCCGGCCGCGCAGAGCGCGCAGGCGTCCGGCTTCCAGGACGGGATGTCGAGGCGGCCGAGCGCATGCAGGGGGAACCCAAGCTCGACCGGCTCCACCGACCGGTCGACGATGACGGCCGCAGCCACCGGCTCGACGCCGGCCGCGCGCACAGCTTCAACAGTCTCCACCAGCGACGCGCCGGTGGTCAGGATGTCGTCGACCAGCACGCCCCGCTCGTCGGGGGCCACCGGCCAGCCACGCCGCAGCGCTCGGCCCCCGCCGTTCACCGGCTCGGCGAATGCCGCACGGACCGAGCCGCCGAGCTCCCGGGCCGTCTCGAACGACAGCAGGACGCCGCCGGTCGTGGGCCAACCACCAGCGTGGGCCGGTACGGCGCGAGCGCCTCGGCGAAGCGGCGGCACAGCTCTACCCCAATGGCCGGGTGCTGGAGCACGAGGAACTTCTCGGGGTAGCGGCCGGCATGGCGCCCGGACTTCAGGAGGAAGTGCCCGTCCAGCAGCGCGCCGGAGCGGCTCGAACAGCGACTCCACGGAGACGCCGGCGAGGGACGCATCGGTCATTCGTAGACGGCGCTGAAGTCCACCGCCGGGTATCGCTCGGCCAGCGCCTCGTGGACCCAATGGAGCACGTCGGCCGGGTCGTAGAACTCGGCGATCACCTTCGCCTCGGTGACGGCCAGGCCGGCTCGGCGAGACTCGACGTCGGTGAGCACCTCGCGGGGCCGGTCGGACAGGTCGAGGGAGGTCTCGAAGCGGCCGTCAGCGCGCAGGACGAGGATATCGTCGACCTCGTCGAGCAGCGACAGGTCGCCGGTGCGCCGCAGAACCTCCTCCGCGTTGGCGCTGAACTCGCGGAGGATCTGCGCCTGCGCGGCGCCGAGCTGGGCGCGGTACGCATCGGCCAGCTGCCAGAGCCGTTGGGCGGCCAGGGTCTCCTGCTGGTTCGGCGGGAGCTCGGCTTCCCAGTCGTCGCCGGTGGGCTCGACGAGCTCCTCCTCGCGGGCCAGCTCATCGGCCGCGATCAGGTGCGCCGGGGCGTCCTTCGCAGCTTCCAGGAGCCAGGCGAAGATGTCGGCCGGGTTGTAGAGCTCGACGAGCTCGTGGATCGTGTCGACCAGCTGCTCCTGGTCGTACCACTCGCTGTCGGCGGGGTCCTGGTAGGTCAGCCGCGTGGTCCAGGTCTGATCGACCGGGTGGTAGAGCAGGTAGTCCTGCTCGTCGTCGACCAGCTTGATGGGGCCGATCTCCCGCAGTCGCTCGCGGTTCTGGTCCAGGAAGCGACGGAGCTGCTCGGTCGCCTCGTACAGAAAGTCGCGGCGCTCGAGCTCCGCGTCGGCGGCCAGCTCGCGCAGGGCGACCAGGCGGGGTGATCCGGGCGTCTTCGTCACGGCTTGAACACGAAGTCCGGGCCCATCCGCTCCCGCAGGAAGATCGTGTGCTTCTTGTCGAACACCGATTCGGCCACGCGATGGCCGAAGCCGCGCATCGACGGGTCGGCGTAGAGCTGGTCGAGGACCGCGTAGTTCGGCAGGTCCAGGATGATCACGTTGTTCCAGGTCGACCCCTCGGTCACGTTGAACCACCCGACGAAGCGCACGCCGTACTTGGCCTCCGTCTCACGTGCCGTGCGCGGGAACACGTGGCGCATGCCGCGCTTGAAGATCGTGTCGCGGCCCTTGCGGACGTTGAAGAAGGTCACCATCAACGGCATTCAGGCGTCTCCCCTGCGGTTCCTGCCCATCGCGGCGCCGATGGCCAGGCCCAGCACCAGGCCGATCGGGATCCAGAGCGCCAGGTTGTCCAGCGCCACACCGAGCGCAACCCCCATGCCGATCCCGATCGCCATCCAGGCGCCGATCGCTGCGCCGGTTCGATCAGCCTTCATCGGTCGGTTCCTCGTCCGTCGTGATCACGCGGGTGGGTTGCTTCACGACGCCGGTCTCGCTCCCTCGATCGCGGCGACGATCGGCGAAGAAGACGCGGAGCAGGAAGACGCTCGTCATGCTCACGAAGAACAGCAGGATGAGGTCGATGAACAGGAGCACGGCAAGCAGCCAGACCGGCCAGTTGAAGACGAACAGGCCGACCGGGATGAGCAGCAGGATGACGGCGAACAGGATCGCCTGCGTGACGAAGCACCCGAAGCCGGGACCCTGGTTGGGGTCCAGCTCCTCGTTGTAGCTGACGGACAAGCCATTCCTCGATCAGTCTGGGCGACGAGCGGCGGTCGCATGGTCCCACATCACCGCGAGAATCGTCTTCTCGTCGCCTTGCAAGGCGGTTCACCTGCGACGTGTTCAACAGTGCAAAACACTCGGTCATCCCGTCTGTCAGGCCCGGTAGGTCACGCGGCCGTTCGCGATCGTGAGTCGCACGACCCCGGGCAGGGTCATCCCCAGCAGGGGCGTGTTCGTGGACGCCGATGCGATCATGGAGCGATCCACTCGCCAGCGCGCGGCCGTGTCGAAGACCACGAGATCTGCGGTCGCCCCGACACGGATGCCGCGCGCCTCGCCGATGATCGCCGCAGGGCGGGTCGACAGGGCGGCGATGAGCGCCGCCATGGGCAGCACGCCCGCCTCGACGGCGACAAGGCCGATGGAGAGCGCCGTCTCCAGGCCGATGAGGCCCGGCGCCGCCGCGTCGAACGGCACGAGCTTGCGCTCGGAGGGGTGCGGCGCGTGGTCGGTGGCGATGGCGTCGACCGTGCCGTCGGCGACACAGGCCAGCAGCGCCATCGCGTCCTCGCGGGTGGTGAGCGGCGGATTGACGCGGCAGGACGGGTCGAACGCCAGCGAGGCGTCCACGCGTGGCGACTCCCAGGCGAACGCGCGGTCGCCGGCCACCCAGGTCTCGGGCATGGCGAGGTGGTGCGGCGTCACGTCACAGGTCACCCGCACCCCGTCCGCCTTCGCCCGGCGCACCGCCTCCAGCGACCTCGCGCAGGACAGGTGAGTGAGGTGGATGCGAGCTCCTGTCTCGGCGGCGAGCGCCAGATCGCGCTCTACGACTGTTATCTCGGCCTCGGCGGGCCAGCCCGCCAGCCCCAGGGTTGACGCGGTCGCGCCCGCACGCAGCTCGCCAGCGGCTGCCAGCCCGGGATCCTCGGCGTGCTCGAACATGGGGCGGTCGAGGGTGGCGAGCGATCGCAGTGCTTCCCCGATGCCGTTCGCCGGCACCGCCGAGCCGTCGTCCGAGAAGCCGACCGCCCCGGCGGCCGCCATCCCCGCAAGGTCGGCGACCATCGTGCCGCTTCGACCGACGGTGACCGAGCCGATCACCCGCACGCGACAGGCGGCATCCCGAGAGGCCGCCAACAGGTCCTCGACCCGTCGCGGTTCGTCGATGGGTGGATCAGTGTTCGGCATCGCGCACACCGTCGTGAAGCCGCCATGCGCTGCTGCCCGCGTACCCGAGGCGACTGTCTCCGCGGCCGAGTCACCGGGCTCTCGCAGGTGGGCATGGAGGTCACAGAAGCCCGGGGCGACGATCAGCCCGTGGCCGTCGATGCGTGATGCATCGGCCGGGACATCCGCGGCGTCAACGACCACGCCATCAACGACGCCGAGGTCGCGCACCTCATCGGTGCCGTGTGCCGGGTCGAGCACGCGCGCGCCGGCCACCAGGAGCGATGCCGGCGGATCGGTCAGCCGGCCGAAGCCAGCCTCGTTCATGCGACGCCGGCCACCAGGGCCAGCACCGCCATGCGGACCGTCACCCCGTGCTCCACCTGCCGGCCGATGCGGCTGCGCGGCCCATTGGCGAGCGCGGCGGTCAGCTCCACTCCCTCGTTGGTGGGACCGGGGTGCAGGATCGGTGCGCCGGGCTTCGCGAGCGACATCCGCTCCTCGTCCAGCCGCCAGTCGCGCACGTACGCCGCCAGCGACCCGACTCCGTCGACCGCACCTCGTTCGGACTGGACGCGCAGCGTCATCACCGCGTCGGCCCCCTCCAGCGCCGCTGGCAGCGAGCTGGCGACCTCGACGCCGGCCCATTGCTCGAAGCCGGCGACCCAGGCCGGTGGACCGGCCACGCGGACGCGAGCGCCGAGGGTCGTGAGCGCGTGGATGTTCGAGCGGGCGACGCGGGAATGGGCGACGTCGCCCACGATCGCGAGCAGTCGGCCGTCAAGCAGGCCGAGCTCCTCCCGGAGGGTCAGGGCGTCCAGCAGTGCCTGGGTCGGATGGGCGTGCGTGCCGTCGCCTCCGTTGACGATGCTCAGGTCCGTCTCGCGCGCGGCCAGGTACGGTGCCCCGGCGGACGCATGCCGGAGGACGACGATCGTCGCCCCGACGCGACGCAGTGTGCGGAGGGTGTCGACCAGCGACTCGCCCTTGCCCGCGCTGCTGCGCTCGACCGCGAGGTCGACGACGGTGGCGCCCAGCGCCTTGGCGGCCAGCTCGAAGCTCACCCGGGTCCGGGTCGAGGCCTCGTAGAACGCAAGGGCGACGGTCTCCAGGTCCAGGAGGGATCGGTACGCGCGGGTCTCGCGCGCCTCGCGCATCTCATCGGCCAGGTCGAGCACGCGCTCGATCTCGGGGCGGGACAGGGTGTCGACGTCCAGCAGATGCCGATGCGTCCATGCCCGCGCCGGCGCGCCGACGGTCATGCCGCGCTCTCTGGCTGCTCGATCACGACCTCGTCGACCTCATCGGTCTCGGTGACGCGAACGTGGACGATCTCGGTGGCGTTGGTCGGCAGGTTCTTGCCGACGAAGTCGGCGCGGATCGGGAGCTCGCGGTGCCCCCGGTCGACGAGCGCGGCCAGGCGGACGGCCCGGGGGCGGCCGTGATCGGTCAGCGCGTCGAGCGCGGCGCGCACGGTGCGACCGGTGTACAGGACGTCATCGACGAGGACGACCGTGCGGCCCGCGACATCGGCCTCGAGGTCGGAGCGCTGGACGATCGGGGCGTGCGCGATGCGGGTCAGGTCGTCGCGGTAGTACGTGATGTCCAGCGACCCAACTGGGACTGACACGCCCTCGTGCTCCTCGATCAGGGCGGCCAGCCGCTGGGCGATCGGCACGCCACGACTTCGGATGCCGACGAGGACGAGATCGGCGGCGCCACCGTTGCGCTCCACGATCTCATGCGCGATGCGGGTCAGGGCCCGGCGCAGCTCATCGGCGCCGAGGATGCGGCGTTCGCTCACTGGTGCGTCTCTCCTTGGCGGCCTCGCCGGACCGCGTTAAAGGC
>Ga0299907_10002040_pt1 | contig 12158 bp, 10 predicted proteins | sample RVTome_16_FD_198680 | JGI IMG/M metagenome (GOLD analysis project Ga0299907, IMG submission 198680) | Soil microbial communities from uranium-contaminated site in the Upper Colorado River Basin, Wyoming, United States - RVT152D67 (version 2) ...
GCGATCGCCGCCTTCGCGATCCCGCGGCACCGCCAGTCCATCCCTGTCCAGATCCTCGCCGCCGATCTTCGCTGGTCGCTGCCTGACCAGCAGCGACCGGCGATCGGGACTCTCGCTACCGGCCAGTTCACGGCGACGAGCCAGCTCGCGGCGGGCGACCGCGTCGTGGTGCTGGTCGAGAACGGCTTGTTCCCGCTCGCCCGTACCCTCGCGCAGGTCGGTGTCCTCGGGTACCAGGAGTCGAAGGAGAGCGGCCGTCTCTCGGAACCGACCGTTCAGTCGATCTCGGACGCGGCAGCCAGCTACGCGACGTTGGGGCATTCGATGGGGGTGCCGGTCCGCCCGACGCCACCGGCGCTGCACCCGTACGTCGCCGCGGTGGAGGATGCCATCCTGGTCTTCGTGCTCGCCCACGAGTACGCGCACATCCTGAACGGGGACTTGACCGCCCATCCCCTCGGCGCACCGGCCGGCCGGCAGCGCGGCAACCATGCCAAGGAGTACCTGGCCGACATGGCCGGCATGCGGATCACGATGGCGGCGACGAGTCATTCTCCGGCGGTGGGAGGTGCGGCGCTGTGGGGCCCGATGCTGTTCCTTGCCGGGCTCGACATGTTTCTTCGGGCCGATGCTGCCATGCGGCACGAAGCGCCGCTGGTGGAGAACGACCCCGCGGGCCCGACGCCGTTCGAACGGGCCAACAATCTGAGGCGAGCGGTGGCGAAGTCGCAGTTGATCGGCGCATTCAAGGATGCGCTGCAGGCGGGACTCGGCGCCTTCCAGGCGGTGCTCTTCGCCTGGGACATCGTCATGCCAGCGCTGTGGGAGATGAGCGAAGAGCTGAGCGCTCTGGTCGGCGGAGATCCGCCGTCGGGGTACGAGGCCGAGATGCTCCAGCTCACCGCCATCAGCCGGCTGTGGGCGAAAGTCCGGCCGCGACTGGCCACGCAGAGGAGGATTCCCTAGACGATCGCGATGGCGAGCAGGACCGCCGCCAGGCCGGTCAGCGCCATACCCGCGTTCACCAGGCTGCTGCGAAGGGTGGCCAGGCGGCTGAGCTCCTCCTCGACGCGCTGGTAATCGGTCGTCGATACCGCCATCCGGTAGCCCTTGATGACGATCAAGTAGACCGGGATGCTGAGGAGCAGGGCCACGAGCGCGCCGACGACGAGGACCTTGTCTCCGGTCTGCCTGGAGACGCCAAACCAGTCCCTGTGGAGCGCGAGGACCACGCCGATCGCGGTGAAGGTGATCGTCAGCATGCTCTTGGCGAGATCGATCATCGCCTTGTTCTGCTGCGAGATCAGGTCGGTCACCAGCTTGCGCAGCCGAGCGTCCTCGGCCGAGGGCTCCTCGCTGGTTGCCTCGATGACCTCGTCCGGCATCAGGCAAGCGTCAGGATGGCGAAGGGCCTGGCGGCTCCCTGCGGGGGTCGGAACGTCATCATTCTGGTGACGCCGGAGACCGGACATGCATATTGCAACCGGACCTTCCCCGGCGGCGCGACGCCGACGACCGGGTCGGATGCGTGACCGATGATCACTTCGTGCTTGTGCGGGGCGTCGGGCGTGCCGCATTCGACGATCAGCTTGAAGCTGTCCATGCTGCCGCTCCCATCGGGGACCCGATCAGCCCGCCAGGATGATCGCGCCGGCCTTCTGCAGGTGGCGTCCGCCCGGAGGCCGCGTCGTCACTGTGGCCGCAGTATAGTGCGCGGCGGAGCGGTCCGCCAAGGCACCACCATTCTTTCTTCGTCTTTGTCCGAGGCACGATTCCGCCGGCGAGACGAGGCGGGTTGACCACTGCGACCATCCGCCCTAAGGTCCCGACATGGACCGCCGCCTCTTCCTGCTGGGCTCGCTGGCCGGCACCTTCGCCATCCCGCCGGTAGGCCAGGCACAGCCGACGAGGAAGCGGGTCCTGTCGGGACTGGGCCCGATGCTGCATTTCTTCGGGGGCTGAGGGATCTCGGCAGTACCGTTTCAATCGTCCTCGATGCGCGCCAGGAGAGTGGCGGTGCCGTTGACCCAGCGATGCATGTCCATCTCGCGATAGAGGGCGAGCGCTTCGACGAGATGCTCGCGTGCCGGGCGGCGCTGGCCGGCCGCGGCCAGGCGCTCGCCCAGCTGGCGATGACAGTGAACCTGGAACGCACGGAGCCCGAGGCGCTTGGCGATCGCGAGCGCCGCTTCACAATGCGACCGCGCCGGCTCGAGCGGTGCGTCCGACCCCCCATGAATCTCGGCCAGCAGGACCAGCGCCGCTGTCTCCTGCGTCTGCTCTCCGATGCGTCGTGTCATGGCCAGGCCCTCGTGGGCCGCCGTCGACGCGTCGGCGGGACGCCCCGCAGCCAGCAGCGCCCGGGCGCGCGCGATGTGCGTCATCGGCCATAGTGGCGGCCCCTGGCTTGCCAGCGGGAGCGCAGCCTCGGGACGTCCGAGCTGGGCGTACGCAACGGTCAACCACACCACGTACATACGACGGACCAGCCCGATCGCGTACGCTTCGACGAGCTCGAAGCCCGTCGCGAGCGATCCCAGCGCGCGGTCGAAGTCGCCTCGCATCAGCAGGACACGCGCGAAGGCGTAGTGCGCGAACGCCATGCTGAACAGATTTCGAACCGACTCGGCCCGGTCACGCGCGTCCTCGGCAAGCCGCAGCGCGTCCTCGAAGCGACCGAGCTCGGCGAAGATGATGGCCTGGTGGCCACGAAGATGGACGTGACACAGGCCGACGCCGACGCTGAACGTCGTGAGCGGGTCGTCGCCGGCGGCCTTGATGCCACGAGTGAATGCCTCGATCGCACCCACGAGATCTCCGGACGCGTAACGGATCAGCCCCAGCGCGTTGGCCGCACGAGCCGCGATGACGTCTCCGCCGGCCCGCTCGGCAAATGCCAGCGATTCCTCGGCGAGCCGACGGCCTCGTTCGAAGTTGCGGACTTGCACGTCGTGATTCGAGAGGCTGGAGGCGACGAACGCGGCGCGGCGCTCGTCCCCCAGGTCGATGGCCAGCCGCTGGGCCTCGAGCAGGCATCCCTCCCCCCGCTCAAAATCCGGCAAGACCACCACCCGGTCCCACAGCTCCACGCGGACGTCGACCGCCCGGCCGAGCGTGTCCTGGTCGCGGGGCAGCTTCGCCAGGAGCACCAGCGCCCGTTCGAGGAGGTCGGCGGCCTCGCGGAAGGCGCCCCGGGACGCCGTGACCATGCTGGCCTGGCGCAGACAGTCGACCGCGCGAAGCCAGTCCTCGCCTTGCTCGTAGTGGGCGGCCAGGACGGCCTGGTGATCGTCGAGATCCGGCCCGCGGGTCTCCACGATGGCTGCCGCGACGGCGAGATGCAGTCGGCGGCGCTGGGGTCCGATCAGGGTGCCGAGGACCGCTTCGCGGATACGGTCGTGCGCGAAGTCGAAATGCTCCGCGACCTGACGGAAGACTCGTCGTCGCAGGAGCTCTTCCACGGCCTCGGCGGCCTCCCCGTCTGCCATGCTGGCCGCACGGCACAGCAGCCGATACTCGAATGCGCCACCGACCACAGCCGCGGCCGCCACCAGGTGTCGTGCCGGTGAGCTCAATCGATCGATCCGATCGCCGATCAGCTGCCGCACGCGCTCCGGCAACGGTAACGCGACGGCCGCCGCCGACCACCGGCCGGCTGCCCGCATGGCTTCGGCCGTCACGAAGGGGTTGCCTTCGCCCATCTGCCATATCCGATCCGAGAGCTCCGGCGTGAGCCGGGTTCGAGGAGCGAGGGATTCGATCAGCCGGTGCGTATCGGCTCGGCTCAGCGGAGACAGGGCGAGCTCGACGAGCCGGTCCTCCCGCCGCAACTCCGACAGCACGGTGGTGAGCGGCCCGCCACGCTCGATGTCCTCGAGCCGCGCCGTCACCAGGATGGGTGCGCGCACGCCGCCGAGGCGGCGGCCGAGGAAGGCCAGGAGGCTCAGGCTCGTCGCGTCAGCCCACTGGAGGTCTTCCAGGACCACGACGAGGGGCTGGGCTGCTGCGGCGGTGGCGAGCAGGCGCGACAGCGCTTCGAAGAGCCGCCGCTGGTTCTCGGTCTCGACGCTGCCACGCCGACGTCGGCCCGGCAGCTCCGGGAACAGGGGATTGAGAGCGTCCCGCCACTCGGCACCCAGCGCCTCGATGAGCGCGGGGTTCTCGACGACGCCGGCTGAACGCAGCGCGCTCACCCAGAGTCCGAACGCCAGGCGCCGCTCGGTCTCGTACGCACGAGCCTGGAGGATCCGACAGCCGCGCGTGACCGCGTGACGGAGCACTTCCTCGACGAGACGGGTCTTGCCGATTCCGGCCTCCCCGAGCACGGCGGCAATTCGACCGGTGCCGGCCAGCGCGTCGTCGAGAGTGCGCGTCACCGTGCCGAGCTCGGCCCCTCGCCCCACCAGGGGCAGCGAGGTCGTGCCGGCCCGGTCCCGTAGGGCAGGGGCGTCCGGCGCGACCGTCCGGGCTCGTGTCGACGACTGTCGCAGAAGCTCGAGGTACAGCGCCTTGGTCTCCGGCTCGGGCTCGGCCTGGACCTCACGGGCGAGGACATCGACGCAGGACTGGTACTGGCGCAGCGCGGCGGCGCGCCGCCCCAGACCGGCGTAGGCACGCATCAACGCGCGATGCGCGCCCTCCTGCAAGACGTCGAGCCCGAGGATCCGGACGCTGGCGGCCACGACGCCGTCCAGGGCCTGCTGGCGCTCCTCGCGCTGCACGAGCTCCACGAGGGCCGCGATGGCCAGCGCATGGATCTGCTCGCGCTGGTGTGTGAGCCATTCCTCGAACACGGGTTCGGTGACCTCACACCCCTCGAGGAGGGTCCCCCGGCACAGCGCGGCCGCCGTGCGGAGCGCCTTGTCGTCGCCATCGGCGACCAGGTCGCGCAGGGTCGCGACGTCGCTGTCCACGGCCGCGAGGTCGAGGCCGGCGGCATCGCCATCGATGGAGAGGACGCGCGAGGCACGGCCGAGCGCGCGCCGGGTCCGGAACAAGACCTGCCTGAGGTTGTTACGCGCATCGCCCTCCGAGGCATCGCTCCAGAGAAGGGTTGCCAGCGTCGCGCGTGAGTGCGTCGGGGATCGATCGAGTGCCAGGTAGGCGAGGAGCGCCCGGGCCTTCCGAGGCAAGGAGATGACCTTCGACCCGACGCGGGCCTCGAAGCCGCCCAGCAGTGCGAGGCTCAGCAGCGGCATGACATGTCCTACTGCGATCGGTGGGGGCCATTATAGCCCGCCGCCGGTAACGCCGCGGTAACGGCGCGGATGGATCATCGCGCCGAGGAGGTCGCCCATGGGAGCCGACGAGACCAGCCGCCGAACCTTCCTGGCCCGGACGACGATGACCGCGTTTCTGGTGAGCTCGCCCTGGTTCGCTCACGCCTTCCCGCGCCGGGAGGGCGAACAGGTCCTGCCGTTCGTCGATCAGCCCACCGCGCCGCCCCGGGAAGGCTTCAACCTGCTCAAGTGGGAGGAGCTCGATTCCTGGATCACGCCAAACCCCAAGTTCTTTCGGGTGTCTCACTACAACGAGCCGGTGATCGCCGAGACGGGCTGGGGCGTCGACGTCGAAGGCCTCGTCGCGCGTCCTGCCCGGTACACGCTGGCGGACCTCAAGGCCCGTCCGCGTGCCGAGGTCACCTTCACGGTGGAGTGCGGCGGCAACCACGGCCTGCCCTGGCTCATCGGGGCCATCGGCAATGCCCGCTGGGGTGGGACAGCGCTCGCGCCGATCCTCCAGGCGGCCGGGATCCGGAAGGATGCGACCGAGGTCGTGTTCGTCGGCGCGGACGAGGGCGTGGAGACGATCCGCGACATGAAGCTGAAGCAGAACTTCGCGCGGAGCATGTCGGTCGAGGACGCGATGAGCCCGGCCAACATGCTCTGCTACGAGATGAACGCCGCGCCCCTCCCGGCACCGCACGGCTTTCCGGCGCGCCTCATCGCCCCCGGCTGGTACGGCGTGGCGAACGTCAAGTGGCTCAAGCGCATCGAGGTCCGCAACACACGGTTCATGGGGCGCTTCATGGCTCGCGACTACGTCACGATCCGCGAGGAGGAGCGCGATGGTCAGACGGTTGCCGTCGAGACGTCGGTTGGCCGGGCGCGCCTGAAGTCGGCGCCGGCCAGGGTCAGCCGGAAGGACGGCAGCTATCGGATCTACGGGGCGGCCTGGGGCGGGGCCGTGGACAAGGTCGAGGTCGCGATCGACGGCGGCACCTGGAGACCGGCGACGATCGACCCGACGTACAGCGCGCCGTACGCGTGGAGGCTGTGGGCGATCGACTGGCCGAACCCGACGGCCGGCGAGCACACCATCACCAGCCGGGCGATCGATCAGCAAGGCACCATGCAGGCCTCGCCGACCGATCCCATCATCGCCAGGAAGAGGACGTACTGGGAGAGCTTCGGCTGGGTGACGCGGAAGGTGCGCGTCGCGTAGCGCCTGGGTGGCATCCGGAGCGGTGCCCGGTCCCAGGACACAGGAGTGGCGCAGTCTCCGGTGAAACGGGTTTGCTGTGTCACCCATGTGTCAGAACCATCGGTGACTATCGGGCGCCATCGGGAACAGATTCAGGCGTGTCCTTCGCCAGGCGCCTGAGATCCGTTCCTATGGAGCCCGATGGTGGCCGATACGCTCAGCGATCTCGAGACCTGAAAATCCTGGCGTCGGCGGTTCAATCCCGTCCCTGCCCACCATTGTCGCCGCCGGCCAGCGGCTCGAGCGAGGGTATCGCTGAGTCTGCGCCAGGTGCAGGAGATCGCCCTGCCGATCGATCCGCGGCCCGGGGTCAACGACGGCTATCGCTGAGGGTGGGTGGGGGGAACGGCCGAGCGGGTGCCGTCAGGCGCTATTCTTACCATCGGTAAGGAGAATTGCTGGGGGTAAGGAGATGCCAACCAGTACCATCACCAGCAAGGGCCAGGTGACCATCCCCAAGAGAATCCGGGACTTTCTCAAAGTGAAGGCCGGCGACCAGCAGCCGGCCTGGCGATTCCGCCAACCAATGAGGTAGTCGGAGAAGTCTCCGGGGCCCTGGCGGTAGTCGGCAAGCGCACGTCGCGACCGCCACCTTCGATCAGGCGCTCAGGCGAAGCGAACTGTTCCGCCTCGTGTGATCAGCCCGCCGGAGCCGCCGGGGGGCCTGTCCTGTCGGGCCACTGGTCCAATCGCAACCGGTGGCGGCCGATAGTGCCGGTGCCGGCGGGACCTGAAAATCCTGGTGTCGGCGGTTCAATCCCGTCCCTGCCCACCATTTCTCAGCCACGCGCCTCAGGCGCGCCCCGTCGTCTTTCTTGCGGGGCGCCCGTCTTTCATGGTGAGGGGCCGAGAGGAGGCCAACATGAGGCTGCGAGAGTTCATCGAGCATCTGGACGGCAAGGACGGGCTGGATCTGGAGTTCACGGTGTCGGGCCGAAGGATCTCCGGCTCGTACCACATCACCGAGATCAAGAGCGCGCGCATCGAGTCCGTCGACTGCGGTGGCACACGAAACCGTTGGACGGAGGTGGTCTTCCAGCTCCTGGAGCCTGGCCAGGACGATCCCTCGCGGCGGATGACCGTCGGGCGCGCGCGCAAGATCTACGACGACGCCAGCCGCATCCAGGCCTTCGACCGCGATGCGGAAGTCGTCTTCGAGTACGAGCCGGAAGGCGCGCCCACGGCGCTTCTGCGTGTCGGTTCGGTCGCGGCGGGTCAGGAACGCGCGGTGGTGTCGCTGGAGTCGAACGGGACCCAGTGCAAGCCCGCCACCCGATCGGCCGCGGGGTCGGCAACGGCCAGCGCCTGCTGCGGGCCGTCTGTCGCAGAGGCTCGCGCCGAGTCCAGCGGGTGCTGTCGGTAGCGATCGGGGCTCGGGGTAGACTGTGAGAGCATGACAGCGCCGCCCGATACGGTCTCGGCCGATCTCGTCAATCGCCTGCGAGCGATGGTCGCCGGCAAGCTGCGGGATCGCGCCGAGATCGACGATGTCGTCCAGGAGGTGCTGATCAAGATCATCCGCGGCGGCGACGCGGTGTCGCCCGACCGCTTCTGGGGCTGGCTCAAGCAGGTGATCTACACGACCGTCAACGACGTGTACCGTGCCAGGAGCGCCCGCCGGACCTCGCCCACGACCCCCGCCGAGCTGGAGGCGCTCGCCGACGAGGCGCGTGCCGAGGAGGACGGTCGCGACGAGCACCCGCTCTCGTGCTGCCTGCCCGCGTTCCTGAATCAGCTCCCGGACGTCGAGCGGGAGCTGCTGCGCGCCGTCGACATCGAGGGTCTCGCGCAACGGGATCTGGCGGCGGCCCGGAAGCTGTCCTACTCGACGCTCAAGTCGAGAGTCCAGAAGGCCCGCGGGAGCCTCAAGCGCGAGATCATGGCGTGCTGCCACCTCTCGTTCGACGCGCGGGATCGGGTGGTGGATGCTGCCCCGCGCGGCGCCCGATGCGGCGCCTCCGCCGACCGCTCCTGCGCGGTCCAGCTCGATGCGCGCGCCAGCGAGGTCAGCCGCCCGACCTAGCCCTGCCGAGACCCGAGATCGTCGATCCCGCCGGGCGGGCTGGCCCATCGACGAGTTGACACGATCGGGCGGCAGCGTCCTACTGGGGCCTCGGCTTGCAGGGTTCACGCCGGCGGCCGTTGGCAACAGCCTCCTGTGGGGGCTTGCCGTCTGCTGGCTCTGGCTGGCGCGCGCCCGGCACCGGGCCGATCATCGAGGCGACGTCATGCCGGATCGACCGTCGACGGTGTAGCAGCTGACGGGGACTGGCGGCACCCTCCAGTCTCGTGACCGGCGACCGGGTGGTGCCGAGCGGGCGGCCTCTGGTCTCGACCGGTGTGTCGGCGCGTGCCCCACTCCTGCCGCCCAGCGATTCTGGCCCATATTGACTCCGTCGTGCCCCGGCAGCATGCTGCCGGATCACGAGGAGATCCCATGGAGCCAACGATCGCGCCGATCGACGCCACGCTGGGGGCCGTCGTCACCGGCCTCGACCTCTCCCGGATGGACACGCCCACGTGGGAGGCCGTGGAGCAGGCCTTCCACGACCATGCGGTCCTGGTGTTCCCCGCCCAGGGCTTGTCAGCAGAGGCGCAGGTGGCGTTCGCCAATCGCTTCGGGGAGATCGAGCTCCTGGCTCAGGATCCCGAGCAGAAGGCGGTGGCCATCAGCAATCAGAAGCCCGATGGATCGGTCATGGGGGCGGACGAGCATCGCTTCAAGTCCTTGCGCGGCAACGAGGGTTGGCATACCGACAGCTCGTACATGCCGCTGGCGGCCAAGGCGTCGGTGCTCTCGGCCCAGGTCGTCCCGTCGGCCGGTGGCGACACCGAGTGGGCCGACATGCGGGCCGCCTACGATGCGCTGGACGAGGCGACACGACGGCGCATCGCGGGACTCTCGGCGCACCACTCGCTCTATCAATCCCAGGCCCGGATCGGTCACGTCGTGCAGACCGGGGCCGGGTACGGCTTTCACACGAAGGGGGCGCCGCTCCGGCCGCTGGTGAAGGTGCACCCCGTCACGGGCCGCCCGGCCCTCTTCATTGGCCGTCATGCCTACGGCATTCCCGGCCTCGACGACGGCGAGTCGGAGAAGCTCCTCTCGGACCTCCTCGACTTCGCCTGCCGACCCCCCCGGACGTACGCCCATCGGTGGCAGCCCGGCGACGTGGTGATCTGGGACAACCGCTGCGTGCTGCACCGGGCGCGGCCGTACGACTACGGCGAGGTGCGCGTCATGCGTCACACCCGTGTCGCGGGGGACCCAGCCACCGAGCTCGCTCCGACCCATCGCGACGAGCGCGCCGGCGCGTACGAGCCGTCCAGCTCGAACCGATAGACCGCGCCGGCAGCCCCGCCGGGCGGCGGCACTGCCTCAGGTCAAAGGGTGGTGCCAGCGCAGGGCGGGGCTCGGAGCACGCGGGGCTGGGTGACCACTCGCAGGAACCCGCTCGGGACCGGATCGGCCACGCTGTAGGCGGTGTCACCGTTGAGATCAGTCAGCCATTGCCGAGAGCGCGAACGGTCGGGCGCGTCGTCGCGATGCGCGTAGACGAGGACGTTAACGCCGATCGAGGAGGCCGGCCGAATCGTCGAGATCAACACCGGGCTGGAGTCCGCCGGAGCCGAAGGTCGTCAGGGTCACCGGGGATCCCACCACTTTGGACCGCTTGCGGGCCACGACTTCGCGGAGCGCCTCCTCCACGAGGGCCGTGATGGTAGTACCGCGCTCGACCGCCAGCCGCTTGACCTGCCGGAGGAGCTCGTCGGACACGTTGATGGTCGTTCGCATAAGCGCAAGCGTACGCCCATACCGGCTTCGACGATGCGGAGTGGGGGAAGCTCCTCGCGGACTCCGAAGGGCGAGGCGATCTCGGCGGCGCCGCGGCAACTGACTCAGCCGCTGGCGGCCGCGAGAATCTTCTCCGTATCGTAGAACTCGAAGAACTCCACGATCCGCCCGTCACGGAAGGTGACGAGGTCGGCCTTCGGCGTGTCGAAGACCTGGCCGGTCTTCTTGTGCTTCCACGACGTGGAGCCCAGCATCACGACACGATCGCCCTCCACAGCGAACGGCTCGGTCGTGTAGTGCAGCATCTCCCAGTCGCCCGTGAGACCCTCGAGGTAGCGGGTGACGTCCGCCACCGAGCAGCATTCCTGGGTGAACTCGAGGCCGGGGCTGCCACCTGCCAGTGACCGCAGGCGGACATCCGGGGCCATGAGGCTCGTCCACATCGACGTGTCCTTGCCCTTGCCCTTGTCCCAGCGCCGAAACGCCTCCACCAGCTTCGCGACATTGTCCGTCGAAGTGCCCATGATCCCCTCCCGGGTGCTCGTGTGAAACCACGGACAGAGCGCGCTCTCGACCACATACCACGAATCGCGAGGTGGCGACAGCCGGCAGAGGGTGACGCCCGTGCTGCGTGTCGGGGTTTCCCCGACACGACGATCGTTCCGGCATCTCCAGGGTCGTGCGTCGCTCACCACGGGTCGATGTACGGGTACTTCTTTCCGGTCCGCGCCGGCGCCGGCGGCAGGCGCTTCAACCCGCTGGCGATCCAGTCGCGGGTGTCCGCCGGGTCGATCACGTCGTCGATCCCGCCTCCGGCCGCGGCATTGACCGCCTTGGCCCGGTCGTAGGCCATCGCGGTCCGGCGCTGGAACTCCGCCAGCCTCGCCTCGGGGTCCTCGATCGCCATGAGCTCCTTGCGGTAGCCGAGCTTGACCGCACCTTCGATGTTCATGCCGGCGAACTCGGCGGTGGGCCAGGCCACGGCGAAGAAGCCGACCAGCGTGCCGGCGCCGCACATCGCCTGGGCGCCCAGACCGTAGGCCTTGCGGACGATGACCGTGAACAGCGGCGCGGTCATGTTGGCGCCCACGTTGAACAGGCGTGTGCAGTGGCGGACCAGCGCCGTCCGCTCCACCTCCGGGCCCACCATGATGCCGGGGCAGTCGACCAGGCTCAGCACGGGAATGTCGAAGGCGTCGCAGAGGTGCATGAAGCGCGCGCCCTTGTCGGCACCGTCCGAGTCGACCGCGCCCGCCAGGTGATGGGGATTGTTGGCGATGACCCCCACCGGCCGTCCCTCGACACGGATGAAGGCGGTGATGATCCCGATGCCGAACTTCGCACGGAGCTCCAGGACGGAGCCGGTGTCGGCGAGGGTGTCGACGACCGCCCGCATGTCGTAGAGGCGCAGCCGGTTCTCCGGCACGGCGTGCCGCAGGCGGCGCTGGTCGGGCGCGTCCCAGGTGGACACCGCCCCCTGGAAGTAGGAGAGGTACTTCTTCGCGACGTCGACGGCCTCGTCCTCGTCCGCGACCAGAATATCGACGACGCCGTTCGGCACCTGCACGGCCATCGGCCCGACCTCCTCGGGCGTGTAGATGCCGAGGCCGCCGCCCTCGATCATCGCCGGCCCGCCCATGCCGAGCGTCGAGCCCTCCGTCGCGATGATCACGTCGCTGCACGCGACCAGCGCGGTGTTGCCGGCGAACGTGCGGCCATTGACGATCGCGACCAGCGGCACCAGCCCGCTCAGCTGCGAGAAGGTCGTGAACGTGTGCGTGTCGACCGCGACGCGGGGGCCGATGTCGTCCTCCCCCGGGCGGCCGCCGCCGCCCTCGCCGAACAGGACCACCGGCAGCCTGAATCGCTGGGCCAGCTC
>Ga0299907_10002041_pt1 | contig 12153 bp, 10 predicted proteins | sample RVTome_16_FD_198680 | JGI IMG/M metagenome (GOLD analysis project Ga0299907, IMG submission 198680) | Soil microbial communities from uranium-contaminated site in the Upper Colorado River Basin, Wyoming, United States - RVT152D67 (version 2) ...
TATCAGTTTTGCCATAGCGTTCCCCTGGGGGAGGTTATTTTAACCACGCGAACACCTTGGCCATCACGCCGCGGGCGCCCGGGTATTCCCGGAGGACGCGAACGAGTATAACCGAAACGTTATCCCGCCCCCCGTTGTCGTTGGCCATCTGCACCAGGTGCTGCGCGGCCATGTTCAGGTTGCCGCCGAGCGCCTGCAGCGTCATGGCGATGTCCTCGTCGCCCACCATGTCGCACAGGCCGTCGGAGCACAGCAGGTACAGGTCGCCCGGCTTGGCGGGGTATTCGTGGATTTCGGGCTCGACGCTCGGGTCGATTCCCAGCGCCCGCGTCACCAGGTTCTTGTGCTGCGCGTGCTTCGCCTGCTCGGGCGTGATCAGGCCCGAATCGATCTGCTCCTGCAGCAGGGAATGGTCGCGCGTGAGCTGCCTGAACTTGCCCTGGCGCTGCAGGTACAGCCGCGAATCGCCCAGGTGCGCTGCCAGCACGCGGTTGTCGTAGAAGAGCGCCACCACCAGCGTGGTGCCCATGCCGGCGTACTGCGGCTGGCTCTGCGCCGCCTGGTAGATCGAGGTGTTCGCCTTGAGCACCTGCTCGCGCACCAGCCGCTTGGCGATCTCCTGGTTGGTGCGCGGATCGATCTGGTAGGGCGTTGCGCTCGCGAGGATCTGCTGCATCTCGGTGATGATCACCGTGGTCGCCATGCCGCTCGCCACCTCGCCGGCGTTGTAGCCGCCCATGCCGTCGGCGAGCACCACCAGTCCGTTGGCCGCGTCGGCGGCGATCGAGTCCTCGTTGTGCGAGCGCACCATGCCGGGATCGGTGCAGCTCGCGATGTCGAGTACTTGCGCGAGGTCCATGCCCGCTACACCTGGAGGGCGGCGCGCAGCGCGCCGGCGAATTGCTCGCCGGTCTGGAAGCGCTGGTCCGGGTGCTTGGCGAGCGCGCGCTCGAGGAGGGCCACCAGCGCCGGCGGTACGCGGGGGTTCACCGTCACGATGTCGGCAGGGGGCTCGTTGGCGATCTTGAACATGAGCTCGGGCATCGATTCGCCCTCGAAGGGCAGCCTGCCGCACAGCAGCTGGTACAGGCTCACGCCGAGGGAGAACAGATCCGAGCGTCCCTCGACTTTCTTGCCGGCGAGCTGCTCCGGCGACATGTACGAAGGCGTGCCGAGCACCATCCCGGTCCTGGTCCTGGACGTGTCGGTGAGCCGCGCGATGCCGAAGTCGGTCACCTTCAGCGTGTCGCTTTCGAGGTGATACATCATGTTGGCCGGCTTGACGTCGCGGTGCACCACGCCCTGGCGATGCGCATAGCCCAGGGCGTCGGCCACGCGCGCCACGATCGATACCACCTTGTCGACCGGCAGCAGCTCGCCCGGCTTGACATGCGCCGCGAGGTCGCCGCCTTTGAGCAGCTCCATGGCGATGTAGCAGAAATCGTGCTCCTCGCCGGTGTCGTAGATGGTGACGACGTTCGGATGCGACAGGCGCCCGGCGGTCTCGGCCTCGCGGAAGAAGCGCTCCTTCACCTCGGCGAGCTCCTCCGCGTCGAACTGCTCGGAAAGCGCCAGCGTCTTGATCGCCACCTCGCGGCCGATCTTCGGGTCCTTGCCCAGGTACACCACGCCCATCGCACCCTTGCCCAGCTCTTTGTGCACTTCGAAGCGGCCGAACCTGGGCTTCTCGCCCGCGCCGAGCTGCAGGCGGCCGCCCGGGTGACTCGCTCCCGGCAGTACGGTTTCAGAAAGCTGCTTCGCCCGTGACAGCCGGCTCTCGAGGTCGCGGAACTTCGGGTCGAATGCGTGCATGGTGCGGAACACCGACTCGGCCTTGTTGAACTGGCGCTTGCGCTCGAAGTCCAGGCCAAGGCTGTACAGGTTGTCCAGCAGCTGCTCGGACAGCGGTACCTGCCTGAATTTGTCCCAGGCGAGGTCCAGCTGGCCCTGGCCCTGGTAGGCCAGGCCGAGCATGCGGTTCGATTCGGCCGAGCGCTCGTCCGACTTCAGCTTGGCGCGCTCGGTGACGATGAAGCGCTTGGACACCAGGGCAGCGTACCCGATGAGCAGCAACGTCGCCGGCAGCATGAGCTGCAGCCAAATCCGCGCCGAAGTCATGAGGCTCATGTGGGCGGCGAGAATCGCCACGAAGAGCGCGCCGGACACGGCGAGCGCGGTCCCCGCGTTGAGCCGCGGCAGCAGGGCGATTACGTACGATGCGATGGCTAGCAGCACGAGCAGCTCCGCCCACCCGCCCCAGGCCGGGGCGACGATAAAGTGCTCCTGCAGGATAGAGGACACCGAATGCGCGAGCAGCAGAACGGGCGGCATTGCCGCCGCCACCGGCGTAACCGGAGCGGCGCCGAGGCCGGCCGCGGTGGCGCCGAGCAGCACGATCTTTCCGGCGTACTTGGCCGGCGCAATCTTGCCCGAGTACACGTCGTAGAAGGAATCCACCTGGAAGGCCGAGGGCGCCTCCGGCAGCTGGTAGAAGTGGGTATTCATCTGCAGATAAGGATCGGTCCTGATGCGCAGCCTGCCCAGGGACACGCTTTCGCCGAGGGCTACCGTGATGTCGGCCGGCCCCAGGTTGAGGCTTTTGGCAGCCACCATGAGCGAAAGCGACGGGAACAGCTGGTCGTAATGCTGGACGAGCAGCGGCTCGGTGCGAACGGTGCCGTCGACGTCCCGCGGGTTGTTGAGGTGGCCGATGCCGGCTGCCGCCCTGCCCAGGATCTCGATGGGCAGCTCGACTGCGCGCGCCGGCAGCGCAGCGAGCTCCCCATCGAGCTTCACGCCCGCCACGGCGTTCGCCGCCACGTAATCCGGAGGCCGCGTGTCGGCCCTGCCCTGAGGCAGGCCGAGGGTGAAGCTCATCGGCATGAGGACGTTGCCGGCTTTCGCATAGCTGTCGGCGAGCTTACGGTCGGTGTTGAGGTCTTGCTCCGCCTGCTTCAGCAACGCCAGGATGGGACCGCCGTACGGCTGGGGCGCCGACTTGGCCATCACGTCGAGAAGCCGGCTGACGTACAGATAGCCTTTGTCGACCTGCGGCTCGCTCAGCAGGATGGTGCTGGCAATGAGCTTCGGCTTGGCGCTGGCCAGGATCTCGGTCATCTTCGCGAGCACGTCACGTTGCCAAGGCCACCGGCCGATGTTCGCCAGCGATGTTTCGTCGATGGCGATGACCACCACATCCGGGTGCGGCTCGCGCGAGCTGGCCAGCACGCCGATGTCGTAAGCCTTGCGCTCGAGGCTCGGTAGAAGCTCGCTAAGCCGGCTGAAGAGAAGAACGACGACGACGACCAGCGCGCCGAGAAACCAGTCGGACCTCCAGAACCCGGACTTCATGCCCGTCTTCCCCCTGCGCCGTGCCGCAATCTGTTCTTAAAAACAGCGCTCTAACTCCCATTTTTGCAGTTAAATGTAAGCTGCGTCAAATATTTAGACGCTAGGCGCCCAGGATTGCCCCGGCCTTGATCTGGGCGGAGGAGAGCAATTCGGCGGCGGCCACTTTTTTTCCATCGCCGAGCTTCGCGCGCAGGACCTCGATGCGCCCGCCCTGCGCCGTGACCTGAAAGCTCTTGTCCGTGACTTCGACGACTTCCCCCACTTTGCCCTTGACTGCACCGAACGCGCGCACCGGATGCTTGCGGGCGTCGAAGATCTGCAGCTCCCTGCCTTCCAGCGTGGTCCAGGCGCCCGGGGCGGGATTGCAGCCGCGGATGGTGTTGTAGACGAATTCGACGTGGTTCGCCCAGTTGAGGCGCGCTTCGGCCTTGCGGCACCAGCCTTCGTACGTGGCCCGGGACTCGTCCTGCACGATTTCCTTATGTTTCGAAGAAATCACCAGATCTGCCGCCTCCAGCATCGCCTTGACCCCCATCGGGAACAGGCGGTCGAAATAAACCGTGCCGAGCGTGTCGTCCGGGCCGATCTCGGTCTCCTCCTGCAGCACCACCGGCCCCTCGTCCAGGCCGTCGGTGGGACGGAAGATCGTCAGGCCGGTCTTGGTGTCGCCGCGGATGATCGGCCAGTTGATCGACGAGGGGCCGCGGTACTTCGGCAGCAGCGAAGGGTGGTACTGGATCGTGCCGTGCCGGGGAATTTTCACGAAGTCCTGGGGAGCGAACTGCAGCACGAAAGCCATGATGCCGATCTCGGCGTCGAGTCCCTGCATCGCGGCCTTGGCTTCATCGCTCTTCAGGGAAGCGAACTGGAACAGCTTGACCTTCTTCTCCTCGGCCGCGACCTTGAGCGCATCGGGCCGCGCGCCCGGCTTGTCGGGCGCGCAGAACACGCCCGCGACCTGGTCGCCGCGCGCGAGGAACGCCTCGAGCACCGCTTTGCCGAAGTCCTGCTGGCCGACGATCGCGACTCTCATGCGGCTTTCTTCGGCGGCGCGCTGAAGGCGCCTGCCTGCTTCAGGGCGTTGACCTTCGAATCCTCATACCCGAGAACGGATTTGAGGACCTCTTCGGTGTGCTCGCCCAGCGTCGGCGAGCGCTTGATCGCGGCGGGCGAGGCCGACAGCTTGATCGGCATGCCGACGTTCCACCACTTGCCGCGCTGCGGGTGATCGAGCTCGACCCACATGTCGCGCCCGCGGATGTGCTCATCGTTGGCCAGATCCTCCGTGCTCATGATCGGGCCGCAGGGCACGTCGAGCGGGTTGAGGATCGCCATGAACTCGCGCTTGGTATGGTCCTTCGCGAAGTCGGTGATCAGCTGCCACATCTCGCTCTGGTTCTTCCTCCGATCGGCGATCTTCGCGAACCTGGGGTCATTCTTCAATTTCTCCCCGCCGATGCGCTCCGCCAGCGGCTCCCATACGGCCTCCTGCACCACGACGTACAGCCAGTCGTTCGGGCCGTGCGGCTTGCAATGGATGGCGTTGCCGAGCTGGCCGCCGCCCGAGTCGTTGCCGGCGCGCGGCACCGCGCCCATGCCCTGCTCTGTCTTGACGGAGTATTCCGAGAGCGCCTGGCGCGTGAGGCGCTGATGGTCGCGGAACTTGACGCGGCACAGGTTCATCACGCCGTCCATCATGGCGACCTCGACGTATTGGCCCTGGCCGGTGCGGTCGGCGTGGCGCAACGCCGCGAGCAGGCCGATGGCGAGGTGCAGCCCCGTGCCCGAATCCCCGATCTGCGCGCCGGTGACGAAAGGAGGCCCCTCCGGTACGCCTGTCGTGCTCATCGCGCCGCCCATCGCCTGCGCCACGTTCTCGTAGGCCTTGAAGTCGGCATAGGGGCCGCTCGAGCCGAAGCCCTTGATCGAGCCCATCACGATCTTCGGGTTGAGCTGGTGGATCTTGTCCCAGGTGAAGCCCAGGCGATCGAGCACGCCCGGGCCGAAGTTCTCCATGATGATGTCGCACTTCTTCAGCAGATCGACGAACACCTGCTTGCCCTCGGCGCTTTTCATGTTCACCGTGATCGAGCGCTTGTTGCAGTTGAGCATCGTGAAGTACAGGCTGTCGGCGTTCGGCACGTCGCGCAGCTGCCCGCGCGTGGCATCGCCCTGAGGCGGCTCGAGCTTGATGACGTCGGCGCCGAGCCACGCGAGGAGCTGCGAGCACGTCGGCCCGGCCTGCACGTGCGTCATGTCGAGGATGCGGATTCCCTTGAGTGCTTGCATTGCGATCTCCAGAACCTATTTCTTTTTCGCGCTCGGATTGAGGCTCGTGATGCGGCCGCTTTCGGTGCCGGCGGTCTCGTCGATCACGGCATTGACGAGCGTGGGCTTGCGCGAGCGGATGGCCTCTTCCATCGCGCTTCGCAACTCGGCCGGGGTCGTGGCGTGCACGCCCACGCCGCCGAAGGCCTCGATCAGCTTGTCATAGCGTGCGCCCTTGACGAACACGGTGGGCGCCACATCGGGGCCGCCGGTCGGATTGACGTCCGTGCCGCGGTAGACGCCGTTGTTGTTGAAGACCACCACGCAGACCGGCAGGTTGTAGCGGCAGAGGGTCTCGACTTCCATGCCGGAGAAGCCGAAAGCGCTGTCGCCCTCGATCGCGATCACCTGCTGCTTGGTGACGACGGCGGCGGCGACGCAGTAGCCCATGCCGATGCCCATGATGCCCCAGGTGCCGACGTCAATGCGCTTGCGCGGCTGGTACATGTCGACGATGCTGCGCGTGAAGTCGAGGGCGTTGGCACCTTCGTTCACGAGGATCGCATCCGGATTCGCCTTGACGATGTCGCGCACGACGGCGAGCGCGCTGTGGAAATTCATCGGCGAGGGGTTCTTCGCCAGGGTCTCGGCCATCTTGGCGACGTTGCCGTTCTTCTTCTCGTTGATCGCGCCGAGCCACTCCGCCGGCGGTTTCGCCCAGCCGGGTTCGATCTCGGACAAGAAGGCGGAAACACAGGAGCCGATGTCGCCCACCACCGGCGCGTCGATGCGCACGTTGCTGTCCGCCTCCTGCGGCGAGATGTCGACCTGGATGAACTTCTGGCCGCCCCAGTCCTTGTGGCCCTTGCCGCCCCAGGTCTTGCCCTTGCCGTGCGACAGCAGCCAGTTGAGGCGCGCGCCGACCAGCATCACCACGTCGGCCGCCGGCAGGACGAACGAGCGCGCCGCCGACGCGCACTGCTCGTGCGTGTCGGGCAGCAGGCCCTTCGCCATCGACATCGGCAGATAGGGAATGCCTGTCTTTTCAATCAGATTTTTTATTTCGGAATCCGCTTGCGCATACGCGGCGCCCTTGCCGAGGATGATCAATGGTTTCCTGGAAGAACGAAGCAAATCAAGGGCGCGCTTGACCGCTTGCGGCGCCGGAATCTGCTTCGGGGCGGGGTCCACGACTTTGATCAATGAATTTTTGCCAACCATCGCGTCGATGCTCTGCGCAAAGAGCTTCGCCGGCAGGTCGAGGTAGACGCCGCCCGGGCGGCCGGAGGCGGCGGCGCGGATGGCGCGCGCGATGCCCACGCCGATGTCCTCGGCGTGCAGCACGCGGAAGGCGGCCTTGGCGAGCGGCTTGGCGATGGCGAGCTGGTCCAGCTCCTCGTAGTCGCCCTGCTGCAGGTCGACGATCTCGCGCTCGCTCGAGCCGCTGATGAGGATCATCGGAAAGCAGTTCGTGGTGGCGTGGGCGAGCGCGTTGAGTCCGTTCAGGAAGCCCGGCGCGGACACGGTCAGGCAGATGCCCGGCTTCTGCGTCAGGAAGCCGGCGATGGACGCGGCGTAGCCTGCGTTCTGCTCGTGGCGGAACGAAAGCACGCGCAAGCCCGCGGCCTGGGCACGACGGGTCAGGTCGGTGATCGGGATGCCGGGCAGGCCGTAGATCGTGTCGAGGCCGTTCAGCTTCAGGGCGTCGATGACCAGCTGAAAGCCGTCGGTCATTGGTGATTCGCTGGGCGTGGATGCTTTAGGTTCGGCGATTCGAGGTTCGGCGGTGCCCATGAGCTCGCTCCTGTGAGGGACCGCTATGGTAAGAACCCGGTCGGCGGGCCGGCCTTGACTGAGGTCAAGGGTCTAAAATCCCAACCCCGTGACGACCCTGGCCGGCCACCCGCAACGCAACAGCCTGCGCCTGCAGCTGCGCCAGAACCTCGTGCTGCAGGGCATGACGCCGGCGCAGTGGGCGGAGCTGGAGCCGCTGCTCGCCATCGCGGACTATCGCAAGGGCGACCGGCTGGTGCGCCAGGGCGACGAGGAGATGGAGCAGTTCTTCATTCTCGAGGGCATGCTGAAGCGCGTCGTGTCGAACCCCGAGGGGCGCGAGATGATTCTGCGCTTCGCCGCGGACACCGAGATTGATACCTCCTACGCCGCATGGCGCCTGCGCACGCCGGTGCCCTATTCGATCGTCGCGGTCACCAAGGTGCGCACCGCGGAGCTCGCCATGCCGGTCTGGGCGGAGTTCCTCGAGCGCCACGAGGAAATAAAGCTGCGCTTCGAGTACGAGGTGATGAAGCTGATGTCGGAGGTGATGGCGCACTCCATCACGCTGCACCTGCTGGACGCGCCCGGGCGCCTGTCGCGCTTCCAGAGAAAGCACCCCGAGCTCGCCGGGCGCATTCCCAAGAAGGAACTGGCGGCCTACCTCAACCTCACCCCGGAGACGCTGTCGCGGCTGCAGCAAAAGCTCGGCAAGCTGTAACTTAGTTCCTAGCCTGGCGGGCTGCCCTCCGGTGAAGTGGGCGGGTCGCTTTTCTCAATAGGGGGACTCAATGCGTAGCTGGGGAATTTGGCTGCTCGTTCTGGGGGTAGGTGCGTTCGTTCTCCCGTATGCGGGTCTGCAGTTCAAGATCCTGGCCATCTTCGGGGAATCGCTGCCTTTGGTGGCCGGGGGAATGGCGGTCATAGGCGCGGTCATGCTCGCCCTGTCGCTGCGCGCCACGGCGGCGCACGACACGGCGCACGACAGCGCGGCGCACAAGTAGCCGGCGCCTAAGCTCGCGCTCTGCTGCGCAGCTTCGCCAGCAGCCAGGTCATCAGCGGCCAGAGGAGCAGCAGCAGCGCGAGCAGCGTCATCGTTGCCACGAGCTTCTTGGAGAAAAAGATGCTCATGTCGCCCTGCGACACCAGCATCGCCTGCCGGAACGAGGATTCCGCGGCGTCGCCCAGCACGATGGCCAGCACCAGCGGCGCGAGGGGATACTGCAGCTTCTTGAAGAGATAGCCCAGCACGCCGAAGCCCACCACCATCCACACGTCGAACAGCGCGTTGTGCACGGTGTAGGCGCCGATGGTGCAGATGACGATGATGATCGGCGCGATCACCGAGAACGGGATGCGCAGGATGGCGGCAAACAGCGGCACGCAGGTGAGCACCACGATGAGGCCGGCGATGTTGCCGAGGTACATGCTGGCGATGAGGCCCCACACGAAGTCCTTCTGCTCGATGAACAGCAGCGGACCCGGCTGCAGGCCCCAGATGAGCAGGCCGCCGAGCATCACCGCGGCGGTCGGCGAACCCGGAACGCCGAGCGTCAGCATGGGCAGCAGCGCCGAGGTGCCGGCGGCGTGCGCCGCGGTCTCGGGCGCGACCACGCCTTCCACCTGCCCGGTGCCGAACTTGTCGCCGTTCTTCGAGAAGCGCCGTGCCACGCCGTAGGACATGAATGAAGCGGGCGTGGCGCCGCCCGGCACGATGCCCATGAAGCAGCCCACCGCCGAGCCGCGCAGCGAGGTGAGCCAGTAGCGCGGCAGCTCCTTCCACGTCTCCAGCACCACCCGGAGGTCGATCTTCGCCTTGGTGCCCCGGAATTCCAGGCCTTCTTCCAGCGTGAGCAGGATTTCGCCGATGCCGAACAGGCCGATGACCGCCACCAGGAAGTCGAACCCGCTCAGCAAATGGGTGAAGCCGAACGTCAGGCGCAGCGTTCCGGTGACCGGGTCCAGCCCGACGGCGGCGAGCGCGAAGCCGGTCATCATGGCCGCCAGGGTCTTGAACGGCGGCTCCTTGCTCATGCCGATGAAGGCGCAGAAAGTGAGCAGGTAGACGGCGAAGAACTCCGGCGGCCCGAACGCCAGCGCGAATTCCGCCACGGTCGGCGCGAGGAATGTGACCACCAGCACCGCGACCAGCGCGCCGAAGAACGAAGAGGTGAACGCCGCGGTCAGCGCCGTCCCCGCCCGCCCCTGCTGCGCGAGCGGATAGCCGTCGAAGGTGGTGGCGACCGACCACGGCTCGCCCGGGATGTTGAACAGGATGCTGGTGATGGCGCCGCCGAACAGGGCGCCCCAGTAGATGCACGACAGCAGGATGATGGCGGTGGTCTGCCCCTCCGGCGTCTGCGCCATCGAGAAGGTCAGCGGCAGCAGGATGGCGATGCCGTTGGCGCCTCCCAGTCCCGGCAGCACGCCGATGATCACGCCCAGCACCACGCCGATGAACATGAACAGCAGGTTGTTCCACGTCATCGCCACGGCAAAGCCGTGCATCAGCGACTGGATCTCGTCCACGCCTGGGCGTCCGTCAGTTGAGGCCGAGCCAGGTTTCGACCGGCCCCTTGGGAAGCGGGACCAGGAACCAGCGCTCGAAGATGATGAAGAACACGATGCTGTTGCCGAGCGACACGAGCGCGACTTTCCACCACGGATACTTGCCGAGCCAGCGCATGAAAAGCGCGATGAAAAACACCGCCGACACGTAGATGCCGAGCCAGCCGACCAGCGCGACATACGCCATCGAGGGGATGAGAACGCTCAGCACCAGCCTGAGCTGGCCGCGCTCGACGAAGGTCTTGTTCTCCGCCTCGGGCAGGCGCAGCCCGAATACGAAGGTGATGGCCGCGGACACGCAGATGATCACGCCCAGGTAGAACGGAAAATAGCCGGGCTGCGGGCCGTCGGCGATCCAGCGCATGCCCAGCCGCAGGCTGTCGTAGATGACGATCGCGCCGAAGATGAAGAAACCGGCCGCCACCGCCAGCTCGGCGGTCTTGGTGCGGAACGCGGCGCGTCCGCCGGACTGCTCCGACATGCCTTCCCCCTCCCGATAAAGCTGCGGCGCGCCGGCAGCCGGCGCGCCGCTTGGTTCAACCCTTTGCTACTTGCCCGCGATGAAGCCCGCGGCCTTCATGAGCGAGACGTGGCGCGCCTCTTCCTTGGCCACCCAGTCCGCGTACGCCTTGCCCTCGAGCGAGGTGAGGTCGAAGGCGCCCTTTTCCATCAGGTCCTTCCATTCCGGCGTCTGCTGCACCTTCTTGAACAGGTCGATGTAGTACTGCACGTGCTCCTGCGACACGCCGCCGGGCATGAAGATGCCGCGCAGCATCTTGTAGCTGATGTCCAGGCCCGACTGCTGGCAGGTAGGAATGTCGGCCCACGACATCGTGTCGGTCAGCTTCTCCTTGTACGGCATGCGCTTGTCGTTGAACACGCACAGCGGCTTCAGCTTGCCGCCGCGCCAGTGCGCCACCGCTTCGATGGGGTTGTTGACCGATGAATCGATGTGCTTGCCCACCAGCTGCACCGCCACCGCGCCGCCGCCCTTGAACGGGATGTAAGTGAACTTGGTGCCGGTGCCCTGCTCGATCGCCGCGGTGATGATCTGGTCTTCCTGCTTGGATCCGGTACCGCCCATCTTCATCTTGTTCGGACCGGCTTTCTTCGTCGCCTCGACGTAGTCCTTGGCCGCCTTGTACGGCGAATCGGCGGGCACCCAGAGCACGAAGTTGTCGAGCGCCAGCATCTTCACCGGCGTGAGATCGCGCCAGTTGAACGGCACGCCGGTCGCCAGCGGCGTGGTGAACAGATTCGACAGCGTGATGATGATCTTGTGCGGATCGCCCTTGGCGTTCTTGACGTCGAGGAAGCCCTCGGCGCCGGCCCCGCCGGAACGGTTGACCACCACCATCGACTGCTTCATGAGGCCGTGCTTGGCTATGATCGCCTGCGAGGCGCGCGCCATCTGGTCGGCGCCGCCTCCGGTGCCGGCCGGGATGATGAACTCGACGGTCCTGGTCGGTTCCCACGCAAACGCTGCTGAAGGGACTGCGATGAGTGCCGCGGCAACCGCGGCTCCCAGGGTGTTGCTGAACGTGCGCTTCATGACTCCTCCTATTAGGGGTTCCCTCGCCTCGGCGCGCCATTCAACCGCGGCGCTGCCGCAGGATTGTCATTCTTACTCGAAATACCCGGCCTTGACCACAGTCAAGAATCCCGGTTAGCCCTGGCCCAGCTGGTAAACCACGAAAAGCGCCGCGACGTACACTACCGGAATCACCGGCGCCAGGACCCGTGCCCGGGCGTAGACCGGCGCCTGGAAGCTCTTGAACAGGAGATAACCCATCGCCATCAGCGCGAACGCCGCAATCCCCGCCGCGAAATGCGCCGCGTCCATTTCGCGCAGCAGCGGCCGCGGATGGAAGAAATCGGCGATGCAGACGATGGTCACGTTGAACGCGCAGCTGCCGTACACGTTGCCCATGGCGATGCCGTAGGACTTGCGCAGGCTGGCCGCCACGGTGACCGAGCCTTCCGGCAGGGTGGTGACGATCGACACCAGCAGCACGCCGATGAAGCTCGCGCTGATGCCGGAGGCCTCGGCGATGGCGTCGGCGCTGCCGGCCAGGAAGCGGCCGGCGACGATGACCACCAGCGCGGACACGCCGAAGCCGATCCAGGCCCTGCGCGCGTTCCCGGTGGGGGGCCGGATGTCCTCCAGGTCCATATCGGTCTGCCCAGCCGTGT
>Ga0299907_10002042_pt1 | contig 12151 bp, 14 predicted proteins | sample RVTome_16_FD_198680 | JGI IMG/M metagenome (GOLD analysis project Ga0299907, IMG submission 198680) | Soil microbial communities from uranium-contaminated site in the Upper Colorado River Basin, Wyoming, United States - RVT152D67 (version 2) ...
CGGTGCTCACGGAACTGGGCCTGGCAGGCGCGCTCGGCGCCCTGGCCGGCCGGTCCCCGGTGCCGGTCACCATCGAGGAGCTTCCAACCGAGCGATTGCCACAGCCCGTCGAGGCCGCCGCGTACTTCGTCGTGTCCGAGGCACTGGCCAACGTGGCCAAGCACGCCCCCGGGGCGACCGCGTGGGTCCGGGCGACGGTCGAAGCAGGCAAGCTGCTCGTCGAGGTGGCCGATGACGGGCCCGGGGGTGCCGCGACCGCACCCGGGTCGGGCCTGCAGGGCCTGGACGACCGCGTCGCCGCGGTCGGCGGTCAGCTCGAGATCGCGAATCCGTCGGGCGGTGGCACGCGCATTCGCGCGTCGATCCCGGTCGACCCGGACGCTCCACCCGCCCCCTGACGAATCGAAACGACCCGGTGACTCCACCGGGCCGTATCGAGCAGGATTGTGGCGCTGCAGTCGGACGAGACCCTCAGGCCACCAGGCCCACGGCCTCGCGGCCGTCGCTGACGACGACCCCGTCCCGCATGAGGATCGTGCGGTCGCACGCGGCCCCGACCTCCGGGTCGTGGGTCACGATCACGAACGTCTGCCCGTGGTCGCGGTTGAGCCGGCGGAGCAGGCGCAGGACGTCGGCCGAGCGCGCGCTGTCGAGGTTGCCGGTCGGCTCGTCGCCGATGACCAGGCGCGGCCGGTTGACGAGGGCCCGGGCGATGGCGACCCGCTGCTGCTCGCCGCCCGACAGCTCGGACGGCCGGTGCCCGGCGCGATCGGCGAGGCCGACCAGTTCGAGCGACTCGATCGCAGCGGCCCGGGCCTTCGAGCGGCTCATTCCCGCGTACTCCGCCGCCAGGGCGACGTTGTCGACTGCCGACAGGGTCGGGACCAGGTTGAAGGCCTGGAACACGAAGCCCATCGCGGTGGCCCGGATCTTCGTGCGCTCGCGGTCCGAGAGGTCGGTCATCGAGCGCCCGTCGAACCGCAGCTCCGGCGCCGGTCCGTGGTTCGGATCGGGCTTGTGGAGCAGGCCGAGGACGTGCATCAGGGTGGACTTGCCGGATCCGGACGGTCCCATGATCGCGACCATCTCGCCGTCTTCGATCGTCACGCCGACGCCGCGCAGGGCCTCGACCGTGTTCGACCGGGACAGCCGGTACGTCTTCCGGAGATCCCGTGCTTCGAGGAGTGCCATTGGAATTCGTCTCCTATTCGTAGCGGAGGGCGGCGACCGGATCGAGCCGGGCCGCGCTCCAGGCGGGGACGATCCCGGCGATGACGCCGAGGACCGTGGAGAAGCCGAAGGCGAAGAGGGCCGTGTTGGTCGTGAGCTCGAACAGGACGGTCCCGGACGAGCGGCCGGCCTCGTTGACGAGGACCACGACGAGGGCACCGAGCGCCACGCCGAGCAGCCCGCCGATGGCCCCGATGACGCCGGCCTCGAGCATGAGCTCGCGGATGATCCGGCGGCGGGTCGCGCCGATCGCGCGCTTGACGCCGATCTCGCGGGTCCGTTCGGCGACCGACATGGCCATCGTGTTGATGACCGACAGGCCACCCACGATCAGGCTCACGAGCCCGATGCCGACGATGATCGAGTTGAACATCGCGACCGAGCTGCCGACCGACTGGTCGTAGGCCTCGCCGGTGAGCGCGGTCTGGCCCGGGAACCTGGCCTCGATGGCCGCGGCCATTGCCTCGTGGTCCGCTCCGGCGGCCGGGAAGATGATGAACGAGGTGGCGAGGTCGGTGGGCTCGACCTGATCGCGGATGACGCCCGGCAGATCGGCATGCGCGAGCTGCTGCGCGGTCGTGAACGACACGGCGATCGTGGTGTCCGGCGTCGACAGCGTGGGCTCGAGGATGCCGACGATCTCCAGCGTGCGGTCCTGCACGGTGATCGTGTCGCCGATGGTGACACCGCGCTTTGCGGCGATCGAGGTCCCGAGTACGGCCACGTCGCGACCCTCGTCCTCGGCGGTCAGCGACCGGCCCTGGGCGACGAGCGGCGCGTAGGTCTCGCGACCCTGGTCTGCCCCGAAGGGGGTGCCGTAGACCTGGTCAGGCGGCCCGAAGGACACGCCCTGGATCTCACTGGCGATCATCGTGACTGCCGGCGCGACCACGTCGACGCCGTTGATCGTGGCGAGCTCGTCGAGCTGGTCGAGGCGCATCGGCTGGCCGCCGATTCCGCCGAAACCGCCGTCGCTGACGGTGATCTTGCCGGCATAGAAGTCGCTGCCGCCCGAGACGAGCGCATCGACCTTGTTGGCCATCGAGCTGAACACAACCAGTGCCCAGATCCCGATGGTGATGCCGGTGACCGTCAGGGCCGTCCTGAGCCGCCGGCGGGCGAGGTTGCGGAGCATCCGCATGTGGTGTCTCCCTTCCAGGATCCGAGCCCGACGCTTGGGCTCGGGCGTTGGTGGGAGCGTGGTCCACGGGGCCCGGTCGAGGCATCGGAGTGCTCCCGATTCGCGTGTTCGGGCTAACCCCTAGATCGGCGGCCGCACACGAACGACGGCCGGCCGCCCGAAGGCGGCCGGCCGTGTGCCGGGCAGGCGTCCGAGCGCTAAGCGGGGGCGTGCGTCGTTGCAGCGATCCGCGTGTGGGCTCGGGTCCGGGTTGATCGCTCGACCTGGAGAGCGCCGAAGGCGAAGAAGAGCATCGCGGGAGCGCCGACCAGCGGATGGATGAACGTCCACGCGATCCCGCCGGCGCCGATCGACAGCGCAGCGATGCTGGACGCGCCGGCCCGCCGGAGGGCGATCGACGCGCCACCGAACGTGATCAGGGCGAAGAACAGCGCCCCGAGCGGCAAAGCGGCGGCGGCGATCGGCGAGTCCGTGATGGCGGCGGCGATGCCGAGGACGGCGGTCGCCTCCGAGGGATGCTGATGGCCGTATTCGGATAGCGCGCCGGTGGCGAGGCCGGCAATGCCGTCGAACGCGGCGAACGCCGCGACCCACGGGATGACCGCCAGCCGTGCAGCTGTCGCCTCGACGCCGTCGACGCGGTCAAGGACCAGGACGACCGCGACGCCGAGCAACGCCGCCAGCGGGATCTGCAGCGTGTGGATGAGCGTCCAGACGCCGAGCTTGTCCTCGGGCACGAGCGCCTCGCCGACCAGCGGGTGGATCGCGGCGAGCGTGGCCAGGCCGAGTGGCGCTCCGAAGATCGTCAGACGTCGCAAGAGAACCAAAACCATCACTGACCTCCTTGCGGGGTGGGTAGGTCAGCTCACGCTAGGCTCGGCATCGGCCCGCGGCATCGGAGCGCTCCCGAGATCGTGGCTGGGGCTAACCCGGGTCGGACTACGACTCGAGGAACGTCAGCACGGCCAGCACCCGGCGATGGTCGTCGGGCGCGGGCAGCAGGCCGAGCTTCGAGAAGATCGACGCGATGTGCGCCTCGACGGTCTTGCCGGTCACGAAGATCCGGTCGGCGATGGCCTGGTTCGAACGGCCTTCGGCCATGAGCGCGAGGACCTCCCGTTCGCGCTCGGTCAGCTCGGCGAGCGGATCGGGGGTCCCGCGCCGGGCCCCGAGGAGGGGCGCGACGACCGCCGGATCGACGACAGTCCCGCCGCGGGCGACCCGGCGAACCGCGTCGGCGAGGTCCTCGAGGTCCGCGACGCGGTCCTTGAGCAGGTACCCGGTCCCGCGCGCGCCGTCCTCGAGAAGACGCAGCGCGAACGCGGGTTCGGTGTGGTGGGACAGGACGAGGACCCCGATCGCGTCGCCGTGCCGCTCGCGGATCGTGGCCAAAGCGCGAATGCCCTCGTCGCTGAACGTCGGCGGCATCCGGATGTCGATGAGCGCGACATCAGGCGACGCCTGCTCGATGAGGGCAAGGAGCTCGTCGACGTCGCCGGCCTGGCCCACGACGTCGAACCCGGCCTCGCCGAGCAGCCGGGCAATGCCCTCGCGGACGAGCAGGGAGTCGTCGGCGATGACGACGCGCATCGTCATGGGACGCGGGTCTCGGCCGGCCTGGGCGCGACGGGCATGGTGCTCACGGCCTCCCTCTTGCAGAGATCGCGCCTGATCGTGCCACGCGCGACGCCACGTGGCTATAGGGCCAGCCCCTACCGAATTCTCGGGACCGCTCCGATGGGCTCGCGGCCGCCGACCCGCAGGATCCCGGAGGGTTGCACCCGCGCCACGTCGGCATGGGGGCAGGCCCGCGTGCGAACCGCACGACAAACCGAAAGGAAGCTGCGCAATGAACGTCCGGCGAATCCCCGCGACGACCTTGCTGGTCGTGGCCTCGGCGGCCGTGGCCGTCGGTGCGTGTTCCGGGTCCGCGGCGACGTCCGCGCCCGCAACACCCGCTCCGACGCCGGCGCCGACGCAGGCCGCTCCCTCGGACCCGGCGACCGCGCCGAACCTGGTGGCCCTGGCCAATGCGACCGGCAACGACGTCGCGATCGAGATCGTCGACGAGTCCGGGACGCTCCGCGAGGCCGCGTCGGGCACGCCCGGCGACGGTGCCACGGTCGAGCCGTACACCGTCACGGTCGGGAACGACGACGCCACGACGCTGCGGCTGACGTGGGTCGGTGGCGCGTGCGACGCCGAGGACCTCCTCGCGATCGACGCGAGCGGCACCCGCTTCCTGCTCGTCCAGCCCGAGTGCCCGGGCGACAGCGTCGTGTTCGACCGCGTCCTCGTGCTTGGCTTCGCCGAGCCGATCGATGCGGGTGACGTCGAGGCAACCCTCCAGGACGGCCTCGACACCGTCGGCGGTTGAGCTCGACCGCGGCCCGCCCGGGCACCGGAGATGCAGCCTGGTCATGGAACCCGCGATGAGCACGCGTGGCCAACCACCCGAATCGACGAATCGGGACCCTGGCCACGCACGCTCATGCCCGAAACCATGCCTGAGCTGCATCGCAGCACGGAGCGACGGCTCGGGTACACCCCAACGCCACATCCCGGGTTCGCCCGGGCGCGGATCGCGGGCTCGCCCCGATGCCGGACCGGGCCCGTTGAGCCAGGCTCCTTTCATCGACAGCACTCGCCGCCAGCCGGCGAGTCAGAAGGGAGCTTGGCGCCATGAACGAACCGACCGAAACCACGACGACGTCCGCGGCGCCCAGGCGTTGCCTCGCCCCCGGCTGTCCCTGCGCGGACGGCCGGATCCTGTCGCACCGGCACGCATCCTTCATTGCTGCCCTCGCCCGACGCAACGGCCAGACCGCCGACCGCGTCATCGCTCCCGAGCCGGGATGGAATTTCCCGGCGGAGCCGGTCCAGTGACCGCGAATCAGGCACCTGCCTCGGACGGGACGACGGGCACAAGGCAACCCATGACGCGCGTCCCGGCCGCCCGTGCCCTGCCGTCGGTGGTGCTCGCGATCCTCAGCGCATCGCCCTCGGCGCCGGCAAGCGTCTCGATGAGCTTCGCCGCCGCGTACGCGGCGGCCCTGGCGACCGGCCAGGACGATCGTCCGCCCCGGTTGTGGGGATAACCCTGTAGGGATTCCATGGGATTTCGTGTGACCATCCAGCTCATGACCACCTTCCTGATCGTCGACGATCACCGCCTCTTCCGCGAGCAGGCGCGCGCGCTCCTCGAGGCCGAGGGCCTGACGGTCGTCGGCGAGGCCGAGGACGGGGAGACGGCCCTCGGCGCCGTGCGCGAGCTGCGGCCCGACGTCGTCCTCCTCGACATCGGCCTGCCCGGCCTCGACGGATTCGCGGTCGCAGAACGCCTCGCCCAGGAGGCGGCCCCGCCCCGGGTCGTCCTCATCTCGAGCCGCGAGGCGGCGACCTACGGCTCGCGGCTCTCGACGAGCGCGACGATCGGCTTCGTCCAGAAGGACGACCTGTCCGCGGCGCGCATCCAGACGCTCCTCTAGCCGAGCCCGGGCGGCGGCGCACGCACTGCGTCGAGCATCGATTGGGGCTGACCCCAAGACCGTTCCCGGGACCGCTCCGATGGCTTCGCCCACGAACGGCGTGACCCTTCCGTCAGCGGGCCGAGCCCCCGAGACCCGGTCGGCGTCCCGCCCTTGGAGACCTGCCGATGACCTCCGCCATTGCCCTGACCGGGCTGACCAAGCACTACCGGGGCGTTGCCGCCCTGACCGAACTGACGCTCGACGTGCCGGCCGGCTCGATCTTCGGCTTCCTCGGCCCGAATGGCGCCGGCAAGACGACGGCGCTCAAGATCCTCGCCGGTCTGACCCGGGCAACCTCCGGGACCGCGTCGATCGACGGGATCCCGGTGGGTGTCGAAGGCGTCCACCGCGGTCGCGTCGGGTATCTCGCACAGGAGCCGCGCTTCTACGGCTGGATGACCGGTCGCGAGACGCTCGAATACGTCGCGAGCTTCTTCAACAAGGACGCATCCGCGAGCCGGCCCGCCGGTCTGCTCGAGCTCGTCGGCCTGACCGAGGCCGCGGATCGACCCACGAAGACGTATTCGGGTGGCATGCGCCAGCGGCTGGGCATCGCCCAGGCGCTCACCGGCGACCCGGCGGTCGTGCTGCTCGACGAGCCCGCCGCTGCACTCGACCCGCTCGGGCGTCATGACGTCCTCGAGATCATGCGCCGGCTTCGCGGCGACGTGACGATCTTCTACTCCACCCACATCCTCGACGACGTGGAGCGCGTCAGCGACCACGTCGCGATCCTCGACCGCGGGCGTCTCGTCGTGACGGCGCCGACCGCGGACCTGGTCACGTCCGTGACCAATTCGATTCGCGTGACCGTCCTCGGTGCGACCGAGGCAACCGCGGCACAGCTCGCCGCACTGTCCGGCGTGGCGGCCGTGTCGCCGGCGCGCCGGCAGGGCGACGAATGGTCGTTCGACCTCACCGCGCACGACGGCCGAATCGTCGAGGTGCAGGGCGCCGTGATGCGCCTGGCCGCCGAGACCGGCCTCATCGTGACCGGCAATCGCCAGGAGACCCCGGACCTCGAAGAGGTCTTCCTCCGCATGGTTGACAAGGAGCGTGCGGCATGACCGCGATCCAGAACCAGTTCCTCGGCTTCGGCCCGTTCGTCCGAAAGGAAGTCCTCGAGTGGTGGAAGGGCCGAGCGGCCCTCGTCACGCTGGTCGCGATCAGCGCGCTGGCGACCATCGGAACGCTTGCCACGCGGCTCGACGAGCTCGCCGGCGGGGTCCCGACGGCCGCGATGCTCGATCCGACCGCCAACGTCCTCGGCGCGCAATTCAACCAGTGGATCCTGTTTGCCGGCATCTTCACGAGCATCGGCATCCTCACCCAGGAGCGCGCCACCGGCACACTTGCCTGGACGCTCTCGAAGCCGATGTCGCGGAGCTCGCTGCTCCTCGCCAAGTGGACCGCGGCGATGGTCATGCTGGGCGTATTCGCCGTCGCCCTGCCACTGGCCGTCAGCGTCGCGATCGCGACGTGGTCGTACGGCAGCGTGCCCGACGTGGCGGTCGTGGCCCGCTACGGGTTCGTCCTGCTGGCGCTTCCGGCGTTCTTCGTCGCGCTCAACCTCGCGGTCGCCACGAAAATCAGCAGCCAGGCCGCGATCGCGGCCGTCGCCTTCGCCGTCCTCGCCGTCCCGTACTTCGCGGGGGCCTTCCTGCCGGCCCTGGTCGAGCTCTGGCCGACCTCGATGGCCGAGATGGCCGCGCCGTTCGCCACCGACTCGTTCGTCCACGTGCCGACCGTCGCAAGCTGGGCGATTGCCGTCGTCTCGTTGGGTGCCGTCGGTCTGGTCGCCATCAACCGGGAGGACATGTAGCCATGACGGGCCATTACACCCGGGCGCGGCTCGGGCTGGGCTTCCTGCTCGCGCTGTCGGTCGTCCTGACCGGGTGCGTCCAGGGCACGGGACCGGTCACGAGTGAGACCCGCGACGTCCGGCCCTTCACGTCGATCGAGGCGGGTGCCGGGATCCAGGTCGTGATCTCGACCGGGAGCCCGGCCCGCCTCGAGGTCAGCGCCCAGTCGAACATCCTGGCCGCGATCGCGACCACGGTCTCGGGCGGCACGCTGACGATCGACGCGAGCGAGGACTTCACGACGTCCGAACCGGTCACCGTGACCGTGAGCGCGCCGACGCTCGACGGGATCTCCCTGAGTGGCGGCGCCCAGGCCCGGCTCGACGGCGTTGCCGCCGACGAGCTGGCGTTCACCGTCAAGGGTGGCGCCCGCCTGACGGTCGTCGGATCCTCCGAGACGGTGACGCTGACGGCCGATGGGGGGTCGACGGCCGACCTGCGCGGGCTCGTCGCCCGCACGGTCGCGGTCTCCCTTGCCGGCGGCGCGACCGCGACCGTCTCGGCGTCGGACGCGGTGAACGGCTCGGCATCCGGCGGCGCCCGCCTGACGGTCGTCGGTGGCGCGCATCTTGCCGTCGCCGAGTCGGGCGGTGCGGCGGTCGCCAGCGAGTAGCGCGCCGATCTCAGGACGGCGTCCGAGGGCCGTTGTTCGGGTGCGAGGCGACATCGCCGGCACCTCGGGCCGCGGCTCTCGTGCGCCCGCTCGCGATGCGCTCGTAGAGCTCCACCCGCCAGTACCAGGTGGAGGCCTCGGCCCGGAGGTCGAAGCCCTCGTCGCGAATGACGCGCCGGACGTCCTCCTCCGCGTGGACGAACCCGGGCCCTGCACCGACACGCCCCAGTGCTCGATAGACCGCCGCGGCGGCACGCATCCACCAGGCGCTTCGCGGATAGACGAGCCCGTACCGGCGGCGTGCGTGCGCGGCCGAAGCCCGGACCAGCGGCTCCATTCGGGGGTAGCAGCAGAGGACCGCGACGAGCGTCACCACGTCGGATGGCTCGATGTCGTCGCTCAGCTCCACGAAGTCGCCGTGGCGATAGCGGATCCGGCCCTGATGGCCGCGGCGACGGGCTTCCGCGGATGCGGCCGCGAGATAGGTCGCCGACCCATCGACGTCGGTGACCGCCGCGGCGCCGGCATCCAGGAGGTCGTGGTGGATCGCGCCCACGCCGCCCCCGATGTCGAGGAAGGTTCGGCCGCGGATGCCGCCGGACCGAAGCAGTTTGACGAGCCGGCGCGTCGGTGTCGGCGTTCCGTGCTGGCGGTATGCCTCCAGGTCGCCGCGGACCGTCCGTTCGTCGAAGGGTCCTTCCAGGTCGCAGCCGCAGCCGCAGTTGGCGGTCACCGTCCGGCGCCGACCGCCGCGTGCTCTCGACCCGCGGACACGGTCTCAGGACGACGCAATCGCTCGGCGATCCGGTCCACGACATGGGCGGCATCGCGGCCGGCCCCCAGGACGAGCATCGAAGAGAATGCGTACTGGAACAGGATCCCGAGGAAATACAGGCCGGGGGCGGTGGTGACGACCCCGCGCCGCTGGAGCGGCCAGCCGTCGGCGTCGAAGACCGGCAGCCGGATCCAGGCGTGATCGGGTTCGAAGCCGGTGCACCACAGGACGTTGGCCACGTCGAGCACCCGCCCGTCCGCCAGCACGGGCTTCCCGTCACGGACGCCCTCGACTCGCGATTCGATCATCTCCACCCCGGCCGTTCGCAGGTCACCCTTTCGATAGCGCAGGAGCGGTGCACCGCCGGTCCGGACGTGCGGGGCCATCCGGCGCCCAATCGGCGTATCGATGGTGAACACGTTGCTGACCAGAAACCGCCAGACGAGCCACCCGAACTGCCCGCGCTTGCTGTCGATCGAGACTGGGAGCTCGCCGTGGCTCCTGCCGGCCACGATCGTCTGATGGTCGCGGGCGGCCTCGAAGGCGAGGTCGGCACCCGAGTGGCTGAAGCCGACGACGAGGACCGGCCCTTCCCGGAGCTGGGACGGGTTCCGATAGTCGCTCGAGTGGAGCTGCACGATCCCGGGGTCGAGCTCCGTGGCGAAATCCGGCACCTTCGGGCGCTGGAAGAACCCGGTCGCCACGATGACGTGCGGGGCTTCGAACGCCCGCTCGCCGGCGCCGACGACGTATCCACCCCGGCCGGACGAACGCTTCTCGAGTCCATCGACCGCCACCCCGGTCCGCACGGGCAGGCGCTGCTCGCTTGCGTAGGCCTCGAGATAGTCGGCCATCTGCCGCCCCGTGGGATAACTCCGCTTGGGAAGCGGAAACGGCATGCCGGGCAGGCCGTCGTAGCGCGCGGGGGAGTACAACCGGAGCGAGTCGTAGCGCGCCCGCCACTGATCGCCGACCCGCTCGCTCCGCTCGAGGACGACGTGGTCGATGCCGCGCCTCGCGAGATGCCAGCTCGCCGCCAGGCCGGTCTGGCCGGCCCCGATGACGATGACCTCGAACTGCTCCGGGTCCCCCTTGCCGCTCATGCCTACCTCCTGTGTTCGGAGGCGACCGGGTGGACCGGTCGCCACCCAGAAGCTAGCGACACGCGGGCCCGGGACGCATCGGCGGAACTACCCAATCAGAGCAGGTCGTGCTCGTAGGCGTAAGCGGTCGCCGCCGAGCGGGTCGACACGTCGAGCTTGACGAAGAGGTTGCTGACGTGCCGGTCGACCGTTCGCTCGCTGATCACCAGTTCGGCGGCGATCTCGCGATTGGTGCGGCCCGCGGCGACGAGTCGCAGGACCTCAAGCTCGCGGCCGCTCAGGCGATTTGCCGGCGACGACTGGACCGAGGTCGACAGCGCGTCGACACGCCGAACATCCGGGGCCGCCCCGAGCGCCCGGAAGACCTGACGCGCAGCGTCGAACTCGAGCTCGGCCGTGTCGTCGTCACCGAGCGCCCGGCAGGCAAGCCCGACCTGGACGCGCACCCGCGCCGCCTCGTACGGCGCGTCGAGCTCCTGCCAGTGTGTCCATGCCCGGCGCAGCGACGCGAGGGCGGTTCGTGCGTCACCTTCGGCAAGGGTGACCGTCCCGTCGGCCCGCTCGGCCATGGCCACGAGCAACGGAGCCCCCCAGCGAAGCGCGATCCCCGCGAGCTCGTCGGCCTCGGCCCGGGCGGTCGCCAGGTCGCCGACCGCCAGCGCAACCTCGACGGCCGGTTCGAGCAGGCGCCAGCGGGTCATGGCGTCGTCGGCCTCGTCGAGCGCCCGCCGGATCGTCGCCCAGGCGGCATCGGGCTTGCCCTGCGCGAGTCGCAGCAACGCGATCCCCGGCTCGGGCCGTCGTCCGAACCGGCTCGCCTCGCGGTAGGCGCGTTCGGCCTTGCCCGGCGAACCGCGCAGCCGATCGAGCTCGGCCTGCTGATACAGCGCCTCGCCGACCGCCGGGTCGAGCGGCGGGCCGGTCAGCCAGTCGCGCGCCCGTCGCGTTTCGACGTCGGCGTCGCGCCACGCGCCATGGAACCGCAGCAGCTCTGCGCGGTACACGAGGCACTGGCCTCGGAATGGGACGAGATCGGGCTGCGTGGCGCACCAGTCGGTCAGGGCAGCGGTCCACTCCTGCGCCCGGCGCAAGTCGAAGATCGACTGGCACGCATCGATGACCGCGCAGTAGACGAGGCCGGCGATCATCGGCGAGGCCTCGCCCGCGACGACCGCCACCATCGCCTCGTCGAGGAGACCCACCCCGCGTGCCGTTTCGGACATCGCGACGAGCGACTGGCCGCGGCCGAGCCGGCCCAGCGTCGCGAGGTCGACGTCGCCAAAGCGATCCGCGATCGCCCCGGCTTGCTCGAATCCCGCGTACGCCGCCGCCGGATCGCCGGTCATGAGCCGGTGCAACGCCGGCGGAACGAGCAGGTAGCCCGCCTCCACGATGTCGCGCCCGCTCTCCTCGATGAGGTGTTGCGCCCGCGCCAGCCAGCCGCCCGCCTGGGACAGCTCACCGCGCTGTCCCAGGGTCATCCCGATCCAGAAGGCGGCCCGCACGGCCCGCGCCGGGTCGTCCCGTGCCGCCGCGCGTTGGTACGTCCGGGCCCAGGCAGCCGCCGCGTCGTCGTCGCGGCCGACGAGGTGCGCGGCGATCGCGAGCCGTTCGAGGTCCGCCGGCTCGAGCGGCTCCACGCTGTCGGCGGCCGTCAACTCGGCATGCGCCTGGCGCCACGCTCGCCGACCGAACGCCTCGCGGCCCCGGTGCAGCGCGGTCCCGGTTTCGATGGAGTCGTCCATGGGTCTCGTGTGCCGCACTCTACCCGCGGCCGGTCGACGGAGGAACCCTCCCGCGCCTGAGTAGTCGGTTACTCATGACAGGCTCCCCGCGGTGCCCTCCAATGCCAGGAACAAGGAGGAGCGGGTGAGGGTGCAGCGCCAGGTCACAGTCG